>Ga0206947_1024_pt1 | contig 53803 bp, 49 predicted proteins | sample Alteio_BWOrgHeat_3_FD_153239 | JGI IMG/M metagenome (GOLD analysis project Ga0206947, IMG submission 153239) | Enriched cells from forest soil in Barre Woods Harvard Forest LTER site, Petersham, Massachusetts, United States -... | ecosystem: Environmental > Terrestrial > Soil > Temperate forest > O...
AGCGACGTCAATACCAATACCGTCGGCTATAAATTGCATACCGGCTTTTCCAGCGGCAACTACACCCAGACCACTGACCTGGGCAACTCCACCGCTGCCACCGTCGCGCTGACCCAAAGCGGTTCCACCTACTTCTTCATTGTCACCGCCTACAACACCGCCGGCACCGAAAGCGCCATCTCCAACCAGATTTTCGTCACCGCTCCATAGAAAAACGGGTTGCCGGGTCCGGCGGTCGCCGAAGCGAAATGGAGCAGAAGCAGATCTCGCCTGAACTTGCAGTCAGGCACTGGGATTATCCCGGAGGGATATGACCAGCGGCTCAATAAGAGCCATATGAGCGAGCGAAAGAGAAGGTCTACTCTTTCGCTTGTCGCTTTGGCAGTTGTCAGTACCAGTCAAAGGCATGCTGCCAACCAACAGCCAGCTTCAGTTCCTGTGTGAAATGCATGCAGGCTGTGGTCCAAGTTCGGAAATTGGTTTGGTAGATCGCGGCCCCTTCCCCTCTTGTTCTGTCACCGTGTCCTCTGAGCCGCCCATTGCTCGCTACGAATCGCCCAGCGTTCGTGATCCTTCCAGCGGCCTGCGACTTTCAGATAGCGAGGAGAAAAACCTTCCATTCGAAAACCAATGCGCCTGACAAGTGCTCTCGAATAGATATTCTCCGGCTGAATATTTGCTTCGATCCTATGCAGCCGAAGGCTTTCGAACGCATAGGACAATATGAGATCAAGCGCCTCGGTCATATACCCCTGACCGGCAAATTTCGCACCGATCCAGTAGCCTAAATACGCACTCTTCAGATTGCCGAGGAATATTTGAGAAAGATTACAGACCCCCATAATTATGAAATCCTCGCTCCGGCACACCAGGCAAGCACAGACCGATTTTCGGTGAGAATACTGCAGGTAGCTCCTGTAGGCTTCCGGGGTCGAGGCGGGCGTGACCCAGGGATGGAGAAAGCGCCGGCTCGCAATGACCAAACGAGTGAATTCGTCCACGTCACGTTTGCGCGGGTGACGCAGATAAACTCTTGAGCCTGCAACTAGAGCCGAGGACAAATTCCTGGACATTTATGCCGGCTTCCACGTGCCATCACCGATCGCAACGTTCGGCAGGTTGAGCATGCAACTCGGTAAGAAGGTTTCGATGAATCATGGACAGCCGTTTTTGATCGCCCGCAAAAAAGCTCTAGCCAAAGCGAACTTTCAGAATCGAAGCATCATCCTCGAATTGATCGGATCCATGGATCCGGCTCACCTCTATTAACACTCGTTCGAGATCTGCGGCGCCTGAATTGTAAAGGTCCACCAACAGTTGGCCGAATCCATCCAGCCCGATCATTGGGCCTTCTGAAGTGGACAACTCATACAGCCCATCGCTGAACACGAAAAGTTCGGCATCCTGGGCCACGATCGCGCTTCCACCCTCAAAAGTCTCGGTAGTCGTTGCGCCGATCCAAAGCCCTTTACCTTTTAGCCAGGTCACTTCGGGCTCACCGTCCCGGTTCGGTGAAATCAGCAACGCTGGCGGATGGCCGGCGGTCGCGAATCTGATAATCCCACTGACCCTGTCGAACACGCCGTACCAAAGTGAAAAGACTTTGTCTCCATGCTCATCCATCTGAAATGAACGATTCAATGCGGCTAAGACAGAGACCGGGTCGAGGGGATCACCATCTTTCAGCGCTCGTTGACGCAGCAAATGCAAAATTGAAGTGGCTAGTAAAGCCGACCCAACACCATGCCCGACGACGTCGAGGAGAAAGATCACCATGTGATCTTCATTCAACCAAAAGAAATCCAGGGCGTCGCCGCCAAGCGCCGAACTGGGCAGATACCGCCAATCGGTTCGAACCGAGTCAAAAAGGTTCACCGGTAGTTGCGACCGAACGTAGCTGGCAGCATCCGCGAGTTGTCCGCTAATCATCTTTTGGCTGAGCTGAAGCGCCTGGAGAGTATCGAGACGCTGGCGGCCTTCGAGAAGCATCGAAACTAAATCTGCAAGAGCGACGCAGAAATTTTGCTCGTAGATCGACCAGACCCGACTCGAATCGCTCGTTCCAATCAATAGGAATCCCGCCGGTCTACCGCCGAGCCAAACCGCCGCGAGCAACCCTTTCGCGCCCGGCGGGACGAGCTTCGGAGTGACCTGTTCTGAAATCGCTTGGGCTCGCTCACCGGGCAAAGGCGTCTTCCCAGCTTCGAGATCCTCCATGGAAGCGATATCATCGGGAATCGCGATCACCCGATTTTCTCGAAGCAGAACGCGCAGTGCGGGCGCGTCGAGGCTTGAATCCGCGGGTCGCCGCACGTTCGCATCGTTCACCCGCTGACTCCGCAGGCAAATAAATCGCCCATCCTCCTCGGTTTCCGATCGCCAGAGCTCTGCCGATTCCGCGCCGAGGGTCTTACAAAGGAAGTCGAGCACGATGACTGCGCCCTGCTCAACATCCGACCGCTGAAAGTCGGCCGAGTGAACGATCGCGGCCATCGCTTTGGCTTGGCGAGACTGTTGCTCGTATAATGAAGCCTGTCGTTCCTCCAATTCTTTTCGCTGCGAGATGTCTCGGGAGATCACCACCAAAAGTTGCTCCCGGTCCTCGCTGGCTGGCAAAACCCATCCTTGCGACTCAAGGTAAACGTAATGCCCGGATCGATGCCGGAGCCGATATTCGATTCGGCGTCCGCTTCCAGTCAGCATCGAATCACGCAGGGCGTGCTGCACTTTCGGCAAATCATCGGGATGAACCTCAATGAGGGAGTTACTCCCGGCCAGACTCTCGACTGAGTACCCGAGTACCCTCGCGTAGGCCGTATTATTCCAAATGCGTCTTCCTTGAGAGTCGATGACAGCGATCAGGTCATCAATATTGTCGACGATCAATTCCAGCAGTCGCAGATCGCGACCGAGCGTCTGTTTTTCTTCGTTTTCCACTGAGCCGCCGCGGTTAATCAAATTGTTTCCAGACACATCTGGATGAAGACCCTTTGCAGCGAAAGATTTTTCTTACTTCAATTCGGTTCGCAGGTATGATCGAAGGACCTTTATGAAACCTCAGTTTGGCGTCTGCAAAAATAAAGTCGGCTGCAGTTTTGCGTACACTGGTGAGAAAATTCCCGTCCCGGCCGACTCAAAGTGTCCGGAGTGCGGCCAACCTCTGGCAGTGGATTCTTCCAAGAAAGGTGGCGCCAAGATTCTTATCGTCCTTGGACTTCTGCTATTTTTAGTTCTCATCGGCGGCGGTGTCGCACTGTTTTTTCTAAAGGACCAAATCTTCCATTTGGCGTTTAACAAACCGGAAACGATTCAGAAACCTGCGGATAGCCAGGGGGAGGACGTAGTCGTCAATGCCTCTCCATCTGAAAATCCTGGAGCATCCGGAACGCCGAGCAACTCGGCCAACAGCGCGTCAAGCCCCGATTCGTCGTCGACAAGCCAGGATAAAGTGGTGGTCGCACCGACTGAAACTCCCGCGCCAGAGCCGTCCCCGACCGTCGACCAGGATAAACGAAAAAGCCTTGCGCAGCCAACCGCCAATCCGCTCACTGTTATTCAGCCCCAGAGTCCTGCACCGAACCAAAGCCCGGCGCGCCCAGATTCTGACAATTCTTCCGGAGCCGGGGGTGAGATCCAGCCTCCAGCGACTCTGACTAAATCCGAGGTTGATGCGACTCGGGAGGACGTCCTGAAGAGGATCAACGCAATGCCGAGATTCACTGCGGAGGAAAAGAAGAGACTGGGCGAAAAGATGGAGACCGCGCGCTCAATGGAAAGGCTGCTGGTGATTCGCTTTGATACTGGTCAAACGGCATTGAGCCGCGGTGCTGCAGACGATCTGATGAAGCGTTTTAAATCAAAAGAGGTCGAAGATAAGGTGAGCGATCCGACAGTGGTATTTGTCGTGGCAGGGTATGCCGACGCGGCCGGTGATCCAAAATCGAACTTGCAGATTTCTCAGCAGCGAGCCGATAACGTGACCAAGGCGTTGAAAGACAAAACCAACCTCTTGAACGTGGTTCACAGCGTCGGGATGGGAAGTACCGCTCTTCTAGACGGCAAACGCCCCGATCAAAATCGCGCGGTCGAGATTTGGGCAGTGGCACCGTAGGGGAAGGAGTTCAGGAGTTGCAGAATAAACAGCCTGACTCCTGCATTCCGACTTCTGGGTTCCGAATGCCGCTCATTTGTAAACAGCGTGTTTCTCCCATTCTGTAACTCCTGAACTCCTGCAACTCCTGAACTCCTCTTAATCACTTTTTCCGCCCAAAAATTCGGGCAAAGAAACCCTCTTTCGCAGGTTGGGCAACGAGTCGGAATCCGAAAACGTGCCCGCTGAATTCGACCTGGTGCTCGACATACTGCAGCATCTTCCTCTCGCCGGCGCGTAACGCCACCCCATCCAGGACGAATGGGTGCTGCACGTTCTTGGGGGTGAAGACAAACCATCGTCCCTCGAGCAGGCCAATCAGCAAATGACGCGGTGCAAGATGGGCAATCTGGCTGAAATAGGGCTGTGCCAACCGTCCTTCCGTCCCGATAACGTCGCCATCTTTGCACGGATAGCTCGTCCCTTCGGCCCGAACCTCTAAAAGAGCGGGGTATTTCGCCTCCCGTCGGGCGGCCAGGCCTGACGACCGAGCAGCGGGTGGTTGGACCGGAGCAGGCGCAACAGAGCTTGGTGGTTTCACGACCGGCAAAGGTGGCGGGGTCTGGCGCGAAGGTGCTGATTCGGGCTTGTTTGGGACCACCGTTGCGGCAGGCGCTTTCGTCGATTCCAAGATCACCGTCGGTAGCGGTGAAGGCGCGATGGTCGGAGTTTCGGTCGAACGAGGCGTCGTGGGTAGCTGTGAAGCTGGCGAGAGCGGTCCAGACAGAGACGGCTCCAGCCTCTGAGGTGGCCCCGCCTGACCGACGGACTCTTCGGTCGGGAGAACCGTCTCCGACAATTTCGTCTCCTCCAGGCCGGTGGGACCGGGCCCCACGGTCGGCTCCCGGAATGATCCCTCCGGTTGGACAACTTCGGCTGTCCCCTTCAAGGCGGCGATCGCTGCCGGAACAGAGGGAAAGATCTTGAACAGCAGATTGAAATGGGAAATCTCAAACACCTGCCGGACGACCTGGCTCGGTGCTGCCAATGCCAGAGCCGCGTTGCGATGGGCCACCCGCTTGGCCGTTGAAAGCATCACCCGAAGGCCGGCGCTGCTCAGCAGCTCCACTTGCGATAGCTCAATAATATAACTGTCTCCGGCCTCCTGAATCATCGCGTTGATGTGATGTTCAAAATCCAAAGCAGACTCAAAATCGATCCGGCCGCTCACGCGCAAAATCTTGCACCCACCCAAGGTTTCAGTTTTGGCGATCATTCAAGGCCTTCTTCATTTTTTTTCTCAACCTCAGACAGTTCCACGGTTGTCTCCACTCGTAATGCGTTTCATCCATCATTCTTAGAACCAGATACAATCCGAGACCGCCCACCGGCCGATCCGTTAGCCCCTGGCTAAGCGAAATTGGTTCCGGTTGAACCAACGGGTTAAAGCGATGCCCGTTATCCTTCAATTCAATCTCCAGGCAGTCGTCATCAAGCTCTATCTTCAAATAGGATCGCTGGTTGGGTTCGCCGCTAAAGCCGTATTTTAGCAGATTGGACACCAACTCATCGATCACCAACAGGATCGTAGCACGAACATCGAAGCCTTTCAGCTCGGGAGAAATGGTCGAATCCAGCTCCTGCTTCAAACATTGCAGGGCGGTCGGCTGATTCTGAATCTCGTAAAAAAATGAGTGACGCATCGAATCGCCTGTTCAGGTCAATGGTGGGGGGCGTGCCTCGTCATTAACCCACAAGCGCAGCTAGGATCAATACTCCAACGTCCGATCTAAAAAAAAACGGCAACCCTTTGAGCTGCGGCGATCATCTGTCTTCAGCGTCCACGGCCCCCAACAGCAATCCACTCAAAATGGCGACGCGAGCTTAAGAAACTCCTGTAAATGCCGATCAATCTATCAACAGGGTGCATCGATTCAGAAGCGCAATGCTTACCGAAGCGCGCCTGCACGACCGGACCACAAGACCATATTGCTATGCCGAAGGTGCTAGAATCAGTTTCAAATATTTCTACGAATTCAGCCCGCCCGATCCAGTTTCGCTCGATTAACGGAACTAAAGTGCTGGCGTTGGTTCTTTTATTTGTCTTCTCCGCAATGAGCGCCGTCTTCCTTCTCTTACAGTAGTCAAAAGAGGATTTGAAACATTACCTTTGATCGAATCCCGAGTCATCCTCGTCCAAGATACGTGTTATGAAGAAGTTTTTTGTCCTTCTAATGGTCGTCGCGGGGTTGGCATTCGTCGCTGAACCGACCGCCCGAGCTGGCGTTCATTTTGTTTTCGGTTTGCCAATTCCGGTTCCAATTTTTTACGGACCGGGCTACTACGACGGGGGACCGTACTATTATGGTGCGCCGTATTACGGCTACGGGTACGGGTACTATGGTCCGTACTGGCGGCATCGGTATTACAACGGCTACTACGGCGGCAGGTATTACGGCGGCAGGTACTATCGTGGGCGGCACTCCGGCCATTGGCACCATTGATCCCGAGTTGAAGCGCCGGAATTTTTGTTTCGAATGCCTTGGCGTTTCGCTACGCTCAGGCTCGAGGCAAAATCATGGAACCGGAATTTGAACCAGCCGGCGCTCAGTTTCATACCACGCGCTGGACTCTGGTCATGGTTTCGGCGCAAAGCCAGGTGGTGGGTGGGAAGGCTGCACTGAGTGAGCTTTGCCGCATCTATTGGTATCCATTGTATTTCTTTGTCCGGCGGCGCGGCTATTCGCCGCACGATGCCCAGGACCTCACTCAAGGCTTTTTCCTGCATTTGCTGGAGCACCGGGCCTTAACCCAGGTCGATCGACTCAAAGGCAAGTTTCGATCGTTTCTACTCGCCTCTTTCCAGAACTACCTCTCGAACGAATTGCAGCGAGCTCGAAGTTTAAAGCGAGGAAAAGAATACGAGTTCGTCTCGCTGGATTGGGAAAAAGCCGAAAACCGGTACCGGCTCGAGCCGGCGGATTATTTGACAGCAGAAAAGATCTATGACGCCCGCTGGGCGATGACCCTGCTGAACCACGTGATGCTTACCTTGGAACGCGCCTATGCCGCAGAAGGCAGGACTTCCACGTTTCAAGCGTTGGAAATTTTCTTGCGATTCGGTGACAGCCGTTCCTCGCCCTCCTATGAAGAGCTCTCAGAAAAGCTCGGCGTCAGCGTAGGGGGTATCAAAACTCTTGTCCACCGATTGCGTAAACGTTATTCGACGTTGCTCCGCGAGGAGGTCGCCCGCACAGTTTCGGACCCGGAAGATATCGACAACGAAATTCACGCTCTCTGTGATGCTCTGATCGCGGCCGAGGGCCGGATGAACCCATAAGTCGGCCTGCGATGCCGGGTGTGGCGACGCGACACCCAAACTCGCGCAGTCATAAAAAACCTCCGTCAACGTCGCGCTCGCGACGATTTTCGATCATTTTTTCGCGAAATCTGAAACCGGGTTCCCGAGAATCATTTGTACACGGTAGCGGACGGTCATTCGGCCGACAAACGGCCAAATCCGAAAGCAAAAGCCATCCAATACCGACAATGAAAACTTCTCAGGACTTTCAGAAACTTTCCGCCGGCGTCAGCCTGGTTATTCTTGCACTAGGATTTTTACTGATCGGTCTCATGTCACTTCGTGCCACGCCGGCAGGTGAATCGATCGCCTTGAGCGCGATGAGTTGCATCATCGGGGCCTGGGCCAGCATGGCCGTCGCAGGCGTCTTCCTCTTCGCGGCGTTTGCCTACTGGCAGCGAAACTCTTTCCTTTCGCCCCGCTCCCCTGCGGGCGCAGATAGCTTTGGTGTCGGAAAGCCCGCCTCCTGCCCGAAGAGTCAAGAAAGCGCAGTCGAGGCGTTAGCAGCGTTAGCAGCGTTAGCTTGGGTCAGCCAGACCTAATTTTGTTCAGTAGGTTGGAAAACCCGCTTTATCGCGTTTCTACCCTTCATACGCTCGCCGCCCCTTAAGCAGTCGCGGGACGCGGCGCGTTCAACTGGCGAAGAATCCGCATGGCGGCCCGGATTTCGCGTCGGAGAGCTGGGAGCATTTCACGAGGCGATTCGGTCAGCTCACGCTTTTTTTCAGTCCATTGCTTTTCGATGGCTTGCAGACGGTTTTGGGCGGCGACGACGGTTGCCGAGGCGGCCTCCGTGAGTCCCGTGCCGGCAAGAATCGCCGCGAGCCGGCGTCGTGCCTCAGCGAGTTCCGCAAGGATAATCCTTTCCTCAGGCACGCGTCGAAGCTTTCTGGCCAGCCCGAGCTTGGAGAGGATCCAGATCACCCATTTGGTCGGATCGAACTGCCATGGCTTCACACCGTTTCGGTAGTCATACTGAAACTCGTGATGATAGTTGTGGTATCCTTCGCCCAGGGTCACGATTGCCATGATCCACGAATCGCGCGCACTGCATTTGGAGGAATAAGGCCGCTCGCCGAGATAGTGACACAGCGAGTTGATACAAAAAGTGCAGTGCTGGAGAACGACAATCCGCGCCACTCCCGCGATGAGAAAAGCCCCCAAAGCTGAAATCCATCCGCCCCAGATAAATCCGACGGTCGCCGGCAGCACAAAGGAGACAAGCGCGGCGATCCAATGGATATGGCGGTCCTGCCACACGACAAGAGGATCCTTTTTCAAATCGGACACATTGTCGAAGGGCGGCGGTGGGTCCAGCTTGAACAGGAGCCACCCGATATGGGCGTGAAATAATCCCTTGGAGATACAGTACGGGTCGTCTTCGTGGTCAACATGTTTATGGTGACTGCGATGTTCACAAGACCAGAGGAGCACTGAGTTCTCAAACGCCGCCGCGCCAAAGACCAGCGTGAAAAGCCGTACGAGCCAGTGGGCCTCGAAGGTCCGATGAGAGAAAAGCCGATGATAGCCGATCGTGATAGAGAAACCGCACGAAAAAAACATCACGAAAAACAGGATAATCTGGAATGTATCCAAGCCGAAAAACCAGAGATAGGCGGGCACGGCGGTAACCGCCAAAAACAAAGTGCCGATCAGGAACGAACTAATGAGCCAATTGACTTTCTCGAAAGGGATTCTGGAAAACATGCTTTTGTTCTTTGTCTCTGGGTCTAGGGGAATGGGACCTGCAGGACGCACACACTGACCGAATCCCGTTGGTTGGAAAAATGAAGGAATGTAAATTCTTCGACACTCGGTACAGGACGGATTACCCCAAACGGTAGACAATCCGCGCCTTGCTGAGATCATACGGCGACATCTCGAGCTTCACGCGATCACCGAGGTTGAGGCGGATAAAACGCTTGCGCATCTTACCAGAGATATGAGCCAGCACCACCTGGTTATTGGGAAGCTCTACGCGAAACATCGTTCCGGGGAGAATCGAGACGATTTTACCTTCGACTGGGATGGCCGGTTCATTGGACATGGTAAACAGAATCTCGTATCAGCTGTGTCTTTGAGGAACGTTGAGGCGTCATGAAGCCGCGGCCTTATTTCTCGCGGGACGGTTGTCCGCAAGAAGAGAGGGACGCCGCAATTATCTCGACGTCCCACGGGTGTACCGTTAGCGCCTCGACTGCGAAACGGACCGCCTTGGCCGTTCCTCTTTCGGACGAGCTTCGTTCACGGTAATGGTCCGCCCCGCGAACTGTTTACCATGGAAAGTCGCGATCGCTGCCCGACCTTCGGCATCGTTGCCCATGGTCACAAACGCGAAACCGCGCGAACGGCCGGTTTCTCGATCGTTTATGACACGGATCTCTCTTACAGTGCCAAATTGCTCGAAAATATCCTGAAGATCAGCTTCGGACGTGTCGAACGATAAGTTTCCAACATAAAGCTTCATAGCTTAATTAAACAATAAGTGATTTAGCGGATTGCCAACTCCAGAGCCGTTCCCGAAGACCGGATTTCAAATCACCATCGAGAATACCTCACCTGACGATCTACCGTGCTTTGAACTAGAGCAAACAGGCTGTTATCATGCTATCTCACATTGAGAAATCAAGTGAAAGTCTTGTGTCAAAATAAAGGCTTTTTGTGGGCGCCGGAATGGTCGGTTCCCGGCTTTCGGATGACCCAGGCCTTGCATCCGTCTTCGTCGACGTACGCCGGTTCGCCCAGCGCATCTGGGTTCTTGACCTTACCCGGTGTGTTCGACAACAGAATGATCCGGAGCCCCGGATCGATCAGTTGCACCTGTTCGGCGGTTTTCAGGGCGATGGCGTGGGCCCTTGTCTGCGGGCTCTGCTTTTGGGCGCGAATCTCCTCGAGAACGTTTTCCGGCAATTCAGTCAAAACTACGAAACGCGCCGCTTTGTAACCGATCCCAGTGGAGAATTCGACCCGCATGTAATTTTGCATCCAAACTAACAACCTACTCTTGTCGTGCGGTAAGGTGCAAGGTATCAAAACCGATTGCGGCGCGGCGGCCCAGGGGAATCGTTTCGGCGGATGGGGAAATGTGTCTACTTTTCGCGCCGCGATCATGATCAGCAGATTGCGACGAAGTTGATTGCGCTCTTCAGCGCCGACACACTTCACCTGGGCGCCCATCAATCGGCCTTGTGTCACGTAACCTCGGCTTTTTGATTTTGATCTTGGAGAAGGTCGCTGAACGATTGGAACGTCGCCAACTTCATGGCCCAATCCGGATTGACCACGCTTCAGGGTCGTTTTCGAAATCGCCAGGATTTCACCTCTTCCATTCGACCAGTTACCGAGGTAAAAGGGCTCCTGTGTCCCGACCGCGACCGCCATCGGTGTGAGAAGGCCGAGAAAGCTCACTGGAAGCAGAGCAGAGCAGAACTCACCGGAGGCGACCGGCTCGGCATCTGGATTTGACGATCAGCTATCCTATCTTCAATTTGATGACAAACCCAAACATCATTTTCCAATGCAAAACGACGAGCCGGTTCAAGTTGCAATTCTCGACGACTACCAAGGTGTAGCACTGCAATCTGCGGATTGGTCGCCGCTCAAAGGAGATGCCGAAATTACCGTATTTCGCGATCATCTCACCGATTCAGCGGCGCTGGTGGAGCGACTGAAGCCGTTTGATGTTCTCTGTGTGATGCGCGAACGCACTCCGCTGACTCGCGAGTTGCTGGAGCAGCTACCGAACTTGAAGCTGATCGCCTCGACCGGGTTCAGAAATGCGTCGATCGATTTAGCCGCTGCCAACCAGCGCAGCATCACGGTGTGCAACACTGGATACTCCGCGCACGGAGCCATTGAAATGACCTGGGCCCTGATCCTCGCGATGCTGCGCAATGTCCCCGCAGAATTTGCTTCCGTGCAAAGAGGTCAGTGGCAAACTTCGATCGGGGGTGACCTGCAGGGTAAGATCATTGGTTTAGTGGGCTTGGGCAACATCGGCGCTAGAATTGCCCAGATCGCTCATGCATTCGGCATGAATGTCCTCGCCTGGAGTCAGAATCTGACGCACGAATCCGCGGAGAAACAAGGCGCGCTCCTGGTCAGCAAGGAAGAACTGTTCACCGCCGCAGACATTGTGACGGTTCATCTAGTCCTGAGCCCGCGCACGACAGGGATTGTCGGCGCGGCCGAGTTTGGTTTGATGAAGCCGACCGCCTATTTCGTGAATACCTCGCGTGGACCGTTGGTCGATGAAAACGCGTTGATCCACGCCCTGGAAAGCCGAGCGATTGCCGGCGCCGCGCTGGACGTCTATGAGATCGAACCGCTCCCAGCATCGCATCCATACCGGTCCTTGGAACGACTGCTCGTGACGCCGCACATCGGTTTCGTCACCGAAGAGACTTATAAGATCTTTTATCGCGATACCGTCGAAAATATCGCTGCCTGGCTTAAGGGAACACCAGTCCGCGTGAGCGCGCCCCAGGAGTGATCGTGGCGGCGGGGGCGACGAGCTCGCCCGGGGATGGATGCGCTGACCTAGAGCGGTTCACCTCGAAACAGGCACGAAAGCCTAAACTACCTTACGCCGTCGCGTAGTGGCCTGGGGTGCGTGGCCTCCGGAACGCCCTGAGACCTCTCCGGAGATCCTTCTCGAAGCTTCTGGACACATTTCTCAATAATGTACCGATTTTTGCGTCGTCTTCAGGAAGTACTGGGAATCGATTGCGGAACGAAATAGTTGTCGGGCTCGTTCTTGCAGTTTATTCTGAACTCATCGCTGCCCCGACCGGCAAAACCCGCAGATTCTTCCCCGGAAGGATTTTGCAAATTGAGCGAGCAAGTCAGTGGCCGGTGTCGCGTTGAATGGGACCGGACCACCGCTTCCCTGATCAGCGGCAATCGGAGTGGCAAGAACGGGAGGACCAAAAATGATCCAAAACAAAGAGTTCCGCTACCGGTCCGGCGCGTCGTAGTCGCCTTTCTGCGAGACGGTGAGCGAGAATCTTGAACCGCGAACTTCAACGGAAAACAATTTCGCGCGGGGCAGTCGCGAGACTGTTTTCTCGACCTTGCGGCGTTTTGCGCGACCAAGAACCCCTTTCAAACGGTGTGAACTCTGCAGTGTCGGTCTCGCGGCAGAACACCGCCACATGCTCGAAATGACCAACGGTCAGATCGTTTGTGCATGTGATTCATGCGCGCTTCGTTTTCAGGCGGTGCTGGATGGCCGTTTCCGGCTGATTCCACGAGATATCCGCTCGCTTCCAGAGCTAAATTGGACGGACGTCGAGTGGGAAAGTCTCGCTCTTCCGATCAATCTCGCCTTCTTCTTCCATAGCAGCCCGGAAAAAAGGACAAAAGCGATGTATCCCAGTCCTGCCGGGGCCACTGAGTCGCTCCTGCCACTCCACGCTTGGGATTCATTGGTCGCCCAAAATCTGAGCTTGGCGCGCATGGAGCCGGATGTTGAAGCGCTCCTCGTGAACCGAGTAGGAACCAAACGCGAACATTACCTCGCTCCGATCGATGTTTGCTTCGAACTAGTCGGATTGATTCGCGTGCACTGGCGAGGCTTGGCGGGCGGAGAGATTGTCTGGGAGGAAATCGATAAATTTTTTTCCCGCCTCCAGACGGCAGCGGATCCTGTGTCAAAAACGTCCATGGAGTCAAGCGATGCCTGACCTCAATTTTCAGGTGACCGGCGTGGAGGCTGCCGCCCGAGGACTTATTCCACTCCTGCACTTTCACCTCGAGGTAACAAATTCCCCTGAAACAGAATTGATTCAGTCGGTGATCCTTCAGGCGCAGATTCAAATTCAATCGGCACACCGTTCGTACGATGAGGAAGAAAGGGAGAAATTGGTCGATCTTTTCGGGACGCCAGACCGATGGGGACAAACGCTTCGCAACCGTCTTTGGGCTCACGCGAATACCACGGTTCGTCCGTTTACGCAGACGACAGAGGCGGTGCTGCCAATCCAGTGCACTTATGATCTCAACGTTCTGGCAACCAAGTTTTTCTACGCGTTGAAAGAAGGGGCAGTCCCGCTTCTCTTCCTGTTCAGCGGAACAGTTTTCTACGCGGCTACGGACGGACATCTCCAGGTGCAACAGATCTCCTGGAACCAAGAATGCACGTACTCGATGCCGGTGCGAGTCTGGCAGGAGTTGATGGAGCACCATTACCCCAACAGCACATGGGTCTCCCTGCATCGGCACGTTTTTGACAAATTGTATGCTTACAAACGCCGCCAAGGATTGCCAACCTGGGAACAGACGATTGAACGGTTGCTAACGGAATATGAATCCGTCGACAGTCGATAAAATTGCTAATGCCGTGCTGTACGAGGGATATATTCTCTATCCCTATCGGGCTTCATCCCGCAAAAACCGGCAGCGCTTTACGTTCGGCAGGGTTTACCCGCGCGCCTACAGTGAAGCGCAAAGCGGAGCGGAGCCGTTTTCGATGCAAACGGAGTGCCTCCTGCAAAGCCGGGGGACAACAACGGCCCTGGAAGTTCGGGTGCGTTTCCTTCACCCGATGACGCGGACAATCGGTTTACTTTCAGCTCCGGCGCCAGAGCTACCCGCCGAGATCGACCCGGGTAGGTTTTCGTTCGTCCCCGAACTCCGCATCGGCGATAAGCTCTATCAGGCCTGGCAGGAGGCCGTTGAACGGGAAATTCGATCGTCTCCTCAAGTTCTGCATAGCCTCGCCAACAGGGCGCTTTCAATGCCGTTCCACTTCTTAAGTTCCCAGACTTTCGATCCGATTCGTGATCGTCAGAGCCAGGTGATCGGTGCGATCGTCCGGCGGCAGCAGAGTCTCCAAGGAACGATCCATATTGCGGCCCACCCCTTGGCGGGCGAGGTTTTCAAAATCCGCGTTACTATCGAAAACCACACTCCTGTAACGGCGCCGGATCTGGATCAGCCGGAAGAGGTTTTGATGCGGACTCTCGCTTCTACCCATACCATTCTCCAGTCGGATGGAGGTGATTTTTTTTCGCTGGTGGATCCGCCGCAATCGCAGGCCGAGGCGAGCGCAACCTGCTCTAACATCGGCACCTGGCCGGTGTTAGTCGGCGAAAAAGAAAAAAGCGGAGCGGCCACCATGCTCTCCTCCCCCATTATCTTGTATGACTATCCCGAGATCGCATCGGAAAGCCCCGGCGAATTCTTCGATGCGACGGAGATCGACGAAATTCTGGCTCTACGAGTATTGACCATGACGGACCAGGAAAAGTGGGAAATGAGCCAACTCGATGAGCATGCCCGTGAGATTTTGCATCGCACCGAAGGGTTGCCGGAGGAGGATTTCTGGAAAATGCACGGCGCGATTCGCGGCAGCAAATTTTCAGGTGAGGATTTCTACAACCCTAATACTCGCCTGGAGAGCGTGACCGTCCTAGGGACCGATCTGAAGGTTGGTCATCGAGTCCGGATCAGACCGCAGGGTCGGGCCGATATCATGGACCTTGCTTTGGAGGGGAAAATCGCGGTGATCGAATCGATCGAGCAGGATGCAGAGAACCGGGTTCACCTGGCCCTGGTGCTGGAAGAGGATCCCGGGAAAGACCTGGGGATGCTACGACAGCCAGGGCATCGTTTTTTCTATGGCTCACACGAAGTGGAGCCGCTGATTGGAAACCCATGAGCGGACCAAACAAGATTCTGGTTGCCGGCGTGGGCAATATTTTTATGGGCGATGACGCTTTTGGAAGCGAAGTGGCGCGCCGATTGATGGATGAAAGATTGCCGGCCGAAGTGCAAGTTACGGACTTTGGGATTCGAAGCTACGATCTAGCCTACGCGCTGATGGACGGGTATGACGTCACGATTTTAATCGATGCCACTTCGCAAAAACAGCCCCCCGGAACAGTCTATCTAATCCAGCCGGATCTGAGTCAACTAGACCAGCTTGATGGAATGATGGCGGACGCGCATAGCATGAATCCGGTCAATGTCCTCCGGATGCTGCGAACGTTGGGGAGTTCTCCGGGTAAGCTGTATTTGATCGGATGCGAACCCGCTATCCTGGACGTTGAAGATGGACGGATGGGGCTGAGTGAAGTTGTCGAAGCCGCAATTCCACAGGCGATCGAATTGATCAAATCCCTAGTAAATGACCTTTTGAGCGAGAAGCCGAAAATGGAAGTCGAAACTGCCTGAACCACACGGGAAGGAGGTGAACCGAATGCGCCCATTGAGTACTACCGCGCTTGTTATCCTGGTGGCAATCATGACGACCGTGATTATCGCCAGTCTGCCCGGCCTACAGCGATATCTCCGGATTAGCAACATGTAAAATGCATCCAACCGTTGGACTGAAATCGAACCAAACAAAAGATCCCAGAAATGCTCCGGCTGAAAGCTGGACACGAATCGACCGGTTCCCGGAAAATGATTTGTAATAATCGACCCCCCCGTTAGAATAAAACTTAACTTCTAACCCTAGAAAGGAGGCTTTGCTGCCGATGGCAACAGTTGCTCCTCTTTTGCACCGCGCCCCCGACGTCAAAGAAATTCACGTCGTCTGGATGACGACCGGTTTAGGATGTGACGGAGATTCCGTATCGATCACCGCCGCTTCATTGCCTAGCATCGAAGATCTGGTCATGGGCGCAATCCCCGGGTTGCCGACAGTGCATGTTCACAACCCGGTGATTGCGTACGAAAACGGCGACGATTTCCTGAAGTATTGGTATCAAGCGGCCGCCGGAAAACTAGATCCGTTCGTGCTGGTGATGGAAGGTTCCATCCCAAACGAAAAGATCAAAAAAGAAGGCTACTGGGCCGCGTTAGGTACCGATTCCAGAACAGGACAACCGATCACCACCAACGAATGGATCGACCGGCTAGCGCCGAAAGCGCTCGGTATCGTCTGCGCGGGCACTTGCGCTACCTACGGAGGCATTCATGCGATGGAAGGCAATCCCACTGGAGCGATGGGTTTGGCGGACTATTTGGGGTGGAATTGGCGTTCGAAGGCAGGGCTTCCGATCGTGAACGTCCCCGGCTGTCCCGTGCAACCTGATAACATGATGGAGACCCTCCTGTACCTCCTGTATCAGGTAGCTGGTCTGGCGCCGATGATCCCGCTCGACGATCAGTTGCGGCCAAAATGGTTGTTCGGAAGCACCGTCCACGAGGGCTGTGACCGGGGCGGGTATTATGAACAGGGAAGCTTTGCTAAGGAGTACGGCTCACCGGAGTGTCTCGTGAAATTGGGATGCTGGGGACCCGTGGTCAATTGCAATGTCACAAAGCGCGGCTGGATGGACGGAATCGGGGGTTGCCCGAACGTGGGCGGCATTTGCATTGGATGCACAATGCCCGGTTTTCCGGACAAATTCATGCCGTTCATGGACCAGCCACCGGGCGCAGGTGTTTCCTCAGCCGCTTCCGGGCTCTATGGCCTGGTGGTTCGGAGCCTCCGTTCGATAACCCAGCACACCGCGAACAAGGAACCTCGATGGCGTCACCGGCGTTCCGAACTAACGACCGGATATCAACCCGCGCATTACGGCAATGGCTGAACTTGCACTCCTGTTCGATTCAGCCTCCTACGAATGCAAGAATTAAACGCCCTTCAATCGAATTGACCTAATGGAAACCGCAGCAATTCCAGCAACGGAGGCCGCCTCCAAGGCCGGCAATATTGTAGAAATGTCTTGGGATCCTATCACCCGGATCGTCGGGAGCTTAGGGATCTTTACGAAGATTGACTTCACTAACCGAAAGGTGGTCGAGTGTCACAGCACCTCTTCGATCTTCAGAGGTTACAGCATCTTCATGAAGAACAAGGACCCCCGGGACGCGCACTTTATCACCAGCCGAATCTGCGGGATTTGCGGCGATAACCACGCGACCTGCTCGGTATACGCCCAGAATATGGCGTATGGCATCAAGCCGCCGGCAATCGCAGAGTGGATCGTCAACCTCGGCGAAGCCGCTGAGTACATGTTCGATCATAACATTTTTCAGGACAATCTGGTTGGGGTCGATTTCTGTGAGAAGATGGTGAAGGAGACCAATCCCGGCGTTTGGGAAAAAGCCCTCAAAGCCGAGGCGCCTCATGCGGAAGATCATGGATACCGCACGATCGCGGATATCATGAAATCGCTGAATCCTTTCGAAGGCGAATTCTACCGAGAGACGTTGCAAGTAAGCCGGATGACGCGGGAGATGTTCTGCCTGATGGAGGGGCGGCACGTCCATCCTTCGACCCTTTATCCCGGCGGGGTTGGAACGGTTCCTTCGGTCCAGTTGTTCACTGATTTTCTCATCCGCCTGATGAAGTACATCGAATTCATGAAGAAAGTTGTCCCGCTTCATGACGATCTGTTTGATTTCTTCTACGAGGCATTGCCCGGCTATGAAGAGGTCGGCCGAAGGCGTGTCCTACTGGGTTGCTGGGGATCGTTCCAGGATCCGGACGTCTGTGACTACGATTACAAGACAATGGATCGGTGGGGGAAGGCTATGTATGTCACCCCCGGAGTGGTGGTGGATGGTGAGTTAGTCACCACCAACCTTGTCGATATTAACCTCGGAATCCGCATCCTGCTCGGATCGTCTTATTATGACGACTGGCAGAACCAGGAGACCTTTGTTTCGACGGATCCGCTCGGTAACCCGGTGGATAAACGGCACCCGTGGAATCAGACCACCATTCCGAGGCCACAAAAGCGGAATTTTGGAGATAAATACACTTGGGTCATGTCGCCGCGTTGGTACGACAAACGCACGGGCGACCACCTGGCCCTCGATACGGGCGGCGGTCCGATTGCCCGCCTCTGGACGACGGCTTTGGCGGGTCTGGTGGATATCGGTTATGTCAAGGCGACCGGTAACAGCGTTAAAATCGTTCTGCCAAAGACCGCAATGAAACCCGAACTCGAGTTCGAATGGAAGATTCCCAAGTGGAGTAACGCCATCGAGCGAGATCGCGCGCGTACTTATTTCCAGGCATATGCAGCGGCGGCGGCAATGTACTTCACGGAGCGTGCGATGGCCGAACTCCATGCTGGAAGAACAAAGACATTCACTCCGTTCAAGGTGCCGCAAGAAGCGATCGGTTGCGGTTTTCATGAAGCGGTGCGCGGGGTACTCTCTCATCACCTGGTGATACGCGGAGGGAAAATCGCAAATTATCATCCCTACCCGCCTACCCCTTGGAACGCGAATCCGCGCGACACCTATGGCACCCCAGGTCCGTACGAGGATGCAGTGCAGAATACGCCGATTTTCGAAGAGAACGGGCCAGACAAATTCAAGGGCATAGACATCATGCGGGCGGTGCGGAGCTTCGATCCTTGCCTGCCGTGCGGCGTGCATATGTATCTCGGCGACGGAAAGATTCTCGAACAGATGCACACACCTACTGCCTTCGCGGGGTTGGCCAGCGTGAAGAGCAAATAAAGAAGCTCCAATGATTCAAATAATCGAAGCCTCCCCTGACGAGATTTACGACATCGAGCTGGAGCATAGCTTATTGGAGGCAAACGCTAAGATTGCCAGGGAAAACAGATCGTTGCTCGACCGTTACGGGATCGCAGCGATCGATGTGATGGGTGCCATTGGCTCGGGAAAGACGACCCTGATCGGACGGCTGGTGGAAAGGCTGAAGGATCGCTTGGGCGTCGCGGTCTTAAACGGCGACGCAACGACGAGCACCGATGCCGATACGATTGCGGGCCAAAACGTGCCCGTCGTCCAGATTGCCACAGTCAACGGCTGTCATCTCGATGCCAACCTTGTTGGGAAAGCGCTCCGCAAGATCGATCTGGCAAAACTGAAATTGATTCTGATTGAAAACATCGGCAACCTGATCTGTCCTGCCGAATTTCCGCTCGGTTCGAGGGCACGAGTCGTGGTGGTAAGCGTCACGGAAGGTCAGTACATGGTGAGGAAACATCCGCACATGTTTCTCGGGGCAGAGCTGGTGGTCATCAACAAGGTGGACCTGGCCGAAGCGATGGAAGTCGGCGTTGACGGACTGGCCGCGGACGTCCACAGGCTTAAACCGGACATCAAGGTTATTCCCACAAGTTGCAAGAGCGGTGTTGGCCTGGACGAGCTGACGACTTCGATCCTGGCGGTGTGACCCTTCACGCTATTTTGGGAGAGGACATTAGCCCGATGCACGAGTTGTCGATAGCATCGGCGGTAGTGGATAGCGTCCTTAAATTTTTGGAGACACATGAGGTGAAGAAGGTTCTGACGGTACGGTTGGCCGTCGGAGAGTTGAGTCACGTCGAAGCGGACCAGTTGCGCTTCTGTTACACGGCGATCACCCAGGAAACCGCAATGGAGAATTCAACACTCGAAATTGAAAGTGTCGCCGCGGTGGTAGAGTGCCCCCACTGTTCCTACCGAGGGCGTCCAACATATTGGGAAGACGCGCTCTCCGCCGCCCCGATCCCGACACTTGAGTGCCCAAATTGTCGGGCTGCTGTGGAACCCGTGGAAGGAAATGATTGTGCGATAAAGACGATTCGATTCGCGGCCTGAGGGGGAATTTCGTACTTCTGGATAAGATTTAGGAAACACATGAACGCTTCCGCGAGTGAGCACTCCGTGAGAGAAGCCGAAGGGCTGGAGAGAAGCTGGCCTGCCGGCGCCAATAATGCGGAGGAGCAACTCGCTGCAATGAACTCGCATGGCGGACGGATCCAACAGCTTCTGGAACAGATCGAGGCGCTGCCCAGCCCATCCACCCGGGAATTGGTCCATGAATTTCTGGAGGCGACTCTTGCCTTCTACGGCCAGGGTCTGGGCAGAATTCTTCAGGTGGTCAGTGAATCCGGGCTCGACGGTAAGAAGGCCTATCAGCACCTGATCAATGACAAGGTTGTTCGCGGGCTATTGCTTATTCACGATTTGCATCCCGCGGATCTAGAGAGTCGGTTACGGGGTGCGCTGGACCAGGTGCGGCCGTATTTGCAAAGTCACGGCGGCAACGTGGAGTTGATCAGCCTTAGAGAACAAGCAGCGAGGTTGCGACTTCAAGGCACCTGCAAAAGTTGCGCTTCATCCGCAGTCACGTTGGAACTGGCCATTCGGCACGCCATTGAAGAGGCGTGCCCTGATCTCGCTGGATTCGAGGTGGAAGGCGTTGCCCAGGAAGACGCGCCCACGGCGGCCGCAGCCGGTCCGCCGGAACAGACCAAACCAAACTGGATTGCTTTGGAAAACGCGCAACAGCTTGGTGATGGGGCATGGATGCCGGTTCGCGTTGCCGGTAAACGGTTAGTGGTTTGCAGAGTCGGCGGGAACTTGTACGCGTATCGCAATCATTGTCCGGCCTGCAATATGCCGTTCGACGCCGGAGTCCTCGAAGCGGGATTGCTCCGTTGTCCCCTCGGTCATCGTTATGATGTGCAGCACGCCGGACGTTGTGCTGAAATGCCCACCGCACACCTGGATCCATTCCCGTTGCTCCTTCAAGAAGGTGTGGTGAGAGTGGCGCTGATGGTATGAAGGCCGAACGTCTCAAGGTAGCGGTTCATGGACTGGTCCAAGGGGTTGGGTTCCGGCCATTTGTTTACCGGTTGGCAACGGAGATGTGTCTCAACGGTTGGGTCGTGAACTCCACGCAAGGTGTATTCCTGGAGGTCGAAGGAATGCGAGACCGACTGCAATCGTTCCTGCTTTGCCTGGAAAAGGAAAAACCTCCGCGCGCAGTTATCCAGAGCCTGGAGTTTTCATTTCTCGACATCGCAGGCTACGACCGTTTCGAAATTCGCTACAGCGACCCGAGCGGCCGAAAGACGGCGTTGATCTTACCCGACATTGCCGTCTGCGCAGACTGTCTCGGGGAAATATTTGATCCTGAGAATCGAAGGTACCGTTATCCGTTCACGAACTGCACCAATTGCGGGCCGCGATTCACGATCATCGAGGCATTGCCGTACGATCGTTCGCATACTTCGATGAAACGATTCGCGATGTGCCCGTCCTGTGACCGTGAATATCACGATCCGTCCAATCGAAGATTTCACGCACAACCAAATGCGTGTCCGCGATGCGGGCCGCGTCTGGAACTATGGAACTCAAAAGGAACAACGCTTGGGCGGGAAGAAGAGGCGTTGCAATGTGCGATTGAAATCGTGCGTGACGGCCAAATCCTTGCTCTCAAGGGAGTCGGTGGATTCCAACTAATGGTCGACGCGCGTCAACCGAACGCAGTTCAACGTCTCAGGGACAGAAAGCGGCGCGAGGAAAAGCCTTTTGCGTTGATGTATCCTTCCTTTGATCTCGTTCAACAGGACTGCAAGGTCTCGGATTTGGAAGCGCGTTTACTGCTGGCGCCAGAAGCGCCCATCGTTCTGCTTCGTCGCAAATCGAGTAAATCGCTGCTCGCCCCCGCCGTCGCACCGGGCAGTCCGAATCTTGGCGTGATGTTGCCCTACTCGCCGTTGCATCACCTCCTGATGAGTGATTTCGGGACGCCAGTCATCGCGACGAGCGGCAATCTGAGTGACGAGCCGATTTGCATCGATGAGCATGAGGCGGTGAACCGGCTGAACGGCATCGCCGACTATTTCCTGGTGCATAACAGGCCGATCGTCCGCCACGTCGACGACTCAGTCACCAGCGTCGTTTGTGGGCACCAGATGGTACTTCGACGGGCCCGCGGCTACGCACCGCTGCCGATTCACATGAAAGAGAGCCTGCCGTGCGTTCTGGCTCTGGGTGCGCACTTGAAAAACAGTGTCGCTCTCAGCGTCGGTCAGGACATATTTCTCAGTCAGCACATCGGCGACTTGGGAACGAGTGAGGCGTTTTCGGCTTTTCGCAGGACAGCGGCGGATTTGCCGCGGTTGTACGAAGCAAAACCCAGCATTATCGCCTGCGACATGCACCCCGACTACCTGTCGACAAAACAAGCAGCGCGAATTGCAGCTCCCTTGCACCAGGTACAACACCATTTTGCCCACGTATTAGCCGGCTTGGCCGAAAATGAATTGGAGGGTGCAGTGCTAGGCGTCTCTTGGGATGGGACCGGTTACGGAACGGATGGTGCCGTCTGGGGTGGAGAATTTCTCCTGACCGACGAACAGTCGTTCCAACGGGTCGCGCATTTCCGGCAATTCCCGTTACCTGGAGGCGATGCCGCTGCCAAAGAGCCACGTCGAACCGCCCTTGGAGTCTTACACGAAATCTGGGGCGAGCGCGGGCTTTCCGACCGAAGGCTAGCGCCGATCGCCAGTTTTTCAGAGGGCGAATTGGTCGTCATTCGACAAATGCTCTCTAAACGAGTCCGTTCACCCCTCACCTCCAGTGTAGGCAGATTGTTCGATGCTGTCTCCTCGATTCTCGGACTGCGGCAAAGAGTGAGCTTCGAAGGGCAAGCCGCCATGGAATTGGAATTTGCGATCCAGCAGGAAGTTGATGAACCCTATCCATTCGAGCTCACCGGCGATGTGCCATGCATCGTGGACTGGGCCCCAATGATTGGCGAGATCCTGATCGATCTCCGAAACGGTCAGTCATCCGGGAGTATTTCCGCAAAATTTCACAACGCGCTCACGGAGATCGTCCTGGCGATCGCTCGCAGGATAGGAGAACCAAGGATTCTCCTGACCGGTGGATGCTTCCAGAACAGGTATCTCGTTGAACGCACTGTCCGACGATCATTGGCTGCCGGCTTCCAACCGTATTGGCACCAACGCGTACCGCCTAATGACGGCGGGATCGCGCTCGGCCAGGTCGTGGCCGCCGCACGGTCCAGCCTGGCAATTGCCGAGGACGAAAAGAAACGAAAAACGGAGAACGAACATGTGTCTGGCCATTCCGGGAAAACTTATTGAAATTGCCTATGACCCCCAGGGCGTCAGGATGGGCAAGGCTAACTTTGCTGGCATCGTCAAGCAGGTTTGTCTGGAGTACACCCCTGAAGCCGTACCAGGAGATTATGTCCTGGTTCATGTCGGGTTCGCTCTGGGCAAAGTCGACGAAGAGGAGGCTGCGCGAACCTACAAACTTCTCGCAGAAATGGATCAGTTGTCGGAGCTCGAAATTCCACAGGCTTGAATTTCAATTATCAAAGATCGAGGAGCGTGACGCTATGAAATATATCGATGAATATCGCGATGAAGCGGTCGCCGGGAAACTGGCCAACGAACTCCGTCGTGTGGTGACTAAACCATGGGTCTTGATGGAGGTCTGCGGCGGTCAAACGCATACGATCGTCAAATATGGCATTGATCATCTACTCCCGGCCGAAGTGGAGCTCGTCCACGGTCCCGGATGCCCGGTGTGCGTCACCTCGCTTGAAATGATAGATAAGGCGCATGCGATTGCCCAACGGCCGGATGTCATTTTTTGTTCGTTTGGCGATATGCTACGAGTGCCCGGTTCGACGGTCGACCTGTTGGTGCTGAAGTCGCGAGGAGCGGATGTGCGGGTCGTGTATTCGCCGATCGATGCGTTGAAAATTGCTCGCTCCAATCCCGACAAGAAAGTCGTCTTTTTTGCGATCGGGTTCGAGACCACCGCGCCCGGTAACGCGATGGCAGTCTGGCAGGCTCAAAAACAAGGGCTCACGAATTTTTCTGTCCTGGTTTCCCATGTTCTGGTGCCCCCGGCCATGGCTGCGATCCTCGAGTCGCCGCTGAACCGGGTGCAAGGATTCCTCGGCCCTGGACACGTCTGCACGGTCATGGGTTATCGGGAATACGAACCGATTGCGGCGCGTTATCGCGTCCCAATTGTCATCACCGGCTTCGAGCCATTGGATATACTCGAGGGGGTCCTGATGACGGTGCGCCAACTGGAGGCTGGTGCAGCCGATGTGCAGAACGAGTACCCACGCGTCGTCAAGCGTGAAGGAAATCGTGTCGCCCAGGATTTGGTGAATTCTGTTTTCGAAGTCTGTGACCGCAAATGGCGCGGCGTTGGATTGATCCCAAAAAGCGGGTACAGGCTGCGATCCGAATTCCGCGAACACGACGCCGAACGGTTGTTCAAGGTGGAGGAGATCGATACCGAAGAATCTTCCGTTTGCATCAGCGGGCTGGTATTGAAAGGGGTGAAAAAGCCCCACGACTGCCCTGCGTTCGGCACCCTGTGCACCCCTCTCCATCCACTCGGCGCAACGATGGTTTCTGCAGAAGGCGCCTGTGCGGCTTACTATGCCTATGGGAGGCATCTTCCGCAGCAACAGCGAAAAACGGAACAAGCCGGGATCAGCGAATCGTGAGCCTTCGCGAGACAAATATCCGCGCCTGCGTCGACCTGGATCACCTCGCGCCTGGAGCCAAAGATGTTACCTGAGAGCAAAGTCGAATCCAATGAAAACGGAAACAGTGCCAGCTTAGGCGCCCTGATGGGAGCGTGTCCGCTGCCGTTATCCGACTACCAGGAAATTGTGTTGGCACATGGCAGCGGCGGAAAGCTTAGTCAGCAACTGGTCCAGGAGGTTTTGCTGCCTCAGTTCCGCAACGATTTGTTGGATGTTCAACACGATGGCGCCGTTTTTTCGATCAACGGTGCCCGCTTGGCCTTCAGCACCGATTCATTTGTCGTCAGCCCCATTTTTTTCCCCGGAGGCGATATTGGAAAATTGGCTGTCCATGGCACGATCAACGATCTTGCGATGTGCGGGGCGCGCCCACTTTATTTATCGGCGGCCTTTATCCTGGAAGAAGGTCTTTCGATGCGAGACTTCTGGGCTGTGGTCTCGTCCATGCGCGAGGCCGCGGCCGCGGCCGGCGTTGCTCTGGTGACGGGCGACACCAAGGTGGTGGACCGGGGGAAGGCGGACAAGATTTTCATCAACACCTCCGGAATCGGCCTCGTGCCGGAAAAGGTGAATATTCATCCTGGTCGCGCCCGTCCTGGAGACAAAGTGATCGTCAGCGGCGAAATTGCGGTGCACGGAATTGCTATCATGTCGGTGCGGGAAGGGCTTGAGTTCGAAACCGAGATTTCAAGTGACACCGCCCCTTTGAACGGTCTGGTGAACACTGTGCTGGCGGTCGCCTCAGATATCCATGTTCTACGGGATCCGACCCGGGGCGGCATCACCAGCGCGCTCAGCGAGATAGCCCTCAGCGGCCGCGTCGGTATCATGCTGGACGAAGTTAGGATTCCGATTAGCGAGGAGGTCAAGGGAGCCTGCGAAATCCTTGGGCTCGATCCTCTCTATGTCGCCAATGAAGGGAAACTATTAGCCATCGTCCCTGAGGAAGAGGTCGGCCCAGTTCTCTCCGCCATGCGGGCGCATCCGCTCGGCGAGAAGGCGGCGGTCATTGGTTCGGTCACAGACGAGCATCGCGGCTTCGTTTTCATGAAAACGCGAATTGGCGGCACTCGTGTCGTCGACATGCTCTCGGGCGAGCAGCTCCCGCGGATCTGTTAGCTATTCTGGCATCGTTGGGGTCGTCGATTCGAGGCGATCGAATCCCTTGACACGATAGAAAATCACCGAACCGAACCAGCTCAAAACGAATACTCCGATAATGACAAAACCCAGGTTGCTGCCGATAAAGTCCCAGACGCCTCCGGTTAAATTGAACCGACCCTTCAGCAGACCGACCGCTTCAATGCCGCCCACGATCAAAGCCACGATGACCGACACGAAAGTAATCGTCAGGTTATAATACAATTTGCGGATTGGCTTGATGAACGCCCATCCATAGGCGCCGACCATCAAAATGCCGTCGGTCGTATCGACCAACGTCATCCCGGCGGTGAACAGCACCGGGAAAACCGCCATCGCACCCACTGACAACCCTTTCGCCGCCGCTGCGGCCGAGATTCCGAGAAGGGCGACTTCGGTTGCCGTGTCGAACCCGAGGCCAAACAGGAATCCAATCGGATACATGTGCCAGGGATGGGAGAGCATCCGGAAAAGCGGACGGAAAAGACGGGCCATCACGCCGCCTCCGAGAAGCATTTCGGACCCTTGGTCGTCGTAGCTTCCTCCCTTCCTCACCTCTTGAAAGGTTCGCCAGACTCCTCGAAGGATCACCATATTCATCAGGGCGATGGCGATCAGAAACAAGGAAGAAATCGAGGTGCCAATGGCCGCGCCAATCTCTTTAAGATAGTCAAACTGATTCTCGACTGCAGCCGCGATGGAATAAACGATCAAAGACGCAACCACAACGACCGTCGAATGGCCAAGCGAAAAGAAAAAACCCACGGAGAGCGGCCGTTTGCCCTCCTGCATCAGCTTTCGGGTCACGTTGTCGATTGCCGCAATGTGATCTGCATCAACGGCATGCCGAAGGCCAAAGGTGTAAGCGAGAAAAGCGGTTCCAAGAAGAACTGGCTTGTCGTGGAACAGGAAAAATGCCCAGATCCATCCGCCTAGGTTTACGCAGGTTAGAAGGGCGTACATTCCATAGGCCCGCTTCCTGAAGTTGCGCGAGAACAGTTGGGTCACAACAATGATTCTCAGCCAATCTCCGCTTCGATGTCCAATAGGGAAAATGTTTTTTGCGGGGAGATATCGAGATCGAGAATTCAGCGGTTGCAGGAGTCCAGGAGTTGCAGAATGGAATGCGCGAAGAAATTCGCATCAGAGATGATGAGGATTTAGGACTAAGTGAGAAGGCTCTATCAATGGAAGTGAGAGATAAGGAACCCGCTGACCAAACCTGGGTAGAGAATGTTTTGACCGAGCGCTGGGGCGGATTGCAGGTCATAGCGCACAATGAGATTTTTGATGCACACTTATTGCCGGCACTCATTGCTGGTGAAAAGCTTGGGCTGGCGACGTTTCGGTTCCGGCAAATGAGCCAGATTAAGGTCGCCGAACTTATTACTTTGAACGCACTCACGCCTCAACACGGCGTTGGAACCGCCCTGGTCGAGGCTTTGGTCTCCAAGTTGCGAGCCGAAAAGGTCATGATGCTACGGGTGACTACGACCAACGACAATCTGAATGCCTTGCGATTTTACCAGCGTCGAGGGTTTCGGCTGACGCAGGTTCATCCGGGCGCGGTAGACGAGGCGCGCCGCAGTAAGCCATCGATTCCACGGACCGGCGAATACGGTATCCCGATCCGTGACGAAATTGATCTCGAATACCGCGTTGGCTAGGCGCGCGCTAACTTAAGATGAATATTGTGTCGCCCAGGGTTTCAACCCACATGGCGTTCACCATTCGCGGGGCGCAGGGCGCTTCGAGGAGCAAGGCGGACGCCTTGCCTACGCCACCGTTCGATGATTCCAGCCATCCGCTGGATGCCGGGAAGAATCCCAGGGCCAGGCTGGAGAATGTCCGCCGACTCAATCGAATAAACCTCTTTGTTCCTCACTGCGGAGATGGCAGGCCAACCGGGCCGCCCGGCGATTTTTCCCAGATCCGCAGGCTTGCCACACCAACTGACAAAGATGATCTGCGGATCCGCCCTGCAGACGGCCGTTCCTTCGACCGCCCGGTCGCGGGAAGCCTTTGCTTCAGGTCGAGCAAATATATCCTCTCCGCCCACCAGGTCGATCACTTCGCTGACCCATCCGATGCCGCTGATCAGCGGTTCGTCCCATTCTTCGAAGTAGACCCGAGGCCGCGGCAATTCATCGCGACGAAGTTTTTCCAGTTGGCATTCGAAATCAGATGCCAATTTCTCCGCCTCGAAAGAACATCCGATCACGCGCCCAATCAGCAAGATCGTCCGGACTATCCCATCTAAGGAACGCTGGTTCGTCGCCAGCACCGTGCAGTGGTTGCGAATGAGATCCGCCGCCATCTGCGCCTGCACGTCAGAGAAGGTAATGACCAGATCGGGATCGATCGAAAGCACATCGTCCCTCTTCAGCGTCGAAAAACCTCCGACAATTGCCCGGCCTGCGCGCATCGATCTTGGCGCAAAAGCGCTCACCGCCACGACACGATCACCCGCCCCTAGCCGATCGCAAATATCGGCTGATTCAGCGCTCAGGCAGACAATTCTTTCCGGAAACATGGAGCAGACGAAACAAGTATCGCACGCATTGCAATCCTCATTCCCAAAAACCCTTTGATCTTTACTCCCGTTTTTTGCAGCTTCTGCATTGAAACGGATCTCCGAACTGGAAACTGCCCACCATGCGCAAGATCAATGCGAAAGATATTGCCGAGGAATTTATCACCTCACCGCAAGGAAAATTCGGTGGAGGAGACAAAGAGATCTCGATCGCCCTGGGCCGTAAGCCGACCTCCACGGACTTGATGGAGAGACATCCGTTCGACGTTTCAGTCACTCGGATTCCACCGGGCAAAGCTATTTGTCCCTACCATTCACACAGCGCGCAGTGGGAGTTCTACCATGTCATTTCGGGGAACGGGCTTGTCCGGCATCAGGATGGGACGACCGAAATCGAACCCGGCGACGCATTCATTTTCGAACCTGGCCAGCCCCACAAGATTACCAATAACAGTTCACAGGATCTCATTATTTTTATCGTTGCCGACAATCCGATAGGGGAATCCTGCTATTATCCTGACACCGATAAATTGCTCGTGCGATCGCCTGAGTCCAGGCTGATGCGGTCCCAACCGCTCGACTTCTACGACGGCGAAGAATGATTGCAATCGCAATGCAAACCTCACCCCCTGAAGAAAGCGGCGCCACCCCGAATGGCTACACCACAAAATGGTGGAAAGAAGTCGTCGTCTATCAAATCTATCCGCGTTCGTTCAAGGATTCGAACGGCGATGGGGTCGGCGACTTGAAAGGTATTTTTTCCCGACTTGATTACATCAAAGGGTTAGGCATCGACGTGCTCTGGCTGAGTCCACACTATGACTCACCCAACGCCGATAACGGGTACGACATTCGCGACTATCGAAAGATCATGACCGAGTTCGGCACGATGGCCGATTTCGATGACTTGCTGAAAGGCGTTAAGCAGCGCAAGATGAAAATAATCATCGACCTCGTCGTGAACCATACCAGTGACGAGCACGTCTGGTTTGTCGAAAGCCGCAAGTCAAAGACCGGGACCTACAGCGACTACTATATCTGGCGGGAGGACAAGAACGGCAGAGCGCCGAACAACTGGGTTTCATTCTTTTCTGGCTCGGCGTGGAAAAAGGACCCTCCGAGAGGTGAATATTACCTCCATCTGTTTGCAGAAAAACAGCCCGACCTGAATTGGGACAATCCAAACGTGCGGCGTGAAATTTACGACCTCATGAAATTCTGGCTCGATAAAGGTATCGACGGGTTCCGCATGGATGTCATTCCTTTCATCTCCAAAGATGGGAGTTTTCCGGATTATTCCGGGGAATATGAGACCCGCCCTGAATATGCGTATGCCGCGGGACCGAAACTCCACGACTACCTCCAGGAGATGAATCGAGAAGTCCTGTCGAAGTACGACGTGATGACCGTCGGTGAAGCTTTTGGGGTAACTCTCGAACAAACCCCGCTGCTGGTCGATGAAAGACGCAATGAATTGAATATGATTTTCCACTTCGACGCCGTTCGCCTCAACCGGAACGGCTGGCGATGGAAGCACTGGACCTTGACTGATCTAAAAGCCATCTATGCGCGCTTCGACCGGGAATTAGATGTCAACTGCTGGCAGACCGTCTTCCTCTCCAATCATGACAATCCCCGGCTGGTTTCGAGCTTCGGCGATGACTCTCCCTTATATCGAGTTCCTTCGGCAAAAGTGCTAGCAACCATGTTGCTAACTTTGAAAGGGACACCCTTTATCTATCAAGGCGACGAATTAGGAATGACCAATTACCCGTTCACCACGATCGAACAATTTGATGATATTGAGGTGAGAAACGCCTGGAAAGCAGAAGTGTTAACCAAACAGATCGACGCCGAGGATTACCTCTCCCACTTAAGGAAGACGAGTCGTGATCATAGTCGGACGCCGATGCAATGGGATGATTCAGAGAATGGCGGATTCACCAGTGCCGCCAAACCATGGTTCGCCGTCCATCCGAATTACCATGAAGTGAACGCCCAGCAGGAACTCGACGATCCGAACTCCATTTACCACTACTTCCGACAAATGATCGAGTTGCGGAAGAAAAATCCTGCATTTGTTTATGGCGATTACACGGATCTCGATCCGACCAATCCTTTTTTGTTTACTTACACGCGAACACTCGGCGCGGGTCAATTTCTAGTTGTCTTGAATTTTTCCACCAACACCTTGCCGTATGTGCTGCCGAACGAGTTAAAAGCGGGCCGATTGCTCCTATCCAACCTGGCCGGAAAAGAAGTAGAGGAAGACGCCTCAACAATTAACCTGGAGCCGTGGGAAGCGCGAGTTTACAGGCTATAAACGTACTCCGACGAAGTTAGCCCCAATTACCAATTATTTAATCTTTGCTTCTCCGCTCACGGGATTGGGCCATCTCTCACTGGCAATGACAACATCCGTCACCCGATACGTTTCCGGATCGCCTTGCAGACGGTTTCGAGCACTTTGACCCGGGCGTGCCGTTTGCAGTTGGATTCAACGATCGTCCACGGTGCGTAGAGCGTGCTGGTGCGGTATAACATCTCCTCCACGGCCTCGCGGTACTGGCCAATCTTTTCCCGATTGCGCCAATCTTCGTCCGTGATCTTCCACTGCTTGTGAGACATTCCTTCGCGTTCCTGAAAGCGCCGAAGTTGTTCGTCAGGATCGATGTGAAGCCAGAATTTTAGCACGACCGCTCCGAAATGAGCCAGGTGCTGTTCCATGCCATTGATCTCCCGATACGCTCGCCGCCATTGAGCCTCCGTGCAAAAGCCCTCTACCCGCTCGACCAACACCCGTCCGTACCAAGTCCGGTCAAATATCGTGATGTGCCCGGCCTTGGGCATCTGCGCCCAGAAACGCCAAAGGTAGTGATGCGCCTTCTCGATATCATTCGGAGCCGCGACAGGCACCACCTCGTAACCGCGCGGGTCGAGATTTTGCGTCAACCGGCGGATGTTTCCGCCTTTTCCAGCGGCATCCCATCCTTCGTAAGCGATGACGACAGGGACCCGTCGCAAATAAATCTCGTGCTCCAACTCCCGCAGTTCTGCCTGGGCTTTCTTCAAGCGAGCGGCGTATGCCTCGGCGGTGAGCGACTTGGACAGGTCGACGTGATCGAGCGCGGATGTCTTGAAGATATTACCAGCCGAAACGGGATCGTGCGCCGGCAAGGCCGGCGCTTCGGCCTTCCGTTCGACGGCCGCTACTCCTCTCTCCAAGGCGTTAATCACGGTGTTGAAAATCTTGAGCGTCGCGAATCGCCGGTCATGCGCTTCGACGATCGTCCACGGGGCATAATCGGCATCCGTCTCGGTGAGCATATGCTCGGTGGCCCCGAGGTACTCGTTGTACCGTTCGTGTTGCCACAAATCCTCCTTGGTCACTCTCCAAGCGGTAGCCGGGCTCGTTCGGAGAGCCTCAAACCGTCGCCTTTGCTCACTCTTGGAGATGTGGAGGAAGCACTTCACGATCACCACACCCTCGTCGCTGAGCTGGCGTTCGAACGAGCGGATATCGTCGAAGGCCTGGCGCAAACCCTCCCCTTTCATTAACCCTGCGACCCTGTCGGCAACCACCCGGCGGTTCCAGCTTCGATCGAAAATCGCCAACCGGCCGCGGGTTGGCGTTCGCTTCCAAAATCGCCAGAGGAATGGATAAAACGTGTCTTCCTCGGTTGGATCGCGAGTGCTGTAGACGCTGAATCCACGGGGGTCCAGTGGCAGAATCATCTCGTTGATCAGCGTCCCTTTACCCGCCGCGCTCCATCCCTCGAAAACCACGACAATAGGGATGCCGAGAGCTTTGGACTTTCGTTGGAGCGCCGCCAGCTTCAGGTCCGCTTCCGCCTTGAGCCGTTTGTACTCCGGTTTCGGGACCTCACGGGTCAGATCAATATTTTTCAGCATGAACGTTTGGGTATTGACGGGATCGAGACGCTGCTCAGAGCGTTGTCCGTGGCTCCTTCATACTATGTCAGAGCCACAATTCGCAATTTCTTTGTTGCACCAGGTATGGCAATTCTATGAGTCTAGCTAGGGCGCACCTGATTTTCGAGCCGTTCCGACCCGGTCCCGGAATGATTCAGCCCGCCGCCTTGGTCCTGAATCTATTCCAAAAATAAGTTGCGGAAGGCGACGCATCCTTCGGAAGTTTGGCGGAGTACCTGACTTGGCTGATCTCCTCATTATGGTTCGGCGCCACCGGCGGCTCATCCAAGATCTTCACGTCGTACAGGATCATGATCGTTCCTCGGTCGGGGCGGTCCATGATGTCCATCCAGGCATCTGCCTGAACACGCAGACCGGTCTCCTCGAACACCTCTCGCAAAAGCGCTTCCTCCAGTGATTCTTTAGGCCGTACCTTTCCGCCGGGAAGGGTCCAGAGTTTCTGGCCGGCCGTCTGGCGCACCAACAAGACCCTGGAATCAGAGTCCTCCACCCAGGCCATCACCGAAACTTCTTTACAGGGACGAAGCCGCTTAGGCTTGGGCCCAATCTTGGGCTTCGTCTTATCTAATTTTAGCTTCTTCTTGGCCATCCAAAATTTGACGCCTCGATGGTCCATGTGGACTCCCCTGTCAAATTATTTTACGCCGAGCATGCGATTGTGCACGCACTCTTCGACCAGAGGAGAGCGATATTCCATTTATCGATGACCAATTCGGGCAATTGACAAGATGCGTGATGAAACTTTCAGCATCCATCCCGGTAGCCGAATAAAAAATGGACAATTCTAAAGGTTGAAACATTGAGTCGCAACTCGGAGTGCGGCAGGTCCTGGGGGAAAGCGGGTTGACATAAGCGGTTCGCGCCCGGGCTGGCGTCCTATGCTACATTGCTCTCCAATCTGTCGAGCGATGTCTCCAGAGCACCCTGCCGGTTCTTCACGAACCCACAGCCGCCTCGCGACGGACGTAAGGTAGAATAGGCTTTCAGCCTGTAATTGCTTAGACCGAGACGCGCCCTTCGAGACAGGCTATGTCTTCCTAGCTCTTCAATTATAGATCCTGCACTAAAAGCGAATTTCGGCGCCGCAAAATAGAGTGGTCCCAAGCGCAGGGAAGCCGATCGTGGTTTCGTAATGCTGGTCCGCCAGATTTTCGCCGCGTAAGGTCACGGCAAAGTGCGAGTTTAATTCCCAACGTGCGTAGGCTCGCAGAACCCAATAGTCTCCTAATCGAACGAACTTCGCCGGGAAAACCGAAAAATCCTCTCCTTCGCGCTGGCCGGCAAATAGGCCTCCGAATCCGACAGTTAGTCCGTACGGAAATTTGTAATTGGTATCGAAGCTAAACAAATATCTGGGAATATAGGTATTTCGTTGCGTAACGCCAGCCGAGGTAAAGTAGGACTCCGTCCAGGTGAAAGCGCCTCTGATTTGCCAATCCTTAAGAGGAACTGCCCTGACTTCTGATTCGATGCCGTAGGTCTCACCGGTATTTTCATTTGCGTAGCTCCCGGTAAACAAACCGGTCGGGACAAACGCGATGACATCGTGGATATAGTTATGAAAGAAGCTCGCGCCGATACCGATTTTTCCATCCCAAAGCGACTGATCGACTCCAAGATCGAATCCCTGCGACTTTTCGGGTCTTAGATTCGGGTTTCCGAGGGCCGAAGGAGAAGTTGAAAAAGTGTTAAAGAGGTCGGGCGCTTTAAATGCAGTACCATAACTAGCCCGCAATTTTGTGCTTGTCGGCGTGAAAAGATAGGCACCCGTAAAACGATAAGTGAAGGCATCCCCGGCGTATTCGTAATGATCATACCGTCCGCCTGCGGTCAGCGTTAAATCAGGAATGACTTGCCATTGATCTTGCAAGTAAAGGGCGAAGTCATTTTCCTCATGCAACGGAAAGGTATTATCATGCCCCCCCTGAAGGTAGTAGGTCGCACCCGCTACGGCCACATTGGAAGCCGGCAGCTCGAACGTATTTTGCCAATCAGCCTGCACGTTAAATGCTTTGGCAATATAGAGCGAACCTGGAAAATTCTGTGCCGGGATCGGCGGGTCCGTAAAACTATATCTCTCGGTGTAGCCACCGACGAGGAACCGTTGCTGCCACCAATCCGTCGTCTTCCAATCGAGGAAAAGAGAGACTAGAGTGGTTTCGCCGTCTGCCTTGGCGTGCGGATCATCGAAAGGGAAGTCCACGGGACGATCACTGCTTGGCTCTTCATACTGGCCATACTGGCCTCGGACAGTTAGCCCGAATTTCACGGTCGAACTTAAAGTCGCATCAAGTCGCAATGAGAAGCCGTCTTCGCGCAAATAATTATTAGGCCTCGCATTGGATGTTTCGTCGTGAACATAGTGAAACGAGTAATCTATTTTACCGATCTCTCCATCGCTGACGATACCCGCGCGAAGCGAATCAAATGTTCCAGCCTCTCCGAAAAGCGTTCCCTTCGGGGCGCCGGATCCTTCATGCGTGCTCAAGGAGATCACCCCCCCAATCGCGTCGGAGCCATAAAGAGTGCTATAGGGGCCGCGCACAATATCGACCGTGTCCAGATTAAAGGTCTGGGCAAAATCCAGAAATGGCGCCGCATCACTAAACATCCCGGTATTTACCTTGATGCCGTCGACGAGAATCAAGGTGTAACTGGAGTTAGTTCCACGAAGGCTCACGGTAGTGAAACCACCGCGCGCTCCCCCTTCGAGTGCGAATAAGCCCGGGGTCGTATTAAGCGCATTTTTCAGGTCAATGATCTGTTCGGTTTCGAGTTCCTGACCGGACAATTGACTGAACGCGCTCCCGATCTTCGACTCTTCTTCGGACGTTCGAGTCGCGGTGACTATCACGCGATCCAACGGCAGAGGGGCGCCTACATCCAGGGCGCTCTGCTCGTCCGCGGCAAACGATTTGACGCCAGCCGCCAGCGAAGAGAGGAGGACTAGTCCGATGGTCGCGCTGGCAACGGATGCAGTCAATAGTCGATTTCTCTTTCGAGGAACGCCCCGCGCCTGTGCGCGAAGGAGGACAGGAATGAGACTAGGATACAGTGATTTCGCAGAATCAGATTGGACTTGCAGTTCAACTGGCATGTTTTCCATTGCGTGACCGCCAAGGAGCACGCGTTTGCGGCGTCAAGTGCGAAGGACGCGCTCGTCACCGCAGATTCAAGGAAACCGCGAAGCAACGCGGGCATCCTGTTTGAGACGCCGAACTGCGACGGTTCCCATCCTGTCTTTGGCGCGACAGTGATCCGGACATGACCGGACCCGATGAGCCCTGATAGAGCAGGTCTTCTGGCTTCGAGGTCCACCTACTAGCTCCGCCTTACCATCCTTAACAGCGGACAGTGGCCATAAAAATTGGAGCGTTCGTCGCTCGTCACAGCGGCGCAACCGCACGGGTTTTACACCCGTTTCCCTATTCTCCCCAAGCTATCGCAAGGGGCACTCTTCAGGATTTCACACTACTTCAAGTAGTGCCTTGAGAAAGAACGTAGTAGCTCCAATAGAGATCGCCGAACAACATGTCAAGCTTCCCTCCTGAGGGGAGAAAAATCAGGAGTTACAGGAGTTGCAGGAGGGAAAGACCGGCGTCGGATGGACTGCTCGCAGAGTCGAATTCTTCATCACGTTGAAGTGGAAGAATCAAAATCCACAGACATGTGAGCGTCCGCAGCAATTCTGCAACTCCTGAACTCCTGCAACTCCTGATTTTTTGTTCTGGAGGTCCGACAGCCAGGCGACGAAAATCCAGCCCATGAAGAAAGCCTTGGTCGCAGGAGCGCTTGGCGTCACCGGGCGAACGCTGGTCAACCATCTCATCTCGCTCGGCGATTGGGAGGTGATCGGACTGTCGCGCAGGAGCCCGGAATTTCAAACCACCGCTCAATTTATCGCGGTGGATCTTTTGGATCGAACGGAGGTTGAAAGCCGCCTCCGCATGATCGGTGATATCACGCACATCTTCTACGCGGCACTTCAACCGGCAGCGAATTTCTTCGACGAGGTGGCGCCTAACCTGACCATGCTGACGAATCTAATTGAAACGGTGGAGAGATCCTCCGGAGAATTTCGCAAAGTGGTTCTGATCGAAGGCGCCAAATACTACGGCGCACACCTGGGCCCCTACAAGACCCCGGCGAAGGAGGACGACCCTCGCCATATGCCGCCGAATTTCTACTACGATCAAGAGGACTATCTCATTGAGCGGTCGATCGGAAAAACGTGGTCATGGACGGCGCTGCGACCTTCGTCCATCTGCGGCTTTGCCGTTGGGAATCCCATGAACATGGCGACGGTCATTGCGGTTTACGCCGCTCTTTGCAAGGAATTGAGATTGCCTCTTCGTTTCCCGGGGTCACCGGCGGGATATCACGCAGTCATGGAGATGACCGACGCTGAGCTTTTGGCCAAAGCCATTGTTTGGGCGGGCGAGAATGCCAACTGTGACGGGCAAGCATTCAATATTACCAATGGCGATTTCAACCGTTGGGAGAATCTTTGGCCCCGGCTGGCAGAGTTTTTCCACCTGAAGTATGCACCACCCCAACATTTCCCGCTCACACTCTTCATGTCAGACAAAGAACCGCTCTGGAACGGCCTCGTGCAGAAGAACGGCCTTCTCAATTACTCCTTTCGAGAGGCCGCTTCATGGCCGTTCGGCGAAGCGATTTTTAACCTCGGGTATGATGTCATGGCAGATACCACCAAGGCTCGAATGTTCGGCTTCTATGAATGGGTCGATACCGAGGAGATGCTGCTTCGACTCTTGGTTCAGTTTCAGAGAATGCGATTCATTCCGTGATCAGCAGGCAGGAGACAGAAGACAGAATTCAGAATTGAAACCTGGTCGGCACACGATTTTTATCCCTGGGATCTCGAGTAACCTGCGACTCCTGCAACTCCTGTCTCCTGTCTCCTAATCCGTTTGCGGTCGCCAGATCTGATCGGAACTTTCCATCGTTTTTCCGGTTTTCATCGCTTCATCGAGCATCAGGCTCAGGTAATGGTCTTGCGACGCCTCGGCCAAACTGTAGAAGGACTTCCCGGTTTCCAGATAGTCTCTCATCGATTCCAGGCAGGTTGCGACGGCGATTTCGTCGTCGGCCAAGCGCCCGGGCGCAAAGGGATTTTGATACCAATCCATACCCCCCGCGTAGTAGCCCTTGTGGTAGTACCCCTCAAGATTACCTTCCTGACCTGCGTCATTTCTTTCAAATCGGATACGAACGGGCGTGCGGAAATCCTCCAGGTAAGAACCTTCGAGGTTGTTGATCTCTCCCCGATCCCCTCGAACGAGCAGACGCTGGGAACGGATCCATGAAAAATATTGGTCCGTTGTGAAATCAAAGACTGCCAGCTTCGGCCCGAATTGCAGATAAGCGACGGTCTGGGTGGATTCGATCTCTTTCTCTTTTGATGGAGGCCCTGAGCGACCCGGCCCGGCAACCAGCGGTGATTTGAAAGCGAAAGCCCGCATCACGACGTTTTCAAAGCCGATATCCAGAAACCTTCGGATGAGCGAGATTCCATGGTAGCCGTGGGCAACGGAGACCTGAACCTGGCTGATTTCGCCCAGCTTTCCGGCACGAACAAAAGCCAATCTGGCAGCATGCAGCGGTTGGAACGCATATTGTTCGGCAACTTGCACGCGTGCGTTGCCTGGCAAGCTTCGCCACAAGCGAATCAACGCTTGCAGATCCTCGGCCGGCGGGGTCTCCGCAAGGACTGGCATATTTTGAGAGGCTAACTCCTCCAGGAGCGGGCCGGAGGCTGACCAAGGCACAGAGGTGACAACAAATTCCGGTTGTTCCCCCAGCAAGCCAGCCATCGTGTCAAAGACAGGAATATTCCAGTTCGCCCCGATAACGGCACGCCTTGCCTCGCTTCTCGCGAAACATCCCGCGACCCGAAATCGCCCGGGCAGGGCTTGAGCGATCCGAAAGTAGAACTCCGCTCTCCAAGCTCCACCGACGAGTCCGAACACAATTGGTCTGGTCATAGTAATCCTTTGATGACTGCCGATGGTAAACAGAAGAATTTTGAATCACCGTATGATCGTTCCGAAAGCCCAATCCCGTTCCCTATTTGTTACCTTTGCTGCCTTCTGTTCAAATCCTCTTTCATCCTTCTGTGAAGGCCGGCACCTTGCTCAAGCCTGTCCGTAGTACGCGCCCGCTCCGTGTTTGCGGAGGTAATGTTTGTCTAGCAAATGTTGTTCAACCGACGGGACATGCGGATCCAGTTGCAAGGTTTTCAGAGCCATCTCGGCGACAATTTCCAAAGCCAACGCATTTTCGATCGCCTTTTTGCCGCTTGGACCCCAAACGAAAGGCGCGTGCCCATGGACGAGCACCGCTGAAACAGCGGCTGGATCAAGGTCTGTGAACCGCTCCACAATCACATTCCCAGTCTCCCATTCGTATGCGGATCCAATCTCCTCCGGAGTCATTGGCCGGGTGACCGGGACTTCTCCATAAAAATAATCTGCGTGCGTGGTGCCAAGGCACGGAATGCTCCTTCCAGCTTGAGCGAAGGCAACGGCATTGCGCGAATGGGTGTGAACGATCGAACGGATTCCCACAAACGCCTGGAACAATCGGCGATGGGTCGGCGTATCCGAAGAGGGCCGCAACGTGCCTTCAACGATGTTCCCTTCCAGATCGATCACGACGATGTCGCTTTCTGAGAGGTGAGTGTAATCGACGCCGCTCGGTTTAATGGCAAAAACCCCTTGATCCCGGTCGGCGACGCTGACGTTTCCGAACGTTAAATCAATCAACTTGAACTCCGGCAAGAGGAGATTTGCTTCGTAACACTCTGCCTTGATCCGATCGTAATTACTCATAGGCCAGCCTTTCGGTTGAGATCACAAACGACCCAGTCCGGGAGCCAGATGGTAATAGATCTCGTTCTGGCGAAGATCCCGTTTGAAATCGCGCAACGTTGTTCCTGCATCAATCACCGCCAACTCGACGCCGGCGATCTCGGCAAAATCCTCGATGTGCTCCGAGGTGACGCTGTAGCTGTAACCCGTATGATGCGCCGCGCCCGCGTAGATCCAGGCGGCACAAGCCGTTTTAAAGTCCGGGCGACATTTCCAGACGGCACGCGCGACCGGCAGTTTCGGCAACGGCTGGAGCGGCTCCACTGCGTCTACTTCGTTGACGATCAGACGAAAGCGATTGCCAAGATCGATCAACGATACATTGATCGCCGGACCTGCGTGCGCATTGAAAACGAGACGGACGGGATCCTCCTTTCCACCGATACCAAGCGGGTGCACCTCCAGGGAAGGTTTGGCTTCGGCGATTGACTCGCAGACCTCGAGCATATGCGAACCGAGAACCAAGTGGCCCTCCGGATGCAAATGATAGGTGTAGTCTTCCATAAAGGATGTGCCTCCCGGAAGGTCGGCAGCGATCGCCTTCATCGCCCGAACCAGGGCACAGGTTTTCCAATCGCCCTCTCCTCCAAAGCCGTAGCCATCCGCCATCAGACGCTGGACCGCTAACCCTGGCAATTGCTTGAGCCCGTGCAGAATTTGGAAGTTCGTGGTGAAGCCGTTGAAGCCACCCGCTTCGAGGAATCCTCGAAGGCCAATCTCAATTCGCGCGCCATCGCGAAGAGAATTGTGACGCGCTCCGTTCTTCCGAAGTTCCGGGGCAACCGTATAACGTTCCTCGTATTCCGAGCAGAGACTTGAGATCGCTTGATCGCTGACTTCATCGACATTTTGGACAAGATCACCGATGCCGTAACCGTTGACCGAAAAGCCGAACTTCGCCTCGGCGGAAACCTTGTCTCCCTCGGTAACCGCGACCTCGCGCATATTGTCGTCAAAACGGACAAATCTCGCGCCTTGCCAGTCGGACCAGGCGCGCACTACCCGCATCCAGGCTGCGACACGATCCTGCACTTGTTTGTCCGACCAGTGGCCCACCACCACTTTCCGATTGAGGCGCAGTCGAGTGTGAATGTATCCAGCTTCACGGTCACCATGAGCAGACTGATTCAGATTCATGAAATCCATGTCAATCTCACTCCAGGGCAGATCGCGGTTAAACTGCGTGTGCAGATGGAGGAAAGGCTTCCTCAGCATCGAAAGCCCGCCGATCCACATCTTCGACGGGGAGAACGTATGCATCCAGAGGATCAAGCCGGCACAATTCGGCGCGCTATTGGCCTCGATGCACAGAGCGCGAATTTCCTCCGGGGTCGTCAATATGGGCTTCCAGACCAGTTTGAGCGGGAGGCGACCTGATTCATTGAGTTCTTCGACGATCCTTTGCGAGTTGGCAGCCACCTGGTTCAGCGTTTCCCGGCCATACAGATGTTGGCTGCCGGTGATATACCAAATTTCGGGTGTTTGCAGGTTCTTCATATCTTTTGCGTTCACGGTTCACCATTTGGCGTTCGCCGTTCGCGGGGGCGCAATAAGGACATCGATAACACTTATCGGTTAGGACATCGGCAACATTTTTACTGTTTTTTCACGGTTGGCTCGTCCTTCAAGGAGACGCCCTGCGCCCGACCAAACGCCAAACGGCGAACGGTGAACGCCTCGGTCAGGGCTCTTCCCATTTTCCGCTATCGGCCGAACGGAAGATCGCGTCGATGACCGCCATATTCCGGATCGAGCCCTCCAGCGGGACAGCCAATTCAGATCCCTCACGAATGCTTTGGGAAAACAAGTCTCCCTGAATGGTGTACTGGTCGCAGACCGGGAATTCCAGAAGCTCGGCACTGCGACCGGAGAGATCGCCTCGTTCGTCCCTGAAAATTCGGCAGGGCTTATCTATGGGAGCATTGAACGGTATTTCTATTTCGATCCTCCCCTTGGTGCCAATGATTTGTACCCGCTGGTAGGGAGCCACCTGAGTGCTACAGGTGAAAATGGACTGTCCAGAGGGAAAATGCAGGATTCCGGAGGTGAGAATATCGGTTCCCATCTCGGGATCCCGCTCGATATGCGCCACCACTCGCGTGGGCTCTTCTCCAAAAATCAATCGCGAGGTGTACACCAGGTAACAGCCAATATCCATCAACGCGCCGCCCCCGTACTCAGGGATGTTCCGGATGTTTTTCGGATCACGATTAAAATAACTGAAATATCCCATCACCGATCGGAGCGTTCCAATCTGCCCGGTCCGGACGAGATCGATGGCCTTGACCCATTGCGGGTGAGTGCGGACCATAAAGGCCTCCTCGATTTTCACGCCGGTGCGATCACGAGTCCGCAAAAGCGATACTGCCTCCGGCACGGTAAGACTGATCGGTTTTTCACAGAGGACATGTTTTCCGGCTTCGGCAGCCTTGATGGACCACGGGACGTGCAGATGATTTGGAAGCGGATTGTAAACGGCCTCGATTTCCGGATCAGCCAGCAGTTCCTCGTATGATCCGTAGGCCTTGGCGATCCCCAGTTCTTTCGCAGCTCGCTCCGCCTTTTCAAGATCCCTTGAAGCGATCGCCGCTATTTGACACCACTCACCGCGCTGCATCGCTGGGAGAACCTTCTTCACGGCAATGTTGGCAACGCCCAACACTCCCCAGGCAACCTTTTTGTTCATACCTTCTTAAAGGCGTTTCCTGAATCGGGCGCAATTTCAATCAGCTTCATTTTAGAAGGGATGAGGTTTGTGATCTCTTATTGACGACGATTGACATCAGGAACAAGTCACGCCAACGCTGCCGGGCCTGAAGTTGATCGGCGGGTAACACCTGCCGTCGTTCCTGTTCGACCTTGGAGATAAGCGGCTCCTCCCACCGGCGAGCCTCAGCCTGTTCCACGGCGATTTCGTAGTAGGGTTCACCGAAGCGTTGGACGTAGTCCCTGATACCGCCGGGCGCATTCAAGTCAATGGTCTCGAAGGGACCCATGAACGCCCACCGCAAGCCAAGCCCGTCTGAGATGGCGCGATCCAGGTCGATGGCGCTAACCACCTCATCCTCCACCAGACGGAAGGCCTCGCTCAGCAACGCGACCTGAAGTCGATTGACGATGAACCCAGGCACCTCGCACCGCAACACGATAGGAATCTGTTGAAGCGATAGCATAAATGCGCGCGCGCTTACCGTTCTGTCCGGAGAAGTCCAGCGCGTCGGAACAATTTCCACCAGCGGAACCAAGTAAGGCGGATTGATCGGATGTGCTACCAGGCAACGGTGACGTCCTCGCAGCTCCGCAGTAAAGGCCGATCCGGGAAACGTAGAGGTTGAACTGGCTAAGGTGGCCTCTGCGGGCGCTTCTTTGTCGATCGCCTCAAATATTTCGCTTTTGACGGTGAGCTTCTCAAAAACGCATTCTTGAACCCAGAGTACTTCTCGAAGTGCCTCTGCGAGATCCGTCGTTCCCGTGATCCGTGCTCGAATTTCGTCGGGTTTAGTGACTAGCCCGTGCGATGCGAGATCAGCGAGATTGTTCTCGATGGCCTTGAGCGCAGCCGCAATTTTTTCCTCTGTTATGTCAAAGAGTTGCACGGGGTGGCCGGCCCGTGCAAATACAATCGCCCAGCCGCGCCCGACAAGTCCTGCTCCAACAACCGCAATAGATTTGCTCATAGTTGCCTTTTCTGGATCCTTCAGGCGAAGACGGCTCGGCGGATGTAACTAAAGAGTTCCGCTTTCCCCGATTAGTAAGAGGTAAAGCGGGACGCTTTACTTACATCCGCCGACCCGTTGCCTTCCGTAGTTTTCCTTGAATACTTCTCGCTTAATCTCGATCTTTTCAAATACGCATTCTTGAACCCATATTACCTCTCGAAGAGCTTTCGCGAGATCCGTCCCAGTGATCTGACCTTGAATTTCATCGGGCTTTAAGAAGAAGTGAGTTGTGAATTTTGCACCATGAACCGAAAACGCATTTTAGTGTTTGGCGATTCGAACTCCTGGGGTTTTGTGCCTTGTAAGGCCGACGAGTCGACAACGAGATATGACGCCTTTACTCGATGGCCCGCGGTGATGGCTGCACGGCTGGGTTCAGGCTTCGAGCTGGTGGAAGAAGCCTTGAGCGGAAGGACCACCGACCTTGATGATTCTCAAATCGATCTCCCGTCGGCACATCTCAGAGGTGCCGTTTTCAATGGGGCCAAGATTCTGCCAGCAATACTGGCAAGTCATCTCCCGCTCGACCTGGTGATCATTATGCTAGGCACAAACGACCTCAAAGCGCGCTTCAAAAGGAGCGCGCACGAGATCGCCATCGCCGCCCTCGGGCTTGCCCGGCTGATCGCAGAGTGCGAAGGGGGCGTGGCGACAAGCTATTCGACACCGAAGGTGCTGTTGCTCGCTCCGCCGCCTCTGGGAACAAAGTTTCATGATCCCGCGGATTGGGCTGGCGGCCACGAAAAAAGCCTCGCGCTGGGCTCAGCTCTAAGAGACGCGGCCGCCGTCGCCAACCTCCCGTTCCTAGATGCTGGGAAGGTGATCGCGACCGACGGCATTGACGGAGTTCATTTCACTGCGGAAGCGCAAAAGAAACTCGGCGAAGCCGTCGCGAAGAAAGTCTTGCATATTCTCCAATAGCCGTAGCGTGATTTCGTGAACAAAGCTTCTCTGCCCAACATCGGAATCACCATGGGCGACGCTTCCGGCATCGGGCCAGAGGTTATCATGAAGAGCTTGGACCACGCCGAGGTATACGGTTGGTGCCGTCCCCTGGTGATCGGCGATGCTCGCCGGTTGCGCGAAGCGGGGCGTATTGTGGACTCCAAAGTCAGGGTGAGCGCTATCGCAACTCTCTCCCAAGCCCAGTTCACACCCGGGACCGCGGATTGCATCGATCTGAAGTTGATTCCGGAAAATCTGCCTTGGGGGTTGCTCTCGGCGATTTGCGGCGATGCGGCCTACCAATTTATCGTTCGCGCTGTTGAGCTGGCGAAGAGCGGAGAGATCGACGCCATCTGCACGGCCCCGCTCAACAAGGAGGCGCTCCACGCCGGCGGCCACATTTACCCCGGCCACACCGAATTACTCGCGCAGTTAACTTCGACGCCGGAGGTTTCGATGATGCTCGCCACCCCTAAGCTCAGGGTGATCCATGTCACCTCCCACCTCGGTCTGATCGATGCTATAGAAAGGATCGACCCCGGGTTAGTAGAGCGCACCATCGTTCGCGCGCAACAAACCATGAACCGCGCCGGATTTGCCCATCCCCGTATCGGTGTCTGCGGTATCAACCCGCACGCAGGCGAGCACGGTCTTTTCGGGCGCGGCGAGGAAGCATCGAAAATCGAGCCGGCAGTGCAAGCCTGCCGTGCGAACGGATGGTACGTAGAGGGACCTCTGCCCGCGGACACCCTCTTTTTCCGGGCCGGCCGGGGAGACTTCGATATTGTCGTTGCGATGTATCATGACCAAGGGCACGGCCCAGTGAAGGTCCTCGGCATCGACGAAGGGGTGAATATCACGGTCGGTTTGCCGGTCATCCGCACCTCCGTCGACCACGGCACCGCCTTCGACATTGCCGGTACCGGAAAGGCGGATGAGCGCAGCCTGCTGGCAGCGCTCAAGCAAGCTGCGGAGCTCGTTCATCGTGGAGCTGAGTGCCCCGATGGGGGCAAAGAATCATCCCAGACTCCCCTCAACCTTGCGCCATTCGGGACAGGACACTAGTGCAAAGCAGCCAGCAGGTTGTGCACGGCAGCCTCGGCCGCTCGCCGAACGCTTTCCTCAGTGAAGCCGCCGATGTGCGGCGTGGTGATCACCCTGGGATGCGACAAGAATGGTGACCTGGCCAGCGGCGGCTCTGGATCGAAGACGTCGGTTGCGTAGGCCCGTAGCCGGCCCTTGTCCAAAGAATCCAAAACTCCGGCCTCATCCACTAAAGTGGCCCGCGCGGTATTCACCAGACAGCAACCGTCTTTTAGCCGTTCCAGCACCGATCTCGAAAACAATGGGGCGCCGTTTTCCAAGGGAGGACAGTGCAAACTGATGAGGTCGCCGGTATTGATCGCCTCCTCAAATGAGATCCATCGAAACCTGCCGTCGCCGGCCGGCATAAAGGAATAGTTCGGGAAGGGATCGTAGGCGGCAGTCCGCGCGCTGAGTCCAAGCGCCATTTGGATAACCAGTCGCCCAACTGCGCCGCATCCGATGAGAACCACCAAACGGTCGGAAATCTCAATCCCACCTCTTCGCTGCCACTGACCGCACCGGAGCGCGTGGTGGAGCTCCGGAATATTGCGCAGAGCGGCGAACATCAAAGCGATCGTTAACTCCGCAACTCCGCGGGCATTGGCGCCTTCCGCCCGTTCTATCCGGATGCCGAGTTCCTTCGCCACACCGAGCGGTATATTGTCGGTCCCGGTTCCATTTCGGCTGATCACTCGGAGCTTCTTTGCCGCTCGCAATACGCGTTCGGAGATAGGTTCCACTCCGGCGATCCACCCAACGCATTCCGGTAAGAGCTCCAGGAGTTGCTCTTCGGTGGGAGTCCGGCCAGGATTCGCGAAAACCAACTCGAACCCGGCCGCCTCCAACAGCCTCAAGACGGGTTCTCTTTTTTCCGTCAGAGATCGTGGAGAGATCAAAACACGCCGACTCATATCTTTGACGGAATGCGAATATTTCTCAAACGGTCCACAGCTCAGCTCACCATTCAGCGGACACTGGCCGCGACGCGAGAAAGTTCGTCGAAATCACGCCCGTGAGACGGAATGTTTACGTGGAACACGTCCGCGATGGCTCGCGTCCACCCATGTACAAAATAGATCCAGCCATCCTCAACGGTCAGGTTTCTTCCGGCCTGCTGCGCTCTTGCCTGGCGGAGGAATATCAGGTCACCGCGATAGTTGAATTCCCAGACCAGCGAGTTCACAGGAAATTCTGCGTGCTCGGTAATCGGAGATCCCGGCGCGTCCTTGCCCAATCCGGTCGCATTGACGACCAGCGAACTTGGCTTGAGTTGCTCAAGAATTGCGTCTGCGGCGCCGGGTGCGTCCACCACGTGACATTCCAGAGGAACGCCTGATTTCCATGAAGCGTGCAGCGCCTGCAAATGATCAAGGCGCGGACGGTTTGGATCGGCAACATGGATCCTGGCCGGCCGATTCGCGCCGTGGCGCAACTGGACAAGATACCAGGACAACGCCACCGCTGAGCCGCCCGCCCCCAGGATGTACACTTCGGCCTTGGTCTTGTCCCAGTGCTCGCGAGGCAGGAACGCTTCTAAGGCCAACCCGCTGCTGACCGGGTCGACCGCGCGCCCATGCAATTCTCCGCCTTTCTTGAAGATGCTGCTAACTTCTCCCATGGAATTTGATAGCGGATCAAGAGCATCAAATTGGTCGCGGCTGGCATTGCACAGATCAATTTTATGCGTCGTGACGAGAGCGCCGAGGGAATAGGGATCATTCTTGATAAATTCCACGGCCTCACGGTAAAGCTCTGGTTGGTCGTGCAGCTTAAAATCAATCCCTTTCAACTGGCAGCTTCCTAACTTGAGGCGTTCGGCCCAGAGCGGAAAGATCGTATTGATAGAAGACTTGGTCGTTGTGACACCAATGAAATACATCGTCGGTTTTTCGGCCGGTTGATATCGATTCTTCATAATTTCTCCGCTCCGGCCAAACCCGGACGCAGGCGCTTGATCAATAAGTTGTCTGTGTCGCCGACGCCGATGGCAGCGAGGGTAAGGCAATTCTTCATCCGGGAAAACTTAAGAAACCGCGTCTGACGATGCTGTATGCATCGGCAATTCGCAACGCCATAAACGTCCTGCGCAATTGCGCCCGGGCTAAAGGCTCCCGGTTAGGGCTGTTCTTCGTCCCAAACGACGACCACAAACCTTACCGCTTTTTCGTCAGTCCGTTGCCGGGGGATTTGGTCGCTGACTCATCGTCCTTCCGCTGAGCAAACTGCCATGTCGCGACGTTCACATAAAGTTTGGAACGCTTGTTCCCCTGGTCATCCTCCCAGCGATCCTGTCGCAGCGCACCCTCAACGAGAATTTCCTGGCCGCGCCGGGCATGTTTAGCGAAATTCTCCGCCGAAACACCCCAGATTTTGATTTCGACAAAAGGTCGTCACATCTTGCCGTTCCTCCTGTCCATTTTCAAAAAACTGATGGTTCGCGAGCGAAGCGTTCACAATCTTGGTCTTGCCTGCTTCAACGAGCTGAGGTTGAACGGTCAGGTTTCCAATCAACAGGACACGATTTATATTCATAAGCTGATTTCCGGTCTTCTTTTTCGAAGCTTGAAGAAATTAAACTACGTTTGCATATGTTGTTGTATACATAAAGGAAGATAATACAACACTTTTTTATAATGTATCATATTGAAGCGTTGTCGTAAAAGGGAACGTAAGCCGAGCGTCTCGCTTGCTTCTTCAGGACAGGCAAGCCGGGGACGGCTTGCTTACAAGCTTTCCACGATCAGCAATCTGACCTGTCTCTCTGGGGAACTTCAAAGGAGAAGAAGTTACAGGAGTTCAGGAGTTGCAGAATGCAGTACCGGGTCGCACCGGATTTTAAATCAGCTGCGGGCTGTTCTCCACGGAGCTGTAGAGAGCCCACCTTTTAATTCTGCAACTCCTGCAACTCCTGAATTCTGTCTCCTGTCTCCTGCTTCCTTCTGTTCAAATCCTGTTCCCCCTTCTGTGATCTCCGTTCCTCCTTGGCTCCCGCCATTCTTAAGTGCAAATCGCAGCAGGAACCGTAAGATGGTCGAAATTATGGCTTCGCATTGGATCGATATTCCGACTTCAGATGGCGGCAAGTTTAAAGGCTACCTTGCAATTCCGGCGGCCGGCACTGGCCCCGGCATTCTCATTCTCCAGGAGATTTTTGGCGTGAATCGTTCGATCCAAGCGGTCGCTGACTATTACGCCGAAGAAGGGTATGTCACCCTGGCGCCAGACTTGTTCTGGCGCCTCGAGCCAGGCTTGGAACTCGGTTATAGCGAGACCGAAATTCAGAAGGCGACGAACTACCTTCAGCGTTTCGACGTTGATCAATCAATCGGGGACTGCGGCGACGCGGTCAAAACGCTGCGCGCGCTGGAGGAATGCACCGGTAAAATCGGCGCACTCGGCTTCTGTCTAGGGGGCCTGCTCGCATACCTGGTGGCGGCGCGCACTGGCATTGACTGCGTTGTGAGCTACTACGGAGTCGGCATTGAAAGGCAGCTTGGCGAGGCTGCGCACATCCAGTGCCCGATGGTATTCCAATTCGGCGAACTTGACCGCCATGTTCCGGCCAAATCAAGGGAAGAAATCAAGGCGGCGTTCGCAGGCCACAGCGATGTCGAATTTTATCTCTATCCGGGAGCCGGTCACGGTTTCGCTGCGCCAGAGCGACCTTCTTTCGATAAGCCGGCCGCTTTAATGGCTCACACGCGCTCGATCGCCCTGTTTCGCAAGGTGCTTGGACCGCACTACGATCTCTCCGGCCTCTGGGATCGGCACACCGAACTGGAGTTTGTCATTCGCTCGGCCGAGGCGACGATGACCACCATGGTCGCCGCACCCTACGTTAACCACATCCCAACAATGACCGGCGGGGTCGGCTACGAAGAATTGTTACGCTTCTACAAGCATCACTTCATCCAAAAGACGCCGAAGGATACAAGGCTGATCCCTATTTCCAGAACCATCGGTGCTGACCGTGTGGTCGATGAAATGCTCTTTTGTTTCACTCACGATATTGAAATTGATTGGATGTTGCCAGGGGTGGCGCCCACCGGCAAGTACGTGGAGATCCCATTGATCGCCGTTGTTCGCTTCCGGGGTGACAAGCTTTACAATGAGCACATTTATTGGGACCAAGCGTCGGTTCTCGTGCAAATCGGCCTCCTCGATCCAGCAAATCTCCCGATCGCCGGGCTGGAGACCGCGAAGAAACTTGTCGATGAAACCCTCCCATCCAATGCACTGATGAAGCGATGGGCTGAGAGCGCAACGCCCGGATAAGAGGATTGGTTCATCCGCCCGTTCGATCTGGCACAAATGTTGAACACTTGGTTTTGCCCCTAACAACGTGAAGGCGCCGCGGATAGTCCAATGGTTCAAGAACCACGTCGTCGCCGGAACATTGCTCGCTTTGCTGGTTCTCTATGTGCTCTACGAACTTCTCTCCGGGGTCCTGGTCTACTCGCGCGACGCCTACATTACCACAGATGTCATCGCCGTGGCACCGGAAGTGAGCGGTCCACTGGCGACGCTGGCGGTAAAAGATAACCAGGTTGTCGAGCGGGTCATCGGAGCGGTGGGCGGGCTTTCGATTCTTGCCACCAGTCTTCAGACACCCGGCCAAATTTTTCATTTCGCCTTATTTCGCGCGAGCGAGGTAATCTGCGGTGTTGTCGCAGCTACTTTCATGGAACTGCTGCTCTATCGCAAGAGTGCGTTGGCGAAACCGACCGGCAAGCCAGGCGCTTCAACGATGGGCCGCCCGGCTGCGCTTCGCTTAGCGCTGATCGGGGGTGTCGCGGTGATGTTGATCCCGTTTCTCTGGTCATGGCCGAGTCTACCCTCCCTCGCCCAGATCGTGATTACGTGTCTGGTAGTCCTGGACCGGGACGGTGCGTCGACCCATTTTCGAGGTCTCCAACGAGTCCTGGGTTGTCTGGCCGGAGGTGCGCTCGGCCTCCTCACGATCAGCCTCGGACCAGATTCATTCTTGATCTGGTCCGTCATGCTGGTTACCGGCGTTTTCCTTTTCTCGCTAATCCATCACGGCGGTACGCGCTGGGCTTACTTCGGTACCCAGGGAGGAGTGGCCTTCATCCTCGCCCTCGTCACCGGACTCGGGCCGCCGGACTCAATCATGCCAGCCGTCAATCGCATTGCCGGAATGCTTTGTGGGGTCGGGGTGCTCCTCGTCGTATGCTTCGTCTTCGAGCACGTAACCTGGGGTCCTTTGCAGGTTCAGAGCGGCACTAAGAGGGCGGCATGGTGGGCAATCCTCCGCGAATGATCGATTTAGCCTAAATCGCGAATACGAAGCTACAGATTTCACAGATAAGGAGGTCGGATCATCTCCGGGAAGAAGTTAGCACTTTGATAGGTATAGACAACTCGAAGAAAGGGCAGGTTTGGGATGAGGGGTCGACATAGAGTTATTTCGCCCGAGACAGGCCGGAAGCCTATCCTAACATTCCGCAGGCTCTTTGCCGCTGTGGTTTTGAGTAGACGCCTGCTGGTTGCCTTGAGATAACGCTCCAGATTCCAAAGTATTATAGATGTACAAAACTTCTATGCTATTTCTAAACTCGGCACTATCCTATCTGGACAAAGACTCGAGATAACTCCATTTCCTCATTATCCGAAATTAACTATGAGCAAGTTAGACAAAACTCCCGCACTCGCAACCTCGCTTGGACTTATATTGTTGTTTATCCACCAGCCAATACGCGGGCAAGAGGCGAGAAAACAAATAACCGCCGACCAAGTCAACCAGGCGGTCAGCGAAATCCAAAAGCTCAGTGCAGACCAAATTGAACAAGATGTGGTTCCGGGTCTGGCCGTCGCCGTTGTCTTTCAGGATCAAGTCGTGTACGCTGCGGGTTTTGGGGTGCGGGATGTTAAAACAAAAGAACCGGTCGACGCAGATACGGTCTTCCAGCTCGCTTCCTTGTCTAAACCGATCGGCTCAACCGTAGTGGCGGAACTTGTCGGCGAAGGGAAAATCTCCTGGGACTCGAAAATCGGTGATCTGGATCCCGATTTTGCGATGTACGATCCGTGGGTCACACGTGAAATAACTATTCGTGATTTTTATTCGCATCGCAGCGGCTTGCCGCAGCACACGGGCGACCTCCTCGAAGACCTGGGATTCAGCCGCAAAGAAATTTTGCACCGGTTACGCTACCAGAAACCTGAAACCAGCTTCCGATCGCACTACGCCTATACGAATTTCGGCATCACTGAGGCTGGAATCGCTGCCACGAAGGCAGAGAATTTGTCCTGGGAAAGCGCCTCCCAGCAGAAATTGTATGGGCCCCTCGGCATGAATTCTACGAGTTCGCGGTATTCCGATTTTTTGGCCCGTACGAACAAGGCACTCGGGCATGTCCGAGAGAACGGCCAATGGGTCCAAAAGTACAACCGCAATCCAGATGCGGAATCCCCGGCCGGGGGGGTCAGCTCCTCTGTCAACGATGTCGCGCGATGGATGCGCTTGGAGCTGGCGAACGGGCAATTTGAGGGCAAACAACTCGTCGATGAAAAAGCGCTATCAATATCGCATTCGCCGCAAATTTTGACCGGATTCAGTCCGCTGACCGGGTTACCAACCTTTTATGGGCTAGGTTGGAATGTCAGCTACGATACGGAAGGGCGGTTGCGGCTTGGGCACTCGGGCGCATTCGCCTTGGGGGCAGCTACGAACGTCCTATTAGTCCCGTCGGAACATTTAGGTATTGTCGTCCTGACCAACGCTTACCCGATCGGTGTTGCCGAAGGGCTAGCATTTACGTTCGCGGATGTTGCTCTCTACGGAAAAGCCACGCAGGACTGGCTGCCAATATTCAAAAAGGCCTTTTCAGATCCGGAAGCAATCGGTGTCACCCCTGGAACGGATTACTCAAAGCAGCCAGCGTCCCCGACGCCGGCACTGTCGAATACAGCGTACCTCGGGGCCTACACCAACAACTACTTCGGAGACGTTCAAATTGTCGAAAAGGGCGACGGCCTGGCAGTGATTGAAGGCCCGGACAAACTGACGTTCCCTTTAAAGCATTACGATCGCGACACGTTTACTTACCAAACGGAAGGCGAAAACGCGTCGGGCGCGACAGGAGCTACCTTTACGATCGGCCCGGAAGGAAAAGCCACTACCCTGATTGTCGAACACCTGAATGTGCGCGGCGAAGGGATGTTCAAACGACAACCAGCCGGCGCCGTTCGGTAGGAACCGCAATCTATTTATCAGCTGCCAGTTGCGAGTTGTCGGGCGAGAGGGTGAGCGTTTTCGAAGGGTTCCGCGCGCGCCGACCCGCCGTCACGATTCTGCTAACGGCGACTGCCGATTTCATCCAAGTGCCTGAGCAGATCGGCGGGATCTTCGTACACCCGGGCAGCGCCGGCTCGCTCAAGTTCCTCCTGCCCGTAACCTCCGGACAACAGTCCCACGCCAAGAGACCGCGCCCGCCGCGCGGCTAACATATCCCAGATCGCATCCCCGATCACGACGGAATGCTCGATGTCGGCGCCGAGCCGTTCGGCGGCGGCCAGGAAAAGATCGGGATCAGGCTTGGCATACTTGACCTGATCGCGAGTGACCACGGGGACCAGGGCCGGATCGATGCCAAGCGCCTCCAAATTCAGCCGAGCAGTTTCCATTCGACCGCTGGTTGCGACCGCCCACGGACATTCATTTTGCGTCAGGTAGTCGAGCAGTTCTCGTGCGCCCGGCAGAGGGCGCACCTGAGGCCGAAGCCGGGTATAAGCCGCGGTGTGCAGTTGGCGCAGCCGTTCAACACGCTCCGGACTAATCTCGACGCCGGTTTCTCTCAGGAGCATGTTAGTGAACAAGCCGCCGCTCATTCCGATCCTCCGGTGAATACGCCAGACCGACAAATCTATCCCTTCCTCATCAAGGGCTTCTCTCCAGGCGAGCACGTGCTGATAGACGCTGTCGACCAGTGTACCGTCGAGGTCGAAGAGGTAAACCGTTTGGAAGCGTGGCATGGTAGTGGTGTTTGAACTCCGCCCACGCTAGCTCGATGGTGGCGGAATCGCAGCCCTTTTATTTTTCCGATTAACCCGATCTTGGCGAGAAGACCCGCAAGATTGCACCCCGAGATCGACCTCTCCTTGCCACGAGGTTCAGCTTCCGGCAGACTGTAAGTCCATGAGACAACGCGTGCCGTCGCCCGTGGTCGTGGTGACGGAAGCGGCGTTCCCGGCGGGGCGTCTGCTGAAGTTTGACCGGCCTCATCGCCTCTTGGTAGCGCTTCGTCCCGAAGAGGTCCTCAACGCTCTACAACAAGCCGACAAGGCGCTTGCGCAAGGGTACCATGTGGCGGGATACCTATCGTACGAAGCCGCGCTCGGCTTGGATCACGCGTTCGAGGCATCCCGCGCGTACACCATGCCGCTCTTGTGGCTGGGGGTCTTTTCGGAGCCAACCCGCACCGAGGGGCCCGGGGCACCCTTTTTAACGCATCGGTTCCAATGGCAGTCCGAGTTGACCCCAGAGGAGTACCGTGCCGCAATCGGTTCCATTCGGTCCCGGATCGCCGCGGGCTCAACTTATCAGGCCAACTTTACGTTTCGCCTTTGGTCGTCCTATGCTGAAGATCCATGGGAACTGTTTTGTTTCCTCTACCGCAATCAGCCCTCTACCTGCTGCATGTACATCGACACCGGCCGGTGGTCGATTTGTTCTGCGTCGCCAGAGCTCTTCTTCGCATTGGATGGTTCGACCCTGACCGTCCGCCCGATGAAAGGCACTCTCCGGCGCGGGCGTTGGCCGGCAGAAGATGAACGGTTAGCCAGGCAACTTCACCTCTCCGAGAAGG
>Ga0206947_1025_pt1 | contig 53305 bp, 48 predicted proteins | sample Alteio_BWOrgHeat_3_FD_153239 | JGI IMG/M metagenome (GOLD analysis project Ga0206947, IMG submission 153239) | Enriched cells from forest soil in Barre Woods Harvard Forest LTER site, Petersham, Massachusetts, United States -... | ecosystem: Environmental > Terrestrial > Soil > Temperate forest > O...
CAAAGTGCGTTTAAGGCAGCTCCCTATGATTTTTCGGAATTAAAATCATTCGTTTTTAAATATGGGCCCGGCGATAGTTTGATTAATCAATATAATTCGGAAACCGGAGAGTATCAATACCTAAATAAAAGGGATTCGCTGGTCAAAACACATCTGTATTTAACCAGCAATGACCTTATTTATCTTCATCGGAAAGCCGTTGAGCTTGGCTTTTGGGATTTCCCGTCGAACGAAAAAAATGCAGATACCAGCTACACAGGCGATAAGAAGCCATTTGAGTTTTTTATTCAGTATAACTACAAACATAAAAGCAAGACGGTATTGTTTAGCACCAATTACGGAGGCTCGCAGGAATTGATGGAAGCCAACAGGACCTTAATTACAGATATACAAACTGTTTTGAGCAAAGCCGAGGAACGCCAGAAAAAGTAAATAATATGAAAAATATCCTTACTCTCGCATGTTTATTGGTTTCTATATCGTCGTTTGGGCAACAAATTACGTACGAGCAATTCCAGCAACAGGCAAGAACAGACATTAATCTGCAACCAGAGTATGGTCACGTAGTTAAAGATAAGGATCACCTGGAAGAAGATCAGAAGTTTATTGATTTGGTATTGAAACAGGATACTACCCATCGCAAAGGCTCGGAGCATCTTGTAGGGTTGGGCTTTAAATACCTGGGCCAGGGAGATATGGAAACCGCGATGCGCAGGTTTAACCAGGCCTGGTTGCTTGATCCTCAAAACGAAAATGTCTATTGGGGATTTGGTGCAATATATGGTACTTTTAGCGATTATCCGAATGCGATTGTGCAGTACGACAAGGGATTAGCTTTAAACACACAAAGTTCTGTACTCTTAACAGATAAAGCGACGATTTATTTTGTGATGTATCAGCGGGGGCATCAGCAAAGCAATTTGGATTCAGCGCTGAGTTTGCTGACAAAATCGTACGGGATAGATGCCCAAAACTTAAATACCATATACAAACTTTCTATTTGCTATTTTTTATCTAAAGATTGTGCAAACGCTCAAAAGTTTTATAGTGAATTTATAAAGGTAGGAGGGACGACTCATGCTGACGGATACGCTGATGCGTTAAAAAAGCAATGTAATAACTAAACGTTTATACATTGCTTTTTATAAAATAAAATTCTATATTTGCACCTCGAATTTTAAAACAATAATTAACAAACAATGTACGCAATAGTAAGTATAGCAGGACAGCAATTTAAAGTTGCAAAAGACCAGCAGATCTTTGTACACAGATTACAAGGTGACGAGGGCGCTAGTATTGAATTTGACAACGTATTGTTAGCAGAAAACGAAGGTGCTTTTAAATTAGGTTCTGATTTAAAAGGTGCTAAAGTATCGGCAACAATATTGTCACATTTAAAAGGTGATAAAGTAATTATCTTCAAAAAGAAAAGAAGAAAAGGTTACAAAAAGAAAAACGGTCACCGTCAGCAATTTACCAAGATCGAGATCACCGGTATTACATTATAATCAGGGTTTAAACCGAACCGGAGTTAAACCCGGATCATTAAAAGATATTAAGAAATGGCACATAAAAAAGGGGCCGGTAGTTCAAGAAACGGCCGCGAGTCACATAGCAAACGTTTAGGTATCAAAATTTTCGGTGGTCAGCCGGCAATTGCAGGCAACATTATTGTTCGTCAGCGTGGTACAAAACATAACCCAGGCCTTAACGTAGGCATTGGCAGGGACCATACCTTATTCGCATTAGCGGAAGGTGTTGTTACCTTTAAAAAGAAAGCAGATAACCGTTCATACGTTTCGGTATTACCTTTCGAAACTGCACCAGTTGCAGAAGTTGCTGCACCGGCACCGGTTGCAAAAGCTGAGAAAAAAGCAGTTGTAGTTGAAGCGCCTGTTGCAGTTGCAGCAGAAGAAGCTCCGGTTGCTGAAGCAGAAGCTCCAAAAAAGAAAGCAGCTCCAAAAAAGAAAGCTGCTGACGCTGAAGAAGAAGCTGCCGCTGAGTAATTAGCAAGTTAATCATATTGAAAGCCCGGACTTATTTTTAAGTCCGGGCTTTTTTATGTTCTTTACGCGAAGGAATACGAATTTTTTCGACTGGACACGAATTGAATTGTGATTGTTTACTTTGTCAATCAATGAACGCTTAATATTTACAGCCGTTAGTTAGCCAAAGCAAAACCAATTGGTACAGTATATTGAGTCCGTACGGCTTGCCCATTTTGCATGCCCGGCATCCACTTAGGGGATAGCTTCATTAACCTGATAGCTTCCCGGTCAAGATCTTCCGATACGCCCCTTACAACCTGTATATTGCTCAATGATCCATCTTTCTCAACAACCATTTGCAAGATCACTATACCCTGGATATTTTGTTCGCGGGCTTTGGCCGGATATCGCATAGTCTTGGCCAGAAAACTCCAAAACTGTTCCATCCCTCCCGGAAATTCCGGTGCTTTTTCAACCGATACAAACACCTTATCCTCCTGCTTCGCGTTGTTTTTTGTGGTGTCGATTGTTTGTGCTTTACCAGTTAGAATGAAAAATAAGGCGGCTAAGGTAAATAGTATTCTTTTCATGGTTTTTAGATTTTAATATAACAGAATGGTCACGAATTTTTTAGAAGGGATACGAATTTAGAAGTCGCAAAGACTAATCAGTTTTTCAATTCGTGTCCATTCGCCTAATGCGTGAACATTAGTGTTCATTTTTATTTTATTCAAATATCACCTTTTTAATATAAAACGTATCCTCGTCAATCACCGGTATGGTTCTACTTTCAACTGTTAAACCTTTGTTGCTATCTACTATAAGCCTTTTGGTTCCCGCATCTGTAGTAATTTCCATTGGCAGCGGGATGCTCATGTTTTGTAATTTAATCTGGTACTTATTGCCGGGCAATTGCTTTACGTGCACTTCCAGTTTATTAGCGGTACGCAGGTACAAGTCAAACAAAGGTTTCAAATCCCTGCCCGATTCCTGGCTGAAAAATTGCTCCACATCAGCCGTGCTTACCAGGTTATCGTAGGTGTATTTAGGCGAGGTGACAAACTTTTTTAAAGCCGGAAAAAACGCGCTATCGCCCATTATATAACAAATGGTATGCATAAAAAATGCGCCTTTACCATAGATGTCACCGTTGTAGGCAGCTTCTTCATCAATATCTTTCCCTAATACAATAGGCAATTTATTTTCAAAACGCGGCGCTGCATTTTTAAAGAAATTAACATAAGCCGCTTCTCCCTCAAACTCCCTGATATAAAGGGCATCCCCGTAGGTACAAATGCCTTCGTGTATCCAGTAATCGGCCCAGTCTTTGGCTGTTACCTTATTGCCCCACCATTCGTGACCAAATTCATGGTGCATCAGTCCGTCGTAATCGGTGCCGCCTACTTTTGTATAGCGAAACTTGTTACCATAAGCATTCATGGTTTGGTGTTCCATACCTAAGTGTGGTGTTTCGCAAATGGCAATTTTTTCTTTGGCCCATGGGTATTCGCCAAAATATTTTTCTTGTTCGTGGATGGTTTTTTCAAAAATATCCAAATGATGCTGGGCCTTTGACAGATGCTCCTTCAATACATAAAACTGCAGGGGCACCTTATTGCCGTTAACCGTGGCATATTCCCTTGTAACTACAGCAAAATCGCCCACATTAAACAGGATGCTGTAGTTGTTAATGGTATAATTGGTTTTCCAGTGATAGGTTGCAGTTGCACCGTGTTTGGTGATGTTCTGCAATAAGCCCGGCCCGGCAACTACCAGGTCCTTAGGCACGGTGATCATCATATCCACACCTTCATTAGGCTCGTCCGACGGAGAGTCTTTACAGGGATAATACAACTTACCACCTGCGCCTTCGGCAGTGATCGCCATCCAGGGATGACCGGTTGAGTCTCTTGTCCATATAAAGCCATCATCCCACGGTGGTCTTTTGGCCACATGCGGCTTGCCACCATAAAATACTTTTACGCTGGCTTTACCAGCGGGCAGCTCATTGTTTAAGCTGATCCTGATTTGGTTGTTTTTATATTCAAAGGGTTGGTTTTTGTTGTTTACCAAAACCTGCTTTACACCCAGCGAATCGAGCAGATCAAAAAGCAATACCTTAGTTGGCTGTGCCATAATTACATCAACAATGGTATACCCATCTATAGATTTTTGATTGAAATCCACATTCAGCGCAATGGTGTAATGCCTGATGTCCATAATGGCCTGCTCGGGCTTGAGTTTGCCGCCGTTGGTGAGGGTTTGGGCGGATAAGTGTATGCTTACTAAGCAAATCAACAATGTTAGTGTTTTTTTCATTTTGTCTGTCGATTAGGGATTAACGGGCACATCTATGTGAACTAAATAGGCGATGCGTACTGGTTTGCTATTCCAAGTGCCGGGATGCCATTTGGGGCCTTTGCTGATTACTCGTATTGCTTCTTTATCAATGTCAGGGGATAAACCTTTTGCGACCCTTACATCGGTTAAACTTCCATCCAGTTCTACAACAAACCGGAGTATGACTCTTCCATTAATACCGCTGGAATTCGGAGGTGAATTAAAATTCTCTTTGAGATATGATGCGAACTTTTCAAGCCCACCCGGAAATTCCGGGGCTTGTTCGTAAAAATTATATATCTTTTTCGGATCTACACTGTTTTGAGGATTTGGCTCTTCAACCATAATATCGGCGCTCTTCATATCACTTGGCGCGAAGACATAATCTGCGTTGTTAACGGGCTTGGTGTTCATCGGTGAAACAAAATTCAAGGTGACCGTCAATGACGTGGCAACTCGTACCCCTCCTTTCACCCCCGGAGTCCAAAGAGGGCTGTGCCTGAAAATTGATATTATCGCTGTATCTGCTATTTTTCCGAAGTCACTGGTAATCTTCGGATTTATGAGCCTGCCATCTTTTTGGATAACAAATTGCGCACGCACTGGCCCGATCAGAGAACCAGTGTTAAGTTTTGATGCTGAGAGAACATTAATGTAGTTATTGAATTTTTCAATCCCACCAGGAAATTCCGGTATTTTATCGACAGATGTGTAGATTTTTGAAGTATCTTTTGATTGAACAGACGTTTGCGCACTCGACTTCAGTGTAAATATTGCTGCAATCGAAATTAATAACAACTTGTATTTCATTCATTAAATTTGTTAATTGTTTTCAGGCAAATTAAATGCAACCGGGATAACAAATTCGGTTCGTACCGGAATATTATGAATTTTTCCGGGTATCCATCTCGCAGTTTTTTTTACCAATCTCACCGCTTCTTCATCGCACCCATCGCCAATGCCACGCACAGCGGCGACATTCGTAAGCCGTCCATTTTTCTCAACGATAAACCTAATCATAACCCGTCCTTGTGTGCCGTTTTTGATAGCGGCTTCCGGATATCTTAGGTTTTTCTTTATGTAAAGATTCAAGCCTTGTTCACCGCCCGGATATTTGGCAGGCGTGTCGAGCGCCGACGTGTAAAGGTAATTTTCGTGCATTAACATCGAGTCTGTTACTATCATATACCCTTCCCCGCCTCCGGGAAATTCGACCATTCTCCTCAACGGTTGTTGACCGTAGGTTGCAAATAGCATCAATAAGCAAATGTTAAGCAACAGTATCCGTTTCATAAATCAATTTTCCCTCACCAACAACCCATCCGCAAACTCGCGGAGGTATTGTTTGTGGCTGTCCGGTAGGTTAATCGCATCAAGCGCATCAAAGGCCTTATCCGCATAAGTTTGCATGGCGAATTCGGCATATTCCCTAATCTCCAGCGTATTATAAATAGCGGTTACGGCTTCCACCTTTTCTGTATGATCAAATTCTTTCAGCGCTATCCAGTAATTCAATTCCCTTAACTGCTGTTCATCAGCCAGTTCCAATGCCTTGATCAATAAAAAGGTTTTTTTGTTGGAAATGATATCACCGCCCACTTGTTTCCCGAATTTTTCCGGGTCACCGTAAACATCCAGGATATCATCCTGTAATTGAAAGGCAATGCCTAAATGTTCGCCGAAACTGCTTAACAAGTTGGCATCTTTTAAATCGGCCCCGCCAATTAGTGCACCTATTTTTAATGCGCCGCCCAATACCACAGCCGTTTTAAGGCGAATCATGTTAATGTATTCGGTATTGGTTACACCGCCGCGTGTTTCAAATTCCATATCCAGCTGCTGACCTTCGCAAACGCCAACGGCTGTGTTATTAAAAATATCCAATATGGGGCGCAGCAAGTGTTCGGGCACCTGCATCATCAGCTTATAGCCCTCTATCAGCATCACATCGCCTGATAGGATGCCTACATTCTGGTTCCAGCGTTCGTGTACGGTTGTTTTGCCGCGACGTATAGGGGCATTGTCCATAATATCATCATGCATCAGCGTGAAGTTATGGAATACTTCAATAGCCAGGGCAGGAGGGATGGCAGCATCTACGTCGCCACCAAAAAGATCACAAGCCATTAATAACAACGCGGGCCGCATTCGCTTTCCGCCAAGCGACAGGATATAACTTATCGGTTCATATAAGGCAGCCGGATAGTGCGGGAAAGCCAATTTATCAACGGCTTCGCTTATTATTTGCTGCAGGTCTTCGAGTTTCTTCATGTTTGTTTTAAAAGTTGTAAGGGGTTGTAGTTGTTGGAGGAAGGGTTATAATTGTTGTAAGGGTTGTAATTGTTGTAGTCTTTGAAATTATTAAATCTCTTATAACTTTTACAACCCTTACAACTACTACAACCTTTACAACCTCTCCCAACCTATTCCACTACCAACGAAAAATCAATCTGTTTCTTAGTCAAATCCACATTTTTTACCCTGATCTTTACTTCATCGCCCAATTGGTAAACTTTCTTTTTACGCTGACCGATAATGGCGAAGTTTTTTTCGTCTAAAGTATAAAAGTCGTCGGATATATCGCGCAGGCGGATCATTCCCTCACATTTATTTTCGATAATTTCCACATACATGCCCCATTCGGTAACGCCTGATATTACACCATCATAAACACTGCCCACCTGGTTTTGCAGGTATTCGGCCTGTTTGTATTTAACCGAAGCACGTTCGGCATCAGCCGCTTTTTTCTCCATTTGCGACGCGTGCTGGCACAGTTTCTCGTAATGCTCCGCATTTGCAGATTGGCCACCGTTCAGGTAATGGAACAGCAAGCGATGAACCATCACATCCGGATAGCGGCGGATAGGGGAGGTGAAGTGCGTATAATGGTCAAAAGCCAGCCCATAGTGGCTGCTGGTTTTGGTGGTATAAATAGCTTTTGCCATGGAGCGGATGGCCAAATGCGTCAGCACATTTTGTTCTTTTTTACCTTCCACATCCTCCATCAAAAAGTTGAGGGATTTGGCGGTTTCTTTATCCGACTTGGTATTGATCTTATACCCAAACCGGGCTGCAAACTGTGCAAAGCTTGCCAATGCCTCGGGTTTAGGGGAATCGTGGGCGCGGTAAACGAAGGTATATTTATGTTTGCCTTTGCCCATTTTGCTTACATATTCGGCTACCTTTTTGTTGGCCAGCAACATAAAATCTTCAATCAGCTTATGGGCATCCTTGCGTTCCTTTACATAAACGCCGATGGGTTTACCCTGCTCATCCAGTTTGAATTTTACTTCGGTTGTTTCAAAGCTGATTGCGCCGGCTTTAAACTTACGTTCGCGCAGCTTGTAGGCCAGGGCGTTTAGTTTGGCTATTTCGGCTTCAAAATCGCCGGCTTTAGCTTCTATCACTTCCTGTACTTCCTCGTACGTAAATCGCCTGTCGGAGTGAATAACGGTCTTTCCAAACCATTCATTGATAACGTTTGCATTTTCATCCAACTCAAACACAGCCGCGAAGCAAAGTTTGTCTTCCTTGGGCCGCAAGGAGCATAAGCCGTTTGATAAACGCTCGGGCAGCATTGGTATCACACGATCAACTAAATAAACCGATGTTCCCCTGTCCTCCGCCTCTTTATCCAGCGCCGATTCAGGTATAATATAGTGGGATACATCGGCAATATGAACGCCTACTTCATAATTGCCGTTTTCCAGCTTTTTAAATGATAAAGCATCATCAAAATCCTTGGCATCAAACGGGTCAATCGTAAAAGTGGTCACATTTCTGAAGTCGCGTCGCTTAGCGATTTCTTCGGGTGTGATAATGTCGGATATCTGTTCCGCATCATGTTCTACATCAGCCGGGAACGACAGCGGGAAGCCATACTCTGCGAGGATGGCATTCATTTCGGTATCATTTTCGCCCTGGGCACCTAAAATGTGCTTAATGCGACCGATGGGGTTTTTGGCATCAGCCGGCCAGTCGGTAATTTCAGCAACGGCTTTTATCCCATTTTTAGCGCCATTAAGTTCGCCGATGGGAATAAAAATATCGTGCATCATCTTCCGATCGTCCGGGATGAAAAAGGCATAGCGTTCGGATAGTTTTACGATGCCGGTGAACTCCATTTTGGCGCGCTGCAATATTTCTATCACTTCGCCTTCCTTGTTTTTGCCACGGCTTTTGGCATAAACGTAAACCTTTACCCGGTCGCCGTTTAGTGCATTGCGTAATTTGCGTGGGGCAACAAAAATGTCACTTTCAGCTTCATCATCGGTAACAATAAAGGCCGAACCATCATTGGTTAAGTCAACTTTGCCTTCGATAAATGTTTTTAGTTCGAGCAATTGAAATTTGCCCGGAGAAAGTTCTTTAAGCGTTTGTTTTTTAGCTTCGTCTTTTAATATATCGAAAATGGTTTCGCGATCTTCCGGATCGCGGATATTTAATTTAGCAGAGACTTGTTTGTAATTTAACGGCGTATTGCCGTTTTGTTCAAAAATATCGAGTACCAATTGGGTTAGTACTTTATTGATAGATGAACTGTGTTTCTTTTTTGACATGCGTATTATTTATACAAATTATTAAGGCAAACAGGTCAAAGTGCCGAAAGGCTCTTACCATAGCGATGAATTTTATGCCATTGCTATTTGACAATTGTGTTTGCCGCTGTAAAAGTACCCAATATTTAAGGGATATTGATGTTTGAAAATTAGCTTTCGCGAAACTATTCTACAGTGTATACGGATCGATGCTTTTCAGTTCCGCAATGCGTTCAAAATCTTTTAAATTTCTGGTGAGCAATTTTAGATTATTTTCAATGGCAGTTGCGGCAATGATACTGTCGGGGAGTTTTAAGCGATATTTTCTTCTTATTTCAATTGATTTAAGAATTATGTTTTCATTCAAATTGAAAACAGTTGAGGTTGAATGAAGTCGTTAAGAATTTTTAATTGCTCATCGGTAGCTTTCGACCAGGCCAATATTTCTATGCGGGAAATTACCGAGAGCTGAACAGAGATTTTGTCTATCAAGTCAATTGACGTCGAGGGCAACTTGTTTTCCAAATAATCGATAATAGTATTTGTGTCGACTAAATATCCCCGTCCCATTCGTTTCTAATATCTTTTATATGTTGTTGAAAGTCCTGATATTGTTCCTCTGTTAACTTCAAGGCCCCTCTGAAGTCGGATGACTTTTTCGGCGATTTTTTTTCCATTTGGTCAACTTCGTCTAACACATATAGTAATACTTCAACCTCTTTGCCAATGTAACTCTCCGGCACATGTATAGATAAATCCTGATTATCGGGTGTTATTATGGTGCGTATCATTTTCTTCAAATAAAAATTAGACTGATGGATCAGTTCCTTTATAACAAAATTACATATTTAAAGTGAAAATAAATGCTTGGAACAAAATCAATACACCAACTAACATTTCCATGCAATCATGATCCACCAACAACAAATATGAAATATTTATTAATGCTCACGCAAGTCACCCAGGAATAGAAGCAATCAACTTCTTCGTATACTCTTCCTTCGGATGATAATAAATCTCATCCGGATCGCCCATTTCAACGATTTCGCCCTTGTTCATTACCATCATCCTGTCGGATATATGTTTAATAACTGCCAAATCATGCGAGATAAAAATATAAGTCAAATTAAATTCCCGCTGCAGTTCGCGGATCAGGTTGAGTACCTGGGCCTGCACTGATACATCCAGTGCCGAAACCGATTCGTCACAAATAATAAATTTAGGATGCAAGGCTAATGCCCGAGCGATAACAATCCGCTGCCTTTGCCCACCCGAAAACTCATGCGGATAACGGTTAAAATGTTCCGGCAGCAGGTTTACGCGTTCCAACAGTTCCAATACCTTTTTTTTGCGTTTGGTGTTGTTGGTATAAAATTGATGCACCTGCAAAGGTTCCATCAGCGAATCGCCAACAGTGAGACGTGGATTTAGCGATGAGTAGGGGTCCTGGAAAATAATTTGGATATCTTTTCGGATTTCCCGCAGTTCTCTTTTTTTGAGACTTCGCAAATCAGTATTTTCAAAATTGATGCTGCCCGATGTAGGTTCTATCAGACGTAAAATACTACGACCCAATGTGGTTTTGCCGCAGCCCGATTCGCCTACCAGCCCAAGTGTCTCGCCCGGATAAACATCAAAGCTAACTTCATTAACAGCCTTAACCGCTTCCTTCGACCGGTTGAAAAAGCCTGAACCTACAGGAAACCAGGTATTAAGTCCGCTTATTTTTAAAAGCGGTGGCTGACTGTACAATTTGGTTTTCCGCTCTTCCAATTCCCCGGCTGCAAAGGCAAACCGTTCCCTTATTTTTTCGATGGTGATGGTTTTTGTACCAGCTTCCAGAAAATCAGCCACAACAGGCAATTGTTTTAAATGATAATCCGGCGATGGGCGGCAAGCCAATAGTCCTTTGGTGTAGGGATGTTGGGGATCGGAAAACAGGATTTTTACCGGCGCCTCCTCCACCACTTCGCCTTTATACATCACCAAAACGCGGTCGGCAATCTCACTGATCACACCCAAATCGTGCGATATAAATACCAGGCTCATATTGCGTTCAGCCTTTAGCTTTAGTAACAGTTCGATGATGGTTTTTTGCACGGTTACATCCAAAGCAGTAGTTGGTTCATCGGCAATTAAGATCTCCGGGTTACAGGATAAAGCCATGGCAATCATCACCCTTTGCTTTTGCCCGCCTGATATTTCGTGTGGGTAACTGTCAAAAATGGCTTCCGGTCGTGGAAGTTGTACCTCATTAAAAAGCGCAATGGTTTTTTGCTTAGCCTCGGCTTTATTGAGTTTTAGGTGCAGTTGAATGGCTTCGGTTATTTGAAATCCACAGGTTAAAACCGGGTTAAGCGAGGTCATCGGCTCCTGGAAGATCATCGCCATCCCGTTGCCGCGTATTTTGCGCATTTCATCTTCGGGTAAGCTGCATAAGCTTGTACCGTTCAATAAAACGTCGCCGCAAATAACCGCTTGCTCGGCATTCAGCAAACGCATTAAGGTAAGCGCAGTAACGGATTTTCCGGAACCCGATTCGCCCACTATGCCAATGGTTTCGCCTTCTTTTAAATTAAATGATATCCCTTTAACCGCCTCAAATAAGCCGTTTGGGGTTTTAAATTTAATGCTCAGATTGCTTACCTGCAGCATATTATCCTACTATGGTTATGCAATCATCAGCAATCAATTCCTCGCCGCGGTAACGCCTTAATAATTGTGCTGTGGCAATTACATCCTTTTGGCAATAAGTGCTAATTCTTTCCAATTGATTATCAACCCAGTAAGCATGTCCCACCATACTGCCGTCGATGTCGTCTTTTGGGGTTGGGATATTAAAAATGGCAGCAAGCAGGGCAAGGGAAGTATAGTTTTTATAGTCGCCAAATTTCCATAGCTCCATGGTATCCAAATGGTTTATTTCCCATGGCCGTTTGCCTGCAATTTCCAGTTGGGAAGGTACTTTTAAGCCGTTAATCAGTGTGCGGCGACAGATATACGGAAAGTCGAACTCCTTACCATTGTGTGCACACAAAATCAAACTCGCCGGCTGACTCGCTAACACTACGCCAAATTTTTCAAGAATTTCTTTTTCATCGTGCGACGCAATGGATTTTACCCTCAACCCCGTGTTTTTCCCTGGCGTAAAAATGCCCATAGATATACAGATGATCTTACCAAACTCGGCCCAGATACCGGCACGCTCATAAAAATTTTCAGCGGTTTCCTCTTTGCGCTGGTGCAGCGTTTTAAGGTCCCAAAGTTTTTGAAAATGCTCCGGCACCTCGTCAAAATTGGGGTATTGCGGCACGGTTTCGATATCAATTACCATCAGGTTATGAAAGTCGTATTGTTCGAGCATTTGTTGTTCTTTTTTTAGCCAAGATAGGCATTGTTATGGAAAAAGCCTAACGCCTCAGCCCCGGCCCCTCTCCTTTGGAGAGGGGAGCTGTTAAAAAGTCCCTCTCCAAAGGAGAGGGATTTAGGGTGAGGCGTGGGTTGCTCATTTCGCCAGCACCTCAAACGCCAAATGAAGCGTATTCCCATTCCCATCAACCAAAGTTAACGTATGCTTCCCCGCCGATGGGTTTAATGCTACCTGATGAAAATCCTTCGTTTCGCCAACATACTCATCGTCCAAATGCCAGAATATTTTGATGCCCGCCTGCCGGTGCGCTGCATTAAATATTACCCTGCCCCGTCTGCCGTCTGCTTCCAGCGGAACGTATATTTTTGCGTTTTCTTTTGGATAGATAATTTCCATGGGGTTACTGCTGCCACCCTGTACACAATCGGTCCGGAAGGGCGGCAGCACATGGTATTGATAGTTTTTAGTTTTATAATAATACTCCATAGATGGCGGCAGCACAAACCACGATTTATTAACGATTTGATCCGGCGGTACGCAATTACCGGTTACCTGCCATTTGCCATCCGGGCTTAAATGCACCAGCTGATGGTAGGGGCATACCGGCGCTTTCAATCCGCTTTGAGGTACCCATTGTTCGTCTGTATCATCACAATGTTGGCCAGCACGGTACCCGCTTTGGCGGCAAACTTTTATTTTTACCATTTCGCCAACCGGCATTTCAAACCAGCTACGCGCCACCGGCAACAGCCTGAAAATTTCAAACAGGACAGGGGCAGCAGTGTTTATCCCGGTAAGGTTGGGGCGGCCTTCGCCATCAGTATTGCCTACCCACACGCCAACCACATATTTTGGTGTAATACCTATGGCCCATCCATCGCGAAAGCCAAAGCTTGTCCCGGTTTTCCAGGCTACGCGCTGGCTCGAGCTGAATTGCTGCCAAAGCATTTCCTCGCCCGGCCGCATAACTTCTTCCATCGCCTGTAAAGTGTAATAAATGGAGCCTGCATCCAGCAAGCCAGACTTTTGTAATTCGGGTTTTGTTACCCCCGGATAGGTGTACACTGGGCTGTGATAATCCGCCGGGTCATATTTGCCATTATATTTATTATAATGATTGAGCACCCGCGCCATATCTGCGTAAGCACCACTTAACTCCCAAAGCGTATTTTCGCCGCCGCCTAAAATAAGCGACAAACCATAATGGTCGGCCGGTTGCTTTAATGTGGTGATGCCCACCTGGTGTAAAAAATCATAAAAGCGTTCGTATTTGAACTGTTGCAGCATTTTTACAGCCGGGACGTTTAATGATCTCGATAAGGCCCTTGAGGCCGGCACTGCGCCATCGTAATTTAAATCGAAATTTTCGGGATGGTAACCTGCAATTTGGGTGGGGATATCGGGCATTAAACTGTTGGGCAGCAACAAACCATCGTGCAGCATGGATGCATATAAAAGTGGTTTTAGGGTGCTGCCCGGACTGCGGGGCGCATTGATCACATCCACATCGCTTTCCATAGTCGGGTCTTCGGCGTGAGCGATATTACCGGCGTAAGCCAGGGTGGCACCAGTTTCAACATCTAAAACTATTGCAGCGATGTTGTTAATATCATTGGCTTTTAATACCTGGTGATGCCGTTCCAGTATCTCGTTTACCTGTTGCTGTAAATTTGCTTTAATGCTGGTGCGGATACGGGTTTCGCCATGCAAACTATTTTTATTATCCGCCCTAAAACGTACCAGCAGGTGTGGGGCCAATTGGGGGAGGGGTACCGGCCTGTCGGGTACCGGCTCCAGCTTAGCAAGTGATGCTGTGGTGGAATCAATAATGCCTTGCCTGTGCAGCTTATCCAGCAATACGTTTCTTTTCTTTAACAGGATAGCGCGGTTTCTCCCCGGGTGAACCAGTGATGGCGAATTGGGTAGCACCGCCATAGCTGCCATTTCGCCCCAGGATAATTTATCCGGGCTACGGCCAAAATAGCGCCAGGAAGCAGCGTCCAAACCGATAACATTGCTGCCAAATGGTGCATTGCTGCCATAAAGTGATAATATTTCCGCTTTGCTGTAACTGCATTCCAGCCGCATAGCCATAAATATCTCTTTCAATTTGTTCCAAATAGTGCGCTTATGTTTGGTTGATAGCCGTATTACCTGCATGGTGATGGTGCTGCCCCCGCTGGTTACTTTTTTTGAACGAAAATATTGTTTTACCGCCCGACCAAATGCCAAAGCATCAAACCCGGGATGGTGCATAAAACGCTTATCCTCGAAGCTGATGATGCATTGTTTAAATTTTTCAGGCACTTCGGTATTGGGTGGGAAGCGCCATTGACCATCGGATGCGATCGACGCGCCGAGCAATTGCCCGTTTGCATCATCAATAACATACGACGTAGGGCTTTTAAACAGCGGCTTTGGCAAACAAAACCAGAAAAGCAAGAACATGACCAGTAAAAACGCGCATATTATTATTACTTTTGGTTTTTTTAGATAAGTTTTAACGCGCTTTAAACCCGATTGCACGAACAAAGAAAATGAAGATTGAAAAGTTGTCAATTGTTATACCGGCTTACAACGAAGGTAATACGATACATTTAATATTAAACAAAATTAAAGCGGTTAATTTAATTGATGATATAAAAAAGGAAATCATCATCGTTAACGATTGCTCAACCGACCATACAGAGGAAGCTGTTGCCGATTATCAGCAAAATAATCCCGACGTAAACATTCAGTATTTTAAGCACGAAATAAACAAAGGCAAAGGCGCAGCACTACATACCGGCATACAAAAAGCCACCGGAACTTATCTGATTATCCAGGATGCCGATTTAGAATATGATCCCGAAGAATATAATGACTTGCTGAAACCTGTTTGCAAAGGCTTTGCCGATGTGGTATACGGTTCGCGGTTTATGGGCAGCAATCCGCACCGGATACTTTTCTTTTGGCATACCATAGGCAACCGCTGGTTAACGTTTGCGTCAAACATGTTCAGCAACCTTAACCTTACGGATATGGAAACCTGTTATAAACTGTTTGACACCAAACTGATACAATCCATAAAACTGCGCGAACAACGCTTTGGATTTGAACCGGAAGTTACCCAGAAAATCGCCCGGGTACCCAAAATAAGGATTTACGAAGTAGGGATATCCTATTATGGTCGTACCTACGAAGACGGTAAGAAGATAGGGTGGAAGGATGGCGTGAGGGCTATCTATTGTATTTTAAAGTATGGGTTGTTTGGGATGGAATAGATCCTTTCTGGGAAAAACCTACGAAGTTTTAAAAACTTCGTAAGTTTACACTCCCACGAGATCTATTTCACCACCTCAACCCATTGCCCCTTCAGCAACGCCGTTATCGAATTATTATACATTGCTGAGCAATATGTTGCCGGCAAATAATACTTACCCGCGTAAGCCGCATTCAGCATTACATAATAGGTAACTTCTTTGCTTTCGGGCAGGCTAAAATAGGTGTATACCCTGTCGTCCCTGATGTCCTGGTAATCCGATTCGGATGATTTAAAGGCCTCATCGTTATTCAGCATCCGGGTGTTTAGGATTTCCCAGCCGGAGGGGAATATCTGCGAAAGCGCCATATTATCGTACCGCCCGCGGTGACCGGGGTTTTTAACGTTTACCTGGGCAACAAAATCGGTCCCCTGTGTTAGTTTTGATGGGTCGATTACTTTACCGCCAAGGGTGGTGTAGCTTATCCGCATTTCCAGCACATCGGGGTTTTCAATTGATTGTACATCCTGACCTGATGATGGCTGGCCCTTTTGTATAAGCCTTACGTACAGTCTGTTGCTGCCTTTATTGGTCATGGATACTTTGCCGCCGTTTGCAGCCAGCTCATTTTGCCACATGTAGGATGCCGAATTAACTCCCGAACCTGTTCCATTGGCCTGGTAGTTGAAAATTAGCTTGGCGCCGGTTTTATTTTGCCCGCAATATTGGGCAATGGCTATCAGCGAATAGGCGGTGGTTTGCGTACTGTACCAATCATCTTCTGATAAACGGCTGGCTACGGTGCGCAATAAGCCGGCTGCCTTTTGCTGCTGACCAAACAAAGTCAACGTTTCCAATATCATGGCCTCATCGCGCAAGTCGGAGCCGAAGGTGCCGAACATGGTATAATAAGGTTTTACTGTCAAGGGTAGCACGGCAATCATCCGCAAGCCAATCTCTGGCTGCCCCGACAGTTTATAGGCTGCTGCCAAACGCCATGATGCTTCGGGACTTAAATATTTGAATTCGCGCAGGCGGTTCATCGCGCCAAGCTCAGGCACACCGGCCAACGCCAAAAGATATAAGCGATAAGCCTGGGTTAAATCATCGCCATAATAAGCGCCAATAGTAGGCGACCAGCTGATGGCCTTTTGTTTTTGGAAAGTTTTCCATCGTTCCAAAAAGCCGAGGGGCAGGCTGTACCCTTTTGCTTGTGCGGCCAGCATAAAGTGCCCGGCATAGTTGGTGCCCCATTCGTTAGGTTCGCCGCCGTAGCCCGGCCAGTAGGTTAGTCCACCGCCGCTTACCTGGAAACCGTTTAGCCGGTTGATGGTTAGTTTAATATTTCGTTCGGTTTCTGCCTTTTGGCGAGGGGTAAGATCAAGCAACTGATCCAAATACAATTGCGGAAATGCCGATGAGGTTGTTTGCTCCACGCAGCCATAAGGATATTCAATCAGGTAATCCAGCCGTTTGCCAAGGTTAAGGGGTGGGATAGAGGCTACTTCCAGCGTAGTTTTGTTAGTGCCGCTTATGCCGATGGCCGCGTACGGCGTGCTCCAGGATTCGCCCGGCTTCAATTCTTTTTCAATTATTTTGGTGATAGGCGGATTAGGGTTGCGCACATTCATCTCCACATCATAGGCCGCTGTTTCCTTGCCGCTTTTGGCTGTGATTTTCACTTTTCCAACACCCACAAAATCCTTAACATCCAAATCAAAAGTCACCAGTTGGTCGCCGGTTTTGGTGAATGTAACCGTCTTCTGGTTATTTCCAGAAAGATTACTAAACATGTTGGACTGCACCTGTACAGTAACCGATTTGATGTTATTTTCCATCGCGAAAACAGTAACAGGTAACTGTATTTTTTCCGACGGACCTAAAACGCGTGGTAAAGTTGCTAATATCATCAGCGGCTTTTTAACGGTAACCGTTTTTTCGGCGGTGCCATAACTGCCATCGTGCCCGGCAATTACCATCGCCTTTACTGCGCCGATGTATTGCGGCAACGTAAATGTATGCGTTTGGCTGTCCCCTTTATCCAAATGGAATGGCCCAAGAAACTGAACAACTGGCTTAAAACGGTTTACGGCTACATTCTTTTTTACACCGTTGGTTCCGTCGCCACCTATACTCAATATTTTTTCGAGGCCTCCGCCGTACGCACCTATTACATAATCAAATAAATCCCAGGTTTTTACACCGAGGGCTTCACGGGCGTAGAACAAGGCATGCGGGTCGGGCGTTTTGTAATTGGTAATGTCCAGCAGGCCTTCATCCACTATCGCGATGGTGTAGGTCATTTCTTTGCCCGATGCTTCGGATACCGTGATGGACGATTGCGTCTCAGGTTTCAACTTATCTGCCATGCTAATCACCGGTTTCAGAATGGTTCCAGGGTCATCTACCGTTAACGGGATGGCACCGTACATTCGTATAGGCAAATCATTCACCGTTTGCGAATGGCGCTGTAACAGGGTCACATTCACAAAAATATTGGGCGCCATCGTTTCATCAATTTTGAACGTATAGCGGGTTTCGCCTTTTTTGGTGTCAATCCAGGTGGTTTTTAAAATTTTGCTGCCGCTTTCTAAACTGATTAACGCCCTGCCGTCCGACATGGTAGGGATGGTCAAGGTAGCATCTTCGCCCACCTTGTAATTGGTTTTATCGGATGTAAAAGATAGCATTGCCGCCTCAGTAGGGTTGGTTTCCTGTAATCGTTCCGACCAGTTAGACCAATCCACATACATTATTTTACCGGTGGAGTGACCTGTTTGCGGGTCTTTCACCCGGATAAGGTAACGCCCCCAATCGGCCTGGTTAATGTGCAGCGTCCATTTGGCATGGCCGTTTACTACGCGTACACTTTCGGTTTTTATGAGTTTATTGTACTTATCCTGTGTAAAGTTGCTCATTTCGTTGCCGGTTTCATCCCACCACCAGCGCCATTGTATTTTATATAGTTCAAGATCAACCGCGCGTGTTCCTTCAAACGGGTTGCCTTTGGTATCTACATCGGCAATGTCAATTTCGTGGTCTTTGTCAGTTACCAGCATGCCTGATAAGTCGCTGCCTTTGGGCAGTTTGATGCCTACATAACCCGGATACAGGTTGTAAGGCATTGACGCCTGCTGTATACTAAAATTGCCACCAGGCTCAAATACCTTAATCAGGAAATTGGCTTTTAGCTGACCGGGCGCCTGATTTTCGATATTGATATCGGTATTTACCGTTGCCTTACCGGTTTCATCCAGTCTGCCGTCAAAAATGGTGGAGGTTTGAGTGGTGAAAGCCAGCGTGGGATCATCAAAAACGTAATCAGGGTAATTCTTAAATGCCGTAGTCTGTGGGGTTAAAAAAGCATCCACCTTGGCTTTCAGGCTTTGGGCGGTTCCGCCAAAAAGCCATTGGGCTGTAAGGCTGCCGTTTACGCCGCTGCCTTTGGTGAGTTCTGTTGCGCCACCAAAGGATAAGCCTATTTTTAGCCGGTTGGGCATAATGGTTTCTACTTTAATGCCTTTTTCGAACGTAGCACCCCCAACTTTTACCTTAGCCGACCAGTTGCCTGTTGGCGATGAAATTTCGGTTGCGGTATGAAAACTGTAGAAGCCATCCAATGCCTTGGTTTGCGTTATCCGCCGGTAGAGTTTGCCGCTTGGGTCATACAGTTCAAATTGAACCGGGTGATCGGGGGGCAGGGTTTTCAATTTATCTTCCAGGATAAACGACATATAAATAGAGTCACCCGGCCGCCATACGCCCCGTTCCCCATACAAAAAGCCTTTCAATCCGTTTTGCACCACGTCGCCGCCAACATTAAACCGCGAAAGTGGGAGCGAACTGCCATCGTCTAACTTTAAATAACCCCGCTCTTTACCGTTTTTAGCAACCAGCAAGTAGGGTTTGCGCACCATGTTAAATTTGGCAAAACCATCCCCGTCGGAAGTGGCGGTAAACATTACTTGTTTTTGATAATCCAGCAATTGCAGCTCCACGCCCGCCATAGGTTTGGCACTAAGGATATTGGTTACGGCAATCATCATGCTATTATCGCTGCCCCGTTTGGCTATCAGGCCAATGTTTGATGCGATGATGTTACGCGTTGCCCAACGGTCTTTAGAGAAATAAGAATTGGTGCAGGGATCATCCTTTTCCTCCCAATTGAAGCCCTCGGGGTAATAATTGTCATACTTCGACCAAAAGTCATCATCCTCGTCGCTTATGGTGCCCGTATTATTGGTAGCGCCACCACCTTCATCGCTTTCGTAGTTGTCTTCATTCTTTTTAAGCACTTGCTTACCCGCGGTGCAATTGTATATGGAATATTCCTTTCTGAAACCGATGATCACCCGGTAAATGGCTCCGGGTTCTGTCCGCAGCAACTGGTCAATATCCAGCATAAAGCGATTTTTCTTAACCAGGTTTATGCTTTTATCACCATCAAGCCTGATGGTTTTTTGAACCACAGGCTTGCCTACATGCCTTAACTCGTCGCCGCCATCAAACCCGTTGTTTTGAAAATATTGGGGAACATTATTTTCGTAGATTTTAATAATGCTTACATCAACGGCACTTAGGTTAGTAGCTTCAAAAGGCATCATCAATTTCCCTGAATCGGGTAGGATAACACCCTTGCCGGGGATGGTAACTGATGGTAACCGGTTCTCGAAAAATACATTAGCAGTATATCCTTTCGTGATTTTTTTGTGCGATATATTCTCCACGCCTTCATTCACAAAAACGCTGTAATTTCCTTCCAGCCGTTCGGGAGCATAAATTTTAACGGTACTTCCTTCAATGGTGTAAGCAGGTTCGGTTATATTACCGATACCGATAAGCCCGTTAAGCTCCTGACCAACCATTATGGCATCCGAAAATTGCACCAGCACGTATTGGTCGTTGTCTTGCACGGCGCGTATATCAAGCACTTTGAAATCGCCAATGGCAGGGATAACAAAATCCTGGTTGCCTTTTTTATCAATGTTCAAACTACTGCCATCCCAATTAACAACAAGAGGTGTTGTAGTCCCGGTGCCGCGTAATAATTGATTTACTGTAAACTGATGAGTTTTGGTTATGGCATTATGTTGCCAGGTTAATTTAACCGGCGATGCGTAATTGGTGCTGATGAGCTTTTCAATAGCGTCGGCGTCTTCATTATCGGCAGTTTGGATAACACCGCCCAGCTTCATTTTATCGGTAGAGGTATTAGTAGCAGTTTGCAGACCGGTGAACGATACCGTAAAATCAGGTTTGATGGTTTGAAAGCTGAATTTAAAATCCTCGAACTTTCCAGGCACGCTGGTAATTTTGCTGAGCTTAAACTCGGCGGAATAACTCTTATCAGGATCAAGTTTTTTATCGGGCCTGAATTCGATGGTACGTGCATCAACCCAGTAGGCTTTGCCTTTTATGGATGGAGAAAAATCAAAAATATTATCAGCCAAAGCTTCGTTTTGCGCGTGTGTAGTCGGCACCTCGCCCGCCAGCCTGATGCGGATGGCGCTTTGCTTGGAGATAAGCCCGGTGGTGTAGGACTCAATGTACTTGCTAAAACCGGGGTCGATTGTTTGCTTTTGACCGTGGCGAAAAATGATAAAAAAAGTGATGATAACCAGCGAAAGCAATACGCCGATGGCAATTAATCCTTTCCGGGAGCGGAAAGGGCCGATGATGTTTTCCATGAAAGACTGTTGTAATTTGGTAGGTAATTTATGGAAATTATCACAATAAATAATTTATTTGAGAAAGAATATTTTTTACAATTTTCGGGGTTTTAATGTTCGACTTGTCATAGCTGTTTGTTTTTATCGTACTCAAGAAGGCCTCGCTGTTTCGCATTTATTAAATAAAAAATCATTAAATTTGAATTATGCAAGCACAGGTAGACATAGGATTTGACCAGTTAGTAAAACTCGCCAAAGAGCTTCCTAAAACTCAATGGCAAAAACTGAAGATAGAAGTGGATAATAACCAGGAGCCGAAAAATGTTGATGCTGATTTTGAGCAATTTTTACTAAGCGGCCCGACATTTAGTAAAGAACAACTTGCATTAATAGAAGAAAACCGGAAAGCAATAAATAAATGGCGGACCAAATAATTCTGATAGACACATCTAATTTGATTGACTATTTTCGAAAATCAAATAAAGACAATTCAAAACTAATTGAGTTATTACGCCAGGGGTATAAATTCCAAATTTCAGCGGTTACTGAATATGAAATCTACGCCGGAGCGACAGTAGATCAGGAAGCGTTTTGGAGGACATTACTAAATACTATTGGAGTCGTTTTCTTTGATAGTAAAGCTGTTGAAATTGCAGTTAAAGTTAATACTGCCTTAAAGCGTAAAAGAAAGCAAATAGCAATAGCTGATCTTTTTATTGCAGCTACTGCAATTTCAAATGACCTGCCTCTTTCTACGCTTAATAAAAAACATTTTGAACGTATTGATAATCTAAAGCTTGTTGAATGATAGCAAGGGTTAATTGAAAATTCTTGCTACAGGGGACGATGATGATGAATAGGTTTTATATTTAGTATTTTGATCGCATAAAAAAAATCATCATGAAAAAAGCACTACTATCTCTTTGCCTTATTTTTGCCTTGCTATCTGTAAAAGCCCAGCAAGGCAACCCGTACATCACGGTAACAGACATGACACGGATAAAGCAATTGAGCAGTGCTTCGTTATCGCACAACGGCAAGCAAATTGTATTTACTGTAACCTCGATTGAGCCGGATGATGCCGCGAAGGGAGAATATATTTACCGGAGTGTACTTTGGATAGTACCGGCTGACGGTAGCTCGGCAGCCAGGCCTTTAACTTCGCCCCTGGTAAATAGCAGCCAGCCGGTATGGTCGGCCAATGACGAGCAGATAGCTTTTGTTCGTGCGGTAAAAGGAAAGTCGCAATTGTTTTTATTATCATTAAATGGAGGCGAACCCATTCAGCTCACCAACGATACACATGGCGTCAGCTCGCCGCAATGGTCGCCCGATGGAAGCAGGATTTTATATTCGGTGCATTTGTCGTATCCGGAAATGTTGAAGGATTCTGTTTTAAATAGGGGGAGAGACATACCGCACTGGGCGCTGGAGAAACCTGGCTTTAAATCTAATTTACCGCAATCAAAAACTAAGCCCGATCCTAACGGTGATATAGTCCAAATAAGAGCGTTTTTAAAACAGGATGAAGCCGACGAAAAGGTAAAAGTGTTTAACAAGCTTAATTTTGAGGGTGAAGCAGCTACTGAACCCAACTTTAGCTTTAATCATTATTTTATGATTGAAGCTAAAGCCGACGCAAAGGAATGGCCATTAACTGCCGGGTTTCATAATTATAGTAACGCGGTTTTTACACCTGATGGCGAAAATATTATATTAACAAGCGCCGCTGATACGTTACTTAACCCTGATCGTTCGCTTACTTCGGGCGTCTATATTATTCCGGCAGCAGGTGGCCTTTTAAAGCCGCTGATTATGGAAGATGGTATGGCGGTAAGTAATGGACAGGTATCGCCCAACGGAAAGTTCCTGGTTTATTTTACATCAAAGCCGGTGCAAATTAATGTTCCGCACCTGGTTATTTACGATTTACAGGATGCGCGAAAAAAAATCACGATTCAGGTTGATCGTTCGGTTACAGCTGCATTATGGTCTGCCGATAGTAAAACACTTTATTATACGGCGCAATCCAATGGTGGCGTTCCTATTTATAAAACTGATATCACTACCTTAAAAACAGAACAACTAAGTAGTTTTGACGAGGGGATGAGCAACCTTGATGTTGGAAAAAAGCAGCTGATATATGTCAAAACAGAAGTAGCTAACCCTTATGAATTGTATTCGGCCGATTTAATTAATGGAGTGCCTAAGCGATTAACATCCTTTAATGCTGACTGGCTGAAAGAGAAAAAGTTAAGTTTTCCCGAAAAAAAGTATTATACCAACAGCAAAGGTATGAAAGTGGAGTATTGGGTAATGAAGCCCGCTAATTTCGATCCTGCAAAGAAATATCCTATAATGCTACAAATTCACGGCGGCCCAACGGCCATGTGGGGGCCGGGCGAAAATACGATGTGGCACGAGTTTCAATATTTTTGTGCGCAAGGCTATGGCGTTGTGTATGCTAATCCGCGGGGTTCTGGTGGTTATGGGGAAGATTTTATGAGCGCCAATTATCGCGACTGGGGTACGGGACCTACTGAAGATGTGCTGGCGGCATTGGATGGTGCGCTGGCCGAGGGCTGGGGCGACAGCAGTAAAACGGTGGCCACAGGTGGCTCGTACGCCGGATATTTAACAGGTTGGCTGGCGGGGCATACCAAACGATTTGCGGCCATTTCATCGCAGCGCGGGGTATATGATTTAACCACTTTTTTTGGCGAAGGGAATGCCTGGATACTGGTGCCAATGTATTTTGGCGGTTACCCCTGGGATGATGCTATAAAACCGATACTGGCGCGCGAATCGCCCTTTACTTATGTAAATCAAATAACTACACCTTACCTGATACTGCATGGCGAAACTGACTTGCGCACTGGGATTATACAAGGCGAAACTATGTACAAAGCGTTAAAAGTGCTGAACCGGCCGGTTGAGTATGTACAACACCCGGGCGCTACGCACGAACTTACCCGATCAGGAAATGTGCGGCAAAGAATTGATCAAATGCTGCGGATTTACGAGTTTTTTGAAAGATATATAAGCCACTGATACAACGTTAGCGGGCCTACGTGTCGGGCTGATTTTTCGCCTTTATATCGAAGCCAAACTACCGGATCATCACCCCAACTTTATTCACTACCGGCAGTTTAATAAAGTTCACTTCAACAATACTTTCGGGCAAAAAGATGAATTTTTTGTCGTAGATGTCTTTGCCGATATAAAAACTTAAAAAGTATTCATTATTAAGGCCAAAGGTTTGTTCGTCGATGGGTTCAATCAGTTTAAAGGAGTTTGCCTCTACTATCGGGAACATGTGCCGCAGAGTAGAGGTTTTTACCTGCGCGCCGTCCTTTTCGCCGTAACCTTTCGAGGTAATCATCACGTTTTCAATCGGTACGTTTTTTAGGTTAATTAAATAAACGTACCATATCTTACTCTCCGCGCTCTCCTTCTCCAGGGCCACCGCAATAGCAATATCTTTTACTATATTTTTGGGCAGGTCTTTTATCATGTTGGGTTATTAAGGAGTTGTAAAAGTTGTGGTAGTTGTAAGAGTTAAAAATTTGGAAGTGATAACTTCTGCAACCTTTATAACTCTTACAACAATTATAACCTTTCCTAACCTATTTCTTCTTAACAAACCGCTTGCCAGTTTTCTTCGGTTCCTTTTCGGCAACGGCGGCCAGGGCTTTGCATTCTTCAAAAGTTAACGACTGCGGGTCCTTATCTTTTGGTATTTTGATGTTTAGCTTGCCAAATTCAATGTATGGTCCCCAGCGGCCATTAAGCACACGCATAGTTGGGTCTTCGTCAAAGGCCTTAATCAGCTTTTCAGCATCTTTTTTGCGTTTTTCAACGATGATTTCAACGGCAGCTTCTTCACTCACATCCAATGGGTCAATACCTTTCGGCAACGAATAGAAAGCACTGTTATGTTTAATGTACGGACCAAATTTGCCTATGGCAACCGTCATTTCCTTATCCTCAAAAAAGCCTACTTTTTTGGGCAGTTTAAATAGTTCCAGCGCCTGCTCAATGGTGATGGTTTCTATGCTCTGTCCGGCTCTTAAACTGGCGTACAATGGTTTGTTTTCCTTGTCGTCATCAGTAGGTGTTTCACCAACCTGTACAAACGGACCGTAACGGCCTATCCTTACCGACATTTTCTTGCCGCTTTCGGGGTGAAAGCCCAGTTCGCGTTCGCCGGTTGCTTTATCTGCTGTTTGGATGGTGCTTTCTACTTCCTTATGAAAAGGCGTATAAAAGCCATGGAGCATATCCGTCCATTCGGTCAAGCCCTGCGCAATCTCGTCAAACTGCTTTTCAACGCTGGCGGTAAAGTTAAAATCTACAATATCCTTAAAATACTGCACCAAAAAGTCGTTTACTACCGAACCAATATCGGTAGGGAACAGTTTGCCTTTTTCGGCACCGGTATTCTCCGTTTTTTCTTCTTTAGTAATTTGTTCGCCTTTCAGCGTTAAAACGCGGAACGACCTTTGTCTGCCTTCACGTTCTTCCTTCACTACATATCCGCGGTTCTGAATGGTGGAGATAGTAGGAGCGTAGGTCGACGGTCGGCCTATGCCCAGCTCTTCCAGTTTTTTCACCAAGCTTGCTTCGGTGTATCTTGCCGGCGGACGCGAAAAGCGTTCCGTGGCCGATAATTCCTGCAAAACCAGTCGTTGCCCTTTGGTTAATGGCGGCAGCATGGCATTTTCGCCGTCCTGAATGTTGTCGTCCTCTTCGTCGCTCGATTCGAGGTACACTTTCAGGAAACCGTCGAACTTCATTACCTCACCATTGGCAACCAATTCTTCTTTACGGGTTGATATGCTGATTTTTGCGGTGGTTTTCTCAAACTGTGCTTCGCTCATTTGCGAGGCAATAGCGCGTTTCCAAATCAACTCGTATAAACGCATCTCGCTGGAGTCGCCTTTAATGGTATGCTGGTCAAAATACGTCGGCCTTATAGCTTCGTGAGCCTCCTGTGCGCTGGCGTTTTTAGTTTTAAAATTGCGCTGCTGGTGATATTTGTTACCATAAGCCGATAAAATTTCCTGTGCGGCAGCATTAATGGCTGTCTCGGATAAGTTCACCGAATCGGTACGCATATAGGTGATATAACCCGCTTCGTACAACTTTTGGGCAACCTGCATGGTGCGGGATACCGAATAGCCTAATTTACGGCTGGCTTCCTGTTGAAGCGTGGAGGTGGTAAATGGAGCAGCGGGTGACCGTTTGGCCGGGCGAACGTCCAATGATTTTACATCGAAATCAGCACCGATACAATCGCGTAAAAACTTTTCGGCATCTTCCTGCTTGCTGAAACGCTCGGGAAGCTCGGCTTTAAATGCTTCTTTTCCCTTACCAAAAATGGCTACAATTTTGAATGCAGCTTCCGATTGAAATTTGTTGACTTCGCGTTCCCTGTCAACAATAAGTCTTACTGCAACTGACTGCACACGACCGGCTGAAAGTGACGGTTTTACTTTTTTCCACAATACGGGAGAAAGTTCAAAACCCACCAATCTGTCTAAAACGCGGCGCGCCTGTTGCGCATTTACCAGGTTGTAGTCAATTTTGCGCGGGGTGTCAATGGCGTGCAGAATGGCCGTTTTTGTGATCTCATGAAAAACAATACGTTTAGTTTTGGCTTCCTTTAATTCTAAAGTATCAAACAAGTGCCATGATATCGCCTCTCCCTCCCGGTCCTCGTCCGATGCGAGCCATACCATATCTGCGGCTTTAGCTAATTTCTTTAATTCGCTCACCACCTGCTTTTTATCTGCAGGCACCTCGTATTTTTGAGTGAAGTTATTTTTGATATCGATGGCGTCGTCAGACTTTACCAAATCGCGGATATGCCCGTAGCTCGACTTCACGGTGAAGTCGGCGCCGAGGTATCCCTCAATAGTTTTGGCTTTCGCCGGAGATTCTACTATCAGTAAGTTTTTAGCCATCTACGCTTTTATTTTTTGCAAATAAAACATAAAGAATGTGAAAAGCCAATATGTTTTTTGGGAAAAGGTTGGAAAGGGGCGGGCAAATAGTGCTTTCAGATACTCTTTTTATTATTCAAACAGAGCAGTTAAACGAGAACAGGGCACCGGCTTTCTATTGAAAATCATATCTAAACAAAAGCTTTTTGACGGGTTAAAACAGAATAAATAACATCATAGATCGGTGAAAAATAAGTAGTAGCCTAACTTAGGCGATTTAGCGAGTCTTCACTATATTTGTTTATGCCTAAAAATAAACCGCCTGTTGCCGGAAGATATATTGATCCGTTAGTCGATTTTTCTTTCAAAAAAATATTTGGAAGCGACCCCAATAAAGACTTATTAAAGGCCTTGTTAAACGAAGTATTTCGAGGCCGTAAATGTATTGTAGATTTGCACTACAATAAAAATGAGCATCCGGGTGATTTAAAGGAAGAGGGTACTGCAATTGTCGATTTACTATGTACTGGTGATAAGGGAGAGCGTTTTTTGATAGAAGTTCAGCGTGGAAAGCAGGATAGATTTAAGGAACGAACATTGTTTTATACTTCAAGGCTCATTAGCGATCAGGCCCCACGAGGTAAAAGAGCAGAGTGGGGTTATGATATAGACGAGGTTTATTTGGTGGCGATATTGGAAGATTTCGTGCTTGAAGGTAGTCCAACTGATAAATATCTTCATGATATTTGCTTATGTAACAGAGATACCGGCCAAATTTTTTATGACAAATTAGGATATACTTATATTGAATTAAGTAAATTTGTAAAGAGAGATACTGAACTGGCGAACGATTTAGATAAGTGGTTGTATTTTTTAAAGAATATGCCCGCTATGGATAGTTTGCCTGCATATTTACAAAACCCGATTTTCGAAAAGTTATTTAGCGTTGCTGAATACAGTAATTTAACTAAGGAGGAAAAAGCGATGTACGATAGAAATATGAAATACAAGTGGGATAATCAGAATGTGTTTAATACCGCGGTGAAAGAAGCTAGGGAAGGTGGCAAGCACGAGAAAGCTGTTGCTATTGCTAACGAGCTTAAAAAAGAAGGCTTGGCTTTTGAATTTATATCTAAAGTTACCGGGCTTTCTGTAGAAGAAATAGAGAAATTATAATCAGGGAACAATGACCATCGATTTTCGTAACTGAGATGAAGGTAGAATATCTTGATGACCTCACAGACGGTGGTAAGTTCAAACAGGTTGTTTCCGAGAACCTTATCAGGCTCTATGATTTTGATGAGCACGAAGCCCTAAAGTTTAAAGATAAGTTACAGGAGACGATTGTACAAAAGCGGGCTCCTTTCGAACTTAGTATCGAGCCATACATAGAAGCAATTAACTGTAGCTTCATATTCCGTCTTTCGGAAAATGATATTGGTATTTCATCCACAGACAAACAAAGTTTTTACTGCGATTTAACTTTAGACAGTTACATCTGGATGGTTAGTTTACTGGAACCATTTAGTGATTCAAAAGCTCAAAACGGTTTTCAATGGTTGTACGAGTTAGACAATCCTATCGACTTGTTGTTTTCGCCGGGAGGTACCTGGTAAGATTCTTAGGTTAAAATCTGTTCGAAATTTTCGAAACGTGATACGTCTTACTTACCATAGCTCTCTATTTGAACTCTCTATTTGTATTTTGATAAATGTTAATCTTTAGCCCAAAAACTACATCAAAAATCCACCACCCAATAAATCATTCCCTTCATAAAACACAGCCGACTGCCCTGGGGCAATACCTGATACGTTATGATGAAAATCAACCTTCATGTGGCCGGCCATTTGCTGTATGGTACTTTGGGTACCGGCATCTTTATATCTTATTTTGGTAATGGCTTCAATTGGCTCGTTAATGCTTTCGTATTTTACCAGGTTAAGGTTTTTTACCCAGGCCTGCTTGCGTTCCAGTTCATCAACGGTGCCTAAAACAACGGTATTGGTTTCGGGCTGAATATTAGTTACAAACATTGGCTGACCTAAAGCAATACCCAAACCTTTACGCTGACCGATGGTGTAAAAAGGATAGCCCTGGTGTTTGCCCACTACGGTGCCGTCTGTAAGCACAAAATTGCCCCCGGCTACCCTTTGTTCCAAATCTTCTACTTTGTGTCTTAAAAAGGCCCTGTAGTCGTTATCGGGTACAAAGCATATTTCGTAGCTTTCGCTTTTACCCGCAAGTTCCAACTGCCCCATATCTAAGGCCATTTGCCTGATCTCGGGTTTGGAAAAACTGCCTAATGGAAATTTAGTGCGCGCCAGGTTTTGTTGCGATACGCCCCAAAGCACGTACGACTGATCTTTATTTTCGTCTTTACCTTTTGATATTACATACCGCCCGCTATCCTGTAAGCGGATATTGGCATAGTGCCCGGTGGCAATAAATTCGCAATCCAGTTTATCGGCGCGTTTTAATAATGCTTCCCATTTAATGTGGGTATTGCATAAAACACAGGGGTTTGGGGTGCGACCGGCCAGGTATTCATCAACAAAATTATCAATTACAAAATCACCGAACTCGTTGCGGATATCAAGGATATAATGCGGAAAGCCATAACCCACAGCTAATGCGCGGGCATCGTTAATACTATCCAAACTGCAGCAGCCGGTTTCCTTCGAGCTTCCGCCTGATGAGGCGTAATCCCAGGTTTTCATGGTGAGGCCGATCACTTCATAGCCCTGCTCGTGTAGCATAACTGCTGCTACCGAACTATCAACACCGCCGCTCATGGCTACCAATATCCTACCGTGCTTACTCATAATGCTGCAAAAGTACTAATTGTTAATGTGATGGTTAAGTGTTTCGCTAATTTTGACTGTTAGGTGATTTGAAAATTGCCTGTTATTTTCCTTTTTACCACAAAGATCACAAAGAGAGGAACACAAAGGACACGGAGTTTTTTATTTTTATTTGCGATTTACCATAAAGAGAGGAACACAAAGGACACCGAGTTTTTTATTTCTGCTTTGTGACCTTTGTGAAAATCTTCGTGTTCTTTGTGGTTAATTATCAAATTAATGCTCCCTGTATTGCCGAAAGATTCCGCTATCAAACGGTGTCCACAAACAGGCTTTTTGTCCGCAGGCTTTCAGGGCGTTGTTGGCCCAGGTATTACAGGTGTAAAACAGGTTATAACGTCCTTTGGCCTCGTAAAAGGCATCATCATTATTGTAATTGGCATTGGTTTTTATGTTGATGACGTGGCCTGTGCTGTCTGTTTTAAAAGATGACCTTACGTAGTTTACCAGCCTGGCGTACTGATCATTATTGATCATTATCTTTTTGCATGATTCACTTTCAGATAAGCTTTTGTAAAATGTAGCGTGAATTGCGGATGTACTCAGCGCAAACGCAGCTTTAAAAGCTACGCTAAATTTAAGCTGAGCCCAGGTGGGGGTGTTTAAATAAAAGCCTTTGTCGCCCCAGCCCATGGCTGCGTATTGGGCGCTGGTATCCTTACTGATTGTATTTTGAAATTTAACCATCGTGCTCCAATCAATTAATTGATTTTTTACAGGTAGCACTATATCGGTATGCACACCATTGGTTAAAATGTAAATAGCAATATTTGCAGGCTGGGTGGAGGGTTCTTTGGCCACAGATATACGTGGCAACAACCATGCGGATAAAGCGTACAGTGCAATAAACACTATAAAGCCTATAACTATCCGAAAAATAATTTTGAATATCTTTTTAAAAATCATTGGTTTAATGCGAGCATTAGGTTTGTAAATATAATTAATAAAATGGCACCGGGGAAAGAGACACAATCGCAGATCGGCTAAACAGGGCTGGCCATAAGAAAATTTATACGCAGTACAGCCATTGGTAATTATTATTGTGTTTAACTTTTAGTTAAATAAACTTGTTTGTCAGGTGATTGTGAAGTTTATTTAATATTTTTGTTTGTGCTATGGGTGTCCTTACACCTCTATTGAGGAAGCTGTGTTTAAGATATTGACTGCTAAACCCGCTCTCCCAAAGTTGTGACTTTTTGCTTTGTTTGAAGGATTTGCTGTAAAATTAGAGTGCACTTCTGACAACCTGCTGCAAAAACAATTAATTTATCAAAATAGCCCAAAAAAAGCAGAAAAACGCTTCTTTAATCGCCTCATTACCAGATTTTACAACTATTAAGCAATATTTAAAAAGCAATATATTAACCTGTTTTTTGCCAAATTTTTATATAATAATTGTCGGATTGACTTTTATAAAATAATCGTATCCATTTATTGAAAAAATCATAAAAATGCAACGCGATTTTGTAACGTTACTTTTACAAATTAAATTTGTTTACCCTAATTAATAAATTAAATGAGTACCAATTTAACGCTGGAACAAAAATTACAATATGTAATTTTAGCCGTGATCTGTGTTGTTGCAGTAATTAATTACATTGTTAAGTAATTAACTACTAAGAATGTTCAAAAAAGGCGTCGCGATATCAATCGGGACGCCTTTTCTTTTAGTCTTAATTTAATTTCCTTTATGGGCGGATTTGTCCGTTCCCTTTAACAATCCACTTATAACTGGTTAGCTCTTCTAAACCCATGGGGCCACGGGCATGCAGTTTTTGGGTGCTGATACCAATTTCGGCCCCGAGACCAAACTGGGCGCCATCCGTAAAGGCTGTAGAAGCATTTACATAAACAGCAGCAGCATCAACAGTATTTAAAAAAGTGGCTATATTTCCGGCGTCTTCGGATATGATGGCCTCACTGTGTTTGGAGCTAAAATTGGCAATATGCTCAAGAGCTGCTTCAAAACTATCCACCGTTTTAATGGCTAATTTCATGGCCAAAAACTCGGTGCCGAAATGTTCGGGTTTGGCCTTGTTTAATAAGTTGATGGGGTAGTGGCCGTCAATCATCGCAAAAGCCTGTTCGTCGGCAAATAGTTCAGTATAGGTGCTGATTAATGGTTTTAACAGGGCCGGTAAATCGGTTAATCGCTCCTGGTGAATAATCAAACAATCAAGCGCATTGCATACGCTTACCCGGCGGCTTTTTGCATTAAAGACAATGGCACTCCCTTTTTGCAAATCACCCGATTTATCAAAAAAAGTATGTACAATGCCCGCACCGGTTTCTATTACCGGCACCTTGCTGTTATTGCGCACATGATTAATAAGCGACTGGCTGCCGCGTGGAATCAATACGTCAACATAACCTACGGCGTTTAACAGGGCATCGGTGGCTTCGCGCTCAGCGGGTAGCAGGGTAGCTACATTTACATCAATGCCATGTTTTGATAAAACCTGGTGAATAAGGGATATAATGGCTTTGTTTGAAAACTCCGCATCGCTGCCGCCTTTTAAAATGCAAACGTTACCAGTTTTAAAACAAAGGGAAAATACATCGAAAGTTACATTGGGCCGTGCTTCGTAAATTACCCCTACCACACCCAGCGGTACCGACACTTTTGAAATATAGAGCCCATTAGGCATTATTTTTTCGGAAAGGACTCTACCCAGCGGGCTGTTTAACGCGGCAATATTGTTAATCTCTTCGGCTATGCCAACAATACGGGGAGCGGTTAACTTTAACCGGTCGTATTTAGGATCGTCGGGGTCCATGCGGTCCAGGTCCTTTTTATTTTCCTGAATCAGGTAGCCGGCCTGGCTAATGGCTTCTTTGGCCAAATCGTGCAAAACCATATTGATGGTATCCAAATCGATACGCTTCCGGCCTGCTATGCGGGCATTTTCAAAATATTCAATATAGCTTAACATTCCAGGTATAGATAATCATAGTGAATTAATGCCTTTTGATTTTTTTGCCCCATCATTTCAGCGGCTTTGTCCGATCCATATTCGGCTATACCCAAACCGATATGTTTATTATTTTCGTCGACCAACTTAATGATCTCTCCTTTTTTAAAGTCAGATAGAATATTAATAACCCCCACCGGCAACAGGCTTGATGCCTTGGCCGATGTAAGCGCAATAACCGCGCCTTCATTTACCTGTACTATCCCCTTGGCATAATTTCCTGCGTGAGCAATCCATTTCTTTTTGCCGGATGCCGATTTATTAGGGATAAAATAGGTATGCGGCGTTACATTATCCAAAACATCAAGCAAAATATTTTCCCTGGTGCCATTGGCAATGTGCACGGCAATGCCCAATTGGGCAATCTTTTGCGCCATGGTCGATTTGGTGATCATTCCCCCGCGCCCAAACTGCGAACGCCCTGTACTTACAAAAGTTGAAAAATCGAGGGCTTTGCCGTTTACCTGCTCAATTACTTTTGTCCCCTCATCGGCCGGATTGCCGTCGTATATGCCGTCAACATTGGTTAGCACAATCAGCGCATTAGCGTTTAGCATGGAGGCGATGAGGCCGGCCAGTTCGTCGTTATCGGTGAACATTAGTTCGGTAACTGATACTACATCGTTTTCATTAACCACCGGTATAACATGGTGCTGCAATAATATTTTAAGGCAGTTTTTCATGTTGAGGTAATGGAGCCGGTCGCGGAAATCTTCTTTTGTTACCAGTACCTGCGAGCAAAGAATGTTATATTTTTCAAACTCGTGTGCGTAGGTATTGATCAGTTTTACTTGCCCGATGGAAGCAAATAGCTGGCGGGTGGCAATAGAATCGTACTTTTCGGAAATGGAGATCAGGCTGCGGCCCGAAGCTACAGCGCCCGATGACACCAGGATAACTTCCTTGCCTTGTTTTTTTATTTTGGCAATTTGGTCAACCAGGTGGGTAATACGGTTCAAGTCGGGCAAACCATCTTTTTGGGTCAGCACGTTCGAGCCGATTTTTATAATAATACGTTGGTAATTGTAGGCCATTTTATTGGATAATCGGTGCAATATACGTTGAAATGGGGCAAAAGTTGTGGTTTTTAAATATATTTAAGAAGTAATTGGTGATTTTTGACGGGAGTTTGGTGTTAATTGGCTTTGTTTTGCGTGTAAATAACGATAAAGTGGCCCTATATTGAAGCTTTTTGGCGGAAAATACATGGACAGACGACTATTTATATTGTTGTGAGGATCATTTCTATTTTACTTTTGGAGGACTAAATAAATGTTTTATCTTCATGGCCGATTATTTATATGCTAAAATATACCGTTATCACAATTGTAACTTTGTTGTTTTTTAATACGGCAAAAGCTCAAAAACAAGACACAACCGTTTACTTTATAAATAGTACCGGAACATTAGTTTCTACAGCAGACAACGCTGATTATTTCCTAATGATATTACCGCCGGATACCAGCGTCGATAAAAACCTGTTTTTAGTTAAGGAGTATTATAAAAATGGTAAAATCAGGATGGTGGGGAATTCTAAAACAAATAGTCCGGATTTAAAATTTCAAGGGGCGCAGATTTCTTATTATTTAAACGGACACAGGATGAGCGTATGCACCTTTGAGGATGGAAACCCTGTCGGTGAGGTTTTAGCCTATTATCCGAGTGGTAAATTCCATTACTCAAAAAGTTATGTGGATGGTAATCCGGTTTTATTTAATGAGTGCAGAGATTCATTAGGACTTGTACTTACTGAACACGGTACCGGCAGATGGATTGAATATGATGAAAACCTTTATTGGGTAAGTGCTGTTGGTGATGTTAGAAACGGCCACCAGGATGGTGCATGGCAGGGAGCTCTCAATGATTCAACTATTTACAGGGCACTTTATGATAAAGGGAAGTTGATTTTTTCCACACCTTCGCGTAAATATCTTACACGCCAAAATTCGCCTCGGGAGGATGATAGCATCCCTAAATTCCCGGGCGGGTATCAAGAATTGTATGTTTTTCTTGGCCGAAACATTCGTTATCCGGCAAGGGCGCGCCAAAATGATACGCAGGGTACAGTTGTTTTGAGCTTCATTGTAGAAAAAGACGGTACGCTCACCAACTTTAACATTGAAAAAAGGGTTGGCGATGGTTGTGATGAAGAAGCGATGAGGGTAATGAAATTATCGCCACGGTGGCAACCGGGGCTTAAAAACGGAAGCCCCATAAGTACTAAATATACTATACCGGTATCGTTCAAAATGGAGCGTAATTAAATTTTAAATTCTTAACTACTATCGATGTTCAGGTCAATTTTTATTTTCATCATTAGCTTACTTCTTTTCATAGCAGCCGACGCCCAAAAACGGGATACCTCCGTTTACTTTATAAAAAACCCCGAAAGAGTTGTTTCGACGGCCGATAGCGCCGATTATTTCCTGATGATATTGCCGCCTGATACCAGTGTGGATAAAAATCTGTTTGTAGTTAAGGAGTATTATAAAAATGGAAAGCTTAAAATGGTTGGAAGTTCAAAAAACAATAAGACGCTAAAATTCCAGGGGCCTCGGGTATTCTTTTTTCAAAACGGGCACCGATCGTTGATGAGTACTTATGAGGACGGCGAACCGCTTGGCGATGAATTGGCTTATTATCCAAACGGAAAATTGTATTATAATACAACTTATAAAGCAGATCATAAGCCATTGTGTTACGAATTAAGGGATTCAACCGGGCAAGTGCTTACGCAGGGCGGCAACGGCAAATGGATACAATATACTGATGACTTTAAAAGTATTAAAGCAGAAGGGCCGGTGGTTGATGGGTTGCGTAACGGCGAATGGCATGTGAAGGTAATCGGACTTGATTATGTGCAGGTTTATCAAAACGGACGGTTTGTATCGTCGGAACCTGCGCGTGCAAGTTCGGAACCTGCAAGTACAAGTGTGGAAAGCGCTCCGGAATTTCCGGGAGGAATTGAGGCATTTTACCGATTTCTTAACAAGAATACGCACTACCCGCTCCAGGCCCAAAAAAACGGGACTCAGGGAAAGGTGATAGTGCAGTTTGTTGTTGAAAGAGACGGCTCTTTAACTGATTTAAAAGTAGTGCGGGGTTTGGGCGATGGCTGCGATGAAGAGGCTATACGAGTTGTTAAATTATCCCCGCTGTGGAAGCCCGGAATGCAAAATGGAAAACCGGTGCGGGTGCAATATAATGTACCGATAACTTTTACGTTATAGATGTAAAAACAAAAGGCTTTTACCATCGGTAAAAGCCTTTTGTTTTATAGCAGGATAGTATTAAATCACCCCTGTATCATACAATACCTGATTCATATTCCTTACCGCAGCTGCGCTCTTGTCAAATTCAGCTTTTTCGGTATAGCTTAAATTAAATTCAAGGATTTTTTCGAAGCCATCTTTACCTAAGATAACCGGAACAACCAGCGAGATATCTTTTTGTCCGTATTCGCCGTCAAGGGCAACACCGCAGGAGATTAATTTTTTCTGATCGCGCATAATGCTTTCAACCATATCGGCAGTACCGGCGCCCGGTGCGTACCATGCTGAAGTGCCAATTAGTTTGGTTAAAGTTGCACCACCCACCATAGTTGCTGCTACAATTTTTTCCTGTTGCTCTTTGCTTAATAATTGGGTTACGGGGATACTGTTCCAGGTGGCGTGGTTTATCAACGGGATCATGGTGGTATCACCGTGACCGCCAATAACTACTGCGTTAAGATCGGATGGAGAGCAGCCTAATTCCTGGCTCAGGTAATATTTAAACCTTGATGAATCCAGTGCGCCACCCATACCTAAAATACGATTTTTGGGTAAACCCGAAGTTTTAAGCGTTAGGTAGTTCATGGTGTCCATCGGGTTCGAAACCACAATGATAATTGTGTTAGGCGAATATTTTAAAATGTTTTCGGTAACGCTTTTTACAATACCGGCATTGGTGCCAATCAGTTCCTCGCGGGTCATACCGGGTTTGCGTGGCAGGCCCGAAGTAATTACAACCACCGATGAATCGGCTGTAGCGGCGTAATCGTTAGTAACCCCTTTTATTTTGGTATCGAAACCTAAAAGGGCCGAGGTTTGCATCATATCAATCGCTTTGCCTTCAGCAAAACCTTCGCGGATATCGAGCATAATCAACTCTTCGGCTAATTCTTTCCTGGCGATATTATCTACACAGGTAGCGCCAACAGCACCGGCGCCAACAACAGTTATTTTCATTTTATTAATTTGTTTTTAAGTGGCAATAAAGCTAATATGTGCGGGTTTTATTTTTTACAGCACTTATTGGTTTCATTTATTTGATTTTAGAGACGAAAAATAAATTGGCCGAAGATAGAGATTTATATTTTTCCTGCGTGTAAAAATTATGTAATTGATTTCGTGGTTAAGCAAAAATGTGCGGATTATTTTTCCCATCTGCAGTATGAAATCCCCTTATTAATTGCTAAATGTTTTTGATATGAAGCGGATTTGCGAATGGAACGCTATTTGTTTGATGTAGAGTGTTGTAAAGAAACTGCTGCATAAATACCTTATTATCCATGAAAACAAAAATTACGCTACTTATATCGGTTGTAACCGTAATTGTACTTCTCAACGCATCCTGTAAAAAAGATATCGCCGGGCCGGTGGCCAAAACATCTACCGACAACGTTGGTTTAAGTCGTAAAGTAGCTACAAGCCTGGTGCAATCGTTTAGCGGTAAATTTGGAGGCGTTAATGTTACCGACGGTATCAAGGCGCCTAAATTAATCAGCCCCACCAACAATGGCCCCGTGCTGTACGGCGTTAACATTTTTTGTGGTTTTACTATCGACACCAGTTATCGATACGAAACCGTTTCGGGCGATACGACAAATTTTTTTGGCGGTAGGTTTAAGTTTACCTATCTGTGCCAAAATAGTGATCATGTTAACGCTTACTCAGTTATTGATAGTGTGGTTACGGCTTCATCAGGCCCCACATTAAATAATACCTACATCATTGCGCAGCAATGGACAGTAAGCGCTTTGGACCAAACCTACAAGTACGTGGCAATTAATGGTACGCAAGCACTTTCATTTTTCAACGGCACCGAAGCGCCGGGAAAGGGGCTCACAGATTACAGCAAGGTAGCAAGCGACTATACATTTAACGGATTGACTGTTAATTTTACGGCCGGACCGGCAGATATAAGAGGAACGGTTAAATTTAATACCATAGTAAGCACTAAGTTTAATCCTGATGTTATTTATAAAGGCAAAATTATCTTTAGCGGAGGCAATACCAGCGCCGTTATTGATATTGATAATAATGATGCCCCAGGCGGAAAATCGTATACCGTGAATTTGGTTAGTGGCCAGGTTACACCTTTGGGGAGCTATTAAAACCGTGCTATAACGCTTTCTCATGTCAGCTTTTGCAGGCGGCTTTGATGTTGCAGGCACCATATCAATACTGCATGTACGCACTTACCTCAACAGAATAATTGTAAACATCGTTGCAATAGCACCGGGTATTGCCGTTTACAACCACTCTTAACCCAAACCAATAATGGGTGATATGGCCAAAGCAACGACATTGCTGAAGAGAAAATAGACAGTATATCGTTTAATAATATCAAAAACAACTGTTTTTGGGGCGCAGCATCGGCCAAATAATCTTTGCGTAAATAATAATCCCCGATTTTTAAAGGCGGTCACTGTAAAAAAGCCACATTATTGCATTCTTTTTTCTTCGCTTGTTAACTGACTTTATCAACTTTTTACACTTTTCTCACTTACCTTGCCTTTTTTGGGCAATTTGGCATCTAATGGATGCTATTTCGAAAAAATTTCTAATTTTTTTAACAAAATATGATGAATTTTATAAAAATAGTTTAGATTTGCCTTAATATTTGTATATTAGATCGCAAAAATCACGATTTGAACCCAAAATTATAAAATTAAACAACAATGGCAACTAAACTCGAGTACATTTGGCTTGATGGCTACAAACCAACCCAAAGCCTGCGCAGCAAAACAAAAATTGAAGCCGATTTCAGCGGTAAATTAGAAGATTGTCCAAATTGGAGCTTCGACGGTTCATCAACCGAGCAGGCACCAGGTGGCTCATCTGATTGCGTGTTGAAACCTGTTTTTATTTGTAAAGATCCCGGACGTATTGATGCTTATTTGGTTATGTGCGAAGTACTTGATTCAACAGGTGCGCCACACGAATCAAATGGCCGTGCTTTAATTCAGGACGACGATAATGATTTTTGGTTTGGCTTTGAGCAGGAGTACTTTTTATGGGATCCTGAAACTGATAAACCACTTGGTTTCCCGGCTGGTGGTTACCCGGCCCCGCAAGGTCCTTACTATTGCTCGGTAGGCGCAAAAAATGCTTACGGCAGGGACATTGTTGAAGAACACTTGGATATATGTTTAGAAGCTGGTTTAAATGTTGAAGGTATCAATGCCGAAGTAGCAGCAGGTCAGTGGGAATTCCAAATCTTCGCTAAAGGTGCTAAAGAAGCTGGTGATCAAATTTGGGTTGCCCGTTATTTATTAGAAAGAATAGGCGAAGCTCATGGTGTTTCTATCAACTGGCATTGCAAACCGTTAGGTCAGTTAGATTGGAACGGATCAGGCATGCACGCTAACTTCTCGAACACTACTTTAAGAACTTGTGGCAGCAAAGAAATTTACACTACAATTTGCGAAGCATTCCGTCCGGTTGTTGCCGAGTGTATTGCTGTGTACGGTGCTGATAACGATCAGCGTTTAACAGGTAAACACGAAACTGCTTCTATCCACGATTATAGCTATGGTGTATCTGACCGTGGCGCATCTATCCGTATCCCGCTGTACACTGTACAAAAAGGCTGGAAAGGTTACCTGGAAGATCGTCGCCCTAACTCGGCTGCCGATCCATACAAAGTAGCTGCTGTTATCATTAAAACAGTAAAATCTGCAAAAATATAATTGCTCTAACTAACTAAATATGCTTAGTCCCCCGGTTGTAAAAGGCCGGGGGATTTTTTTGTGATTTCGGAATTGAGAAATTCGATTTCGGGATTGCTATTTATCTTGTTAATTTTATCCAAACTAAAGGTAATTGAACAGCCAAATACAAATACTATCCGCCCCCTTAGATCCGCAATTTGCTATTGATTGGATAATGTCGCCCGAATCCGGAGGTATCGATGTCTTTATCGGTACGGTACGCAATGCAACCAAAGGGAAACCTGTTGTAAGATTGGAATTTGAAGCCTACGAACCTATGGCACTGGCCGAAATGGAAAAGATTATACAGCAGGCATTTGAAAAATGGCCGGTGCAAAAAGCTTTAATTCACCATCGCACCGGTATTTTGAACGTTGGGGAAATACCTGTAATTATCGCGGTATCAGCCGCGCACAGGGCCGCTGCCTTTGATGCCTGCCGGTATATTATAGATACGCTAAAGCAAACCGTGCCCATTTGGAAAAAAGAAATATTTGAAGATGGTGAAGTTTGGGTGGCAGCGCATCCGTAGGGGAGAGGTTAGATTAGAGGTAAGAGAAAAGAAATTGGACTGAGCCCCTAACCTCCGATCTCCAACCGCTAATCACTAATTTCCTGCCACCCTTTCAAGCCGCCGGCTAACGAGAAAACCGGTGCATCCGGGTATTTCTCCTTGATGAGCTTAACCGCTTCGCCACTTCGTTTTCCGGTTGCACAGTAGAATACAGTTTTAGTGCTTTTGTCCAATTTAGCTATATAGGCATGGAGTATTTCTATTGGCACATGTTCGCCACCGATATTAAATTCGTCGCGCTCTTCGGTGGTTCGCACATCAACCAACTTCACGGAGTTATTTGCAAGTGCGGTTTTTAATTCGTCAATTGAGATAGTGGGATACGTTATAGTGTTAACCAGGCGGGTGATTTTAGTGCCGCTTACGGCCCCTATTTTTATGACCCTGCTTTGCAGCGTTTGGGCGTCGAAAACCAGTACTTTGCCGGCTAGCAATTCGCCGGTTTTGGTGATGTATTTAATTACTTCATTGGCTTGCATGCAGCCTATGATACCGGCCAGTGTAGGGATCACCCCGCCTTCGGCACAGTTGGGAATTTGAGTAGCATCCACATTAGGGAAAAGATCACGATAATTGGGCGATTTTGTACCGTTATCATTAGTTACATTCCACACAGCAACCTGGCCCTCAAATTGATAAATGGCGCCATAAATCACGGGCTTGCCCGCAAGCACAGCCGCATCATTTAATAAATAGCGGGTTTCAAAATTATCGGTGCCATCAACCAAAATATCATATCCGCGAATAATATCCATTACGTTTTGCGAGGTAATGTACACATCGTGAAGTACCACCTTTATTCCCGGGTTTTGCTGTTGCAGTCGATCGCACGCAACTACCACCTTCTTTTTGCCAGCATCGGCAGGCGTATATAATATCTGGCGGTGCAGGTTACTTACAGAAACGGTATCAAAGTCGGCAATGCCCAACGTGCCTACCCCGGCTGCAGCTAAATACTGTGCCGCGGGACATCCGAGACCGCCGGCCCCAATAACCAGTACCCGTGCGTTTTGCAATAGCACCTGGGCCTGCTCGCTGAAGCCGGGGAGGGCTATCTGGCAACTGTACCGTGTAAAATCGGGCTTCATTCCGCTGTTATTTTTTGTTGCAGTGTTTGCTTAATTTTGTCGAATTCTTCGGGGGTATTAACGTTGGTGAGCGCATGCTGATTCGGTGCATTTAAAATCGTAACATCACTATTAATTAAAACCTTGCGCGGGCACGAATATCCCTGTGCCAAAAACGACAGCAGCACCGGGTAGCTTTTTGGCTCCCAAATGGTAATTAACGGTTCGGGGAAATCATTAAAAGAGCTTTGGAAGGCAGTGGCAATTGTTGCAGTATTGCGGTTGTTGACTAAATATTGCAACGTCGCATCGTCTATCAGCGGTAAATCGCAGGCAATTACCAGCCATGCTGCATCGGGGTCTTCGCGAAATGCTGATAATATAGCGCCGAATGGCCCTAATCCTGTAAACGTATCGGGCAAACTGGAATATGCAGGATCAATTTGCTGCTGCTGGTCTGAGCGGCAAGAGATAAATACGCCATCGCAAAATTGACGCAGTAAATCTGCCATATAATAACGTTGTTCTTTACCATGCCATTCAACGGCTCCCTTATCAAAGCCCATGCGTTCGCTTTTGCCACCTGCCAATACCAACCCGTTTAATACCGGCTTAGTTTTAGCCATTTGTTTTTCAAAAAAGGCCACTATCCTTTCCGTTTCATCTACCCGATAAATTGCCAGGTCCTGCCAGTGAGGCAGTGCTTCTTTAACAAAATCAAAAACATCAGCTTCGCCGTCAGCTAATAGCAGCAGTTGCACATTGGTTAATTGGCCAACTCTTTTTTGCAGCGAGGCTTTTTTATTGCTGTCGATAATAATAACCTGCGCCTTTGCCTGCTGGTGGTTACCATTTACCAGCACCATATCAACACCCGAAAATAGTTTACGAAGTTGAAACGGATTAAATTCCTGTGTATAATTTAGTTGCCGATAATTGATCTCGTCGCTATACTCCAAAACAGCGCCGTTAGCCAACCGTCCGGGTAATTCGGAATTATTATCATTATGCGATGTATCCGCGTAAGCGCATTTATACCTTGGCGTTAATGCACTAATTACTTCGCCCGCCAATTGCTTTATGACTGAACACTGTCCGCCAACCACGGCCCACTCATTACGGTGGAAATTGCCGAAGGCAGGGCGCTTGATAGCCGTATGTTTTTTATGCTCTTTTAAAATCACGTTTACCTCCCGTTTTTGATATCAGCTTTGTTTCCTTTATCACAATATCATGACTCATGGCCTTACACATATCATAAACCGTTAAAGCAGCTATAGAGGCGCCAACCAATGCTTCCATTTCCACCCCCGTTTTTGCGGTGATAGTCGCGGTACAATCTATCACAACCTCCTCTTCATCATTTAAACCAATAACAACACTGCAATTATCCAGTCCCAAGGGGTGACAAAGTGGTATCAATTCGCCGGTTTTTTTTGCCGCCATTATCCCTGCAATTATTGCAGTTTGAAATACCGAACCTTTTTTGGTTTGCAAATCGCCATCGGTTAAATGCTGCAAAACTTCGGCCGGCAGCGAAACGATACTACGCGCGGTAGCTGTACGTCGGGTAACTTGCTTTTCGCCGACGTCAACCATGGTCGGGTTACCTTTACTATCCAGGTGACTTAACATTGATTATAATTTTTTATCACAGATTTTCAATGATTTTTTTGATTACGCAGATTTTTCGGATAATCTAAAATCATAGAAATCATTCTAATCTGCGATTGAATTTATTACAATCTGTGGTTCATAGCAAATCTTCTAAATAATAAACTCTTCTCTCCAAAGTTTATTAGCAATCCTACTTCAATTTTATAGGCATTCAGATAGTTCAATATCTGACACGTATGCAGATCAATTAACTCACTCACAGCTTTTATTTCTACCAAAACAATCCCTTCAATTAAAAAATCAACTCTTCTTTTTCCTATTGCATCGGGATAGTCTTTGTAAAAGATAGGAACCTCAATCTCTTGTTGAAATTTTATCCCTGCTTTATCCAACTCGAGGGCAAGCGCTCTTTGGTATATTATCTCCGGAAATCCGAGACCAAAAAAAGAATGCACTTGCATAGCGCACCATATTATTTTACCTGTAAGGTCAGAATACTTGTATTCTTCCGCCATAAATTTAACTTGATTTTTAATTGCTGATTTTTATCATTACATAGATATCTATTTTCCAATGCAATACTTAAATCGATCATTTTTAGTTGCCAAATTAATTAATCCCCGAAATCAAAACCAAAATAATCACCTAAATCATTCTTCATCAGCGATCAAAAAATAATCAGATAAATCCCCTAAATCTGCTTAACCCCGGTTCAGAACCGCCATATTTTAAACACCTCGCCCCGTTTAAACTCATTCTTTTCCAGCGGTAACTCTATAAAGGCATCTGTATCCGCTAAATTAGCAAAATCTCCCGACCCATTGCCTTCAACAGGGCTTGCCATTAGCTGGCAATATTGGTTATGATGCAACTTTACCTGTGCAAAATATTTAAGCGGATGATGAAAGCTAATCCTGTTATTGAGTACCGCGTACTGCTGCGGCTTTGCTTTAATGCCTGTTGTTGCCTGTAGCCATGGTAAAAAATACCGGTGCAGGCACATAAAAGTAGCAACCGGGTTACCCGGGAACGCAAATACCAGCAGGCCTTTGGGGTGTTTGCCAAACCAAAAAGGCTTGCCGGGACGCTGTTTTACTTTATGAAAAAGCATTTCAACCTGTAATTCTTCGAGGGCTTTTGGGATGTAATCAAATTTACCCATGGAAACGCCGCCGCTTAATAAGATTACATCATAATTTTCAATACAGGTTTTCAATTGCCGTTTGATAACTTCCGGATCATCGGGGATGTGGAGTACTGCGGCGTCAATGCCATGTTGCTTTAAAACTGCAGCAACGGTGTATCCGTTTGAACGCCTTATTTGGTAAGGCGATGGCGTGTCGGCTACTTCAACCAGTTCATTACCTGATGATAGCACCGCTATTTTGGGCAGCTTTTTCACCCTCAGCTCCGTTTCGCCAACGGAGGCAATAAGTCCAATAAGCGCGGGAGTAATAACGCTGCCAATACCGGCCACCACGTCGTGCTGTTTTTTATCGTTGCCTTTATAATGTATGTTTTGTCCTTTTTTTATTTCGTTGGTAACCAGGGTAGCCAGGCCGGCCCTTAGTTCAAGGTCTTCGTAACGGATAACGGTATCGGCTGTTGAGGGCAATATGGCGCCCGTCATAATTTCAATGCACTCGTGCGGCTCTTCAATATCTATGGGACTATCGCCTGCGGCTTGTGTAGTTTTTATTCGAAAAGTACTGATGCCGCCCTGAATGGCTTCGTAGTTTACTGCTATGCCATCCATGGTCACCCTGTCGAACGGGGGCAGGTCCCGGTCAGCTTTAATATCTTCGGCAAGTACCCTGCCCAGGGCCATTTCGAAAGGGATGATTTCGGCACCGTAGTCAGTTATTTGAGCGAATATTATTTTTTCAGCTTCTTCAACTGTAATCATTTGGTTAAACGTTTTATAAATAGATGATGTATTATTATCCGCCAATGGTTGCCATCGATTCATGAACACCATTGTGCTCAACTCTAAGGTTTTCGGCTTCCCAGCCGTCCCTTGCGCGGTTATTAAAAGCTTTTAGCAGTGTTTCTTCCAACTCGCTATCGGTAGTTCCGTTGCGTATTAAATCTTTAATATTTAGCACCCCGGCATCATATAAACAAGTTTTCAATCCGCCCTCTGGTGTAATACGGATACGGTTACAGGTGCCGCAAAAAGTGCGCGAATAAGCCGCAATTACCCCAATGCTACCTTTATGATTCGGAATTTGATAATTATACGATGTAGAAAATGCCATATCCGGTATCTTTTGGATATTGCCGTACACGTTCTTTATTTCATCCAATATCCGGATATAATCCCATTTTAAACCACCATAAACATGCCCGTCGCCATTAAAAGGCATTTCCTCAATAAAACGAACGCTTACCGGCAAATCTTTGGTAAGCTGAACCAGCGGGATAATGTCATCGGTGTTTTTGCCATCCATTACAACGGCATTAATCTTTACTTCAATATCATGTTTCAGCAACTCGTGGAGTGTTTGCATTACATTAGCAAATTCGTCGCGCCCGGTAATGCTGAAGAACCGGTTGGCGTCTAAAGTATCTAAACTCAGATTTACCGATTTTATGCCTATCTTTTTTAATTCTGGGACATAAGAAGCAGTTAAAACGCCGTTGGTAGTGATCGTCAATTCATTTAACCCGGGCAACTGCGAAACGGCGGTTAAAAACCGCATTATATCCTTACGCACAAAAGGCTCACCACCGGTGATGCGTATCTTTTCGATGCCCATTTTTACCAATAGCGAACAGGTTTGCAGCATTTCCTCATACGTCATGAGTTCTTTTCGCGAGAGCCAGTTCAAACCTTCTTCTGGCATACAATAAAAGCAGCGCAGGTTGCACCGGTCGGTTACCGCCAACCGCAGATAGTTAATTTTTCGTCCGTGGTTATCTAATAGCAATTGTTAATCTTTTTAGTGTAAAAGTAAATAATAGAAATTAGCGGATTGTTTGTTAAATGTACTTTTTATGTTACTTTGACTAAGGTAATATACGAAAATTAATGACAGCTATCATCATCCTTGCTGCGGGCGCCTCTACACGACTTGGTTCGGCGAAACAGAATTTATTGTTTGAAGGAAAAACATTGCTGCAGCGAGCGATGGAAACGGCCATAGCATCGGGCTGTAACCCAGTAATAGTTACTTTAGGAGCAAATGCTGAAGTGATCAAGCCAACGTTGAAGAGCTTCAAAATAAGGATTATTTATAATGAAGACTGGCAGGAGGGCATGGCATCATCTATCAGGCTAAGTATCGGGATGTTAAAAAAGCTCGCTCCGGATGCAGACTCGGTGATATTGATGCTTTGCGATCAGCCTTTTGTGGACGAATCAGTGCTTAACCAGCTTATCGGGGAAAAAACAAAAAACGGGATTATTGCCGCGACCTATAATAAGACCATTGGTGTACCTGTATTATTTGATCAAAAATATTTTGATGAATTGCTTTTACTGAAAGGGCAGGAGGGGGCAAAAAAGTTGTTGATGAAGTTTGCTGATGATGTGTTACCTGTTCCGTTTCCCTTAGGGGCTGTTGATATTGATACGGTTGAGGATTACGAGCACTTGAAATAAAGGAGATATGTTTGAGATGCCTACTGAAACCATGCCGCCGATTTCGGCTAAAGCCCCTGGTTGTTATTTATATTAGTCCGTCGGCTAAAGCCAGACGGCAATGAAGAGAATCGAACTTTTATCATTGCCGTTCCTTTTAAGGAACGGGTTTATATTGAAGATGTAAAGGCTTTAGCCGCAATTAGAGGGGGGATTGCGACAAACCATCCGTGTAGGGGGGTGAAAGCAAAGAAAAAACTTGTTCTATTAGACAGTTTCTTTCGGAAGTGTTTTCAAGAGTTCCTTTGCAGGAACAGACTTCACATTGCCTTTGCCATCACTCACTACCAAACTTTCACCTTTAGCGGCTGAAGTTTCCACCAATTTGCGAAGTGCCTTATTTACGCCGCCTAACACTTTTTCGGCAAATTCGTCCAATTCAGTACTTTTAGTTTGAACTATCATGGCTTTGTTTTAAAATAATATCCCAAATATCGCTACTAATTATTGATTCTCCCAATTCAGTCGAAAACTGCGCAACAACTTCTGATGGCACGCTCACATTATTCATTACAAGCGACTTGTCACAAATGGGAATATATAATTCCACCAAATTCTTTATTCCTCTGTAGTATCTTCTTTCAATAACATCAATTGGTATGTTGTGTCCGCCCTCACTCACACGTTTTGCGACACGGTCATATGCAGTATTTGGAGAGTCAAGCCAAAAATACAACAGGGTCACTTTATAACCTGCTCCCTGCGCCTTCTTCACAAAAGGTACGTAACTTCTGGTAGCCAGTGTAGTCTCCAAAGCAAAATCAGTGCCTTCTTTCAGAAGTTCATTAATCCGGTTTAACATTATCCGGCCTGCTTCTAAAGCTACACTTTCGGGATTAAACGGCGAAATACCGGCTGCAATGTTATCTGCGTTAACAAACTCCCTGCAGTCCAGTATTTCGGGTAGTATGGTATAGCTTGCCGTGGTTTTACCTGCTCCATTACATCCTGCAATAATATACAAGTTTGCCATGTATTAATTGATTAGGTTAAGGCCCGCAATCTACCAAATTACTTTTGTACCGAAAATTGGTAGATAGTAACCGTTTTATAGGTTTCGCCGGGCTTTAATTCAGTAGTTGGAAATTGCGGCTGGTTTGGCGAATCGGGGTAGTGTTGGGTTTCCAGGCAAAATCCGGTACGGTGATCGTCTTTCGCCCAGCCGATTATCGTATTGGCACCAGCCATAAAGTTACCGCTGTAAAATTGTATACCCGGTTCGTCGGTAAATACCTGCAATTTTATCCCACTTTTATCGCCTGTTACTGTGGCTATTGGCGTGGTGATGTCATGTTTATCCAATACAAAATTATGATCGTAACCATGGCCGTTGGCAATCTGGTCGTTTTTATCATTTATCCGGCTGCCAATGGTTGTAGGCTTGCTAAAATCAAAAGGCGTACCTGCCACTGCTTCAATTTTGCCTGTAGGTATCAATGTGGTATCAACGGGAGTATAATTAGCAGCGCTTAGTTGCAGGGTATGGTTTAAAATAGTGCCGCTGCCAATCCCGTTAAGGTTAAAGTACGAGTGATTGGTTAAATTTACCACTGTTTTTTTATCGGTTGTTGCTTCGTAGCTTATTTTAATGGCGTTATCATCGGTAAGCTCGTAGGTTACTTTACAGGTAAGGTTGCCGGGGTAGCCTTCTTCCATATCTGGTGAAAGGTAGGTGAGCTCAACTGTTTGACCGTTTACTTGTTTGCCATCCCAAACTACATCGTTAAAGCCTTTTTTGCCACCATGCAGGGAGTTCGGTTTGTTATTGATAAACAGGTCATATGGCTTGCCATCCAACACAAAATGACCTTTGGCAATGCGATTGCCATAACGACCAATGGTTGCCCCAAAGAACGATGAAAGCGCTTTTTTGTAACCTGCAATAGCATCAAAACCTATTACAACATCGGTTAATTTGCCACTCTTATCGGGCACTAAAACACTTATTAAATGGCCGCCATAATTGGTAACAGCAGCCTGCACGCCGTTTTTATTTTTCAACGTGTAAAAGTGTGTTTGTTTGCCGTCGATAGTTTGTTCAAAGCCTGCTGCGGGCGGTAAAGTTGCATTTTGAGTACTGTCTGTCATAGTAGCGGAAGAAGTTTTGCCTGCCGGTTGACTACATGCTGAAAGCGACATAACAATAGCGGGCAAAAGGATTGCTGATAAGTTTTTAAATGATAAATTCATTGGTGACGAAATTAGGTTATTGATTTTGTTTTAAATAATATAAAATATACAAAATATAGCTTTAAAAGCATAATTGTTACAGTCCGTTCAATTGTTTTATCAGGTTGGTTTCTTCTTGTTTATAGGGTGTTCCGTCTTTCCTGAAAACATCATGAAACCACAATTTAGGTTCCGATCCGTCGGGCATGGGGGTATCCCAGGCATAAATAGTGTTGGTTTTTCCGCTTACAAAGCCCCAGTTAATGGCGCCCACATTTTCCTTCTTCAACATAGGCATGGTGTTTTCAAAAGTACTGCCCCGTGGACGGGCCATATATTCGGTACAAATGAGCGGGCGGTCATACAGTTTTAACAGTTTTATTGCAATTTGGTGTTTGTCGGGCGTATCATAATCATGATAGGTAATTACATCTGAGTTTTTAAGCTGAATTTTGTTCAGCATCTCCAGGTCCCAATTCCATAAACCAACACTTAATGGTTGATCCGGGCGGATGGCTTGCGCCCAGGAAAATACCCTGGTTAGTAAACGTGCCGAGACTTCGCTCTTTTTCCCATTGCCCGGTTCGTTATATAAATCCCATAGTAATATGCGGTTATCGTGTTTAAACGAAGTTAATATATCATCCACATATGTTTTTAACTCAAAAAAATCGTCGGGTGTAGTTAACGTTCTGCCAGGGTCCTGCATCCAGCCTGAATTATGGATACCTGGTTTTGGATCAGGCTGTTTGCCGGTTTTGGGGTTGGTATTCCAGCAATCATCAAAAAAAACAAAAATGGTTTGGATATGATGTTTATCAGCGATGGCCAGGTATTTATTCATCCGTTCCTTAAAGCCTTTTGGGTCTGCTTTCCAGGCAACGCTGTGCAAAAAAACGCGCATGGCATTAAATCCTATCCCCTGGGCATAGCCCAGTTCACGGTCGATGGTTTCGGGGTCGAATGTATCCGCCTGCCACATTTCCAATTGATTTATGGCTGTGCTGGGGATAAAATCGGAACCGTTTATCCATTTATGCTGTGCATACCAGGCATTGGCTTTTGCCGCCGACCAAATTTTGGGTGCATTATTTTTTGACTGCTGCGCGTTGCCGGTCACAAAAGCGAGCATGAGCAATGACGCAATTAGAAAAGTGATTTTAATTCTCATCAGAATTTAATAATAGGTGTTAATGGTTGGCCTTAAAGGTGCAAAAAATGACTGTCTTTATTACATTTTTTAATAACTATTTTACTTCATATACCACAGCTTCGTAAGGTCTTAATTGTCCATTTTTAGAGGGGTTGTTATAATTATCGATTAAAACGCGCGCTTTACTTAAATTGATACCTGTATGCGCCGCCGCCGTTTTGGCGCTAAAATTCAGCATCACTAAAAACTTTCTCCCGTTCAATACCCTGGTATAGCAATAGGTATCCGGGTTTTGCTTGTCCAGCAGGGTGTATCTGCCGTAAACCAGCACCAGGTTATCTTTGCGAAGCTTCACGATTTTGCGAAAGTAGTTTAATGCCGAATTTGGGTCTTTTTCTTCGTCAGTCTCATTAATAGTTTTGTAATTTTTATTCACCTGAATCCATGGGGTACCTGAAGTGAAACCAGCATTGGCTGTTTCGTTCCATTGAAATGGTGTACGGCCGTTGTCGCGGCAATCATAGGCTATGCGTTTCAAAAACTGGGGTATATCGCCGCCGGTGTTTTTTACGTGCCTATATTCATTTAGGGTGGCCATATCGCGGTAATCTTCAATTTGGGTGAAGCCCGCGTTGGTCATGCCAAGTTCATCGCCATTATAATAGTACGGCGTGCCGCGCATGGTCATGATAAATGTGGTAAGCATTTCGGACGATAACTCCCTAAATTCCGGACTGTCGTTTCCGAACCGGCTTACCATCCGAGCCTGGTCATGATTGGCTAAAAATACCGATAACCATCCCTTTTTCTCAAAAGCACTATCCAGCCGACTGAAAACTTGTTTAAAATGCAGCAGGCTATAACCATCAGGTTTGGCAATGTCTACACCATCAAAAGGATAAGCCATATTTAACTCATGCCGTTCTGCATCAACTAAGTTATGAGCATCGGTCAAACTGTTGCCTGCACCTTCGGCCACGCTCATCACGTTATATTTGCTTAGCACTTGTTTATTCATTTCCCTCAAGTAGCCGTGCAAATTGCCCTGCATGGCATAATATTGGCTGAAGTTTTTTTCAAACCCATTAGGGAAAGCCGGAAACGTAGTGTCCTTTGCCGCAAACTGAAAGGCATCCAGCCTGAAACCGTCGATACCTTTGTTGGCCCAATACTTCATAATGGCATATACCTCGCTGCGTAATTTGGGGTTCTCCCAGTTTAAATCGGGCTGCTTGCGCGAAAAATAATGCAGGTAGTAGGCGTTGGTTAATGAGTCGTACCGCCAGGCATCGTGATTAACATCAAATAAGCTATAACGATAAGGAGGTTTTCCTCGTTCGGCGTTCCACCAATGGTAATAATTACGATAAGGGTTGGTTCTTGAACTGCGGCTTTGTTTAAACCATTCGTGTTCATCGCTGCTATGGTTTACTACCAGGTCCATCACCAGTTTAATGCCGCGCTGGTGCATGCCTTTGAGCAGGGTATCAAAATCGGCCATGGTGCCAAAATCTTTCATTATGTTGCGGTAATCGCTCACATCATAACCATTATCATCATTAGGCGAACTGTAAATAGGGTTGAGCCAAACCACGTTAACGCCAAGGCTTTTTATATAATCGAGTTTGGAGATGATGCCTTTTAAATCGCCGATGCCATCGCCATTGTTATCCTTAAAACTGCGGGGGTATATTTGGTAAACTATGGCTTCTTTCCACCATTTACGGTTGATAGCTCCTTTATTTTGCGAGTAACATAAAGAACACGTAAACAGAAACGCGACGATAATAACCGTTTGCAGGATTATTCTTTTCATGATTGAACGATTAAACAGATTAATTGGCTTTTCAAACCTAATCAACTTATTTAACCAAATCAACTTAATCTAACCAATTCCCGACATCAAAAACCAAATTCTCCAAGCTCTACAACAGCATTATCACAAATATAGGTAGGTACTATACCGGTCGCGGCAATCCGGGTTTCGGCATTGTGGGGGAGGGTATTGCCAGATAATACCAGTACGGTATCTAATCCAAATTTATTGCCGCCTAAAATGTCAGTTTGCAGGGTATCGCCCACCATCACAATTTCGTTTTTACTGATGGGCCGCCGCTCGCGGATCAAATCATAAGCGAACATAAACATCTGCGAATCGGGTTTGCCGAAACGGATGAAATTTTTGCCCACAATGTTTTCAACCATTGAAGCGATACTGCCGATGGCGATAGAAACGTCATTAGCTGATAGGGGATAGGCATGATCGGTATTGGCTACAATTACCGGTATATTTCGCTTTCGCAGGATGTTAACCGCTTTATTTATATCCTCGAACCAGCTAAACCCCTCATCATCCAAAAATATCAGTGCGCTTACTTTGTCCATATTGCTTGCGTTCACTTCACTTACGGGCATGGTATGGCAGCCGGGGCTTTCTATATAATGCGACGATTCGGGTGTGCCTAAGTATGCTACAATTCCGTGGTCAACCTTCAAATCCAGGTACTCTTTGGTTAACATGCCCGATGACACGATCCTGTCGGGAGTAATGGCCATCAATCCTTTATTATGGTAGCTCTGCGCCAATTGCAGCGGACTGCGTGAAGCGTCGTTGGTAACAATATAATACTCCTTTTTTTGCGCTTCCAGGTAAGCAAACGTTCGCTCAATGCCAGGCATTAGTCCCTGGTGTGTTTTTAAAACACCAAACGCATCAAAGAAAATTACGTTGTATTTGTCGATTATCGATTTAAAGTTTTCAATGCGTTTCATTGTAGAGATTAGAGGTTGGAGTTTAGAGATTAGTATCTTGTTTGATTAGAGATTGGAGGTTAGAAAAGAAAGTTATTCTAACCTCTAATCTCCAGTCCCTTATCTCTTTTTTAGCTATGAACCATGCACTATGAACTTCTTCACCTCAACCCCAGCTCCTCAATAATCCGCTCAGCGTCAAAATCCCGGTCTACCGATGGCAGGTAAATTTCGAATGCTTCGGCTTGCAGTTTTTTGGCGTATTGTTCGTTAAAGAAGTACTTGCCGTCTTTAATCACATAGTTCAATATGAAAAAGCGGTAGGCCTCCTTCAAAAAGCGTATTTCGTTTGCTGTTAGCGGGTTTACTTTGTGATATTCCCTTAAAAACAGGATAAACCGTTCCTCATTCATGGTGCCGATGTAATAGC
>Ga0206947_1026_pt1 | contig 52792 bp, 42 predicted proteins | sample Alteio_BWOrgHeat_3_FD_153239 | JGI IMG/M metagenome (GOLD analysis project Ga0206947, IMG submission 153239) | Enriched cells from forest soil in Barre Woods Harvard Forest LTER site, Petersham, Massachusetts, United States -... | ecosystem: Environmental > Terrestrial > Soil > Temperate forest > O...
CGGTACCCCCAAGCGGGCATGTCGCGGGAGTTTACGCGCAGGTTGACAATTCTGTTGGCGTCCAACATCCGCCAGCAAACATAGAACTGCAATTCGCTGTTGACGTTGCCAAAGAGCCCACCGTTTCCCAACTGGGCAACCTGAACGAGCAGGGAATCAACGTGATTCGTGCCTTCCCAGCTCGCGGAATCCGGGTATGGGGCGCGCGGTCGTTAGCCGCTGCCTTCGACCAACAAGCGGACTGGTGGTTCATCCACGTCCGCCGGACCTTGTCAATGATCGAAGATTCGGTCGAAAAATCGATGCAATGGACGGTGTTCGAGATGAATGATGACAAACTTCGCCGGATGCTGACGCACTCGCTCACCGTCATGTTGGAAATAATCTGGCTGGCCGGCGGTCTCCAAGGTGCGTCCGCCCAGCAGGCCTTTTATGTGAAGTGCGACAGTACCAACAATCCTCAAGCGCAGATCGACCTGGGTATGTTGGTATGCGAGGTGGGAGTCGCGATAGCCGCGCCGATGGAATACCTGATTTTTCAAGTCCGCCAGCTACCAGACGGTACTACGGTTTCGGAGGCATGAGATGGCATTAATTCGCAACGATCCCCTGGGGGTTTTCAATTTTTATCTGACCCTGATCGACTCGTCCAACATAGTTGGGAGCCTGATTTCAGCGGCTCTTAATTATGTCGTTGCCGGCTTTTCTGAGTGCTCCGGTCTGGAGGTAACAATGGAGGTCATGGAGTATAAGGAAGGAGGCGTCAATGACTATGTTCATAAATTCCCCACTCGAGCCAGCCACACCAACATCACCCTCAAACGGGGCGTGATTGTTCTCGAAGACGATTTTTGGAAATGGCACCAAAGCTTTGTTCAGGGAACCGGTAAACGCCGGGATGGACTCATCGTGCTGATGGATGAGTCCCGCTCGCCCGCTAAGGTATGGAAATTCAAGCGCGGTATCCCGCTAAAGTGGGTTGGTCCATCCCTCAATGCCACTCAGAGCAGCGCAGCTATCGAATCGCTGGAGATATCGCACGAAGGTCTGCTGTTGGAGGTTGGCGCATGAGTTCGGGTAACGGTCATGATTGGCGAATCAACGAGGTCAACACCGAGTTGGTTATTACCGAGTCAGTCGGCGCTCTGGGGCCAGAAGAAGTGAAGAAAATTGTCACACTCGTTCTGCAACATGTCCGTGAAGAGAAAAACCGCTTAGCGCAGCACGAGCGAGACACCGCCATCAGCGATCGCGCCTATCAGTCTGACGTGGAATGACGGAAATAAGCGAATGAGTTTTAAAAGGTTGACAATCACACCGGAGAACGGAACTGGATTCGAGGTGAAGTATAACCCTGAGAAGTATACGGCTGCCCGCAGCGTGCAGTTTGCTGAAATTGCGATACCCGGCCTCGATGCCCCGGTGGTTCAATTCGTCCGAGGACAAAGCGAAAAAATCAACCTCGAGCTATTCTTCGACACCACCGACCAGGGTATGGTGGATCCGGTCACAGACGTCCGAACGCTGACATCACAGGTTTACAATCTGATGGCAGTCCGTTCTGACACCCACGCTCCACCAAGGCTGATGCTTAATTGGGGCGAGGGAGGTAAACTTTTCAATAGTACTAGAACCGGTGAGCCATGGTGCGTGCTGGAAAGCGCCAGCGAGGAGTTGACTCTTTTCAGCCCGGGCGGAGTACCGCTCCGGGCGAAGATGAATGTTTCGTTTCGGGATGCTTGGACGATCGATCAGCAACTCGCACAAACCCCGCGGCAAAGCAGCGATCGAACGAAGGTTGTCCAGGTTAAAAAGAACCAGACCCTCAGCGAGATAGCCTGGCAGCAATACACCGACCCCACAATGTGGCGCCCGATAGCCGACACGAATCATCTTGCTAATCCGCGGCTCCTGACGCCTGGGATGATGCTAACTATCCCCAGCCTCAATCCAAATCCAAGCTGAATACGATGACTGCGTCCGCAGCGAGCTCAACAGGCGCGGTAGTTCCCACTGACGTGTTTACGGGACAGGATTTCTACGTCCCCTCGTTCCAGGTCTGGAAAGGAACCAAAGTACTCAACAATATCGTGCCGGACGTGTTGAGTGTCAGCTACACTGATAGTCTGAAGGCCATCGATTCCTTCGAATTGACCGTGAACAATTGGGATCCCGACAAGGCAACTCAAAATAGGAGCGGTTTTGCCACCAGCCCCTTCAAATATAGCGACACAAAGACATTTGAACCGTGGCAGCCGGTCGAATTGTACATGGGCTACATTCGAAGCGGCCACGACGAACGACAGAAAATGCTGTCGGGAGAGATCACCACCATGACGCCGACCTTTCCCGCATCCGGAGGATCGACACTTTCCGTTCGCGCACTGAACCTGTTGCATCGGTTCCGCACCAAACAGCAAACTCTCCCTTTCTCCGGTCTAAAGGATTCAGAGATCGCCGAAAAAATCGTGAAAGGCATTGCCAGTGACATTCGAAAAGTCATTCCCAATCTCACCCTTCAAGTAGACGCCGCGGAAATAGGGGCCAACAAAGCCAACGAAGAAATCGTTCCGTATCTGGTCATGAATAACCAGTACCCGATTAATTTCCTGCTCGAACGATCTCGAGACATCGGGTATGAGCTTTTCCTTGAGGAACCCGCGGTACTTCCGGCCAACGCGGGCCGAGTAGTTACGCTCCATTATAGACCTACGGCAGCAGCTAAGCAGATAGTATATGTTCTCGAGTGGGGCAAATCGCTGATCAGCTTTCAGCCGACACTGCAAACGGCTAACCAGGTCAGCGAGGTCACCGTTCGGGGCTGGGATCCTGCGGGAAAGACCAAAATCGAAGGAAAGGCCAAGCGCTCGGAAATCAAGGGTGTGATGCAACCGGGAGATCTCCAGTTAGATGAAACCGGGCTGTCACAGAAGTTAGAAATCATGGCGGACAAGCCGATCCAGAGTCAGGTCGAGGCCAGGAATAAAGCTGCGAGCATTCTGCTGCGACTTGCTCAAGGGATCGTAGAGGCTAAAGGAAAAACAGTGGGCCTCCCGAATCTTCGAGCCGGAAGTAAAGTCGTAGTAAAAGGATTGGGGACGCGATTCTCGGGAACTTATCTAGTCACCGAAACCACCCACACGATTGGGGACGGTGGATACACGACGGATTTCTCGGCCCGGATGGAAGCAAAGGTCAACGATTTACAAACGGGGTCCATTTCGGCCTCTTAGCCTGGATTGTCACGAGCCAAAGCGGCCACTAGATTTCCAATCAGCGGGGCGAGGCTGACGCGAGGCTAGCGCGGAACTTCAAGGAGGCGATTATCATGAGCAAAGTCAACGGGGTTGTCATCGGTTTGGTCACAAATGTGCAGGATCCTGCTCAGAACGGGCGGATCAAGGTCTGCTTCCCGTGGTTGGACGACCAGCACGAAACAGACTGGATCCGGATCGCGACCATGATGGGCGGCAACGGCCGGGGTTCATTCTTCATGCCAGAGGTCGATGATGAAGTGTTAGTCGCATTCGATCATGGGGACGTCCGTTTTCCCTACGTGGTGGGTTTTATGTGGAACGGCAGGGATACCCCTCCCAGTCCAGATCCTCGACTCCGAGTCATTCGATCAGTAAACGGGCACGAAATCGGTCTGTATGATCCTCCGGTCTCGCAAGGGGATCAAGGATACATCCAGATCAAGGACGCCCACGGCAATATGATCGAACTCGCCAACGCTCGAATAACCATCACCAGCGTCGGCCTGCTTGAAATGAACGCTGGACAGGTTGTCATTAACGGACGGCCGGTCGCGCTAGCAACGGCGCCTATTTAGCAACGGCACCTAGTTTTCTTACTTAGTATTCTGCACCTCTATTTGGTACAGCGCCATGTCAAACGGCCATAGCTTACCGTGTATTCAACTGCCTGCCCTGAAACCTTTGAACATCACTCTTCCGTTCGGGGGTCAGCTGAGTTCCGTCATGGATTTATCAAAAGGGCCTCCGACTGATTGTACGCTGATTCATGGTTTAATGTTGCAGCTGTCGCCGGCGCTCGCCGGTATTGGATGCATTCTTAAATTGCTGAAACTTGTCACTTCTTTGACGAAGATTAGTCCGACAAATCTGACTGACATCATCCAAACTGCCACCGATTTTGTTACGAACTGCGTACCGACTCCTCTTACATTCGCCTGCACAATTTTCGGCGTGCTAAGGCTCATCGTTGCTTATCTAAAATGCATTATATCCGCAATTTTGAGCATATTGCAGTTTAAAGTCGGTATCGATTTGAACGCTGCACAAGGCAATCCTGTGCTACTGGCAACTCTGAGCTGCGTCCAGGGCAACGCCGACGCTTCCATGACTCCGCTCAAAGACGCTTTAGAGGTCGTCGACTCGATTCTGTCATTGATTCAACCAATCTTGGAGGTTGCGGAATCGGCGCTGCCAGGCCCGGTCAAAGATGGGCTGAATACTATAACCGAGATCAAATCAACTCTCGAATCGATATTTGAAGGTGGACCTACCTCAGCCGGTATTCCGGGTGTGCAGGACGCCATTGACACGCTGCAGGACCTTCTAACCAAGCTGCAACTGTTGCAGGCAATTCTGGATGAGCTGCCCTGTTAGTCGGCCGATCGAAAATGGCGTATGGACAACTCACCTGACTTTATCGGCGCCGGCTGGAAGTTCCCGATTAGGGTAAATGTCAAAGGCGGTCTGGACTGGTCCAGCGGCCCGCAACGCATCCAGGATGCAATCTGGATTATCCTTTCCACATCGCTCGGGGAACGAGTCATGCGGCCAACGTTCGGGGCCGGTGTGCAAGATTTCGTTTTTGAATCAAATAGTGCCGCTTCGCGGGTGCGCCTGGCCAATGCCATTAGAAGCGCCCTCACACAATGGGAGCCTAGAATCGAATTGGTTGATGTCCAGGCGATCGAGTCTCCGCAAGGCCCGAATTATGTGCTCGTCACGGTTGATTATCGGATCCGCAGCACAAACGAGCTATACAACATGGTTTACCCGTTTTTCCTCCAGGAAGGAGTAGGCTGATGCCGCTGCCAGACATCACACTTGACGATCGAACCTTCGAGCAATTGCAGACCGAGTTGCGAGGTAGAATCCCCGCTTATACGCCCGAATGGACCGACTTTAACGACAGCGATCCCGGCATCACGCTGATGCAATTATTCGCCTATCTGGCGGAGATGATCATTTATCGGCTAAACCAGGTCCCGCAGAAAAATTACCAGGCCTTCCTTGGATTGGTTGGCATCGATTTGACGCTGCCTGCGCCAGCCACCGTCGAGCTCACCTTTACCCTGTCGTCGAAGACGCTCGCTGCGGGTATCCCCATCGCTGCCGGCACGCAAGTTCAATCCGCGAGTTCCGCCAGCGGCGGCCCGATAGTCTTCACAACGAACGCCGACATTCTCGCAGTCGGATTGTCACTGGCCCAGGTCCAAGTCTATGACGGGAGCCGGTACACCATCATCACCCCGGATCAGCGTGTACCGGGGGCATTTTTTGGCGCCCTCAGCACCCAGCCGCAGCCCGGGGCCGCGCTTTGCTTAGGTTTTTCGGACGGCCCGTTTCCCACGGGTCAACACCGGTTGACGATTCACGCTGCCCCTCCTAAGGGAAATGTCCCGATCGTCCAGGTCGGAACGGATCTTACCGCCAGTTCGCTTCCGCCGGTAGCCGGTTTTTGGGAATACTACGTCGGCAACGGAGCGTGGCAGCCGCTTTCTGTCAACTCAGACACCACGAATTGTCTGACTCAATCCGGCATCCTCCTGTTCAATGCTCCCCCAGCCGACGCTCATGTGGCCGCGTTACTCGGCGCTCTGCAACGCCCTGGTGACCCTCTGCTCTGGTGGATACGATTTCGGATCGATCAGATGCTGGGTAACGGGTTTCAAACGCAGCCAATGCTGGAGGATATCCTGATCAATACAGTGACCGCGACCAATTCGGTCGTTGAAACCAACGAACTTCTGGGTGCCAGCAGCGGTCTCCCGAATCAGACCTTCACGCTGGCTAACGTTCCCATCTTGCCAAAGGATCCCTCGGTTAAAGGCATCATTGAGGTCCAGGAAACCCTTAACGGCCCCTTCATTCTATGGAAAGAGGTGCCCGACTTCACGGGATCCGGACCACAAGGTGAAGTGTACACCGTCAATTTATCCAACGGTGTGGTGACATTCGGCGACGGCATCAATGGTAAAATCCCGCCGTTCGTTTCGTACGACGGCTCTAACCAACTTGCTTCCGCTGTGCCGAACATCATTGCCACCAGCTACCAATGGGGTGGCGGCTCGGAAGGAAATGTTGGGGCAAACACGATCACTACACTCACGACCGTCATCCCCTACGTGGACAGCGTGACCAATCTGCGCCCTGCTGCGGGAGGCCAGGATCAAGAGACGGTCTCCGACGCAGGCGATCGGGCCCCGGCTATTCTACGAACGCAAAACCTGGCCGTAACCGCCCAGGACTTTGCAGATATCGCCCTGCAAACCCCGGGAGCTCAGATTGTTCGGGCTCAGGCTATCCCGCTTTATAACCCGAATCTTTCGGTCGCTCGCGCGGTGGCGCCGATTGGCTCGAGCCCAGTTGCAGACAATGTCCCTTTGCCTGGCGTCGTGACTGTCGTCGTTATCCCATACAGCACCGATCCGATGCCGGTCCCTTCGGCTGCAACTTTGCAACTGGTAGCTGATTGGCTCGATAAGCGTCGCCTGATCACGACAGAGATCTATGTATGTCCTCCAACCTACCGTAAGGTCGAGATACAGGTAAGCGTTATCGCAAACCCCCGATCTCTCATCGCCACTGTCAGTCAAGCGCTCAACAATCAGCTCTTAAACTACTTCAATCCTGTTAGCGGCGGCGACAACGGAGAAGGCTGGGACTTTGGCGAAACGATATCTACCTCCGAGACGATGCGCCAAATTCTATTGTCTCCGGGGGTGTTGCGGATTGTCGCGAACACCCTTCAGACCTATGTCGATGATGTCCTGCAGCTGAGCGATGTCACGCTCGGTCCTACTGAAATCGTCTATTCCGTCCAGCATTCGATCACGGTGACCTACTCATGAATCCTCCGGCCAGCAACAACCGGTCCTGGTTGCTCAACTCGGTCAACACGTGGCGCACGAGCACGCCCTTCCAGGAACTGCTCCAGAATTCCGATGGCACACTGTCGCTTCAAACATTGCCGGGGGAAGCTCAACCGTTCCATCCCGATTTGACAGGAAAGATTGCCTGCGCGGCAGCCGTTGTCTGTGATGAGTGCGGGAGGACCTACGTACTGGACGCTGCTGCCGACCGCGTTGTTCGGGTTGACTCATCGGGCACGATCCAGACGCTGGCCGAATTTGGCGGCGACGGTTCACAGCCAAGGCGATTTCAACATCCGCGGGGCTTGTCCGTCGCCCACGGTTGTATCGTGGTTTCCGATACGGGGAACCACCGCGTACAGGTCTTTTCGGCGGCGCCCTATGCGTTGATTCAGTTGTGGGGCCGACCTGATTCGACGCCCGGCAACGGACAGCTCGAATTTCGGTGGCCGTGGGGTGTTGCCGCCGACGAATGCGGAAACATTCATGTCGCCGACCGGGGAAACGGGCGAGTCCAGAAAATCGCCTTGGATGGGACTTGGCTCGCAACATTGGGGCTTGGAGTCCTGAAGGACCCTACCGAATTGGCAATCAGCCCGCAAGGTGTTGTTGCCGTGGTGGATGGCGCGGCACAGAGCACCGGCGGCGTAGTGCAGATCTTTCCCTCGGACGGCACCGCGCCCACTACCCTGCCAACTGTCGCCCAACCAAGGGCGGTTGCCTTCGACGCGGATGGGAATCTCTACGTTGCAACCGGCACGGGCTTGGTTTATCACTTCGCTCCACGTCCCAACAGCCCTGGCGGTTACGCGTATGTCGGCGCCGGTGTGACGGGGTTGGATTCCTCGGCTGTCAACATAACGTGGAGACAGGATCAATTTCTCCTTGGAATATTCCAAAATCCGGCCAGCGGGACCCGACAACTCTGGTCAATCCCAAAGGCCGGATCGTTCGTCTCCACCGGCGTCTATGTTTCCGACTCCATAGACAGTGGGATCGAAAACTGCCCTTGGGACCGTGTGACATTGCTAGGCTGTGTACCGAAAGGCTCCAGCGTGGAAGTGGAATACTTCACGGCTGCCGATTGGTCGTCTCCGACGGCGCCGCTGGTTCGCAATCCAAACGACGGTCCACCCTTCACCTTTGCTACGGCTTCTAAAGATCTGACCTGCCTGGTACAAGCGCAACCGGGGCAATTCTTGCGGCTACGGCTGACATTCCGATCGGATGGGAAATGCTCGCCGCAGGCATCCGCCGTAAAAGTCTTTTTTCCTCGCCAGAGTTATCTTCAGTATCTCCCCGCGGTTTATCAACAGGACCTGGAAAGCCGCGATTTTCTCGACCGTTTTCTTTCGCTCTTCCAGGCCACCTTCGATGAGTTCGACGCAAAAATTGATTCGATGTGGAAGTTATTTGATCCGGATTCCGTGCCGGCCAAATACTTCGACTGGCTCGCGGCGTGGCTTCAGTTGTCTACCGATCCAACTTGGAGCCTGGCGAAGAAGCGGGCGATGCTAAAGAAAGCGATGGCCGACTACCGGACTCGGGGAACCGTAGCCGGCATACTCCAGGCGATCGAAGATTACAGCGGATTTTCCGAAGGGGTGGCGATTGTCGAACATTTCCGTTTGAGGAATTGGCCGATGCTGCCAGCGGCGGGCCCGCTCAGCGGCGATACCCGGCTTTGGAGTCGGCAATTCTATCAGCGGCTTCAGGTCGGGACATTTTCACAAATCGGCGCCTTCCGTCTCACGAATAAGCCCGAGCCGGCGGCAGAACCCTACGACTGGGGAGCCAACGAATTCAGCGTCTTTTTTCCCGGCAATCCATATGATCCGGGCGCGAACACTACGAGTATTTCCGTCGTTGTTGAGCGCGAGAAGCCCGCCCATACCAAGGCAAATTACGTTCCCGTTCTGCCACGTTTTCGCGTTGGCGTGCAGGCGACCCTCGGAGTGGACACCAGCGTTGCATGCTACACCCGCCTGGTGCTCGGCCGTCTCTCCCGACTCGGCTACGACGCCATCCTCAATTGCTCCCCGGCTCAGGAGGACCTCGGAAACCTAGGCGCCACCCCTCGGCCAATTACCGGCGTCAACACCAGGCTATTTTGAAAGAACGATGCGATGAACACACAAACCAGCAATCCCATCACGGCGTCAGCAACGCCCGCGCCATGCGCTTGCGTACCGTGTGAGATCCCGGCCTTTTGCCGGACCAGTTATTACACCGGCAAGCTGCTCACGGCGCGCGATTTTTCCGGCGAACAGAGTTATCACATCGATAAGCGCCGACTGCACAACGTCAGTCTGCACGGGTGGGGCGCCGTTTGCGGGTTGAAGGTGGAGCCGCACCCATACTGCCCTGACCTGCGCATCGTCGTGAAGGCCGGCTTGGCGATCGACCAATGCGGGCGTGAAGTCCGCCTGCTGGAGGATGTCGAACTGCAACTGCCCCGACCAGCCGCACCGCCCAAACCTCCAGACCCTTGCCCGCCGGATCCTGCAGCGCAAGCTCCGCCTGAGACCGATTGCGACCCGCCGCCAGCGCCTCCAGAATGTGAATCGCTGTGGGTTTGTTTGCGCTACTGCGAGCGGCCGGAGCAGTTCTCACCCGCGCCGTTTGACGAATGTGCATGCAGCGGAACGCCTCAAAGGGCAAATTGTATCTGTGAGAGCTATTGCCTCGAATTGACGACCCAGGAGCCGCAGTGTTTGACCGAGGTCGAGGAACACAAGGAATGCGGCTGCGATAACTGCGCGGACCTATACGAATCTATTCTCGATCAGTGCAAATTCGTCCCCTGCGACTGTCTCCCGCTGGCCATCATCCGGGAATTCGTACCAGGAATGAAAGTCGAGGAGTACATGATTGACAACTGGAAGCACCGTCCGTTGCTCCCCAGCGTCCATCGACTCGACCGGATTATCCGCTGCCTGCTGGAGAAGACGCCGCGCCACCACCTGACCCATATTTGCGATTTGAATTGGACCCATGGATCAGTTCTGCGTTGTCACGAGTTTTTTAACCGCTTCGTGGCCCATGACAGAGGTTTTGAAATCCGATTTGATGACCCGGTCAGGGGGGAAGGAATCAACCGTCGGACGTTCCAAGCCATGGTTGTGCATCATCCGGGGGCACCAGATCAGCCAAAACGAATGGAATTCGCACCGGCCCAGGTGGAAATCCTGAACGATATGAATATCCGCCTCCGCATTGATGAGCGGTACGCTCGGCGATACCTCGACCAGCATAACTTCGACCTTTTCATCACCCTGAAGTGCGACGTGATCGTCAACCTTCACGGAATACCTGTGGACGGCGATTTGCTGGCTCGATTGGAGGGTAGCGACTCCTATTTCGTTGATGCACCCACCGGTAACGGAGTGCCCGGCGGGCTGTTCGAAAGTTGGCTCCGCGTCGAAAGCGGGAACGATCGTCCGGAACGCTCGTAAGTGTGCTCGACCGACCCACTCACAAAAAGGACATTTCATGAAATCTCAAGCTACGACGACTCAAGAGCCAGCGACCCAGTCCAACCTCTGTTGCAATGGCGATCAAGGTAACGCCGGCAGAGGGGCTTGCACCTGCGGTCCGCCCATCTGTTTCGAACGACCCAATTATTTTTGCGGTCAGCTTCTGAGCGATGCGGACCTCTCCAGTGAGCAGTCATACGTCCGCGAAAAGCTGAAATTGTATCATCGCACTTTAAATGGCCACGGGATTGTCTGTGGATTGCGTATCACCTGCGATCCTGAGTGTTGCGGCAGCATCCGCATTGGGGATGGCTACGCCATCGACAATTGTGGCAACGACCTCATTGTTTGCGAGCCTGCCCATTTCGATGTTATTGCCGCATTGAGGGCGAAGAATTGGTTGATCGCCGAAGACCCGTGCGACCCTTGTGAAAAGGAGCACCAGCCGAGGTGCAAAGTGAAGCAATGCTTCTACGTGACGATCTGCTACGCCGAGGAGCAGTCAGACTTCACGACGCCGTTTAAAACAAACTGTGGCCCTGGGGCGGCTGTTTGCGAGCCAACCCGGACCAAAGAGACCGTCACTTTCGACATCCTGCGCTGCCCGCCCAAACCACGGAACTATCTGGATGAAATCGAAGAGCGGATCGCCTGTTGCTGGAAAGTTTTTACCGATGGGCCTCTGGGAAAGAGATTGCAGGAATTTTTCCATGAGCACTCGGAAATTTTCGAAGGCAAGGGCCGCGAGGACAGAGATTATTGCCAAATCTTTTGCCAGTTAAAGGTTCTTTTCCAGCATCACCTGAAGAGATGTCCGTCCCTTTACGATTGCACGTTCTGGGAGCAGGTGTGCCGCCTGGAATGTCCGGAGCAGCGCCGCGGGGATTACGAAGTCTATCAAGAAGCATTCTGCAAATTGTTCGCGCTGATTCGGCGCTACGCTTTCGAATGCATCCTCGGCGAAATGATCTTCCGGTGCCCCAGCCCGTGCGAAGCTGTTTGCGTTGGGCTTGGTACAGTCGAAGTTGAGGACGACAAACTTCTGCGCGTTTGCAACTGCCCCAGGAAATACGTCTGGACGCTCGCCAATTTCTCCGAGGTTTTCCTGGCCACCTTCGTCGGCGGGGCCGCGTGTGCGCCGCACGAAAGAGCCAAGATTGCAGAGCCTCACGGACAGCAACAAGAAGAAATCGAGATTCCGCCGTCCCGAAAGGAGCGGAAAAACCGGGGTGAATGCGGGTGCTGCGCGAGCTTCGATTTTGATTGCCGTCAGTTTATCGACCTGTTCCGATCCCGGCCGAATTTTGGAACGCTCGCCGCCTCCGCTCCGATTCATGCAATCCGCGAGCTCATCGAGTCGTTAAAGGCAGGTTTCGATTTCACGGACCCACTGGCCTTCTCTCCAGAAATTTTCAAAAACATGACCGTACAGGAAGCCGAATCTCTAGCGCAAAAACTCGGGGGAGAGAGAGCGTTGCGGATCATCAGACAACCTGAGCATTACCAAGCAATGGACCCTGTCACCGCGATACTTAATCAGCTTCTCAAAAAGCCCGGTGATCCGATGGTAGCCTACTCTCGTGATAACAAGATTGTCGAAGTCATTCCAGAGCCATCTCCTGGTGAGATCATCCCACCCATAGACTACCAAACCAAGACGCAAAATCTTGAAGCGCAGCTAACGACGATGCAGGGGGAGATCACCAGACTTCGGGAAGAGATAACGGCACTAGCAAGACGCTTGTCTGCGCGGAGACCGCCATCGACACGGCAAGGAGAGCAAGCATGACTCCCCCAATCGAACGGGTTCGTTATTACGACGGCGAGTATCTTCGCGCCTTCGATTTCGCAGCCGAGCAGGCGTACCACGTCGATATGCGTCGCCGGCTCAACATGTCGCTGCACCTCTATGGGATCGTTGAGGGATTACAGCTCCAGGATAACTCAGATGCCAGCACCGGTATCTCGCAAGTCTCCATTATTTCAGGGATGGCGATAGAACGGTTCGGTCGCGAGATTTTTCTCCTCGCTCCATACACTTTCGATGATGTTGCCGATGTCAACGCAAACAAGATTACGGTCAGTCAGATTTACGAGGTCTGGATTCAATATATCCGGGGTGCGGACACACCTCCATCCGTCGGTTACGCGGCATGCGACGCAACCGCCCAAAACACCCGCTGGCTGGAGACATTCAAAATCGTCCTTCTAAATCAAGCGACGTCAATGACTCCGCCTGTGCCGCGGGTAACCGATGACATTTCTGAAGACGAGACTCCCGATCCGGATACCTCTAACGGAGTTTTCCTAGGCTTTGTGAATGTCACACTCGGCTCCACCACGGGCGTCTTCAGTTTAAAGGATAATAAGGGTAACTTGATCACCCAACCGCCTCTTATCTACATTGGGCTTCGTGCCCAAAATATCCAACCGCCAGATTATCCAGATACCACTTCGCCTGCATTTGGCATCCTCAACCCAAATAGTCCAATCACGCCTCCGCTGGGAGTGGAAGTCCAGTCCAATCTGTTCTGCGACCAAAACTTGATGGTGGGACAGGATTTCGCCGTCGTCCCACCGCCTGCCCCGACTCAACCACCACAATTTCCCAGCCTAAAGGGCAACCTAAAGGTCGCGAGCGATCTTTTTCTTCAGGGCAATCTGTATACCAATGTCTCAGGCGCTTGGCTTAACTTACCGCAACTAGTCGCAACCCTTGTTCCTGATGTGCTTGTGGGGATACTCCAAGTGAAATCGCCGTCTCCATTTGAGCAGCCCAACGGAACGTTTGCATTCACCGTTACCAGTTCGCGCTTGAAGAACATAGGTAGCGCCACCGCTTCAGCGTCGATAGCCTCTGTTCAGTGGAACACCAAAAAGATACTGGCAGATAACATGATAGACGCTGATCAGGTTTTGGTCCAAATCCTTCAGAATGTGTCTGCCGCACCCAGCAGTACGACCAACAACGCCTGTGACGTCAAAGTTAAGTGGGTGGTCGGCCCCTCGTGGACGGTTGCCGGTAAATTTATTAGCGGAATCGTAGACCTCTGGATCTCTTACGTTGTTGTTTGTTACCCTCCATGAGTGTAACCATAGAGAAACTCGCCACCCGCTGTCGCGTTTCGCGGCGTCATGAGGCCACCGGGCGACTTGTCGACCGTGTCGCGCGCGGGCGATTAGCCAGGGAACTCACGGAGTTAGTCGGTCCAGCCATTTCGTCCCAGGAGCAGATCGTACGTATCCGCAGGCTCAGGGTGAATCTCACTTTCGCGGGCAAGGAGTTCGACGAAAATGCTTTCGCTACGGCATGGGCCCGAGCCCTTGCGAAATCATTGTTCGAAGCGTTGGCTCATGCCGGCGCGACGGGACCGTTTCAAGTCGTCCGTGCCGGCAGCACTGGCGAGTTCCGCGCAGCCTTCTTGCGCGACCTCCTTGCCGGACACGCTGGAGGCCGATGGGAGTACGCTGAGTTCGATGAACTGTTCAGGCTGCCGGTTGCCGAGGCGGCTCTTCAGTTGCTGCTCAGCGACCCATCGAGCATTGCCGCGGCACTCGAAGCTTTGGATGGCTCACCCGCACTGGAACAGCTCCTCGCCCGACTCGACGAACTCGCGCTTGAAAAAATCTTCGCGGCGTTTGCCGCAACGGAAATCGGGTCGATGGGCGCAGCGCTCTTGGCGGCCGACCTGTCGTGGGTCGCGGCGCAGGCTTTGGCCGCTTTGGGCCTGAATGGTTTCGCGCTGGACAGCCGCCGGCAGGCCCTTTGGATTTTCGTCCGAACCAAGGGCGGGGATGGGCGAACACCGCGGGCGATCTTTCACGCCCTTCTGGCGCTGGCATGCCTCGTGGAATGCCCCGAGATCCTCTACCAGAGCGAGATTGAGACCCCAACCGGTGTGGAGGATATCGAACGACGGATCGGCCGTCGCCTTCCAGCGAGCGTGTCAAAGCTCCTTCTGGAACTGCATCACGTTTTGGCCGGCTTCTGGACAAACAGCGCAAGGCCTCCCGACCAGCTGCTTCATCTCCTCGTGTTGCTCGATCGCCTGCGTCCACTTGTCCCGACCGCAGAACCGACAGCAGCAGCGGTCCAACCGCTCTCCAAATTACTCGGCGAGCAAGCTCCCTGGCTCGAACTCGAGTCCGCCGGGCTATTGCTGCTCACCCCAATTGTAATCCGGCTCGGCTGGGAAAAAGATCGAGATAACTTCTTTCTGTTCCGCTTTGGCGGTCCACGCTTTTTTCAGATCCTGATGGCCGGCATCGGGTCAGCAGTTCTGGACCCCGCGTTGCTGGAATTTCAGCGCCTGGACCCGGCCGTAGCTTTGTTCTCCGGCATGGAACTTGAACCGGATCTGGTCGCAATGCGCCACTCACTGGCTGCTGTCGACAGTGCGGACCGCCGGAAACTGCTTGCTCAATTGGTGCCTGACGCCGGTGTCTGCGCCGCGGCGGATGATTGGCCCGCAACGTTTGATGTATTGGCCGCAAGACTGATCGGCGAGTTTACCTCGCGCGTACCCGGATTTCGCCAAGCTTCCAGGGGGGGCGATTGTTCGACAGTTTCTTCGCAAGCCCGGCCGCGTCCAGATAGACGGACACTTGGTCTCAGTCCTGCTGACTTCAAGCCCTTTTCATGTGGCATTACGCATTGCCGGTATGGACGACCCGGTCCCGTCGGTAAGCTGGATGGGCAATCGGCGACTAGAGTTCCGGCTACTGGGTATCTGACGTTTATAACTCATTCGCCAGCGCGTGGAACCGTACATTAACAGTCTCGAACACCTGCTAGAGGAACTCGGGCGATTGGATCTTTTGTTGCGCAGGGCTGTCATCATTGCTCGCGCGGCTCCAGATCCAGAGGTTCCGACGGAGCTGCGTGGCGTGGTGGTATCGGAGGAGGAGGTCGACGCCGCTTTCGACGCCGCCAATATGATAAACGAACGGTGGCGGCTCCAAAACCAGGTGGCGGCAACTCTTGAACCCATTGATCGCCAACTGCAAGAGATGCGCAGGTCCATCGATGAGCGACGCCGGTCCACCGTGCAATCGGGGCGTCGCCTGGCATTGCCGCACCTGGCCGAGGTGTTCGGCCTTTCGTCGGCCGAAGTCGATCTACTTTTGATCGCGCTGGCGCCGGAGCTGGAGCCGCGTTACGAGACGCTCTATTCCTACCTCCAGGTGGACGCATTGCGCAAACGGACGAGCGTTGATCTGGCCTTAAATCTCATCTGCCGAACCGCTGCGGAAAAAGTATTCGCGCGACGGCTCCTTTCACCGGGAGCGCCGCTTCTTCGTTACCAACTCTTGAATCTGCTGGACGATCCACAAGACCGGCAGCCGACCTTCCTCCGGAGGCTTCTCAAGGCGGACGAGTCAGCCACTAAGTTCCTGCTTGACGACCGGCCCGCTCCCTCCAAGGCGACGCCTGTGGTCGAGAATCTGGATCTGGACGAGACGACACGGACGCTTCTTATGAACATGGTAGAAGCGATTCGGAAATGGAAACCAAACGGCAGCCACGTGATCCAGCTAATCTCTGCGGGTCCGCCGAAGTGGGAGGTAGCCGACGCCCTGAGCGCGGCCCTGGGAGTCTCATCGATCCGCCTGGATTTGGCACAGGTTCAATCTGCTCCGTCAAGCGTTGTGTGCGCAGTGAGAGACGCTGTTTTGAACGCTGGGACCCTCGTCGTAGCCGCCGGCGACTCGGTCCACGAGGAAGCCGAGCGATTGCTCTGGGCGGCCGTGAACGGGAGCCGTCTCACTGTCATTGTTCTGGGTCCGGCCTCGTCCTTTGGCTCAATTCCCGCCGACGCCCACCCTTGGCGGGTGGAAGTTCCGCCCCCAAGCTATGACCAGAGGCGGCAGGCTTGGGCGCAGGCGCTGGCAGGAACCCCGTCCGCCGCCGAAGCCAACCGGCTTGCGGATACTTTCCAGTTCGGCCCGTCGGTTATCCGTCAAACCGTGCGGCTGGCCACCACGACCGCCGCCCTCCGTACGCCTGCTGATCCCAGCCCCTCGGCCGACGACGTTTTGGGAGCCGGCCGCAACCTCACGACACCCAATCTGTCACGGTTTGCGATACCGCTTCTTCCGCGCTATGACTGGACGGACCTGGTGCTTCCTGAAGAAAAGATGCAGCAACTCCGCGGCATCGAAGCGCGCGTTCATCACCGCCAACTTGTCCATCGGGAATGGGGCTTCGGCCAAAAGCTCTCGCGTGGGAGAGGTCTCAATGTCCTGTTCACCGGCCCATCCGGCACCGGCAAAACGATGGCCGCCGAGGTGCTGGCAAATGGCCTCTCGCTCACCCTTCATCAGATCGATCTGTCAACCGTGATCAGCAAATACATTGGCGAAACCGAACAGCATCTCAGCGCTATCTTTAGCGAGGCCGAATCGAGTCAGACGCTCTTGTTTTTCGATGAAGCCGAGGCCCTCTTTGGCAAACGTACCGAGGTCAAGGACGCCCATGATCGTTACGCTAATATCGAAGTGAACTATCTTCTGCAACGGATTGAACAGTACGAAGGGATTGTTGTGCTGGCCACCAATTTACACCGCAACCTTGACGATGCCTTCCTCCGGCGGCTCAGCGAGGTTATCGAGTTTCCTTCACCCGACGAAGCGGCACGCTTGCAAATCTGGCAAAAACATTTTCCCGAGGAAGCCCCAACCAAAGATATCGACTTTGCGTTTCTCGCCAGACAATTCAAGCTGACCGGCGGAAACATTCGCAATATTATTTTGGCCTCCGCCTACGCAGCAGCTCAAGACGGGACTGCCATCGACATGAGCCACATCATTCCGGCGATCGAAGTCGAATACCAGAAACAGGGAAAGCTGGTGATGGAAAGCGAATTCGAGAAATATCTTCCACAAACCCGGCGGAGGGCCGCTCGATGAGCCGTCAAATGATGCGTCTACGTCCGCCGGCGGACGAGGATCTTCAGCCCACTGCGGAAGAGGAAATGCAGCGCACACCTCAGTCGGCCGAGGGCCTAACGAAACAGACTCCGATGGCTCTACAGGCGACCCATCCGACTGGCTCCGTTCCTGCGTCTCAAGTTGATCATGCGCAAGGCGCTGATCGAAGCTCCTACTTCGTGGGGCGGTATGCTCAGGCAACACCAGTAGCTTCCCATTTAGAACACAAAAAAGCCGAAACGATTGTGGATGGGCTCCTATCGGAGTTCTCCCTCCCCGATACCCTGCGGCAGTGCATCCTGCGCTTGATCAACGTGCTGCGGGAACACGGCATTGGCGCCGGGCAGACGGCTCTACACAATGATGAGACCATTGACCGGAAACATGTCCAACTTATTCTTCGCCTGCTAGCTGCCGTTGCTCGCGACGACCCGCAAACTCGTCCTTTGAAATAGTTGGTATGTTTCCTTTTTGGAGGAAGCGGCGCGATGTTGCTAAGCTCAAGGAAAAAGCCACCCGGCCCCAAGCGCCAGCCGCCACCCAACCTGTAGGTCATTCCCATCTGCAATCGTCAGGCAAGCCCGTTCGGACGGGGGACGACACACAATCCGAGGCGAACCACCCCGACTTCGATAAAACAGCATCTCATCAGGCCGCTCCACCGGAGCCGCTTCCGAATCCCGTTGCTCCGGGAAATATCGCGAGCGAAGTCGCGAAGATGCCCGACGCTCGCCCGTCGGATGACGCCTCGGGACCAATCTCAAATCCTGCACTGTCTCAGGCCGATGAGCAAAACGCTGAGATCAAACCCCAGGGATCTGCACCAACAATGGTAGTCGATCAACCCCAGGTCACCGAGTTGGCGACCACGTATTTCACTCCGGGAAGTTACGCCGGACTGAATTCTGAAGCGCAACCTTCAACGCCCCCGTATCTCGCCGGTGTTATCCGGCATTCACGCGGAAGCATGCAGAGGTCCCAATACGGATCCTCTCGTCAACACGCAAACTCTGATGTTTCCGCCTACCTGGTTACGCAAAAAACTGTATCCGTCGCGGAAGCTCTTCAAGCCTCGCTACCTGCCGGAGCGCTACCTGTAATTGACCCAGTCTTAGCGGGTGTATTTCTGACTCGGGCCGAAGCCGATCCCCGCGTCCCCCGTGCGGCCGTGCGGAGCTATCTTGAGGATCCGGCAATCCTCATCTCGGCGACCCAGTTGCTCAATGGAGTGGTTCAAAACTGGGTTGACGGCGGCCGGCCGCTGAGACTTGACGATCTTCTCGCGATGGCTCGCGGGATTATCGATGATCCGCCCACTGCGCTGCTGCTTTGCTACGATGTAACCCGTGCGTTCGCGAATTATTCTCTCGCTCTTCGCTGGCATATACTCGATCGAACAAGGGGCGAGTACACCGACGGCTCAGCGGTCTATACCGCAAAAATCATTCACCCCGCCTGCGTTCTTGGCCCTGCGGACGACCCGATTTTCTTCGCCCTGTTCGCAGGCCCCGATCTTGCCGCTCACAGCCCTTCGCTCTGGGCGCGTCACTGCGCAATAGCCACCGCCACCGCGTATGCAGCTAAATCGCGACTGGCGCCACACGATGCTCCGCTGACGGAGTTCGCTATCACATTCACGGATGCCATCGAGACTGCCACGCGTTCGATGATAGATCCTTTGCAAACCCCCAAACCCGGCTATCGCGCGTGGCTCTGGGCTAACGCGCTCAGCTTTGTTCAACTGGCTGACTTGCAGGCAACCGAAGCTGAATTGGGTGTGATCAGTCGCGCTGACCTCCGCGCTACCGCCTTCGGACTCGCTCAAGTCGGCACCGCAATCGACGCTGGGTGGCGTTGGTACGTGCCATCTATTAACACCGTGGCACTCCCGGGAGCCGATCGAGTCTCGCCAGCTCCATCGGTGCTCGATCCTGGCCGCGAATTGGCGTCCGCACATTCTGAACCGGAGACGCCGTCATGACGACCTCCGAAGCGGCCTCTGCCCAAAAGGAGACAGAGTCTCCGTGCCATGAACCCGCCCCCCGTACGCCCAAGGTCGCACTCACTGGCGACTTCGCGGCATCAACTGCCGCCGGATTTCTCGGCAACGTAGCCTTGTCCGGACGCGCTAACGCCGGCGTTCGAACCTTGGCCATGCGGCAGACGCAGCAAACGCACGGCAACTACTTTGCCCAACGCGCCATCTCCGGTCGATTCATTCAGCGCCACTGTACCTGCGGGGGCACCTGCGAGAAATGCCGCGCCGAAGAAGAAGATTTGTCGGCATCACCAGCTGAATCTAGCGAAGAATCCACTCGTCTCGTCCAGCGACAGGCTATAGGCCCATCGACCCTCGCGACCATTGAATCCAGCGGCAATAAAGTGATTCCGCCAGGCAGCGGAGAATCACTAGATGAGAAGACTCGTGCGTTCATGGAGTCTCGCTTCGACCGTGATTTTGGCGATGTCCGTGTGCACATTGATACTGACGCCGCAGAATCCGCCGAGGCTCTCAGCGCCGATGCCTACGCGACTGGCCGCGACATCTATTTCGCCGCGGGAAAATACGCCCCTGAATCCTCTCAGGGCCAGCACCTATTGGCCCACGAACTCACTCACGTGGTGCAACAGGCGGAGGGGCAGACGCGGACAGACCGAGCCTTGAGCCATCCGGACGACGAATCGGAGCGGGAAGCTCGAGGGGTGAGCGAAGGGTTAAGTGTGGCTGCGCTTAGCGCCCCCAGAGCGCGTCTCCAACGGCAAGCCAGTGGAAGCGTGGATCCGACGCAGGACAACCCGCCGCCTGGACCGGCGATGCCTTTGCCCTCTCCAAGCCTGATCGAGCAGAAGGCGCCGGTAGCTACGGGCGACCTGATCAAGTTTGAAAGCGTCCTCCTGTCCGCGGATACCGAGTTCGTCCGCTTCCAACTCGAACAGATGATCGCGTACGGCGGCTTCAATGTCACCGCTTCCTTCGTCCAGCGGTTGGTGTCCTCGCCGGGGGAGGACGAATCGAGTCTCGCCGCGAGTGAGAAACTGCGCCAAGCCCTCGCCCAGAGCGGAGCGAGCGACGTCAGCGGCGCGCCCCTGGCGCCGCAGACCGAGGAGGAGATTCGCCATCGCATGGCGAACAAAGACCGCGTCCGCCGGGTCATCCCGGTAGTGGAGCGCGAGTTCAAGCTGTTGCGAACGGAGGCCGAGGAGTTTCTCGCGGACTTCGAAATGCTGGCCAAGGAGAAGATGTTCGATGCGTTGAGAGAGAGCCAGGGGCGCGTCGAGGACGAGGCCAAGCGCTACGGCATCAGCCCCGCTGAACTGGCTAGCGGGCCTGAGTTGAAGACGACGGCCTTCCCGAAACCAGAGACGGCGGCAGACATCACGCAAAAGATGCGCGGCCAGCAAGCCGACGTTGCGCGCTATCGCGCCGCTGAGAAGCCTCGTCAAGAGCTAATCAAAGCTGCCGTGGAGGTACGCCGTCGTAAAGAGTGGGTCAAGCGTCTTGAGGCGCAGCTGCAGTCGGTGCGCAACCCATCGAGCGGCTACGCTTTTCCGAAGCCACTCACGCCGCTCGACGTGATGAAGGAGTTTCGGGCAGAGGAAGAACTCCGCAAGGCAAAGCTGCAGTTCGACGAGTTCCTGCACGAGAAGCAGCGGGAATTCCCAATCCTCGCCGCATTTGCGAAGGACGGCCAAGATCTGAGCAAATTGGCCGACACTAAGGGTGAAGACTTGAAAGGAGCCCTGCTCGAACAGGTCAACGACAGGATAAAAAACATCTTCGAGACGCGCGAGAACATGCGCGCGGGCCGGATCACGCCGTGGCAGATCCCTTTCGTGGTTGAAGCTACCCGCTTGCTCATGAAGGTGGACAAGGGAACGATGCGCGCACGCGTTCTCGACGATTGGTACAATGCGAAGAAACAGGAGAAGGTTGACGAGAAGGAGCAATGGCAGGCCGTATCAACGCTTTCGTTCGCGCTGGGCTTGCTCGCAATCATCCCCACGCCTTTGACTCCACTGCTAGCCCTGGGGAGTACAGTCCTCGGTGTTGCCGTCGCGGCGCACGATCTCGACGAGTACATCCTCCAATCGGCGGCCTCGGGAACTGATTTTGACAAGGCGTTGGCAATTTCGCAAGAGGATCCATCGCTGTTCTGGGTGGCCGTAGAGTTGATTGGAACAGCGCTTGACTTGGGGGGAGCAGCAAAGTCGCTGCGTGGCATCAGTACCCTTAAGCGCGCAGTTGTTGCCGGCGAGGAAGGTGCCGTCAAGGCGCTTGAAGCCGAGGCGAGCAAACTCGGTCCGCAAGTCGCAGAACGTCTCGTGGCCGAGGCAGAGGCAGCGCGCCGAGCAGCGATGGCTGAGGCGAGGACGGCTGGCCGTGCAGCCCAAGTCGTCGAGGAGGAGGTTATCAAGGCTGGTAAGCTCGCTGAGCAGACATTCGAACACGGCGGGCACACCTACCAGATCCTCAAAGATGGGCGGATTGTTCGCTGTTCGAAATGGTGCACCGATCTTGATCTGCTTTTCGGCGACCTTTTCAAGCGCAATCCCCATCTGGCAGAGGAACTGAAAAAGGTGAGGGCACTTAAGGGAAAAGCGGCAGCCGAGGCGGCAGCGGGACTCACGGAGCGAATGGAACAGATCCGCAGAGCGGAAAGTATGTCGCTCGACGAGTTGGAAAAGCTCCTGGATAAGCCGGAGTTCGCGAAGGGTACTTCCAAGGGGGACGATCTTCGGTACGTCCGTTATCAGAAGAAAGGGGGCGAACTCGGTTTCGGGGACTGGTTCAGCAGTAGTCGCGGCGGACGCTTGGGCGGTGTGGAGCACCAGGAGATCGTCGCGGAGATCCAAAAGAAGTTTCCCAACACGGAACCGGAGAGGGCAGTGGCGAACCGCTTCGCGGACGCTTATACTCCCGCCCAAGGAGGCAAAAAAGCCATCTATCACCAAGTGGGCGGCACCAACATCCGCGGCGACCCCATCGCTCGCGAGCGTCGGGCCATAGACGAAATCCGACGCGCGGTCGGAGATGATGCAGATATCATCTTCTATCCAAAGGACAAGTCGTTACCCCTGGTGAATCCTGACAGGGATCCCCGATTTGCGAAAACTTGGAAGATTGACTGATGGGACGACAAACTGGATTCTTTACTCTTGAGGAAGATGAACGCGTGCTGCTGCGGATTTGCGAGCAACATGGTATGCGCGCGATCCCGGCCGAGATCCCTACCGGTTCGGCAATTGAACCCGAAGAACCTCTCACTTTCGAGCGACCTCCGGGGGCACTGATGTTTTGCTTGCTGCCGGCCACGGTTCCGATCTCTGCGGCTGTATTTGAGAGGATGGCAGACCCGTCGCGATCTGTTCTGATGCCTCATAAGTCGGCGGCGTTACAATTCGTGCCCTGCCGCTCTGAGGGTCGCGGGCTCGATGATGGACGAATTTACTTCGACACGCCCAGGGTGAGTCCCTGGTTCGACAATGTGCGCCGCGATTTCGAACGCCTGTCGCGTTTTATCAAGCGCTGGGCGCCCACCGACCAATTCAGGTTCCACGTCGGTCCCGCTGCAGCTGCCGCTGTGCGCGCCGGACAATTGCATCTAAAACATGCTCGGTATGAGTTGCGCCCGGTCTAAATGCTAGCTGAAGGTAGCTACAGCTAGTTCCCCACACAGACTCCGTCGGGCAATATTTTTGTCAGCTATATCGACTGCCCTCAGTGAGCACGAATCGTATCTCTTTGCGCGTGGGTGCCATCCAACCTTCGCCCTCGGCGTGGATCAGGCCTTCGCCGTGCGCAGCCAGCCAAGCTGCAGCAGCAACTGCGACCGGCCATCCCATGGCGTTCGCGTCACTAGCTTTGAGTTCAAAGGCGACGATTTCGGCTACCGCATCAAGGAGAGCGTACACCGTAGCAACATCCGCCCCGCCCAATGAGGTAACGCGCGCACGTAGCTCATGCGCCTCTTCCGCTGCTGAGACGCCCTGCCAGCGCTCGACGCGGATGAAACGATCGTCTGACCGATAGCGCAATGCCCAGACGTCCTGCTCCAATAGCTCAATCCGTAACCGCGCGAGCACTTCCTTCGAAGACTCCTCATCATCGGGGCAGTAGAGCGCGGTCAGCAGATCGAGACGCTCGCCAATTCCAGCAGCGATCTCCTCGTTCGTAAAGATCACCGGTTGACGGCATAGCGCGCGGATCCAGATGCTCATACGATCACGTTAGAACACTCCATCAATAGGCGTAAAGCCTCTCTTCGTGCTGGTGTACAGAATTTGACTGGTGAATCGAGGGCTTATTTGAGGAACAGGACGTCGCTGACCACGCATCGAGTATGGGCACCATCTAACATTTGTTAATGCACGGGCGACCACGGAGAAATCGATCTTTTGCGGCGACGAGGATAGGCTCAGCTTCTTTTGCGGCGCCTTGTGTGACGAAGTGCGGCCTTGCGTTGCACCGCGACGTGCCAATGGGCGATCACTATTTGTCGTCCAGGTATCTGACCTCAGGTCGGTCCCCGTGTCATTACCTGATACAGCGCCCCTTCAAGCTCAATTTTTGGTCCCGCGACATGCTAATGTGCCATTTGACGAAATGTCATAAGTCGATCCTTCTGAAAAACCCCTTGGCCAAAAGCCTTTAATTATGGGAGTCGAGCAGCCCTGCCTGTAAGCAAAACCGTCCCGTGGACATGTAAGAGCGTCGTTTCTTCGCCCTGTTCACAGGCTTTGATCTTGTCGCTCGCAACCCTTCGCCCTGGGCGCGCCACTGCCCGATAGCCACCGCCGCCGCCTATGCTGCCAAATCGCGACTGGCTCCACACGATGCCCGCTGACAGAGTTCGCCATCACATTCACGGATGCCATCCAGACTGCCACTCGCTCGATGATCGATCCCTTGCAAGCGCCCAAACCCAGCTATCGCGCGTGGGTCTGGGCCAATGCACTCAGTTTTTCAACTGTCTGACTTGCTGGCGACCGAAGCTGAATTCGCAATTGTCGGGCGCGCGGACCTCCGCCCACCGTGGACATTTCGGGAACCACTCACGTTTCGCCATCTCCAAATCGTATTTCGATTCTTGCCACGAAGTGGCGGCCGCACAAATCCGAACCGGAGACGCCCTTATGATGACCACCGAGCCAGCATCCGTTCAAAGGGAGACGGAATCTCCGCGGCACGAATCCGCCCCCACTGCACCGAAAGCTGCAGTCAATTGCGATTTTCGCGGCCATAAAAGCCGTCGGATTCCTCGGTGACGCAGCCTTGTCCGGGCGCGCTAAGGCCGGCGTCCGAACCTTGGCCATGCGGCAGACTCAGCAAATGCGTGGCAACCGCTTGGCCAACGCGCCATTTCCGGCCGATTCATTCAGCGCCATTGTGCCTGTAGGGGGGCCTGCGATAAGTGCCGCGCCGAAGAAGAAGATTCGTCGGCATCACCGGCTGAATCTACCGAGGAATCCACTCGTCTCGTCCAGCAACAGGCTGTAGGCTCAACAACAACGCGAGAGAAAATAATCCAAAGAGTTAAACAGACGGAAGAATGTCTCATAACGCTTACCTTAGACAATTATAAGCCGCTATCCGACAAGCAACGAGGCTACGAAGAGCGTGCCGAAGCAAAGCTAAAGCGTTTCGTCGAGAGCGATACGGATGAAGATCCGCCCGAGCTCGCCACATTCGTTTGGGAACATAGCTCCAATCTTTTTGCTTCCAGAATATGAGCCTCTATCGATTCATTCTAGGCTTGCTTACGGTGTGGCGGATCACGCACCTGCTGCAAGCGGAAGATGGTCCATGGGATATCGTGGTTCGTTTGCGCCGCGCGGCTGACAATAGCTTCTGGGGTAAGCTGCTTGATTGCTTTTATTGCCTCAGCTTTTGGGTGGCGGCTCCTTTAGCTTTTCTCCTTGGTGAAAGCTGGCTGGAACGCGCTTTGTTATGGCCTGCGCTATCCGCGGGCGCTAGCATCATAGAACAAGCGACAAACCCTGCTCTTACAGCCCTACCCGCACCATTTGCTGAAGATCCACCAGATGACATTCATCATGGCGTGTCGCAGGAAAAGAAGAACGCAGATTAATGGCGTAAGGCCGCTCAGCGGACCCAAAGCCGGTGTACGCAACAAGTTAAGCTATCCGAAGCGAGTGGTTGGGGGGAAAGGGTTCAAGAACACACCAGTAAGGAGAAACATTGATCGAACGCCCCACAGGTCTTTATGCCAAGGTCCGACGGTGAAAAATTTCGAATCACCTGAAACGACCGAATGAATCGCCGTAGGTGATAGCCAATTGGGCTGTGACACTGCGAACCTGCGTACCGCCGAGCTTCCCCGCTCACAGATTTCTAGAATGAACAGACAACGTGCGTTCCACGCAGTGCGCCTGGACGCCCTGGCGTCAGAGCAAGGTAAACGGAGGCTAGACAATGGAAGCGTATCATATAAGAGAGGATCCTATTCAATTGGTGAACACTTTAAAGGCGTTTGCGGAATTACGGTCGAGCAACGCGATCTCCGACGCCGAATACGAGAGAGTGAAGGCTCAAGTGCTTGCAGCGATAGAACAACGTGTGATGTCTAAGCCAGCAGTGACGGCGCAAATGGCGACATCTCCATGCACGTTCCTGTGAGATACAAGACTGTGCCGCTGGCTTGCATAGCTTAATTACGGAAAAGCTGGCGCGAGAATATCCTGGAGGAACCCAGACATCACCGGATGAGCAGAAGCGCTACTTAGTAGTAATCGCTGCTCAGCTTATGGAAAAAGGCGCTCTATATGCAAGTGATATGCCATCCATTAGGAAGGTGATCGAGATGGCGCTAGACCAGACTTGCGCGTATAGCCTGGAACAGCTGACCGAAGCACTGCTCGGATTGAATGCAATTCGAAATGAGGTTCGGCTTCGCGCGGACAGCAGTCCACTTGCGAAGACGATCACCGGCGTCGCTAGTGAAAGCGCGGAGAAAGCAGTCGAGAAGGCAGTTGAAAAGCGAGTCGGAGCGGCGCCTACCACCACGGCTAACCCGGGTCAGGCCGATGAAGCAGCAGCAAAGGCGGCAGCAGCAGCAGCGCAGACGCGACGTTTCAACGCGTGGGCCACCTTAAAAGAAGATGTGACTGGCGCGTTTGTCGGTGCTAGCACAGGCTCGACGATTCTGGCAGGTCCTGGCTTCCCGATCGCGTCCCTCGCTTTCTTAAGCCCAGCGGGACCCGTGGCTGCGGTCGTTCCGGTACTGGGTGCGATCATCGGGGCAGGCATGCTGTCCGGTCTCGAAGTGGCGCGCGGCAAGACAAGTCCCTAAATCTTTTTTCTCACCTCGAAACTTGGAAACAAATTCCACATACGAGTGATATTCTTTGGAGTCGGACCATTGGCCTGAGAAGTTTAGCGAAACCTGTACCCGGTCGGGACTAATCGAAAACCGGCCATAAGTGGCGAATTAAATCGAACGCCCATCTCTTTCAAACAAGACAGTTGACAGGAGGCCTAGATCCGTCAGCTATTATTGTTACTGCAGACTTGGCTAAAGTGGAGAGCTTGAAAGCGCGAAAGTACAGGGCGTGCTTGATGACCGAAAGGAGCTCTAGCTGTAAATTGACGTTTCTAGAGCAGGAGACTTTCGCGTCGTCTTGGGCCCGTTAAACTACGGGGCGATCTTTGTCATAGCTTGAGAGTTATGACTATAACAATTCTGATTTCGTGGATCGTCTAGGACAACAGCGAATTGCCTCGCGCATACGACATCCGCCGTGTCTTACGGAGCGGAAACAAAGATTGACGGCTAGGTCAATTAAGCTCGAAATACCGGAATCAATCGCCGTTCATTCGTTGTCAATAGCGACCATGCGGCGGTGAGGGTCGGCTCCAACGCCCTAGCCGCTCCTTATCTGACGAAGATTTAGTACACCTGCGAGCGCACCTCTGTCTCGGAAATCCACTTCAACGATCGATCCGGGTTTACTAAACCGATAATGGCGTCCCGAGACCGGTCCGACGGCAGTCAGGGCAGTCTTCCCGACGTATTGGAATGTTACACTTTGCTGCCGAACCGCTGTTTGCGCTAATCCTTCAGATTTTGCCGGTTTATTCGCTTGACGAACGGGAACCGTCTGGCCGCTCATCTGCTGTCTTCTTTGTCCGCAACATGACATTGTCTTTGCTCCTCACCTGGATCTTCGGCAAACGTTACCGGCGGAACCCATGGCGCTGTGTTTATGGTTTATTTCTGCCAGCATAACGCCTGTTGAGAACGAAGGCCACAATAAAGCTCGTTTCAACAGGGCTTCTACCAATCTCATACGCTATTCGTATCGACATCCGGAGGTCTAGAAAGCAAACAGCGGAAAAAAATTTCCCGCTGAAACGTTCGCCCGCTGAACCACACAAACAAATTCTACTCGGCTCGCCCTTCCCGCCAACCGTCGGTATTCAGTGGTCTAAGCTAAAGGTCTTGTGATATCCAAGATGAAGCGTTGTCTGGGTCCCAGCGAGACTCCCCCGACTGAAAGCACTAAAAAGCCGCCACAGACCTCAGCAATGCCCTCTCTGCCATATGGCCAACTGCATTAAAGATCGTAGAAAAGATTGCATCAGCCTATGTAAACGAAGGATCAGGTAAGGAACTCACTCTAAGGGCCATCGCTGACATGGCGGGAAAGGGAGCGCTTTCGCCCGGTGATTCTGACGCGCTTACAGAGCTTTCGGAGTCTGTTTTTGCTCCGATGAGCGGCATGACTGCCGATGGTGATGGCACCGCAAGTCGTAACCTTTTGGCTTTGCAAGGGCGAATAATCGAGCTGTCCACAAGGATCAGATACCGAGCATGCAAGTCCCGCGGCTAAGGCGATAGCCGATACCACATTGCAGAGCACCACCAGAGCGGTTGCAGGGTTTCCCCAGGAGAGCGCGAAACAGGAAGCCCAGTCGATGCCTCTCTCCAATTTTGGTCACGGTTTGTCATCCCCGATGTCGTTGGAGCCTTCGAAGGAGGCGCAGCAGCTGTCGCAATTGCTCCTGCATTCGCGGCATCCTTTCCCGTTTCGCTGCCGTTCGCCGCGGCGTTCGGTGCAGTAGTGGTCGCTGGCGCGAAACCCGCTACGGCCTATGCTGAACCTGCCGCGCTTCCTTAAAATACCTGAAACGTCACACCCGAGCCCTTTGGCTCACCAAGCCATCGCCAGCTTGAGTTGCCCCTGCCAGCAAGATACAATAGGGAGCCAAGATACTATACCGTATCAAGTTTAAATGCTACATTACACTAGACGCTGAATGAAACCTATCGATTGATTCTCGGCGCACTCACGGTGTGGCGCATTACGCACTTGCTTCAGGCCCAAGATGGTCCGTGGGATATCGTGGTTCATTTCCGGCGAGCAGCGGGAGTGGGTTTCTGGGGAAAGCTGCCGGACTGTTTTTTATGCCTGAACTTGTGGATGGCTGTACCTTTCGCGTTTCTGCTTGGTAAAGGCTGGTGGGAACGCGCTTTGTTATGGCCTTCGCTTTCAGCAGGGGCCAGTCTGCTGGAACAGGCAACGAATCCTGCCCTTCGAATTCCGCCGGCGCCTTTTGTAGAAGATCCAGGCGAGTAGAACGATTTTTGCCAGGTTGCATGGACCACTTATTGCTGATCTGAAAAAGAGAGGACGAAGTAACTAATGAATGGTGCGATTCACTATCATCCAAACCCCAACCACAACAAGGACAAGACACATCCGACTAACGTCCTCCAACATCGTTGTGTAGTTTACACGCCGCCCGGGTACGGTAGCGAAAATGGCGGCTCCTGTTCCGTGTTGTATTTGCTTCATGGTGTTTGGCGGTATCGAATTCAGCTGGGAACTATATGGCAAGGCATCTGCCATCCTGGATGATTTGCTCCAGAAGAACGCGATTATGCCGATGCTTGTAGTGATGCCTTTCGGATTCAAGTCAAACGAGCAAAAATTTCGTAGAAAATTTCCCTCTAAAGATTGGCTTGATGGGCATATGCTTGGCGTACTCGAAGTGGTTTAACGCGCATATAAACTTCACGTTCCCGCTACCGCAGATACTCGCTTGCAGAAACGCGCAAATTGCCGGTCTTTCCATGGGTGGCAAGCAAGCGCTGGAGTTCGGTCTGAATCATCTCGAGCTTTTTCTACCATCGGTAATTTCAGTGGAACGATTCAAAAACGCTCAAACGCAGATCCTTTGCCCGGTCTGATTGAGCTTTGCGGGAAACAGCAGGCAGAACTGAGTCGCCTGGCCCTGTTTCATCACGGTTGGGGACGCAATGACGAAGTTGGACTGGTCGATGCGACCGAAGACTGATTGGCGAGCTCAAAACTTTGGCGATACCTCACGAATCGCAAGAAGTGGAAGGAAAGCATGATTGGACCGCATGGAGGGCTTGCCTCAAACAATTTTTAACTTTGCTAGTGAAGCAATGGTAACGTTGCACCGGAAGCGAATGGGAAGCGAGAGTCGGAGCAAGGATTATCTCACAAATCGAGGAAGAACATGCATCGTCATTTCTCCTCACCTAGAACTTCCGCTAACGGCGCCGGCGGAATACTGTGTCCTTCGTTCTCCCCCGCTATATTCCTAGGACGAGTCACAAACCGAAACCAAAGTCCAGAAGCTTTCCCCGACACACTGCGGCAGGCGAATCACGAAATGCAACGACCCATCTTCGACCCCCAGAAAACAAGTCAAGACGCCGAGAACTTTCATTTCTTTCTAAGATAGTGAAGTCCAATCCCGCGGGAAACTACGACGAAATATCTATTGAGCCCGCATCCCCCGCCAGTAATGAACCCATAATAGGTAAAGCATATGGCAGCAGAACCCGAAAAATTCCATGTAAGCATGATCGATTTCTTTTCGATAATCCTTCCCGGCGCCGTGATGGCCTTTTATTTGCGCACCGTAGCCGAACGGAGCGTGATACCAGTGGCATTTCCAGCTCCGAAATCCGAGGCGGAAGGCTGGGTAATTTTTGCGATCTCTTCGTACATCATTGGGCACTTTCTGTTCCTGTCTGGGTCTTTTCTTGATAAGGGTTACGACGCTTTGCGCACGAAGTATTACCCGAAGGAAAAGAACTTTCCTCTCCTGACAGCATTGAAGATCAAGAAAGCAAATCCCACGCTTGAACAATTAGACGACGAAGCCATAAATGCTTTCCAATGGACGAAGTGCCGCCTGGCACTTACCTATCCCTCGGCGCTCGCACACGTGCAGCACTTTGAGGCAGACTCCAAGTTCTTTCGCAGCCTATTCGTTGTTTTACTGATCTTGTTCGTTTCGTTCTCGTTGACCTCCCACACATGGTTTGCGATCGCCTGCCTGCTCATGGCGGCAGCAGCACTCTGGCGTTTCGGCGAACAGCGTTTTAAGAGCACTCGGCAGGCGTATTGGTATCTAATAGCGCTAGAATCTATTCGGGATGATTCGATCGCGGCGAGCGAGAAGAACGAGCAAATTGATGGCAAAGAGGCTGATTCCAAGCGTTAGCCAATCGAAGATTCTGCCAAAAAATGCACTTTGCAAATCATTCTCGACATCCCATCTAAAAAAAGCCCGTCAGACGACGAATGAAAGAGCTATGCCTCCGCTCAAGTAAATCCGCCCAACAATGCTCTTCGTCATTCGTATGCTTCGTATTGGCTGGCGCGTTCAAGCAAAGAGGGACTAGGCGAGCTTTCCGAACGAATGGGCAATCCCCAGGCCGTCTGCAAACGGCATTATCTGGAAACACTTACTCGAGAAGAAGGTAAGAGTTGGTTTGCGCTTCGGCGCTCGATTGGCGCCCCCTAGCCCGCTGCTTGCTTAGATTCGCTTTTAGAGTATTGCTTGCGGCCTGATTGAATTCGACCCCCGCATCTTCGTGGGCTCTTTCTGATTTACGAGAACGCGAGCCCACATGCGGAGGACCGCAACGCTTGGCTACTTTGCTGGGAGCGCTAGAACCAGCCTTTGTGGCTGGCGTTGACGCCCGAGGAATATGAGGCGATGCAGGCCCCATGTCCGTACCAGCGATTTTCCCGAGACGACTTTCCGGTGGCGTTCGCTGGGCCGCGAAGGCTGGGTTCGGCTGGGTGCGGGAATTGTTCGTGGCCCCAACGGATCTCTTCCGGAGGTACTGTATTCAGGCGTAAGCGACCCTCTGCCCGGCAAAACGTCCACATGGGGGACCGCCAGCTCTGGATAACATCCGCGTCGACTCTAGCACGTGTGGGGCTTTGGAACGAAGTCAAAGATCGGTTGCGCGAGAGCGCGCTTGCTCTGGCTTTTCGATTGTCGCGCCAAAACACGCCAACCCCACGAAAGTGGAGCCAATGTAGGGTAGTCATCGTCAGGCAATGACTTTCCTAAATTGCTTCGGACAATTTGGGACAGTCGCCTGGAACTTTGCATAGCTTGCGATTTGGGCAAGAGAATCTTCCCATCGCAACTCGATGCTCAGGCGACCGAAGCGACCAAGCACCTGCTGAAGGCCATGCTGAATAGAGACTGCGCTCAGAAGCATAAGCCGAAGACGGTACTCTTGCACCGAAGGACGCCCGCGGGTTCGGTGTAAGTCTGGCGCCAGCCTGTGTGTTCGCAGTCTATTTTCGGAAACGGGAACGCGATGGTTACGGAAGAGGTGAGAAAGTTTCCGACCCGAAAATGAGAGAGATCGGGGATTGAGCCGTTCCGAGCAGTTGCGCTGTAATGAGGTGCTGGGCATTCGGAAGCGCTGTGCAGATAATAGTTGAAGTTGAAGTCGATTACTACTGGCTCTGGGTCAATGGGGCTTTCTGCGGCAAGGTATTACGAATAGCGGTGCGCCGTTTTTTTGTCGGTGCTGCGCGGTGACGGTCAGTTGCCCCAACGCCGCTGATCGAAATGGCTGGTTTTCCATCCGCTTCCTCCTCAGAGCCGGCGATCGAAATGGGCGGTTTTGCCAGCCGCGGATACCGACGTACCGTTTCCCGATTGATCCCCAACTCGCTCGCAATTCGTCGCTGCGACCATCCATGAGCGCCCAGGCTGTAAATCGTTGTTTGCAGGCTCACTTTGAGGATATTCGACATGCCCCATTGAACCTATTTCTCCCCGGTCCAATGGAGCTGTTTTGCTTTCCTTAAAGTGGCTGGTTTTGAGCCTCTTAATTTCGATTATTCCTGGCTGGTTTTTGACTGATCGCTGATACTTTATCGAAAGTTGTGCTCATACCTGCTACTTTCCTGGGATTGCCACCGAGCCAGTTTAATTCCCGCGGATTCATTCATTGAGCGGCCAGGACTTTCGTAGCTGAAATGGTTCCCTCTTTCGGCGAGTGCTGGAACTGATAAGGATTAGACGTAGCCCACAACTTTGGTGACTTTGAGGGCGAATGCATTCCGGCTTTAAGCTGCTCTTGACCCCACGAGTTTTGCCGTACCCACGTTGTTGTCCCGACCTGCGTTACCGTCCTGCCAGCACGGTAACGCGAGCGTTTTGCGTAACTTTTTGCGTAACAGAGAATCTTTGTAGTCATAAATTACTCATTAATAACGATTTACAAATAGATAATACCGCCCTTTCACGGCGGTAACACGGGTTCGAATCCCGTTAGGGTCGCTTGTTATCGCAAGTGTTTTATCCTAAGTTATTTACATAGATCTCAACTGAGCGATTGTATCATTTTGCTAACGGTTTCGCTAAGATATCCACTGAAATCCACTGTTTCGAAACCAAGCTCAGAATTTTGGTTGTAGGGCCGCTGGGCAGCCGCCGGAACTTCCGTCATCGTTACTTAGGTCGAGCCAGACCTGGAAGCGAGCAGGAGCCGGTGTCCCCGTTTACTATGAACGACTTACAAAGAATCTGTCATGCAAAACATCAAAAGTGATACCCGCGGTTATGCTAGTTCACAGTCGTTCACGGCAGTTTGATTAGAGCAGAACCGACCAAAGAGCAAGCGCAAGGGGCCAAAGTTCGCGTACAAAACGATCCACTCAGTAGGAAGTAGACCACTGAAGCACCCCGTAGATCAGGATACCGGATCGAAGTGGTGCATCGGGGGTTCGATTCCCTCACCGTGCATTCTGTTGATTATAAGTAAGTTACAAAGATAAGCAGGTCTTGTGATAGCAGAAGTGATAGCATGTCTATGCACGTCCAGTCGAAACGTAAGGAGTGAGCAATGCCGAAAATCAGCCAACTGGCCACGGCCCAAAGGGTCGGCTTGAAAAGGGTCCGACTGCGTCGTTTTTCGTTCGTCAAGTATCGCATCGGATATGCTCCTCACTCACGTCTCGCATCCGGACCCTTTTTGAAGCCAACGATATGCCGCATTTGTTCCGCTTCGTGGAAATGGCTCCGCACAGCATCTTTTACCATCTGACGCAAATCCGTGAGAGTGTCTGGTCGAGACCCATGACCTTGCACGGCAGTAACCAGCAGAAGGTAGTCTTGTCTTGGACAAGTGCTCTCGCTCAGCGGCTTGAGTTATGGTGAAAAGACGCAATATGTCCAAGAATGCGACTCAGGTTCTTGAGCGGGTGCGCTTTTATGCCAGAGCAAGGAACTCTTCGACGGTCATTCCGCTGGAACGAATCAGGCTGCGTAACGTCCCTTTGGCGACTTCGCGATGATCAGGTACCGACAGTGTGACTATGCTGCCGGCCTTGACCAGGATCATGTGACTGCCTCGCTGCCGTGCCAACTGCCAGCCCGCCTTTTCGAAGATTCGCACGACTTCTTTTCCGCTATAGGCTGGAAGGGAAGCCATCAGACGGTGACCTCGACTTGTTGTGTCTCGATAGTCAAGGGCATTCCTCGTTGAGCCCTGACCTCCAGGCAGGCGGCGATCGCCTCGCGGATATTGTCCAGCGCTTCTTCACGGCTCTTGCCTTGACTGACACAACCGGGGATCGAAGGGCATTCGGCAACCCAAACACCATCTTCGTCTCGTTCCAATGTCGTCATGAACTTCATTGCTTTCATGTTACTCGCTTTGATCCTTTTGGGAAGCCCCTGTTGCTCTGCAATCTGGACGGATGAGTGGCCGAGCGATGCGGATCGCAATTTTGAGCCTGCGAGAGTGCAGGAGATGCAATGTTGTAAGGATCCCTCAAAAGTCGCCCGAACCGAAAGCGTGCAGCCGAACTCTCAAACAAAGGGAGTCACTTGAGTTAGCAAAGAGATAGTCGGAATCCACGTTCTCCTGACCCGCTCGCTTTTTGGCGACGGTATTCCGCGTAACTTACCTCCCACAAAAATTGGTTCGGATTGACCTAGCCGATATTTTTCGAGAGCGCGGTTTAGGACATCAATGACACGATGTGAACAACCCGCGACCAATACGGCACAGGAAGCTCTTTCATTGACTTCGAACGGGAAAAAGGGTCCAATGTTTTTGTCGCCCAGCGACTCCTGACCAAAGGTGCTCTTCTTTCCGCCATCGGCGACACGGATGTTCCTGGCGACGTGAGAAATCCCGCGGCAGATTTCTGTACGACAAGCCCCCCTTGGGAGGAGATAATGAAAAAATGCTTAGTAGTTCCCCTCGTAGGGTCGGCGATCAGCTTTGCTTTGCCGACTTACGCCCAACAAAAAGACCTGGCCGATCCACAGACAACCCAGAAGATTCTCGAAAACACTAAGGCGGCTTTGGAGGCACACAACAACGGCGATGCCGCCGCCTTTGCCGCGGGGTACGCGCGCGACGCGGTTTTTCTTACGCCGGACAGACCCATCATCGGTCGGCAAGCTATTCAGAAATGGTTTACAGACTTTTTCCAGTCGCAGCACCCCAAAAACAGCATGACAAAGATCGACGGGAATGCCTTTCACTTAATCGGCACGGCTGGCAACGCACTCTGGGCAACCGGACAATATAGTGAGAATGCGCAAGACAAGAACGGCGAACCTATCCCAGTCAAGAGCTATAATTTTTGGATTCTTGTTCGTGAGGGCGAAGATTGGAAGTGCCTGGTGGACGCCTGGGGCCTAACCCCGGCCACTGTCATGTTCGTCTACAAGGATTATGCACAGCAACCTGCCGCAACGCCGTCCCCGAGCGCCAAGCCCTAGCAGCCAATAAACTCGCAACGCGGGCCGGCGAGGAGATCATGAAAAGACGTTTATTAGTTTCCCTCGTAGGATTGGCAATCAGCTTTGCTTTGCCGACTTACGCCCAAGAAAAAGACGTGGCGGATCCACAGACGACCCAGAAGATCCTCTCACTCGGTAAGGCGTTTGATGAGGCACACAGCGACAACGATGCCGCCGCCGTTGCCGCGCTATACACGCGCGACGCGGTTCTTGTTACAATAGAGGGGCCGATCATTGGTCGGCAAGCCATTCAGAAACACTATACAGACCTGTACCAGTGGTGGCACCCTAAAAACTGCATCACCAAGATCAACGAGAATGCCGCTCACTTGATAGGTACGGCTGGCAACGAACTGTGGGCAACCGGAGAATTTAGGGAGACTGGGCAAGGCAAGAACAGCGAACCTCTCCCAATCAAGGGTTATTGGGCATGCATTTATGTTCGTGAGGGCGATGATTGGAAGATCCGGGTGGCCGCCTGGTACACTCACCCGGACAGTGTCATACTCATCAACAAGAATTTTGCACCACAACTGGCCGCAACGCCGTCCCCAACCGTCAAGCCCTAACCACCAATAAACTTGCAACGAATTTTTCGACGATAAAGACCTCGCCCAAAACCCAAAACTCTATAGTGCGTTGTCCACCCACTCGGCCATTTTTACATCGCTCGCCGGGAAGATTGTTCGATCACTTCCCGTACTGAAAAACCACCGTATGAAGCGCGCGCCAAGGCCAGGGCCTTGTGCTAGGTCCTTCAATTGCTTTGCTAACTTTGATCTCTGCTCTTCATTGACTGCGACGAGCGAGCCTTCCTCTGAAAATTCGAGTCCACTGGCGATAGCTGAGAGCGATTCGACTTGCTGCGCAGGTGCGTTAGCCATCGAGGCGCGTGTTTTCGATTTTTCACCAGCCGCTTCTTTCAACTGCTGAGCCAGTTCGACGGGAGTAGCCGCATCCCAAAGTTTAGCGGTCTTGTCCCGGCTTACCGTCAGAATGCGAGTACCGTCTTGACTAAACCCTGCCCAGGGGACCGTATCTTGATGCTCAAAAGATGCGAGCAGCTTGCCCGACGCCGCATTCCAGAGTTTAGCCGTGTCCCCGCTTGCGCTCAGGATTCGAGCACCGTCAGGACTGAATGCCACATAATAGAGACCGTCTGGATGGTCAAAGGAACTGATCAGCTTGCCCGAGGCTGCATCCCAGAGCTTGGCTGTTTTGTCTCTGCTTGCCGTCAGGATCCTAGCACCGTCGGGACTGAACTCTGCTTGAAAGACTTCATCCTGATGGGCAAAGGAAGCGAGGAGCTTGCCTGAGACCGCATCCCAGAGCTTAGCAGTGTGATCCGCGCTCACTGCCAGGACGCGACCGCTGTCCGGACTAAAGTGAAGCGCTGGGCGGTCCGCCTCCAGAAAAGCCGTCCCTGACCAAGCCGGCCCAAGGTCAAAGGTGGCGATGAGTTTGCCTGAGGCCGCATCCCAGAGCCTGGCGGTGCTGTCAATGCTCGCCGTGAGAATCCGAGTGCCGTCCGGACTAAACGTCCCATACAGGACATCAAAACCCCGGGGATCGCCCAAGGGGGCAATCAGCTTGCCCGAGGCTGCATCCCAGAGCCTGACGGGTGCATTCATCGTCGGCCAACGCTGAGTTGGAACTGTATTTGTCCAGCATGTTGTGAGGATCCGAGCACCGTCCGGACTGAACGCCGCGTGCTTGACTTGGAGCGAACCCCAATTACCACTATGGCGGAAATCACTATCATAATTCTGATGGTCAAAGGAAAAGATGAGCTTGCCCGAGGGCGCGTCCCAAAGCTTGGCGGTTTTATCCGCGCTCGTCGTGAGAATCCGAGTGCTGTCCGGACTGAACGTAGCGTGGTTGACCTCATCCTGATGAGCAAAGGAAGCGAGCAGTTCGCCCGAGGCCGCATTCCAGAGCTTGGCACTGTGATCCGCGTTCGCCGTCAAGATCCGAGCACCGTCCGGGCTGAACGCAGCATGAAAGAGCGGACCGAGATGTGCAAAGGAAGCGATAAGCTTGCCCGAGGCCGTATCCCAGAGCTTGACGCTATGATCCGTACTCGCCGTTAGAATCCGAGTGCCATTCGCATTAAAGGAAGCGTTCTCGAATGTATCCCGATGGACCAAAGAGGATATAGGTTTGCCCAACGCCGCATCCCAAAGCCTGGCGATCTTGTCCTTCCCTGCCGTCAGAATCCTAGTACCATCGGCGCTAAACGCCGCTCGTAAGACCTCATCCTGATGGTCAAAGGAGGCGATGAGCTTGCCCGAGGCCGCGTCCCAGAGCTTGGCGGTTTTATCCGAGCTCGCCGTGAGAATCCGAGTGCCGTCTGGACTGAACGCTACGTGGTTGACCTCATCCTGATGGGCAAAGGAGGCCATAAGCTTGCCCGAGGCAGCATCCCAGAACTTGGCACTGTGATCCGCGCTCGCTGTCAAGATCCGAGCACCGTCCGGACTAAATGCAGCGTTCTTAATGCTACCCTGATGGTCAAAGGAAGCGAGGAGCTTGCCCGAGGCCGCATCCCAGAGCTTAGCGGTGTGGTCCCTGCTTGCGGTCAGAATCCTAGTACCGTCCGGGCTAAAGGCCCCGTGCGAGATCTCATCGTGATGAACAAACGAGGCGATGAGCTTGCCCGAGGCCCCATCCCAGAGCTTGGCGGTCTTGTCTTTACTTGCCGTGAGAATTCGAGCGCCGTCCGGACTGAACACCGCGTCGTTGATCTCATCCCCGTGGTCAAAGGAGGCGATAAGCTTGCCCGAGGCCGCGTCCCAGAGCTTGGCGGAGTTGTCCGCGCTCGCCGTCAGGATCCGAGTGCCGTCCGGACTGAACGTAGCGTGGTTGACCTCATCCTGATGATCAAAGGAGATGATGAGCTTGCCTGAGGTCGCATCCCAGAGCTTGGCGGTCCCGTCCCCGCTTGCTGTCAGGATCCGAGTGCCGTCCGGACTAAACACCCCCTGGAAGACGCGACCCTGATGGGCAAAGGAGGCGAGGAGCTTGCCCGAAGCCGCATCCCAGAGCTTGGCAGTTTTGTCTCTGCTTGCCGTCAATATGCGAGCAGCGTCGGGACCAAACGCCACACTCTCAACCGCATCCTGATGGACAAAGGAAGCGATAGGCAGCGGCAGCGCCTTTTCACGATGGATGATTAGCTCTTGGAAGAATCGTTCTGAAGCAACTGGATTTTCCGGGTCGAACTTTATTGCTCGCGCCAGAAGAGCGATTGCTTCTCGCCACTCTCCTAACCGGAACTGTCGCTCGGCCTGGTTGAAGCTTGTCCAGCTCGCTTGCCGCAGCTGTTCGTGGAGTTTGCCGGCGACTTCTGCTATGCGTGCTCCTTCCGCTTGGGCGAGCGCTGCGTTCTTCTCGGCGCTCTGGCGATGGCGCTCGGCCTGCAGCCATTGAAAGCCGGCGGAGATTGCCAAAACGCTAATCGCGGCCATTACCGCGTAACGAATCCCCGCCTGAGCCTGCCTTCGCCGGTTTCGCTCGGCAACGCTCGCATAGATGTAATCAATCTGTTCACGGCTAAGCGACGGTCCAAAGTCTTTGAGTAGGTTTTCACCTTCGGCCAGGTGAAGTCCCGGTTCGAGTAGGTCATCCGTCTGTTTTCCGCGGCTCAGCCAGAGCCTCAGGCTCGAATCCAGCCGGTCCCGCATCCGCAGAAACTCGCGGTTTTCTTTCAACCACTCTCGGACGCGTTGCCATTCTCGAAGCAGCGCTTCGTGGGCGACGCTCACCGTAACCTCTCCTTGCGGATCGGTGTCCGCGACCAACAGGCGTTTGTCAACGAATAGATCAACAAAGCCTTTCGCCCCGGCCTTCAGATACTGGCCGGTTTCCCCTGAGGCGACGAAATCACGGTAAGGCACCGTCCGCCGGTTGGGCACTTCCTCTTCGCCCTGGCCCAACGTGACCAGATGCCCCATCACTAAGGGAAAGGCTCTCTGAGCGTCCGGTCCCAAAGTGCTAAATACCGCTTCCGCGTGCTTGGCTAGCGCCCCTTTCAATTCCCCGAGTTCGCGATAATCCGACCACCGCAGCAAGTCGTCACCCCGGATGCTCTGCCGGTCGTAGAGCAAAGACAGAACATGCTCGAGCAAAGGCAACGATTCCGGTGTGGCAAAGGCAGCGTCGCGTAGCGCCTGATCAAGGCGTTGACCCGTTTCCCCGTCTTGCTCGAAGCGCAGACCGGCTGCTTCGGCAGGTAACTGAATCATGTTCCCGATCTCGGCAGGCGTCGGTGGCCGCAGATCGAATTTTCCGCTCGGCCTGGTGAGCTCGATCAGATCCGGAAACTCCTGGTACGAAGCGTAAAAGTCATTGCGTAACGTCGCCAGGACAAAGACCCGGCCGCTCCGAACCAAGCCAGCGAGCGCAGCTACGTACCTTTGCCGAACCTCCGGTGAAAAACTGCTCGTGAACAATTCTTCCAACTGGTCAATCACCAACGCCAAACGGGCTTTCGGTAGCTCAAGCCTCTCCCTCTGCTGTCGAGCCGCGTCCGCGTCGTCCGATCTTCCCGCGCTCCGGAGCTGGCGCTCCTTTTCCTCCAGGGAATGGCAACGCTGGACTCTCCATTCCCGTGCGGCGTGATCCAGCGCGTCCCGGACCCGTAGAGCGACGCTGTCGGAGTGTTCCCTGAGTTCACTCGCCAGTTCGCGGATCGCGTCCAGTGATTCCGGGTTCGCCAAGGCGGGCAACGCAGAGGGCTCGAGCAGCGTGGCAGCCAACGCATCGAAGCAATCACCGCCGCTACCACCGGTTCCGGGTCTGGTTACCGACCACCGCCAGAGTCCGACCCCTTCAATCGTTTCGGGTTGCGTCAAGAGTGGAAGCACCCCGGCGCGCACCAGCGAGCTTTTTCCTGAGCCGCTCGCACCCACGACCAGCACGAAAGGCCGTTGTGCTCTGAGTTGCGCTTCCAAAGCTTCCAACACTCCCCCAATGGCTCTTGTTCTACCGTGGAAGATAGGAGCGTGTTCGATATCGAAAAAGTTCAGCCCGCGAAAGGGGCTGGATTTCCACCTGCGTACTTTCCTGCCGGGGAGTTTCCGGCTGGTCTTCTGGTCTAGCTGACCCTGCAGAAAGTCGCGGAAATGTCCCCGGAAGAGCTCTTCAAACTCCTGCAGCTCGCGATAGTTGTTGCACCTCCGAGAAAAGCTCTCCTCGCTGTTCTTCTCCCAATGCGTAAAGAACTCCTGCAAGGAGTCCCAGTGCCGCAAGAAGGCCTCGGCCTCCTCTTTCGGTTTCAACGGCGGCGTCGGCTCCGAACAATTGCGATAAACATGCAATGCCGGAACCCCTCTATTCTTACTCGCGTGATCCAACGCCCAACCAATTTCATACTCCGTTCCCGAGGTCGGCCCGCTACCATCCGGCATCTTCAAGCTCGGAACCGGCAGGGTGCCGAGGCGCGACCAGCGGATACAGACCACCAGATCAAAGTCTGCCGTGTTCGGCATCTGTCCCTGGTAGTCCGCCTGCGGTCGAAAGCTCTGATGTTCCCAGAAAAAGGGACATAGCGCCAACGCCCCCTGATCCCCCGGCTCAGGTTTCAGTATGTCATCTTCTTCGGCCAGGCGTTGGAAGTTCCAACTCGAGGTGCCTACCGGCAGGTTGAACTCCGCTGCAATTGAGCGCATCACTCGATCCGCCAGGTGCCGCTCTTTTTGGACATCGCCGGCCGAAGAGACGAAAACGCGGATCGTCTTCATGAGACGACGCCCCGCGTGGATAGCATCCCTTACCAGTGGCATCACCTCCAACAGTTCGGCCGGGCTCTGGAAACGGCGCGCCGGATCTTTCTCCAGGAGTACTTCAAGCAGAACGACGACCGGCTGGGGGACACCTTCCAGTTGTTCGAGCGGCAACGGTGAGTGCTGATGCCGATGCATCACCTCAGCGGCGGAACCCCTGAACATCACTTGGCCGGTCAACATCTCCCAGAACGCCACGCCAAGCGAGTAGAGGTCTGAGCGGATGTCCACGCCAACGCCAGCGAATTGCTCAGGACTGGCAAACTCGGGCGTCCCGACAAATGCCCCAGGCGATGAAATCCCCGCTTCAGAAGCCGATTCGTCTACGGTCTTTGTCAGACCAAGATCGATGATTTTTGCGGTTACAGAGCCTCCCTCCTTCAGCCTCACCATGATGTTTGTCGGCTTAATATCCCGGTGAACGAGCTTCTGTTCGTGAATTGCGGCCAATCCGGTAGCCACCTGGGTCGCGACTTCCAGCGCCAACTTTACGTCCAGTCGGCCTGTGCGTTTGATGAGATTCTGGAGCGTTTCTCCCTCCACGAACTCCATCGCGTAGAAGTAATTCTCCCCGGTGCTGCCCAGGTGGAAGACCGAGGCAACATTGGTATGTCGGACTCTCGCTGCCGCCCTGGCCTCGCGCATAAACCGAAGCCGCGCCGATTCGTCGCCAACATATCGTTCGCTAATGATCTTCACGGTCACTGGACGCCGCAGGTCAACATCGAGCGCCTTATAGGTGACGCCCATAGCGCCACGCCCCAACTCGATCGGTCTGCCCGCCTCATCCAACATCACTTCATAGTTCTCGAATCGGAGAACCTGCGACGTACCCTCCGTATCTCCAGGGCTACCAGCAGACCCAAATACTGAACCCGATTCCCTGGTGGCTGCAGCCTCCCACTCAGCAGCTCCGCGTAGGAGACAAACCGGACAGGACGAGCTATCGGCGGAGAACTTCGCGCCGCAAACCGGGCAGGTGGGTGCTTCCTGCCGCATTGACGCCAGCTCTGTACCGGGTTCGTTCACGGGTTCTCCAGATTATGTATTCAAGATCTCAGCCGGCCCTCGGTGGAGATCAAGGCCTCACAGAGCGCGTGGATCTCCGCCTCAATCTCGGCAGGATCTGAGACGGTACGACCAACCTGCTCGCGCACCGCGGCCAAGTATTGCTTGCGCAGCCGATGAATGAGTGTCTTGACTGTGCCGACGCCAACGCCCAATGTCTTCGCCGCTTCCTCGTACGAGTCCTGAGGCCTGCTTTCCCCAATCCCGACAAACACTTTCAAGGTTGCAAAGACGGATTGTTTCCCTCGAGTAGTGTATTCCTGACCCAAGACCTCCTTCGCGTGTTCCAGCAGAGCCAGCGCCCAGCGGGCTTCGAAGATCTTCTCTGCCGTCAAATAGTCCGCTGGCTCGAGTAGATAACGGTTCTCGGCACTCTCCAGGTCGAGAGAAACAAACTGACACTGGCTGCCTTGCTTGAGTGCGTGGGCGCGCCGTGCCTCGACCAAAAGATAGTTCTGAAAGCAGGCTAGCAGGAAGGATCGGAACTTGCCTTTGAGTCGATCCACGCCGCTCAGCGCTCGATGTTCCAAAATGTGCAGGAAAAACCCTTGCGTAAGATCCTGGGCATCATGCGAGGAATGTCCGCGCCGGCGAGCAAAAGCGTACAGTGGGTACCAATAGATCTGACAGAGGGCGGCCAAGGCCGCTCGACCCGTCTGGCTTTGGTCGTGCGCGGCAGCCATGACCAGCGTCCAGCGCGTCGTATGAAATTGACGCGCCTCAGCTCCCACGGAGCTATCGCTCACTGTCATCGGGACCCCGCTCGCAAGGGAGAATATTAGCGGATCAGCCAGAATTTTACACTTTTTTTCGTCAGGGCTGACACTCGGGCAGCCCAAATTGATTTGTAGAATATAGAAGGCTCAGCATCTGTACCCCAGATGCGGGCTGTCTCCCCACCAAGCTAGTCGGCTGAGGCGTACCTGTCGGCGTCCATGCCCGGATGCTTGGTCATCGGCCAACCAGAAGGAGTCAAATATGCAACAAAACAAAGCTATGAAGAAAAGCATCACCTCAAATTGGAGGCCGCTTTTGCGCGCCTGCTACGCATTCCTTATCGCCATCGCCGCCCTTTGGGCCATGCCAAGAACCGCCCACGCACAGCTCTATGTCGTCAACAAACCTGGAGGCGGCGCTCAGGTCGTGAGCAAATACAACGCCACCACGGGAGCCCTGATTAACGCCAGCTTCATCACGGGGCTGAGCAACCTGGTATTTGATGTGGACCTCGGACTCGCGGTGTCGGGCAACACACTCTTCGTGACGGACGCCACCGGCTTTGTTGGCAAATACAACGCCATCACGGGAGCCCCGATTAACGCCAGCTTCATCACGGGGCTGAAGAACCCCGTCGGACTCGCATTGTTGGGCAACACCCTCTTCGTGGCGAATTTTAACAGCGACACGGTTGGCAAATATGACGCCAACACCGGAGCCGCGATTAACGCTAACTTCATCACGGTGACCAACCCCAGCGGACTCGCATTGTTGGGCAACACCCTCTTCGTGGCGATTTTTAACAGCGGTACGGTTGGCAAATACAACGCCACCACGGGAGCCCCGATTAACGCCAGCTTCATCACGGGGCTGACCAACCCCGTCGGACTCGCATTGTTGGGCAACACCCTCTTCGTGGCGTCCGGGGCCGTTTCCGGGTTTGCTGGCGGCACGGTTGGCGCATACGACGCCAAAACCGGAGACGCGATTAACGGTAGCTTCATCACGGGGCTGACCAGCCCCACCGAACTCGCATTGTTGGGCAACACCCTCTTCGTGACGTCCGGGACCTTTTCCCCCCCCGGTTTGTTTGGCGGCACGGTTGGCGCATACGACGCCAAAACCGGAGCCGCGATTAACGCCAGCTTCATCGCGGGGCTGACCCACCCCGGCGGACTCGCCGTGAAGAGCGCAAAATAGCGCTAACAGATCTGAAGGGAAAAAATGGCTGGTTTTAATTCGGCCTTTAGTGACCGGGTTTTGATCGACCGCCGACATGTAGTTCGATGAAAGACCAATCGGGATCGCACAAAGGAAAATGTATCCAATCATTAGATCTTCGATCCCCACACGGGACAGTGGACTCCGACCGGCCCGATGACAGCGCCCCGCAGCGAGGTTGAATATGCTTCGGTTCTTCTGCCAGACGGCCGGGTACTCGTGCCCGGGGGTATACAGCCCAGAATACGCCGGTGTCAAGTTCTGATCTCTATGACCCGCAGACTGGCACCTGGACGGCATCCGGCTCCATGAGTGTCGTTCGCGCTGGTCACTCCTCCATCGTGCTGCGTGGTAATCGCGGCGTGCTGGTGATGGGAGGGGGCCCGGTTGATAACGCCGACGCCGCTACAGCCAGTGTCGATATTGCCGTTCCGACTCATTGATAGAGTCGACATACTTCACAATCAGCCGTCACGCGTCGCAGCGTGGCGGCTTTTTGTTCACGTGTGACGCTGACCAATCCCTAAACTCGCCCTTGTGCTTCTGCGTCTCGAAGATTGCCCGGCGCCTTTACGTTATTTTGGGTGAGCTTTCACGCGACCCGGCTCTGCAAGCCGGCCACCAACCCTAAAAACAACACCGATACCAACGCCAATGAACGCGATCACGGAAGAAACCCTAGTCCAGCCCGAAGAAGGGGCCGAAGCCCAAGAGCGGATCGAAGCGCAGCTCGAACAGCCGCAACCGGAACCGGAGCCTCCAACACCAGTGAGGCCGCTGGCCCAACACGAGCGGACTTGGAGAAACACTTGGCGGGTTTCAAAGCCTTTGTGGCGGAGCTGGAGTCGACGGAGGGGCGGTTGGCGAGAGCCGAGGCCGAGGAAGGGGAAATTCTCGATGGATCGGGGGCGGCGCTAAGCGAAGAAGAGCAGCTCGAGCGGCTTTTCAGGACGCTTGCCCTCCAGAAGGTGCTCTCACGCAAGCTAGAGCGTGGCAATTCGAGTGGGCTCGCGAGTGCATCGGGGAAGTTGGAGAACGCGGTCCGAGAGGCTCTACGCTCTCTATGGCACGATCTGGCCGCCTTACGGGCCAGGCGGGAAGAGAAGCACCTGGCTTGGCTACGCTTAAAAAGCTGGTCGCCAATGAGCAGCAATGGCCGTGGGCGATCGAGGCTGCCAAGACGCTAATGCGGCATTTTGGCGATATCCGAGCCATCGATCACCTTGGGGAATCGGCTGATTTCAGTCTCTCACACGGTGCGGTCCAGTTAGCAGGCGAGCAGGCGCTGGCCGACATCGGCACCTTTGAGGCCGAGAAAGCCGCCAAGCGTTAGGGGCGGCCTTTGTGGCGGTTTGTGGCTGGGCTCAGGGCGGAATAGGAAGCGATTCCCCCTGGCTAGCGATATCGAGTTCGGGACAAAGAGCCACCTAGCCGCCGGATTCCTCGGGATTCAAGACTGCACTTAGCGAAATGGAAGGCATACACCAAATCGTACAGTGCTAGCGGCAGATCCAAGGTTCAAGGCTTCAGGTCCTAGCGATCCATTTCCATATCGCGATCTATTCGCGCTTGGCGCGTGGCCCAGAGATCCGGCATTTTTCGGTCCCTCGGGTGCGGCTTCAACCTACCCAAAGCTTGGACAAGTTCCCACACTGACTTGCGCTCACCAGAGTGCATAACCGATTGACGCAACGCTGCCTTGTCACGCGTGTAGACGTACATCGCCTCTCGAGCTCGCGATAAACTGACATACCAGGCTTTTGCATCGGCACCATCCGGCAACATAACCACCTGATCGACCGTACGGCACTGGCTTGCATGGGAGGTAATGCAGATGCCTTGATCGATGCGCGCACCATCACGGCGCATTCGCCGGCCGTCTCGTAGGATGAGCTCGGTGTCGGCGACCTCCCGCACCTCGGCAATATCGTTGTTCTTGAACGCGTTTTTCCCTTCCCTGAACCCCGCCGTAACTCGGATCTGATCTCCTACGCTGACCTGCATCGTTGAGGAGACGAGCACGTCCCACTTACCCTTGGCAGATGGTTTCAATTGCCGGACCTGCCCACTGCGCTCCAGCGAAACAGTCTCGCAGTTCGTTTGCCTCACGATCCACTTCTCACCTGCCTTGAACCCTCCCGTGGCACGCGTATGGAATCCGACCACTCGGCCAGGCACGTAGTGTAAGAAGTCTCGGCAGGATTCGGGCCCCAGGTCCAAGCGGCGAAGAACGCTAACGGGATAGTTCTCGAGTCCTATGGCCCCTTCGGCCTTGAGTCGCTCGCGCACAATCGAAGCGACTTTGCGCGCCTCCTCGTGGCGAGGGGAGATCATCAGCGAGGTTTTGCAGGCCCGAAGCGCCTTGAGGTGCTGCTCGACCGCTCTTTCCCGCAGTGCTTCACTATCGATGATCTCTTTAATTACTCCATAGTGCTCCAGTTTCTCCCAGCCGGCCTGGAGCCGGCCGGCCTTCAGATCTTCGATCGCGGCTTTCAGTACGGGCACCTTTTGCCTCTGGGTCTGGAGTAATTCCACATACCGGATTGAACCGGAGTGTTCGAGTATGCGCCGCGCATCCCCGCGTTCGACTGACCTGTGCTGAGCGCTATCGCCAACGAGGAGGACCCTTGAACTATTATTACTTGCGTAGTTCACGAGCCACAGCATTTGCGGCACGCTCAACATCGATGCCTCGTCAATCACAAGCACATCTGCGCGTTTCGGCCTTCCCTGGAATCCTTGAAACGTTCGCGCCTGGAATCCCGTTTTGCGTAAGTCCTTCACGCTGGCGTCCGTCGGAGAAAGGATGGCGACGCTCTTGCTCGCGGAAAACGCAGCTCCCGCCACCTGCTTGAGAAGATGCGATTTTCCAGCTCCGGCAATCCCGGAAACATCCACGACCAGGTCTCGTGATGCCAGGATGTGCTCAAGCGCCTTACGCTGCTCATCGGTGAGTTTCGCTGGATTCGATTCGAAAGCTGGCCCTATCGGTTTGCAGGTATCCCATCCGCCCCGCACGAGATCCAGGAGCTGTTCCTCCTCAAGTTTCGCCTGCTCGGTGGTAACGTGTGAATCGTCGAGCTGTATGAACCGATCGCTTTTGACGTATCGCTCAACTTCTTCAAGAGACAATTTACCGCAGGCTCGTTTCAGGATTTCCGCCGTTAGCACCCGGTCGCGCGCGACGGAATGCTTGTCGAAGTAGGCTTCGACCGCCACTTCGCGCGGATCGATCGGCAGGTTGGCTTGAGGCCCCTCTTTTGCTACTTCTGGTGTTATCGAGTCCCATCGCTGCGGTGCCATTTGCTGACGCCAATTCTCGATCTCCGCCTTGCCACGGAAAAGCTTGGTCGTCTTGCTGTCACGCTCCTGCTGCGCAATCCACCTTTCTTCTTCTGGCGTCGATTCCCTCTCTTCAGACAGAGTGTCGATCAGCTCATTTCGCTTAGAAAATAATTCGACCTCCCGATCTGTGATGCACGCCATCTCCCATTGATGCCAACCCCGGTCCGTTCGCCGGAGCTTATACCCGGACTCCATCAATCTTTGCGCGAGCAACGTATGAAAATATTCCTGAAAATAACCTTTATCGGCAATCAGCTCCCTGAATTGGCTGGCTTTCCATCGCTCTTCGACAGGATCAAATGTTGCGTTGTGAACGAAACAGTGGACGTGCCAGTGCGGATCGCTCAGCCCGTTGATCGGCCGGGAATCCCGATGGAAGAACTTCGAATACAGCATCTCTCCCGTTCTACGATCCTCGTGCAGACCCCCCTTTCGGACCTTGCACTGCATCTCGGCTTCCATTGCGCGCATCGTTTCATCCACAGCCGACCTTGCGATATTCTCCACAACCTGATCGCCTGTAATTGCCAAGTATACGCTGAGCGACTTTGGAACTCCGAACACCAGCCCATAGCCAACCCGCCGGTTGCTGAACGTTTCGCCGTTTTCCTGCCGGCTCGTATTCCTACGCGCTGTCAGCCGCTTACCCGTCGTCGGGTTTTCGTTTCGCAACAATGCGACGAACTCTGACCGTTGCACCGGACCACGGAGCCCTAACCGTTCCGCTCCACGTCCAGCCCGTATGCCAGGCTCTTTCATCAAGTAATCGCTCACCGCGAGTTCGCGATCGAAGTACCGCTCAACACCTTCCGCGCTCCGATTAACTTCGATGTTTAGCATACTAGCTCGTCAACTAGCTTGAGCAGGTAAACGCTTGCACCCTTACGCTTCGCTTAACGCCCTCCGACTCCCTCCCGCCGCTGCGCGTCGACCTCCCTTCAAAAGAGGTTCGGAAGGTAACTGCGGCTAACTGTTCAACGCGTTTCAACACTGTTAGTCTCTCACTTGTTGAATCGTGTTGAAGGTTGTTGAATCGTATTGAAAGCTGTTGAGACGCGTTGAACCCCAAGAAGAGGTAACGGTCGCTTCAGGGCCGCGACGGGCCCATACTTGTTCTTGCTTGTAACATAGCAAAATGAGGAAACATACCGACAACAAGCTTAAATGGTAGCTACCACGAACTGGGCGGATTGGCCGTAGACCCTTACCCTATCTCGTCAGTCATGGCTTGGAGGCGGCTTCCTGTAGTCTTTCCATAAATAGATCAACCGATCCCTGTCTACCAGGCGAACGCCACGCAAAGCGTCACGATGCGACTTCAAGCAAATTGATTTAATGCTTCCCTCTGCGATCAACTCATAGAGCCGAGAACGGGATAGGCTCGAGTACTTTACGGCACTGGGTATTCTGAGCCAACGTGATGCAACGTCACAGGACCAGTATGTGTATCCTGCTGGATTTTTGTAGTTAGCATGAAGCTAACATAGCAAATTCGTCACAGCCCATTTTTCGCAAATTTTGAATCTGTAGTGAACCATTATGCGTCGTAGTGTGCCTTTGTGAGCTATCAATTGCAGCTAAAATAAGTGAAACGGATGTCAAACGAAAATTCGTCAATTTAATTAAAAATCAGCCTATTTTCTGGGCAGAACTTGCGTTTTGCCGAAAATTGACCTTTTCGCGGCCAAGCAGGGCTCCGCTGAGATTTGCCAGGCTTGAACTTGCCGCTCAGGCATCGGAAGCTTAGAGTTGGACGCATGCGAGAACTCATCTTCGAAGTAACCCAGGAAGCCGATGGCGGCTATTGGGCTGAGTGTCTGACCGAGACCATCGTGACTGAAGGTGATACGTGGGATGAGCTTCGGCAAAACGTCAGGGAGGTGGTCAAAGCCTTCTATTTTGACCAGCCTGACAGACTTCCAACCACCCTGCGGCTGCACATGGTTCGAGATGAAGTCCTCGCTTACGCATGAAGCTGCCGCGGGATCTTAAAGGCAGTGATCTCGCAAAAGCATTGTGCCGCGATTGGGGTTACCGCATAGTCCATCAAGAAGGTAGCCACTTGATCCTCCAGACCGAGATTGCTTCCCATCAGCGAATCTCGATTCCGGACCATAATCCTATCCGATTAGGAACACTCAACAGTATCCTTCGCCTCGTAGCCCGACACAAGGGGGCTGAACGCGAAGATATTCTTCGCTCGCTCTAGTGCACCAAGTCAGTGACTGGTATAGTGGCGCTGCAGCGAATTTTGGCTGGATGCGCGAAGCGAAGAGGGAGAATACCCGCTGTGGTCTTTGACCGATGAGCGACAAAGCAGCCGGCCAAAAGGCGCGCAGCCCGGAGGGTTGCGATGAAAATGGGCCGGCGGCTGCGTTGCTCCTCAGTCACGTATCGATCTAGATATGCTCCTTCGTCACGCCTTGCCGGCGGCCCATTTTGATCGCAACGCCACTATGCCAGTCACTGACTTGGTGCACTAGTTGAGGGATCAAAGGCAAGCTTTGAGATCGCTGAGACACTTCGGGAAACGTTCTAGCCCATGTTCGTGCCGATCTCTCAGATCTCCGGTAACGCGGCTGCTGCTTTCTCCAAGGCTTCCCGACCAACGTGGGTGTACAGCGCGCTCATCTGCTCGGAGTCATGACCAATCAACTCTTGAACCGCCGCCTGCGGGATTCCGGCATCCTTGAGCAGGCTGACCGCGGTATGCCGCAATGAATGAAAACTAAGCTGGCTCGCCGCCCGTCTGGCTGCTCTACCGATTCCCCTGCCCTGGTGATTCTGCCTAGCTCGAAGCCCAGCCTGCGCTAACAAGTCGACAAACCAATTCGACACACTGTTGGCTCTGCCTTGCCGCTGAACCGCTTCAAATGCCCGGGGGTGAATCGACGTGGCTGGGGCTTCTCCGGCAGGTAGAGACAGAACATGTTGACGTAGAGGCGCCGACATGGGGATTGTGAGTCGTTTGCCAGTCTTCTTTGTAACCAGGCGGATCTCGTTCCGGGCTAGATCAACATTTTCCCAGGTCAGCAGAGACAGGTCTGCGAGGCGTTGACCAGTATACAGACCGAATCGAATCAGGCTCCGCCATTCCGGATCCGCAACCGCCATCACCGCCTGGATTTCGCCAATCGTAAAAGGCCTGCGGGCTTCTTTTGAGTGGTCCCTGATGGCATCGACGTGTTCTGCCGGGTTCTCGAGGAGATATCCGTCCCGGTGCGCGCTTTTAAAGAACATGCGCACAATTTTGACGTACCGGTTTACCGTGTCGGCCCCGAGTCGGTTCGCCAGCTCATTGCGGAAGCGCATGATGTCGCCCCGCGTCAAATCAGCCAAATCCCGTTCTGCTCGCTCGGCTAGGAAATGCAGAAACACCGAGATGGTCTTCGTGTAGGCGAGGTGGCTGGAGTCTGCGGTCTCGGGTCTTTTCTGTTCAAGCCACCGCTCAGAGTACGCTCGCACAGTAGCCGATGGCATCCCCTCCCCATAAAATTCGCGGTAAAGATCCCCGAACACCTTGCGGATATGCTGGGCGCTCCTTCGCCTTTGCGCGGTCTGTTCCAGAAGAGTAGCGGCAGCAATCGCGCTTCTGCGGTCGTTGACCTTTAGCCGCCGCCACAACTGCTTACCGTTCAAATCCCGAAAGATCGCATACCAGAAGCGTTTTTTACCTCGTTGCAAGACCGTCGCCATTCTTTGCTAACAGTATTGCTAACGTCCATTCTCGTCTACACAATTCCTCTCATGTCTGCAAATCCTTTATTTAAGAGGATTAACGACGCACATGGATATGTCTGTACGCGTTATAGGCAAAACACGGGTTCGAATCCCGTTAGGGTCGCCAAACCTCCTGTCTCTGGAAGAACGGCTTGAATACAGGCTGCGGTGTTCCGGCGGTCGCTCCCCTCTAATATTGTGCCACAGCTTTTAGTCCGCTATTTGGTCGCTGCCCGTCTGCCATAATCGGGTTGCCATCTGGGTCGAGCCGGAATCCGACCTTAACCCAGCTTTTACGTTCATCTCGGTCTTTAGGTACATTCAGGCCGGCGCTTTTCCATCGATCAAAGTCCAAAGAACTCATCTCGACCGCTCCCTGATCGTAAGCTTGGTTCCTGTTTGCGTTGTCCAAGCCTATGACGGTAGAAATATCCGCACCTCCCAGATAACATTTATCTATACCGTCTGCACCGGTAAAATCTGCTCCTGTCAAATTTGAACCGGTAAAAACTGCGGCGCCTAAATGCGCACCCTTGAAGCTGGCTCCGCCAAGCGAACAGTCAGCGAATCTCGCAGATTGAAGATCGCAGCCAGACAAATCCGCTTTGTCGAGCGTCCATCTTATTGCCTGGAGGCCCTCCAAGTTGGAACCCGCAAACCTAGCTCCAGCCATCAGCAGGCTGTCCACAGAGAAATCATGAAAGTTCGTCGTCTCCAGATGCCCAGCAGCTTTGGAGATCATTTTCAACAGGGCTGTCTTTATCAGGTCGGGATGCTGCGCTTGCGAGCCTAGCTTGCCCAGTGTTTCCTGAACTACACCCAAGTTCCCTTCATCTTTTGTGGCTCCTGGTGAACCAAACAAGAGATGAATAATGGCTGACCGATCAGATTGATTAGAATTGGCATTCACAGCCCGCGCAAGTTCCTCCGCGCAGGCTTGTTGAATTTCGGGCTTCTCATTATAGACGAGAATCGAAACCAGCGTACCAGCCAGCGCCGAAGCATGCCGCCCGTTCCAAAATCCGTCGAGCGCCCGGATAAAAGCGATTTCACTGAAGCTCGGCGTAGTGGGATTTGACTCAGCCGCTTTCTCGAGTGTCTCACGAAAAAATTTGTCCTGGTCCAAGATTTGGTCTGCTTTCAGCTTAGCTATCTGTTCCTCAGAAAGCTTTGCCTGATCTTGAGACAGCCTTGCCTGTTCTTCAGACAGCTTCCCCTGCTCCTCGGATAAATGTTTCGTAACATTCAGGCTCGAATAGGTAAGGAAGAGCGCGATTATTGCGGTGAGAACCGATCCCATCGGTCCGATGATCGCTGCAAATTTCAATAGTCC
>Ga0206947_1027_pt1 | contig 52708 bp, 48 predicted proteins | sample Alteio_BWOrgHeat_3_FD_153239 | JGI IMG/M metagenome (GOLD analysis project Ga0206947, IMG submission 153239) | Enriched cells from forest soil in Barre Woods Harvard Forest LTER site, Petersham, Massachusetts, United States -... | ecosystem: Environmental > Terrestrial > Soil > Temperate forest > O...
TGGTGGTCATAGCGGTGGGGGTGGTGGCGGTGGTCACGTTAGCAGCGGCGGTGGTGGTGGTCATTATGGCGGTTTTTCGGGTGGCCATAGCTTTTCGGCCCCGCAGCGCAGTGCTCCAAGTTTTAGAGGAAATCCAGGTGCATCGCGTTCATTCGCACCAAGACCTGGCGGAAACTACCGCTCATTTCAGGGAAACCGTGGTTTCTCGGCTCCACGAGGCGGCGTAAATGGCCGTGCTTATGTAGGCGGGCGTAATTATAATAATGGCCGCAATTTTTCAGGATACAGAGGCAATGCCGGGTATCGTGGCCCAACCGCATATAGAAGTGGCTACGGATACCGTGGTGGCTATTACGGCCCGCGTAATTGGGGTGGTCGTGCATATTGGGGCGGTCGTGGTGGTTATTACTATCATGGTGGATTTTACTCCAGTCTGTATTGGCCGAGAATTGGCTTTAGCGTAGGATTTTTACCTTATGGCTATTATCCGTTCTACTGGGGCGATTCGCAATACTTTTATAGCGGTGGGTACTATTATCAGTATAATAACAATCAGTATACCGTGGTTGAGCCGCCACTGGGCGCTGAAGTAACCGTTTTACCGTCAGGTGCACAATCAATTAATATCAACGGCGAACAATATTATGAGTTGAATGGGGTTTATTATCAACCCATTACAAAAGACGACGGCTCCGCAGCTTATGTTATCGCAGGTAAAGATGGCCAGCTAAGCACTGATAACGGTGGTAATACCGGCGGATATAACGACAATGGTGACAATGGCGGCGGAGGCAACGGCAACGTTAGTAATGCTCCCCAGGCTCCTCAAATTGGCGATGTATTCGATCAGTTACCACAAGATAGCCGTAAAATAAGGCTTAACGGCGAAACCCTTTATGTATCGCCCGATGCTTATTATTACAAGGAAACTATTGATACCAATGGCAACAAGGCCTACAAGGTTGTAGGTACACCATCGGACGAACCAAATAACTAAAAATTAGTTAAATTTATTATCTATAGAAAAGGCGAAGGTATAAACCTCCGCCTTTTTTTGTTTAGTGAAACATTTTGTGATGTTAATCCTTTATCATGATGGTTACCCCAATTATGATGAAATTCCGACTGCCATATCTGTGTTTTTTGACACTCTTTTTTTTCATGCTGCTTGCCCCTACCCGGGTAAATGCATATTCGGTGCTCACCCACGAAGCCTTGATAGACGCCAGCTGGGCAAAAAGCATCCTGCCTTTACTTAAACATAAATACCCGCAAGCAACTGACGACGACTTGAGAAAGGCGCACGCTTATGCTTACGGCGGGTGCCTTATTGCCGACATGGGCTATTTCCCTTTTGGCAGCGAGTACTTCACAAATCTTTCGCATTACGTACGTAGCGGTGACTTTGTGGAAACGCTGCTTTCTGAATCGGAAAATTTGGATGAATATGCGTTTGCACTTGGCGCCCTATGCCATTATTTTGGCGATAAATATGGGCATTCTTTAGCTACCAATTTAACGGTACCTGTAGTTTACCCTAAAATGGAAGAGAAGTTTGGCCCGGTAGTAACGTACGAAGATGATCACATTTCGCACAGCCGGGTTGAAATATCCTTTGATGTTTTACAGATGGCGCGCGGTAACTACGCCGCGCAGGCCTATCATGATTTGATCGGGTTTGAAGTGTCAAAACCAGTGTTGGAGAGAGCTTTTTTGAAAACTTACGGGCAGGACATTAACACCGTATTCGGCGATTTGGATTTAGCCATAGGCACTTTCAGATGGTCGGTTAGAAGCTTGCTGCCTACCGTAACACGAACAGCCTGGGTTATAAAAAAGAATGATATAAAAAAATTGAATCCAAGTGCCAACAGTCATTCTTTTCATTACAAGATGAAAAGAAAGGCCTATTATGCTGAATTTGGATCGGCACGGCAAAAACCGGGTTTCAAGGCCGAAGTCTTATCGTTATTGATCCGTATAATACCCAAAGTAGGCCCGTTTAAAGCGCTGCGATTTAAAGATATAGGCCCCGAAGGCGAAAAATTATTTATCCGAAGTTTTGATACCGTGTTGGTACGTTATCATGATGCACTGGCCGGATTATATCTTAAAAAACCTAACTTAGCCGATGTAGATTACGACACCGGCAAACCAACCCAAATTGGCGAATACAAACTGGCCGATAAAACCTATGGTGATTTACTGGATAAGCTTGCCGAAACAAAATATAACGACCTCACCGCTTCCTTAAAACAAAATATACTAAACTTTTATGGCCAAACAGATACGGTAACGCTTGCTCAAAAGTATCCGGCCGACTGGAAGAAAAAGTACCTGGATATACAGGCTATCAGAATTGCAGTCCCTGTAAAGGCAGATAGTTTAAAAACAGCAAAAGGCGTTTATTATAAACTCAATGAACCAGCTATTCATCCCTCTCACAGTAAATGATTTATAAAAATCCTTTTATTTTGCACCTCAGGTTTAAAATAAAATACCGCTTCATCAGTTAAAATTTCTATATTTAATTTACTTTTAAACCTCCGAATTCTTCAAATCATGAAAAGGAAAACTTTATGCCGTTACGCGGCAATCATTTTATTGATGCAGTTTTTTGTGCTATTTGCCATAGCGCAAAATCAGATTACGGTAACCGTGCAGGGTGCAAACAAAGCCATGCCGGTTCAGTTTGATGGGTCGGGCTTTAGCAACACAGCTGGGGCAAAAGGCAGCGGAACAGTAACTGTAATTAAGAAAATGGATCAGTCTTCATCGCGGTTACAGGAGTACCTGAATGGGGCCGAAAAATTGAGCACGATTATTTTGAAATTTCACAAAAACGGAACGAACAAAGTTTTTCAAACAATAACGCTCACTAACGCATTGCTGTCTCAAATATCATTGGGTAAAACAGGCCGGCCAACGGAGACGGTTACTTTTAAATATGAGAAAATAGAAATACAGGCGAATTGAGGTTTACAGATTATTTGCCGATACAAAACTTACTAAATATATTCTCCAACAGGTCATCAGTAGTAACCGCCCCGGTAATCTCACCGAGATAATAAAGCGCCTGTTTAATATCCATTGCCAAAAAATCCGATGTAACGTCGTCCATACCGCCAAGCACTCTTGTTAAAGCCTCTTCGGTTTTTTGGAGGGCTTCCAGGTGGCGGATATTGGTCACCAGCGTCTCGTCGCCGGTTAACTGGTCTTTTATAGCAGCAGCATATATTTTATGTTTTAATTCATCGATATGGCGCTTTTCTTTGGCAGAGATGATGATAGCCTGACGGGTATGCGGTAATGCCAATAATTGTTCTTCTGTTAGTAAGTCGGCTTTATTGGCTACCACCAGCATATTGATGCCGGGCTTTTGCAAAGTTTCCAGATCGTGGTTTAATTCTTCGATGGTAATTTGCTCGGCATCAAATAAATAAACCAGCAGTGCCGATTGATTTATCTTTTCCATGGTGCGCTCCACCCCTATTTTTTCAATGGCGTCCGTCGCTTCGCGGATGCCGGCAGTATCTATCAGGCGGAAGTTGATTCCGTTGATATTCAGCACTTCTTCAATCGTATCGCGTGTGGTACCGGGAATGTGGCTCACAATTGCGCGCTCCTCGTTTAGGAGAGCATTCAAAAGGGTTGATTTCCCGGCATTTGGCCGACCAGCAATAACCGTATTTACACCTTGCTTGATGGCGTTGCCTAACTCAAAAGAGCGGATCAGATTGCCGATGACGTGATTTATCTCGCTAATCAGCTTTTTTAATTGATCGCGGTTGGCGAATTCCACGTCTTCTTCGGCAAAATCAAGTTCAAGCTCTATTAACGAAGCAAACTGAACCAACTGATCGCGAAGCTGTTGCAACTGGTTGCTAAAGCCGCCTCTTAATTGTTGCAAGGCCACCTGTTGCGATGCTTTGGAGTTGGAGGCTATTAAATCGGCAACGGCCTCGGCCTGCGAAAGATCCAGTTGTCCGTTTAGAAACGCGCGCAGGGTAAATTCACCTGGCTTTGCAGAGCGGGCGCCTTTTTTGATGAGGAGTTTGATGATGGATTCAATAATATAAGCCGAGCCATGGCAGGATATTTCCACCACGTTTTCGCGGGTGTATGATTTTGGTGCGATGAAAAGCGAAACCAATACTTCATCCAAAATCACATTCCCATCAGCAATACTGCCGAAATGGATGGTATGCGAAGCCTGTTTGGTTAAATCCTTACCTTTAAATACGCTGTTAGCGATAGTAATAGCGTCCGGTCCCGAAAGGCGGATGATTCCTATGGCGCCGGTTCCGTTAGGAGTGGCGAGTGCTACTATGGTCTCTGAGTTGGTCATTAAGTCATTGGGTCATTGGGTCATTGCCGCTTTTTACCTTAAAAGCATAAAATGTTGGCAAGCCGGTAATTCAATAAAAAACAAAGGTCAGCAATTCGCCTGAATCTTTTGTTAGGTATATGCCATAAACATAGCTACCAGTTAACTATTGTAACCTTTCCAATGACGCAATGACCCAATGACTCAATGACTCAATGACTAAAAAACACTAACTTCGGCCCAATTATGGTAACTTATTTTGAAGCCTCGCTCGATACGATTTCGGTACATCATGTTGGCAACCCGTCGATTGATGAAATGTATGCCTTATCTGACGCACCGCTTGAGTTAAAGGATGAAATTATCCCGAACCTGCTGATGCAGTATTTTTTAAAGCCCTTTGAAAAAGCCAACGAAATTTATCACCTCACCCACAGCAGCGGCGATTTGAACCTGAACGAGATACACCATTTTGTGAGCCGGATATTTGAGCAAAAAGAAAAATTTCATGAGGCTTCGGAACTAATTGCCAAATTCCTGTTTAAAGTAACCACCCATCCCAACATTAAAGGCGGAGAGTTGTATGTGGTATATTTTAATAAAGTACAGATTGAAGGCAATTTGCTGGATGCCATAGGCATTTTTAAATCCGAAAATAAGGAGACCTATCTAAAAGTTTACCCCGACACCGGCGGCTTCCAGGTTGATTACGAGGAAAACGCCATCAATATCAATAAACTGGATAAAGGTGCACTGATCTTTAATATCGAAAAAGAAAATGGCTATAAGGTGGCGGTAATTGACAAAAACAACAGCGGCGGGCAAGATGCTGCCGTGTATTGGAAAGACAACTTTTTACAGCTAAAAATCCGCAACGACAGCTTTAACCAAACCAGCAATGCCCTTGGTCTCTACAAAAATTTTGTGACCGAAAAGCTGGACGATGAGTTTGAAATGAGCAAAGCCGATAAAATTGACTTGCTGAACCGCTCCATGAAGTATTTTAAGGAAAAAGACACCTTTGATATGGACGAGTTTGCCGGCGAAGTAATTGGCAATCCGCAGGCCATTGAATCGTTTAAAACCTTTAAAAACCAATACGAACAGGAATTTGACAGCCCCATTGCCGATACTTTCGAAATATCCGACAATGCCGTAAAGAAACAGGCACGCGTTTATAAAAGTGTGTTAAAGCTGGATAAGAATTTTCATATTTATATCCATGGCGATAAAGAACTGATTGAAAAGGGATTTGATGAGGGAAAACACATGAATTATTATAAGGTGTATTTCAAAGAGGAGAATTAGGGATTACAGTGATTTTTATTTGGTGGGATTATAGTGATTTAGGGTGCATAGAGGTGATACTCGACGAAAAAGTTAAATAAATGTTTTTCGGGGCGATACAGCGTTCCATCTTTATTTTTGGAATACCAGAAACATTTTGGAACATACTGATTATCAGTTGTTCCATTTTTTACAAATTACCAAATTTCAGTAAATAGCTGATTATCAACACCTATTTTTCTGTATTTTAGAAAATACATGTAATTTATTGATTATCAACATTTTCAAGATAATTAAACCTCAATTTTTGGATATTTTGGGGCATAAACTTAAGCGGGCGGAAGTTTGATCGTGCCACAGTCAAAAGGAAATGTTACACATGACGTAAAAAGAAAAGGCCCGCGTTTATGAACATCTAAATACATTTAAACAATAATCAATATGAAATATTTTTTGCTAATTATTTTGTCCGCGCTTTCAATGAAATCATTCGGTCAAACAAAACCGTCAAATGATTCAACTTCAAATCTTACCGTTGAGGTTCGGAGTAAAATATTAAGCGAGTCAAAAGATGGCGGTAAACTTGATTTTTGGACGCCCATCAAAGGGCATGAATATGACGGGCTATTGCTGGAAAAAGGCTCCAATATTATTGTAACCAAGCGGGAATTAGCGGTAATCAAATGGGCGTTAGTCTTAACAAAAAACGGCATCAGTAAGACCGAGATCGTTTCTTTATATGAAGAGTTAAAGTCAAGAAAAATACGGGCAGATGAACTACAACTGATCGATATGGGAATTAAAAAGGCTTCAGAATAACGCCTAAAACTTCTCCTCAATCCCCAACGCAAACAAAGCAAAATCATACTTCACCGGGTCCACCGGGTCAAATTCCCGTAGACAGGTGGTCAATTCAACAGCCGTTTGCCAGTCGGTTTGTTTGCGGGTAATGATGTTGAATTTACGGGCTATGGCACCTATTTGGACTCAAATTTCTCCGGATTTCTTTTGGTATGAAAAACGGAAGTAACAAAAACTGTATCCAAATTTTCTTCGTACCAATAAACTATCACGTAAGGGAATTTTCTTACCGGGGCAAAGTGCAGGTAATTATTATATTTTTTTGGATAGAGTTCAGGGTTTATACCTATTATCTGCAATTTAAATTGAATCTCTCTTCTAAATCTTTTAGAAAGGCCAACTTGCTGCTCTTCATACCATTCACAGGCGGCAATTAATTCCATTTCCGCCCGTTTATGTATTTCAATTAAAGGCACGGTTCAAGTCTTCTTGTACATCAGTCCAGCTACGGGTAGTTGTTTTGCCATCCAAATAATCCTGCCGGGTTTTCATAAAGCCGGCTATCTCCTCTTCAGAAAAAACGTATTCGGACTCATTGTCTACAACGTAAGGCAAGCCAAAACGATCCAATATTTCCTGTAAAACAGGTAGATCATTTTCGTTTTGTATATTAACGGTTAATGTTGTCATATTCAAATTTACTAAAGAATAATTCAAATTACAATACGAACTATTAACACGCGGCAAAATCACCGTAATCACTCCAAAATCACCGTAATCCCCAAAAAAACTAAAACTTCTCCTCAATCCCCAACGCAAACAATGCAAAATCATATTTCACCGGGTCCACCGGGTCAAATTCCCGTAGTCTGGCGGTGAGCTCTACAGCCGTCTGCCAGTCGGTTTGTTTACGGGTGATGAGGTTGAGTTTTCGGGCTACCCTGTCCACATGCAAATCGCAGGGGACAATGAGTTCGGGTGGTTTGATGTGGTTCCAGATGCCAAAATCAACTCCGCAATTGTCCTTGCGTACCATCCAGCGTAAAAACATATTTAACCGCTTGCAGGTTGATTTTTGGGATGGTGAGGATATATGTTTTTTTGTGCGATGCGGAAAATCATCCAGCGAAAAAAAGTATTTTCTGAAATGGTTGAGGTATTTTTCGATGGGCTCTGCAACATTCCCTTCTTTCTCCCCCTTCAGGGGGCCGGGGGGTATAAATGCAGACTCAAGCGATTGGTGCCGGGAATAATGATGTCTAAAAAACGAAATAAAATAAAGCGTATCCACATCATTAAAAGTACGATGTTTAAAATGCAGCAGCTTTTTCAGGTCGGTTTCCTCATGATTCATAATGAAATCATAGGGTGCGCCGTCCATCAGTTTGATCAGCTCGTGGCATTTGTTAATGATGGTTACCCGTTGTCCCCAGGCTAATACTGCAGCCCATAGGCCCATAATTTCAATGTCCTGCTGGTTGGTGAACAGGTGTGGAATAGAAACAGGGTCGTTAGGAATAAAGGCGGGTTGGTTGTATTGAGTGACTTTGGCGTCTAAAAAAGCTTTTAACCCCCCGGCCCCCTGAAGGGGGAGTGTAAAATCAAAATTTTGCATAGCAAACTATCAGTTCCCCCTTCAGGGGGTTAGGGGGTTAAGCGCCTGTTTGATATCTTCCAGCAAATCATCAATATCCTCCACCCCTACACTTAACCGCAACAAGTTATCCACCACCCCTGCCTTTTCCCGTTCGGCTTTCGGTATCGATCCATGCGTCATGCTCACCGGGTGATTAATCAACGATTCCACCCCACCCAATGATTCAGCCAGCGTAAATACTTTAAATGACGACGCTACCCTGAAAGTTTCCTGTAAATCGGCATCTTTAAGTACAATGGAAATCATACCGCCAAAATCAAGCATTTGTTTTTTGGCAATTTCGTGGTTGGGATGATCGGTAAAGCCGGGCCAGTATATTTTCTCTACTTTAGGATGCGTTTTTAAATACTCGGCTATTTTACGTCCGTTTTCGCAATGGGCCTTCATGCGTAGATGCAGGGTTTTTATGCCGCGCAGCACCAAAAAGCTATCCATCGGACCGGGCGTTGCACCGCAGGCATTGTAGATAAACCACAGTCTTTTGTACCATGCTTCGTCATTCAGCATCAGGGCGCCCATTACCACATCACTGTGACCGCCTATGTATTTGGTTACCGAATGCATCACAATATCTGCACCCAAGTCAATCGGGTTTTGCAGGTAGGGCGAAGCAAAGGTATTATCAACCGTTAACAGGATATTCTTTTCCTTGCTGATTTTGGCTATCGCTTCAATATCCACAATCTGCATGGTGGGATTGGTAGGCGTTTCAATCCATATCAGTTTGGTGTTTTCATTTGCGTATTCGCGGATTATTTCGGGATTTGATAAATCCAGGAAATGAAATTTAATACCGTAGTTGGCAAATATTTTGGTAAACATGCGGTACGAACCGCCATATAGGTCGTTACCGGTAATTACTTCATCGCCCGGCATCAGCAATTTCATAACTGCATCAGTTGCCCCCATCCCACTCGAAAAAGCCAAACCGAATTGTGCATTTTCCAAAGCAGCCAAACAGTTTTCCAATGCCTTGCGGGTTGGGTTTGTGCCGCGTGAGTATTCAAAACCCTTATTATCTCCCGGCGATTTTTGCCAGTAGGTGGATGTCTGGTATATTGGCGTCATTACGGCGCCTGTTGATGGATCAGGCTCTTGCCCTGCGTGTATAGCTTTAGTTGCGAATTTCATACCCCCTGGCCCCCTAAAGGGGGAATTGTACCACCCTAACTCCCTTAGGAAGGGAGTTGGGAAGTTTGTTATTATTCAATTTATTATTTGTTTTATTCTGGTAATTACATCAACCTACCATGCCATGATAGTCAAAAGCTCCCCCTTTAGGGGGCTGGGGGGTTAGTACGCTCTCGCAAAAATAACCCTCTGCGTCGACGGTTTCCCGGTCAAAATGCACTTGCCTTCTTCTTGTTTATTATCCAAAGGTATGCAACGGATTGTCGCCTTAGTTTCATCTTTTATCTGCTGCTCGGTTTCGGAGGTACCGTCCCAATGCGCGGATAAAAAGCCGGGCTGCTCATCCAGCAGGCGTTTAAATTCGTCGTAGCTGTCAACTTCGGTGGTATTTTCGGTTTTAAATTTCAGCGCTTTTTGGTAGATGTTTTGTTGTATCTCCTCCAAAAGCCCTTCAATTTTGGCCGATAAACCTTCCTGACTTACAGTTTCTTTTGTTTTGGTATCGCGGCGGGCCAGTTCAACGGTTCCGTTTTGCATATCGCGGCTACCGATGGCAACGCGCAACGGCACGCCTTTTAACTCGTATTCAGCAAACTTAGCGCCTGGGCGATGGGTATCGCGTTTATCAAATTTTACGGATATTCCTTTAGTCTTCAGCTCTTTGGTGAGTTCCTTTACAAATACGCCGATGTTTTCGAGTTCTTCTTCGTGCTTATAGATAGGCACAACAACAACTTGTATAGGCGCTAATTTTGGCGGTAAAACCAACCCGGCATCATCTGAGTGCGCCATAATTAATGCGCCGATTAAGCGGGTTGATACACCCCACGATGTAGCCCAAACATAATCCAGCTTATTTTCTTTATTGGTGAATTTTACGTCAAAAGCTTTGGCAAAGTTCTGACCCAAAAAGTGCGAAGTACCTGCTTGCAACGCCTTTCCGTCCTGCATCAAGGCCTCTATACAATACGTATCCAATGCACCGGCAAAGCGCTCGTTAGCGGTCTTTTTACCTTGTATAACCGGCAACGCCAGCCAATTTTCTACAAAATCGGCATATACGCCCAGCATTTGTTCTGTTTCGGCAATGGCTTCCTCTGCGGTGGCATGGGCAGTGTGGCCCTCCTGCCATAAAAATTCGGTGGTACGTAAAAACAGGCGGGTACGCATTTCCCAGCGTACTACGTTGGCCCATTGGTTAACCAATATAGGTAAGTCGCGGTAGCTTTGTATCCAGCCCTTATAAGTATTCCATATAATCGTTTCCGATGTGGGGCGCACAATCAGTTCTTCTTCCAGCTTGGCGTCTTCATCCACTACAATGTTGCCGTTACCATCATTTTTTAAACGATAATGGGTTACCACGGCGCATTCCTTGGCAAAACCATCTACGTGGCTTGCTTCTTTGGAGAAGAAAGATTTGGGTATAAACAGCGGGAAATACGCGTTGCTGTGACCGGTTTCTTTAAACATGCCATCCAGCACCTGCTGCATTTTTTCCCAAATAGAATAGCCATACGGTTTAATGATCATACAGCCTTTCACCGGCGAATATTCGGCCATATCGGCTTTAATCACCAAATCGTTATACCATTGCGAATAATCTTCTTCTTTACTTACAACCCCTTTGCTCATATATGTATTTTGAATAGAATTTTAACAGAGGCCAAATTTATAAATTTATTTGTCAGAACCGGGATTTATCGGATTAAAGGATCGCTGGATTTTTAATTGCAGATTTTAGTGCTGATGATAAATGCTGCGATTTTTTTTATCACAGATTTAAACAGATTGAATGATTTCGATGATTTACACGTGCCAAAATCTGCGTAATCGTATAAATCATTAAAAATCTGTGATTATAAAATCCAAAATTGATAATCCATATTTGCACCTTATGAATATCCACTCGCTCATCAACAATCAATTTAACGGCGCCATCTGGCGGATGGAAATTGATGAACTAAGTGATACCCTTTTTCTTGAAATCAGAAATACCGCAGAAAAACAGGTCAGTTTTGCTGCAGTAAGCCTAACAACCGGCGAAATCTATTTTGAAGACCTGATTACCCCCGAACGCTGGCTATGCGGTATCGAAGCCGCTTACGATGGCGTGCTGTTGCTTCACTATTACCAATCAGAAACCGGCCCAACACACAAAGGGCTAATGGCCGTTGACGGGCACACCGGTGAAACCTTGTGGAGCAACTTTGCGTATGCAGTCGACTATTTATCAGTTAACGGCCCTATGGTGTACGATACCCGGATTCAACCCCGCAAATTATTTTCGGCTGATATTAAAACCGGTGCAACAACCCGCATCGATAACCCGTCTGTATACCGGGAATTAACCAATCAAATTATTGCGCCACAGCTAACAAACACCGAAATTTTGCAGGAAAAAGGGATTTTTTTGGACGGACACGTAAATATGGCCCATTATCTGGAATACAATAATTTGAGAATTGTATCTTTGCACGCGTTAAAAAATGACTTGCTCACTCAATCGCTTCATATATTTGATGGAACTCATCCCGTTTATGAAGATTTATTAAATGAGAAGATACAAAAAATCCAGCCGGAGGCGTTTATAATGCACAAGGGCCGTTTAATTTATATAAAAAACAAGTCTTTACTAAAAGTTTTAACCCTTTAATCTATTGATCTGTACTCATTTATGAAACTTAATATTCTGTTGTTCACTTTTCTATTTCTCTCTGTTTCTCTATCATTATCGGCAAAGCCAGTTGCCGATTCAGTTGGCGTTAAAAACGTTGACGGAAAAAAAGTAATTGTTTTTAAGGTTAAAGAAAAAGATACTTATTACTCTATCGGTCGCCGTTATAATGTAAAGCCCGAAGTGCTGATGAAATATAATAACAGCAAAAAGGCTACACTAAGTATTGGCGCTATGGTTAAAGTGCCTACGGGCGAAACATTTAAAAAATCGGGGCACAAGGCGTCGAATACCGATGAAGGTTCGGGCGAGAAAAAGCATAAGGAAACAAAAAAAGAAAAAAAGGCAAGATTAGCGCGCGAAGCTAAGGAAGAGCGCGCAGCAAAACGGCACAGGCAGGCCGAAGAACAACCTGCGCCGATACAACAATCGCCCCAGCACGTGGAGCAGGTAGCGCAAACGCCGGTACAAGCCACTAACAACAACGGGCCGACTACCCAATATAAAATATCGGCTGGCGAAACATTGTACAGCATAGCCAAACGGTTTAATACTACCGTTGAGGATATAACCCAGTTAAATAATTTAACATCCACCAACCTTACCCCCGGCGATTTGATACTGGTAAGGGCAGGCTCGGTAGCCACTGCCACTCCGGTAGCAACAAAGGATAATGTACAGGTTAAACGCGACACTACACCGGCGGTTAGCATTGTGGTAAATCCCGTTAAGGATAGTACGGAACATCCAAAAGGCAAAACCCGTTTTGGCTTGTACGAAAAAGATGAAAAAGGCGTAGCTACCTGGATTGATGACCCAAGCCTTGATCCCAATAAAAAGCTGGTACTGCACCGTACGGCACCTATTGGAACTGTGATAAAAATTACCAATCCTATGACTAATCGTACTACCTTTGCAAAAGTGGTTGGCCGGTTTGCCGATAACGAGGAAACAAAAGACGTTTTAATTGTGATGACCAAAAACGTTGCTGATTCGTTAGGCGCGCTGGACAAACGCTTTCATGTAACTATCAGCTACGGAAGTACAAATGAATAAACCGTTTATTATAGGTATTGCCGGCGGAAGCGGCTCGGGGAAGACTTTTTTTTTGAAGTGTTTCCTGGAACATTTTTCGCCGGATGAAGTTTGTTTGGTATCGCAGGATGACTATTATATCCCTGTGGCGCATAACATGACCAAGGAGGAAAACAAACTATATAACTTCGATTTACCAGCCACTATTGATCACGATCATTTTGAGGATGATATCGAAAAGCTGACCAACTGGCAAACCATCACCAAAAAGGAATATACTTTCAATAATTCGGATGCCATCCCCAAAATGCTGGAGATAAAACCGGCGCCCATTATGCTGGTTGAGGGCCTGTTTATCCTGCACTTTAAAAAAATATCCGAATCGCTTGATTTAAAGATTTTTATAGAAGCTGATGACAGTATCGCTCTGCAGCGCCGCCTCAAACGCGACCTGCTGGAACGCGGTTACTCGCACGATGACGTAATGTACAAATGGATAAACCACGTAGTACCCGCGTACGAAGAATACCTGTTACCCTACAAAAAAGAATGCGACCAGGTGATTGTGAATAACAGCCACGTAGCTGAAGATATTATTTGTATTACCGAAGGGATATCGAAGAAGTTGAGGGAGAAGATATTGATTTGAAAATTTGATAATGTGTTAATTTGAAAATTGTAGAGAATTCCCTCATTTTCAAATCTTCAAATTAACACATTTTTAAATTAAATCGTCATTTCGGGTATATCCCCTTCAATAATCAGCTTACCGGCTGTCGCTTTTTTAATTTCTTCCACACTAACGCCAGGTGCCCGTTCCAGTAGCTTAAAACCACCCTCGGGTAAAACATCGAGCACCGCCAATTCGGTTACAATTTTTTTAACACAACTAATACCTGTTAGAGGAAGGGTGCATTGCGGTAACAGCTTCGATTCACCAGCTTTGTTCACATGCTGCATGGCAACAATAATATTTTCGGCAGATGCCACTAAATCCATCGCACCGCCCATACCCTTTACCATTTTTCCGGGAATTTTCCAGTTGGCAATATCGCCGTTTTCGGATACTTCCATCGCGCCCAATATGGTGAGGTTTACTTTTTTGGCCCGTATCATCCCAAAACTCATAGCCGAATCAAAAATAGCCGCACCGGGCAGCATGGTAATGGTTTGTTTGCCGGCGTTTATCAAATCAGGGTCCTCATCGCCTTCAAATGGGAACGGTCCCATGCCGAGTAAACCGTTTTCTGATTGCAGCACCACATCTATATTTTCAGGGATGTAGTTAGCTACCAGTGTCGGAATACCAATACCAAGGTTAACATAGTAACCATCTTTTATTTCGCGCGCAATTCGTTTAGCGATACCGTTTTTGTCTAACATTCTTTTAGCATGAATGTCATCAAGCCTTCTGCTCCAACGTCATTGCGAGGAACGAAGCAATCTCTGAACAGGCTATTTAAATATGCATGTCGTTTATGCATAGTTCAGAGATTGCTTCGTTCCTCGCAATGACGCGGCAGTGTTAGCTCAACAACATGGTTTTATCTTTTAGTAACAGTCCTGTTCTCAATTCTCTTTTCATAATTCTCACCCTGGAAAATCCTGTGCACATAAATTCCGGGTACATGGATAAAATTGGGGTCCAGTTCACCGGGTTGCACCAATTCTTCCACCTCAGCAATAGTAACCTTGCCGGCCATCGCCATTACAGCATTAAAATTTCGTGCAGTGGCGTTAAATATTAAGTTGCCCATGGTATCACCTTTCCAGGCTTTTACTATGGCAAAATCGGCATCAAATGCCATTTCCATCAGGTAATCCTTGCCGTTAAAATTCCGCACTTCTTTGCCTATGGCCACTTCGGTGCCAATGCCTGCGGGAGTAAAAATTGCCGGCATACCATAGCCAGCTGCCATACAGCGGGTAGCTAATGTTCCTTGCGGGATGAGTTCCACCTCCAGTTCGCCGCTTAGCAGTTGACGCTCAAACTCCACGTTTTCGCCAACATAGGATGAAATCATTTTTTTAACCTGGCGCTGGTTTAACATCAGGCCAATGCCAAAATCATCTAAACCGGCGTTGTTTGATATACAGGTGAGTTCTTTTACACCCTTTTTTACTAACGCAGCTATACATTTCTCGGGCAGCCCGCACATACCGAACCCGCCGATCATCAGGGTCATGCCGTCGGCAATGTCATGAATAGCCTCGTCAGCGTCCTTAACTACTTTGTTCATGTTGAATAATTGGTTGGTGGTAAAATTAACTTTTTTTGTCCATAGACCACGGACAATAGTCCATAGATTTTTAGCTCAATCAGAAACTGCTATGGTCCATGGACCATGGTCTATGGACTCAATTAATTAAAACAATTTCCCATGCCTAAACATTTACTCAAGTACACCAATAAGCAAACTCATGGAATTTAACAACGAAGCGTATTTGGATGAGATGAATCTCCGCTCAAAACAAGAAGAAGATAAGCCAAAAGTATGGCAGGTTGAGGATGACAGCAACTTAACGGAAGATGACCTGCAAACACCGTTAATTTTCGATGCTGACGATAAAAAACCAGTAAGGGAAGGCCAGCCGATGGGTGGCGAAAATTTTGGTCAGAATAATATTACGCCTGCAAGAAATGATGGAAACAATCCACAACAAAATGCAGGCATCACCAATCCGTATTTCAACCGTGCGGAGCCCATGGAGGAGCATCCCGAAAATAGCAATTTTACGGCTAAAGAACAGGACGGGCAACCCGACTACAGCAAGGCTCAACCACAAAGCTCCGCTACAAGCGACCAGCCCAAGCCCGAAAAGGTGGAGCGCGGCAATGGCGAAAACGACCGCCCGCATCCGCAACAGGATTACACTGAGGGCACCGCTGATAATGAAGAAGTTAATATTCCCGGCCCCAACGAAGTACCCGACCAGCAAAAGGTTGGCGAAGAAAATGACGCGACCGATGAGCGGGATCATATTGAAACATAGCGATTAGAGGTAAGAGATTGGAGATTAATTGGTTTTTCCTTTTTTCCTAACCTCCAATCTCTCACCTCTAATCCCCCCCTACCACTTCACATTCTGATCGATAAAGGCGATCAAATCATCGGCCATGGCCTGTTGTTCTTTAATATTAGGATGGCCGGGCGTATTTTTATAAGCAAAAAAGTGGGTAAAAATCATTTTATCGCCTATTTGGGCAACTGCTTTTTCGATATATCCGGGCCAGGGCGAGCCGGGTTTTACAGCATCCATATTGCCCAGAGCGCAAATGATTTGGGCTTTTGGATAGGTATTTCTGATGGTTTTTACAAAAATACGATAGGCCTTGATAATCTGATCGTCGGTTGGTGGTTTGATGCCAAAGCGGTACTTAAACTGGGGATGATCGGGTGATTTTATCAGCCATGAATCGTTTTGGAACAGGTTAATGACTACTACATCAGGCGTAAATTTTTTAAAGTCCCACACGCTTTCGGCGTCCGTTGGGTCGAGCCGGTTGTACATTTCGGGCATTATGGCGATGAACGTACTCACCATTAACCCCGTGCCGCCTTGCGATGTATTGTACAATTCCGCGTCATAATGCCGGGCGGTAAGTGCAGCATAGCTCAAATAACTGTTGGCATATTTACTGTCTGCACGGTCTTTTCCGGATGAATCTTCAATGGCGACGCCACAGGTTATTGAATTACCGAAGAATTCTATTTTCCTTTTTTTTGCAGCAGGACCAGGTAACACGCGCGCCTCTCTATTTAAAGCAAATTGATAAAAAAGCGTTTTGCCTTTCATCCATTCGGTGCGCTTAAATAGTTCGACGGTGTGGTTGTCATCAGTAAGACCGCCAGCCAATAAATACTCTTTTTTAACACTATCGGGATGGAGAACCTGCACCAATTTATCATCCACTATCACATTGTAATAGTTATCACCGTGTTCATCCTGTAAAGTAATCCTTGCGCTGGTGCCTTTAAAGTTAATTTTTATGGAGGTAGACGGCCACGAAAGTTCCGAAGCCTCATCATGCATTACAACGCGACCCGTATAGCGAATATGCGGGTCGTTAAATTTCATGATGATATTTTGTGCGTAGCCAACTGTGCTTATCGCGATAAGCAGCACCATTAAAAAATATTTACAGCGCATGTGTATAGGTTTTGGAACTAAATATACACAATAAATGACATTACCATTTAATTTTCTGCGCTATAAAGGCTTCCAGGTCGTTGGCCATGTCTTGTTGTTCTTTTAAGCTTGGATGGCCGGGCGTGTTTTTATAGGGTATAAAGTGAGTATAGATGTTATTGTCACTCAAAGCAGCAACTGCCTTGTCAATATATCCCGGCCATGGTGAGCCTTGTTGTGTGGCGTCCATACTGCCTAATATACAGATGATCGACGCTTTTGGGTATTTGCCACGAACTGATTTCACAAAACTACGGTAAGCATTAATAATAAAATCATCATTTGGAGGCGTGGTGCCAAACTTTGCTTTAAACTGATCATTATCTGGCTTTTTTACTATCCAGCTATCATTTTGAAACAGGTTAATCACCACCACATCCGGCGTATATTTTGAGAAATCCCATTTGCGGTTAGGGTCTGTGGCATCCAGCCTGTCATACATTTCAGACATCACCAAAGGGAACCAACTTACGGTTATTCCGATGCCGCTTTTTGATGTATTGTGAAATTCGGCATTGAAATGACGTGCGGTTAGCGCAGCATAGCTATTATAGCCATCCTCGTAAGTGCTGGTGCCCCGGTCCTTGCCTTCAGTATCCAAAGCTGCATAGCCGCAGCTGATAGAGTTGCCGAAAAATTCAATTTTACGTTTGTGGGCGGGTGTAGCTGGCAGCACTTCTCCGCCTTTTTCAATTTCAAAATTGTACAGCCATAATTTGCCCATGGCCCATTCAGTGCGTTTAAATAGTTCGAGGGTGTGATTGCCTGATGGTAAATTATCAATAAGTGTACCGAGCTTTAAGTTTTTAGTTTCATGAATCGGACTCATCATTTTTCCGTCCAAAATCACGTCCAAATAGTTATCTGCCCGCTCATCGCGTAGCGTAAATTTTATACCCGTGCCTCTAAAATTTATTTTGGCAGAATTTCCCGACCAGGATAACACAGCAGCGCTATCAGTCACATCCACACGGCCCATGTAATGGATATGCGGGTCGTTAGCCTTTACAATGATTTGGGCGGTAGCTCCAAAGCTAATTACCGCGAATAAAAAGACTACAAAATATTTGAAATTCATACAGTTTATTTTTCGTCAATGTAAGTGCAATCAATTAACATGCATGATTTATAACATAGTTCAGAGATTGCTTCGTACCTACCCATGACGTTGTTTGTTATTGGGTTTATGAATCAGTTAAATTAGCTCTATAAATATTCACAACCGGAAAATCCTAAAATCCGCTCAATCCCGGTTCTATTTTAAATATACATAAGTTATCCCATCCCCACCCCTGTCCAGGTGTTCATCTTCCATCCTATCCACCTGTTCGTATTTTTTAAGGTATTGGCGTATCATTTTACGCAATATGCCATCCCCTTTGCCGTGGATAATTTTCAGGTTACCAAAGCCCATCATCAGCGCACGGTCAAACAAACGTTCAATATTTCCTAATGCATCCTCTGTCCGCATGCCGCGCACATCAATTTCGGGGCTAAAGCTGGCTACGTCGCTGGTATGGTTGCTGTTAAAGCTTTTCCGGATCTCTTTAGGTACCGATGATTTGGATACTTTTACCACCCGTTTCTTTTTGGCAACGGTACGCAAATCGCCAATAGCAATTACTACGCTGTCTTTTAATATTTCCATTACCTGGCCAGTGGTTTCGCTGTCGGTTAGTTTTACCCAGTCGCCAGGTTTTAGCTCGTCTTCAACGGCAACAGGTTTTGGCGTTTCGGGTTTAACGGTGTTTTTTTGGACGGCTATATTCAGCTTCTCGCGCAAATCGCGGGTTTTCTCCTTATCGGCATTGCTGCTTTTAATTTCGGATATGGTATTTTCTACCAGCCTGTTAGCATCAAGGATAATGTTTTTTGCCTGGTCCTTCGCTTCTTTTATCAGCGTCTTTTTATTTTCTTCCAGGTAACTTTTCAGCTTTTCGTTTTCCGCTAATAATTCGTCAACCCGTCTCTGCTGCTTATCCAGCTTTAATTTGGTGTCAAAAATTTCTTTTTTCTCGCGTTCCAGGTCAACCAGCAAAGTATCTACCTTTTTTTGCCCGGCGCTTATTTTGTTTTTAGCCAGGTTAAGCACATTTTGGGGCATCCCTATTTTCTGCGCGATCTCAAAGGCATAGGAGCTGCCGGGTTTACCCACTTCCAGCATGTACAGCGGGCGCATCTCCACGTTGTTAAACAACATGGATGCATTTTCGATGCCTTCGGTATGGCTGGCAAAAATCTTCAAATTTGAATAGTGAGTGGTTACCATACCGCGCACCTTCTTATGGTTTAATGATTCCAGCACGGCTTCGGCAATAGGTCCGCCAAACTGTGGATCAGTACCGGTGCCAAATTCATCAATCAGCACCAGCGTTTTGCCATTGGCCTGCTCCACAAACTCTTTCATTTTTGAAAGGTGAGCACTATAGGTACTCAAATCACTTTCAATCGACTGATCATCACCAATATCTACAAACATTTGTTTAAAAACACCAACCACGCTGCTTTCGGCTGCCGAAATCAGCAAACCAGCTTGCACCATCATTTGCAGCAGTCCAACGGTTTTCATACAGACCGATTTACCGCCGGCATTGGGCCCACTAACCACGATGATCCGGGTACCTTCGTCAATACTAACGTTCAACGGCACCACCATCTTTTGCTCTTTTTTAAAATTCAACAGCAACAGCGGGTGACGGGCATTGGTTAGCTTCATCTTCGCCTCGTTGACTACGATCGGCATTTCGCCTTCAATATCAATAGCGAACAATGCTTTGGCACGAACAAAATCGAGCTTGGTTAACAGGCTGTGGTAAGATAGCAGTAAGGGCGCATAAGGCCTTAAATCAGTCGTCAATGCAGTTAAAATTTTCACTATCTCGCGGCGGCGGTCAAATTCCAGGTCACGAATTTTATTATTCAGCGTAAAAACTTCTTCCGGCTCCATGTACACGGTTTGCCCCGATGCTGATTCGTCATGTATAAAACCTTTCAGTTTACGCTTGTTTTCGGCCAGTAAAGGAATACACAAACGGCCGTCGCGAACGGTTAACGATCCATCAGCCGTCCAGCCGTTGCTGCTGGCATTTTTAAATATCTGATCTATTTTTTTACGGGCCTCCTGTTCGGCTTTTGCTATGCCTGATGTTATATCCAATAAATCGCGCGAAGCATTGGGCCTGATCTTACCTTTTTGATCAATCACCATGTCAATCTTTTTCAGGATGGCTTTTTCAATCGGCAGGTGTTCAAATAAAGCTTCCAGGTTGGGGTATAAGCCTTCGCGCTCGTTAAAATAAGCAATCACGGCAAACACTGTGGTTAACGATGCCTGTACCTGGTAAAATTCCTCTTCGCTTAAAAAAGCACCTTCAATCTTGGCTTTGTTAGCAAGCGATTTAATATCAAAAAAATGATGAATCGGTAGAACCGCGTCATTCAACAGGATATTTTTAAATTCGTTGGCCTGGTGCAGAAATTTGCTGATCTGCTCGTAATTATTCATTACCTGAATTTTGTCGACCATTTGCTGGCCCATTTCACTCAGGCAATGCGCCTTTATCAGTTCTTTTATTGTGGTAAAACCCAGTTTATCAACACTATTTTTGGGGAGCAACATTCTTATATGGATTTGTACGCTGGGGTTTAAATTTTTGTGGATTTTGCTGCATTACTTTTTGGATAGAATCGTTTATCCTTTTATTTTTCACGGTGTTAATGGCGTCAACTCTTTTGTTTTCAGCAGCCTGCAACTTATTCAATGAATCGCTTTTTTGTTTAAGATTTGCCAATACCTGATCGTAAATTGGTAGTAGTTGCGTTGGTTTACTTGCATAATATTTCAGGCTGTTTATGAACTGCGAAGAATCGGTGCCATGTTTCTTAAACAGCGCTACGTAACGACCGGTGCCATATTTATATAAAGTATCGGGGTTTTGTATCATAGAATACATGTGGCCATCAACAATATGAACATCGGTTAATAAAGCGGTCATTCTTTGCGGATTAAGGATATCACCAGACGGTCTATTGCCATTACATGCGAATAAACAAACTGATACTGAAAAAAACAAAGCGATATATTTTTGCATTCTGTAATTTAGCGGCTTAATAATTAAGCAAATTTACGGATAAATGAGCATAGCAGATAACATCAAAAGCTTAAAAAAAGAAACCATCCCTTTAAAAGTAACATTGATAGCGGTATCAAAGACCAAACCTGCTGAACAAGTGTTGGAAGCTTATACTGCAGGACAACGTTTATTTGGCGAAAATATGGTGCAGGAACTGGTAGAAAAACAGGAACAATTACCAAAAGACATTCAATGGCACCTGATTGGCCACCTGCAAAGCAATAAAGTAAAATATATTGCACCTTTTATCAGCATGATACAATCTGTTGATAGCCTCAAGCTTTTGCAGGAAATAAACAAACATGCTGAAAAAAACAGCCGCATAATTGATTGCCTGTTGCAAGTTTATATTGCTGATGAGGACACAAAATTTGGCCTGGCCTTTGATGAAGTGATTGAATTATTACGAAGCGAAGAGTTTTCGGAATTAAAACATGTGCGCATCAGAGGACTGATGGGCATTGCCACTAATACCGACAATGAAAAACAAATAAAAGACGAGTATTATGAGTTGAAAACATTTTTCGACGGCATAAAACAAAGCTTTTTTAGGAAAGATGAAGCATTTAGCGTACTGTCGATGGGGATGTCGGCCGATTATAAGATCGCCATTGAGCAGGGAAGTAATATGGTAAGGCTGGGAAGTACCATATTTGGACAACGGGTGGTGAAGCACTGGAAAAATAATTGATACCGTCTGAACCACCAATGAACTAATGAACAACTGAACTAATGAACATAAAAGTAAGAATAGCTAAAAAAGAAGATTGCCCGCGCCTGTTGGAACTAATTAATGAACTGGCCTTATTTGAAAAAGCGCCGGAAGAGGTTACCGTAACTTTACAGGAATTTGAAGACGCTGGTTTTGGCGAAAAACCGGTATGGAAGGCATTTGTTGCCGAAACTGATGGCTCGATTGTGGGCTTTGCCTTATACTATATCCGCTATTCTACCTGGAAAGGCTGCCGGATGTACCTGGAAGATTTGATTGTTACCGAGGAGATGCGAGGCAAAGGTGTTGGTAAATTGTTGTTCGACAGGTTGATTGCTGAAGCCTGCGAGTTGGGCTTTAGCGGCATGGTTTGGCAGGTGCTGGATTGGAACGAACCAGCTATAAATTTTTATAAAAAGTATGAGGCGGCCATTGATGCCGGCTGGTTAAATGCATCATTATCAAAACAACAGCTTTTAAACACTATATTATGAAGTTAAGATATTTGGCTATTTTTTTTATTGTCATTGCATTAAGCTCCTGTAAATGGGGCGTACCAACAAAGCAAACCGCTAATGTTTTCACCGATACGCTTAACTTTAGCTATAAAACGGTAAAACAAAAGGCTGCCGACTGCAACGCTAAAACTGATAACGGCTGTAATATCGTTAAGTTTACTTATCCTGTTTTTAAAGGGCAGCAAAACCTTAACGATTCTGTGTTTTACAGGCTGGGTGCTATGTTTCAGTTTATGGCCAAAGGCGATACGGATTTTAAACGCGGAGCAAGAACGTTTTTTATGCTTAATCCGGCGCCTTCTTCAAATGATTTGCAAAAGCCTCCTTTTTACCCGTTGAACGAGTATGCCAAGGTGGTTCGGCAGGATTCGAGTTTGACTACCATTGAAACCGGCGGATACTTAATCAAATTGAACAATCCGAAATCCAATGTGAGTTTTATTAACTGGGATACCCGTGCTAATAAAAAAATTGAGTTGAATGACCTGTTTAATCCCGGTTACGAAGATTCGTTAAAAAAAATAGCTGAACATATTTTCAGAAAGGATGAAAAGTTGAGCGATACGGCTTCGCTGGTTAAAGATTATCTGTTTAAGGATGGAAAATTCGCACTGAACGGCAATTATTTAATTACCCCTTATGGTTTGCGCTTTTTATATAACGAAGGCGAAATAAAGCCGCGTAACGCCGGATTTACAATATTATTTATTGGATACCCCAAAATTAGAACTTTATTAAAATCGCACACAGTTTTGGCGCGGTATTTATAGCGTAAAACTTGCACTGGCAGGTGCAACATATTGGTAGAAAAAAGGATAATGAAAACACAACTTATTGCCGCTTTATTTGTGCTGTTAGGTTTAAGCTCATGCCATTTGGCTGCGCCTAAAAAACTAGAACTCCCTGTGGCTAAAGTTAAGGATACACTCCTTTACACCTATAATACATTGAAACAGCGCGCACCTGATTGCGGCAATAAACCCGACACCGAATGTACCGTAGCCCAAATAGAATACCCCGTTTTTTCCGGACAAAAAACATTAAATGATACGGTGCGAAAAAAGCTGTTAAACGTATTTTTTTCGGTCGAAAATGGTGACACCAGCTTAAACAAAACCTTGCTGGGCTTTATAAAATCGTACGATAGCAGCAAAAATTCAACAGAGCCGGATATGTTTTATACGCTTGATTTGTATGCCTACGTTTTGAACCAGGATTCAAGCCTCGCAACGTTGGCTCTGGGAGGATATCAATTTTCCGGAGGCGCACATGGTTCAACCCAACGCCTGTTTATCAATTGGGATACCAAAGCTAAACGGGAGATTAATTTAAGAGATATACTGATAGCTGGTTATAAATATCAATTGACTAAAGTTGCCGAACACTTGTTTCGCAGACAGGAGAAATTGAGTGATACGGTTTCGCTGGCTGATAGTTATTTTTTTGAAAATGGTAAATTCAGGTTAAACCATAATTTTTCTATAACGCCAACGGGACTTAACTTTCTGTATAATGAATATGAAATTAAACCCTATTCTGAAGGGATGACAGAGTTGCTTATCCCCTATTCGAGTATCAAATCATTATTAAAGACTCATACTGTTGTTGATCAATACATTAAATAGTTTTATTTAACGTTATGCATAACCTGAAAATCAATTTGATGATGTTGGCCACGACTATCCTCGCGGGTTGTGCGCCTAATAAAACAAAGCAGGATAAAACGCTTGCAAGTGCTCAAATAAAAAACGTGGTATCCGCAAATAAAACCGCAGCTATAGTTGTAAAAAAGGATACACTTGCTTTTACCTACAAATATCTACGGGCCGATGAGAAAAATTGCCCTAATAAAAATGATTGTAGTTATGTGGAGTTATCATATCCTGTTTTTAAAAGTGCATCACGATTAAATAAAACCATCGCAAAAAGTGTTCTGAGCTTTCTAAATGATGAAAACGGGAGCATTAGAAATGTAGACAAAATATTTAAGGGCTTTTCCGACGATTTTTTTGGCGATCCCGATAGCACCGATTCACAACGTATGGCAGCCTCGACACTTGGTCTGCAAATTGATACTATGGTTCAGGACTCCAGCCTGGCCATTATTCAATTGGCAGATGAAATGTCGGGTGGAGCCCACCCCAACGAAAATGTCAACTATATCAATTGGAATACAAAGGCAGACCTGCAAATTCGCCTCGACGATATTTTAAAGTCCGGCTACAAAACGCGGCTTACTGAAATTGCTGAAACGATATTTCGGAAAGACGAGCATTTGGGCAAATCCGATGCGCTCGACGGCTATTTTTTTAAAGATGGCATTTTTACCCTGAATGATAATTTTCAAATTACACCTTCGGGGTTGAGTTATTATTATAATAATTACGAAATTAAGCCCTATTCAGAAGGCCCTACAGTTTTATTAATTCCTTATACAAAAATCAAATCACTGCTAAAACCCAATACTGTTTTGGCCCAATATCTAAAATAAATGCTTGTTTTTAAATTCGGAGGGGCATCTGTAAAAGATGCCAACGGCATAGTTAACCTGGCCAATGTGGTTAAACAATTCGAGGGTAATCAAATACTGGTGGTGGTTTCGGCAATGGGCAAAACTACCAACGCGCTCGAGAAGCTTACTAAAGCCTATTTTAATCGGGAAGACGACCTGGACGTTATCTATAATGATGTCAAAAAATACCATTATGCCATTATGGAGCAGCTTTTTGATGCTACCGACTCCGTGTTTGATGAAGTTGCCAACACCTTTGTAGAAATTGACTGGCAAATTGAAGATGAGCCGCACGATGATTACGATTTTATATACGATCAGTTGGTATCAATCGGCGAGCTGGTATCCACGCGCATAGTTAACGCTTATTTAAATAAAGCCGGCGTTAAAAGCCAATGGCTTGATGTACGGGGATACATCCATACGGATAATACCTACCGCGAGGGCAAAGTGCAATGGGATAAATCCCGCGAAAGCATTAATAAAGATATCCCGGCGCTATTGCAAAAGGGATTGGTGGTTACACAGGGTTTTCTGGGGGGTACATCCGAAAACTTTACCACTACGCTGGGGCGCGAAGGGTCAGACTATACGGCTTCTATCCTGGCATCCTGTCTTGGGGCCGAATCGGTTACCACCTGGAAGGATGTCCCGGGCATATTAAATGCCGACCCAAAGTTTTTTGATGACACCGTTAAATTTGATGAACTTACCTATACCGAAGCCATAGAGATGACGTTTTATGGCGCCAGCGTAATTCATCCAAAAACCATAAAACCGCTGCAAAATGCCAAAATACCGCTACTGGTAAAATCATTTACCGATCCGGCAGCCGAGGGTACTGTTATAAAAGAATACGCCGTAAACCGCTTTGTAAAGCCGGTTATTATTGTTAAACAAAACCAGGTGCTGCTTTCCATCTCTGCCAAAGACTATTCTTTTATATCCGAGATTCATTTGAGCGATATTTTCGGGTTATTCGCTCAAAACCAGGTAAAGGTAAATATGATGCAGACATCAGCGCTAAGCTTTACTGTTTGTTTTGATTTGATAGAGGAACGATTTAAAAAACTGCTTACCGGATTAAACAACGACTTTAAGGTTAAATACAACCAGGGCCTTGATCTTATCACCATCAGGCACTATACCGAACCATCATTGCTGGCTATAAAAGAAAATAAAACCATACTGCTGGAGCAGGTTAGCCGCAACACCCTGCAAATGGTGGTTAAGTAAAAATGTTGTTCAAAATCTGTGAAAAAATGTTAAACCTGTTGCCTCTTTATCGTATTTAAATCAGAATCGGCTATATTAGCCATCCCGTGTGGGTTATCTTATTTTCATGAAGTTTTTAAAATTACTATTAGCGCAATCATTATTTTTTATACTGCTCTACTCCGCCGCCAATGCACAGGATGCTACGGCTGTTTTAAATAAGATGATAGCCAATTCGGCCACGTTATATAACGGCTACCCTATCGAGAAAGTTTATCTGCACCTGGATAAGCCATACTATGCACTTGGCGATACTATTTGGTTTAAGGCCTACTTAACGGTTGACAATCACATGCCGTCCACATTAAGTAAAATTATTTATGTTGATGTACTTGGCCCGCGCGACACATTGATGCAATCGTTAAAATTACAGACAAAAAATGGTATTGCCTGGTCATTTATTCCACTTTCACAATACACTTATAAAAAGGGGAATTACCGCATAGTAGCTTATACCAACTGGATGAATAACTCGGATCTGGGTTATTTTTTTAATAAAACAGTTACTATTGGCGATGCGATAAACAACAACCTTTCTACCAATATTTCGTTGCTTAGTACAGTTGTCAGCAAATCAACCAAAATATCAGCTAATATTTTTTACAGGGATGACAAAGGCAACCCCTACAGCGAAAAAAGAGTAAACTGGTCAGTACAAAAAGAGGACGAAACAATTGCCAAAGGCAAGGGCGTTACCGACAAAAACGGATTTATCAGCATAAGTTTTGTCAACATAAAAAAAACCAGCCTCGATTCGGCTAATATCATCACCGCTATCGATAATGGGAACCATAAAGATTTGGGCAGTGTATTTTCGTTAAAGCCAGTTGCAGGCCCCGACGATGTACAATTTTTCCCGGAAGGCGGCGGACTATTCGAAGGGGTTCAAACCAAAGTGGCCTTTAAAGCAATAAGGCCGAATGGATTGGGTGTTGAAGTAAAAGGTACTATAGTTGATAACAATAATGCGGTGGTAGCAGAATTTACCTCTCAGCATTTAGGGATGGGTGTATTTGAATTTACGCCCGAAGCCGGTAAAACATATACCACAAAAATTACCTGTGCTGATGGAACAGTGATCAGTCCGGATTTGCCGAAAGTACAAACCGGCGGTATTAATTTAAGTCTGGATAATAGTAACCCCGCCGTTTTGGGTTTAAAATTAATGGCCGACGCTTCGTTTTTACAGGAATATAAGGGTAAAACGTTTTTCATACTGGCAAAAGCGAATGGCGGTATTTGCTTTGCCGCAAAAACAGTGTTAACCGACCTGGTTTACGCCGCCAGCATCCCCAAAAACAAGTTCCCCACAGGCGTTTTACAGGTTACTCTTTTTACATCCGATGGCGACCCGGTTACGGAACGCATAGCTTTTATACAGCATAACGACCAGCTAAACTTAGCCCTCAGTAGTGACAAACCTTCGTATACTACCAGGCAAAAAGTCAAATTAAATATCACGGCAAAAAACAAAGATCAGCAGCCTGATGAAGGAAATTTTTCAATTACGGTGATTGATGACGCAAAAGTTCCGTATGATGAGAATGCGGAAACGACTATTCTTACCAATTTACTGTTAACATCGGATATTAAAGGCTATATAGAAAAGCCGAATTATTATTTTAATCATCCTAACGAAAAAACAGCAGCCGATTTGGACGTTTTGCTGCAAACGCAGGGGTATCGCCGTTACTCGTATGATGGGGTTTTAGATGCCAAATATCCGCCAATAAACTTTCCGGCAGAACAGGGTATTGATATTACCGGCACACTCAGAGCATCAAACGGACTGGCTATTTTTAAGGGTAATGTAACTTTGTCAATCCCCGATAAAAATTATTATGCCAACTCGGTTACGGATGCCGACGGCAAATTTAAGTTTACTAACCTGGTGTTTACAGATTCGACCAAGGTTAAATTAAGTGCGCGGAATAATTTGCATGGCAGCGATTTGGTGCTTACTCTTGATGGTGATCATGCGCAGAGTATCCCCATCAGTTACAGTAAACCAGATGAAATTGTAAACATCGACAGTGTACTTAATCCGTACTTGAAAAACAGTAAGATACAGTTTAACAATACGCATACGCTAAAAGAGGTAGTAATTAAGGATACCAAAATTGTGAAAACCGTTAGCCATAAGGATTACCCCAGTTTATCGAGCCTGAGTAGCGAGCCTGATCATTTAATTGCTGGTAGCCAGTTAAATGGTTGTAACTCCGTTTTAGAATGTTTAAAGACATTGGCAGTCGGTATGACGTTTGATGATCAAAACTTTTATGTGCAACGCGACTTTAACGCCGGAAAGCGGGTACCCGCACAGGTTTTTGTAAAAGGGATGCCCGTAGACGCTAATTACCTTATATCATTAAATGCTAATGATATTGAATCGGTTGAAGTATTTTTAAAAGACGAGCTGGGCTTGGTAAACAGTGCAAACAACACCAATGGCGCGTTGGTTATTAACATGAGGAAAGTTGAAACTCAAAAAATAAGCCTGGCCGATTTGAGAGCAATGCTACCGCAAAGAAATGAGTTAACACTTATGCCAAAGGGATATAATGCCGTACGGTCGTTCTATTTGCCACGTTACGACGTACCTAAGGCTATGCAATCAACTGCAGTTGATACCCGGAGTACCATTTACTGGAACCCCAATATAAACACCGACAAAACAACCGGTGCCGCATCTGTTGAATTTTTCAACGCCGATGGTACGGGAACGTACCGTGCTATAATTGAAGGCATAGATAAAGACGGAAATATTGGCCGGCAATTATTTAGGTACGAGGTGAAGTAGCGGAATGTTGGAAGGTTGAAATGTTGGAAAGTTGTAATGTTAGTTATAACGCCGTTTTAACTTTACAACATTTCAACATTAAAACATTACAATTTTTTTTAAAAAAAATGAGCAAACTAACCCCATTTCACGTAGCTGTGCCGGTTTACGACCTGGAAGAATCAAGAAAATTTTACCGCGAAGTATTGGGTTGCGGTGAGGGACGAAGTTCGGATCAATGGACAGATTTTGACTTGTATGGTCATCAGTTTGTTATTCATTTAAAACCGCGGCCAGCTGAGCAGCCGGCGCATCATTTTAACCCGGTTGACGGGCATGATGTGCCTGTGCCCCACTACGGTGTAGTTTTGGAGTGGGATGCCTGGCACGATTTAGAAAAAAGACTAAAAAGTCACGGCATAAAATTTGTAATTGAACCTTATATTCGTTTTAAAGGTTTGCCGGGCGAACAGGCTACGCTGTTCTTCCTTGATCCATCGGGCAATGCGCTCGAATTTAAAGCGTTTAAAGATATTGGGCAGTTATTTGCAACATAAGCAACCAAATTGGGTTATGTAAGGTATATAACTTTGGCCGGCAGTTCGATTTTTTTTACCACAGAGGGTACAGAGATTTCACAAAGGACACAAAGAAAAAAATATTGAATCCTGAAAATGGAAACCTTTGTGTTTTTCACTTTGTGTCCTTTGTGGTAAATTAAAACAAAACGTGGCGACTATGTTTTTACCAATTTTGTGGTAAATTCAAACAAATACAGTTATGGACGTAAACGAGGTTGAACGGCTGATAAAAATAAGCAAAGAGCACCCGCTTATGCCGGAAACTTATATTCCATGGCATTTGGAGCCGGCCAATGATGATGTTTTTCTGCCGGAAATACTCACCTCTTTACAGGGTCTGCCCATTTATGATACACTATCAACCAATCAAAAACTGGAACTTGGCCGCCACGAACTGGTGCAGGTAATTGCCTCATACGGCTGGGGCGAATGCTTATTTTGCCTGTTTATGACCCGGCACATCTTAACACTGCCGCTGGATGATGTGGAACATCGGTTTTTACTGCGCGAACTGATTGAGGAATTCAGGCACCAGGAAATGTTTGGGCAAGCTATCCGCAAACTGGGTGGCAAACCGATACAACAGTCGGGATTGCACAAGTTTTTCGGCCTGTTCAGCAATAAATACCTGGCGGCCGATTATTTATTTATGGGAAGTATTTCCATTGAATTGGTAACCGATGTATACGGAAACTATGCCCGGCGGTCGCCCAACATTTACCCGGTATTAAAAAAAATGTTCGATCTGCATAATATCGAAGAAGCGCGGCATATCATTTTCACCAAAAGCTTATTAAAAACCTATACCGATAAAGCCGGATATATTAAAAGGACGCTGTACAGCTATGTTATTCTATTCAATATTTTGTTTGTTCGTACCATGTATGTAAAAAAAGAAATATATGAACGCATCGGACTGGAAAATCCCGAAAAGGTATTCAAACTGGCTTCAAAAAACTTTAAACAAAAATTTTCCGAAAAATGCCTTGCCGACACCATGAAGTTTGTTAACGAATGGAAGGGCTTTAATCTGCTAACCCGTTGGGCCTGGAGGTGGCTGCTGGGAGTGGAAGTGTAAGGAGATTCATGGATCATAGTTCATGGTTCATAGTAGAAAGGTATCGGCTTAATAATGGAGCTTGGGCGCTCCTCTCTATAATTTGCCTGTGCAGCTACCATGAACTATAATCCATGAACTATGAACCCTCAAGCTGGCAGCCCAATTGAATTCGCAGTATTTACTTCGTAATACGTCTCTTTACTGGTACTGCCCACTTTACTGCGCAGGTAGCTATCCAGCGTAGCAATGTCGGCGGCTTCCCACAGGCAGGTTGCCTCGGTCATGTCTGTATTAGGAAGGGCCTGCAATACACGTTGCACGTTGGCCTCGGGCAGGTTTGGCAAATTGTCTTGTGCTGATTTCCAAAAGGTTGCAGGGTCGTTGATCTTGTGGTTTACTAAAATGATCATATCGAAATGTTTTAATTGTTTTTTTGAAATGTATCCGGGCAATTGGCTAACCCGTATAATATATGTCAAAAATATAAGTGAAACACCGTGTTTTATATACCACTTTCAGGGTATTTATTTGGAGAAAAGAAGCAAGAAGTTAAGAGTCAAGATAAATCTCCGTTACCAACCTACTACTTGTTTCTTGATTCTAAATTTCATGTTTCTTTATTTATAAAAGATGATTGTCAAAGGCATATTTAAGCAAACCCACCATATTTTTATGATTGGTTTTACGGAGCATATTTTTGCGGTGGGTCTCCACAGTGCGTTCACTAATAAACAAGCTGTCGGCAATTTTTGCATTGCTGTATTCCATGGCAACAAGCTTCAGGATTTCCAGTTCGCGGCCCGTTAGCGCTGGTGCAACGGGATCATATTGCCTGCTTTTTTCGGCTTTTATAAATGCAGCTACCTTGTCGGTTACGCCTGCCGAAAACCAGGTGCCCCCGTCCGCCACAGCGCGGATCGCCTTCAGCAATTCATCGTTATTTGTGTTTTTAAACAGGTAGCCCGATGCGCCGGCTTTTATTAACTGCATGATATGGGTTATATCATCAAACATCGAAAGCGCTATTACCTTAATCTCTGGAAATTCTTTCTTAATTTTCAGCGTAAGTTCATGGCCGTTTAAACCGGGCATATTGATGTCAACAAGGGCAATACACGGCATCGTATTTTTGATGTCTGCATACATCGCCAGGCCATTAGTGTAAATACCGGCTACGCATATATCTTCCTGCAATTCAAGAATTGAGCTTAACCCATCAAGCAGTATTTGATGATCGTCTGCTAAAATAATTTTTATCTTACCCATTATAGCTCGCGGTTAGCAACGGTAATTCTATAATGTAAGTAACGCCATTGCCGGGCATGGTATCAACCAATAAGCTGCCGCCAATGTACGCTACACGTGATGCTATATTTTGCAAGCCAATTCCGCTACCGGCCTGTAATTTTTCCTTATCGAAACCAATGCCGTCATCGTAAATCATCAAGGTAAGGCCGGTATCGTGGTTCACCAGCTCAATATGTACTGATGTGGCGCGGGCGTGGCGAAAGATATTGGTTATTATTTCCTGCATACTCCGATATAACATTAACGTTGTTGTTTTATCCAGTTCCAACTCGTCTGTGTTTACCCAACTGGTACTTATAACCAGCGTCTCTTTGTAATTTACACGGTCAATAAATTCCTCCACAGCTTGTTTTAAGGTTTTATTAAGCATAGAAGGCGGCATCATATTGTGCGAAATATCGCGCACCTCTTTTATCGATTCATCTAACATTTTCAGGGTTATATCATCCTGCCCGCCGCCATCACTCAATTCCAACGACTCTACCTGGCGCCGGGCCGCACACAATAGCTGGCCCACCCCGTCGTGCAGTTCGCGCGCCAGTCGTTGCCGTTCGTTCTCCTCGGCATCCATAATGCCCTGCTGCCGCAATTGGTGTTCAGCTAACATCGCCTCCTTAAATTGCGCCTGCTGTTTCAGCTTGGACTTGTTATATAATAGGTAAAACAATATAATGGTAAGCACAGTGATGGCCAGCAACGCATAAATACCAATGCGGTTGCGACTCAACTTTATCAGTTGCGCATTGTTTTGTTCTTTCAACAACTTATTTTGCTGTTCCTTTTTATTGGTTTCGTACCGGGTTTCAAGTTCAGATATTGCCTTTAACTCTTTTTCGTCTCTGAATTTTTCGTTTAACGCGGCGTACTTGTTTTTTGCTTCATAAGCCTCGCGAAATCTGCCTTGTTGCTGATAGGTTTGCGCCAGCATATTATAGCCATATATTTCCAGGTCGAGAAATTTTAATGCGTGCGCCCTGCCAACGGCATCTATAAAAAAAGGCACAGCTTCGGCGGGCTTTTTTTCTTTCAAATAAAGTTCGCCGATATTATTTATAGCTATCGCTTCGCCTGTCTTATCGCCTGCGCCCGCTCGCAATAGCTTACTCTCGTTCATAGCACTTAATGCCTGGCTATAGGCCCCCTTTTCGGAAAGTTCGGACGATAAATAATCAAGGCTGTACGACATGCCTATCTTATCGTTCAATTTTTTATAGGTTTTATAACTTGCCTTAAAGCAATTAATGGCACTGTCGGTTTTGCCTTCGTCCATAAACATCAGCCCCCTGTTGTTTATGGCTGTTGCCAGCCGGCCCTCATTTTTCACTTCAACTGCGTAGGCTATTGCTTTTTTGCTTACACTATCGGCCGCTGCAAACGTTTTATTCCGCACATAAAACACGCACATCTCCGAATATAATTCGGCAAGACCATCCAGGTTTTTTATATTATTAAATATTTTTTCCGACTCAAAATACCAGCGTAGCGATTCCTTGTAATTTCCCGATAGGTAATTCCCTGCGCCAATCAATAACGCGCTTTGGCCTGCAAATACCGGTTGCTTGTTTAACAGCGCCTGCTTATAAGCTTTACCCGCAAAAGAGATAACTTTAACATAATCACTGTTTTTATAATGGCGGGCCGAATCCATAAGCTGACTTGTGGCCTGACCGTACAACGTAAAATAAGACCCTAAAAACAGCAATGTAAAAATTAGCACATATTTCATGCAGGTTACCCGGTTTGTGAACGAAACAAGATATGAAATATATTAATATTTAGTAATAAAATTTTTACAAATAAAAAATACCTTTTACGGGGTATTTTAATATTAAGTATTCGCGATAATTTTAACTAATCAATAATTACTTAAAATGAAAAGATCATTATTTTTAATCGCAGCGGTGTTAGTTTTGGCATTCCCAATCGGGAGTTACGCACAATCATCGGCAGATGACGCAACCAAATCCCTTGATATGGCCAGGAATATGATAAAGGTAGCCTTGGGAATAACCGACGATTTTGTAAAATATAAAGGCGATTTTTTACAAAAAGACGATAAGGGAAATTCCTATTACGCGGTAAAAGACCTTGATATTGGTACTAATAGCCAATATGTAATTATAAGAGCCAATGGGGGAAGCACTTATGCAGCCATATTTGAACCCAAAGATGCCGATGATAAAACTCCAACGTTAGCATTTGCCGCATTCACCGGTGGAATAATAACGGTAAGGGCAAATAGCGACATTAACGTTGTAAACGACCCGGCGGGAACGCAGGGAAGCACCCTAAAATATTTTATGATGGCAAAAGACATAAAAATTGCCTCCTTTACTTTTGATACAAGTACCAAATCGGGCACACTGCTGGTGGCTATTCAGTGACGGGGGATAAGGGGTAAGTAATTGGAGGTTAGAGATTAGGTGCACAGAGTCCATTCTAATCTCTAACCTCCAATCTCTATCCTCAAAATCCACTATTAACCGTTGCGCTTTTTACTTTAAACTCAACCGGTTGGCCAATAACCGTTATTTTTTCGGTGAACGGTATTTTTATTCCTTTGTCTATCTGCTGATAATTACTCCATTCCATCGGTGTATTGCCAGGGAGGTCGGTATACTGCCTGATTTTTAGCCCCGTTTTCTGATCGTAAAAGTATTTAACTTTTATTCCGGCCGGGTTAGTTACTGTAATCAAAAAAGCCAGCTGATCGTTTATTACTTGTAGCGTAGGCGCCAATTCTGCACTGTAACCACTTTTGTTAAAATCTAATTCAGGAAAAAGTTGGTTGCGTACTTTTGTTGCTTCTTTAATATCTTTCGATACATCAACCTGTTTGTTCATCTGATTGATGGTTACGCTATCGCCGTTAATGGCAATATGCTCCAATGTAGCGTCGTGGTAGGCAGGGATAACTAAATCCTCCGTAAACATGCCGGGCATTTTATACTTATCGGTTTTTTTCACATTCATATCTGCCACCGTGCCTTCGGCGTTTACTACCAAATCTTTCACCGCTTTCAACTTTTCTTCGCCACCAATTGCGTCAAGGTAGTTTTTTATAACTGTGGCTGTTGTAACACCCGGATCAATACTTACTGCACTAAAACTATTATTTTCGGGGTTGATGTCCGGCAGTTCATGATCAGGGTCAATTACTATAAAATTAATTTTCGAAGTCGATTTATATTTAAAGGTCCACACGCCGCCTCGTTGCCAAATCTCGGCAGGCAAATTAACGATTCCGGTTTTGCCGTTTTGTTCCTTAACAGACAAGGTCACGGGCATGGCCATACCTTCCAAATTTTCGATTGTAATTAACGATCCTTTAGCCGCATCGTTATCCACATAATTAACGTCTTTTACAGATTGATCGAGCTTCATGGTGGTAAAAAACCATTCGTTCCAAAACCAGCTTAAATCTTCGCCGGCGGCATTGTCCATGGTATGGAAAAAGTCCCATGGTGTTGGGTGTTTAAAGGCCCAACGTTTAATATAAGTTTGGAATGCGTAGTCAAACCGTTTTTCGCCCAATACCTGCTCTCGTAATAGTTTTAGGGCCAGAGCAGGCTTGTCATAAGCTGCATAACCCAGGTAGTCGTCCTGTATTACATCTGGTGTATTCATAATAGCTTCGGCATCGCTGCTAAACATGGCAGGAGCGGCTTTTTGCTGGTCTTTTTTATCGTAATATTCGCCTTTATTAAAAATTTTGGTATCTACACCATTAATAAATGTGTTAAAACCTTCGTCCATCCAGGCATATTTCCGTTCGTTGGAGCCTACAATCATGGGGAACCAGTTATGACCAAATTCGTGGTTGGTAACCTCCCATAAGGAGCCCTTTTGACTATCAGAACCACAAAATACAATGCCGGGGTACTCCATACCCCCAACTGTACCGGCCACATTGGTAGCAACAGGATAGGTGTATGGATACCACTGATTAGAATATAATTCCATAGCGCCCTTCACGTATTCGGTTGAGCGGCCCCAGGCATCACTGCCCTTGCTTTCAAACGGGTAAACAGATTGCGCCAGCGCTTTTTTACCATCTGGCAGGTTAATCCTTGCAGCATCCCATAAAAAAGCCTTCGAAGCGGCCCAGGCCACGTCGCGGGCATTTTTACACATAAAGTGCCAGGTTAAGCTGGCCTTTTGTGGATAAGAATTATGGCTCATCACATCAACCGAATCTTTTATGAATACAGTTTTATCGCTGTTTCGGGCAGTGGTCAGGCGACTTATAGCAGTTGGTGTAAGCACTTCCTGCGGGTTCAACAATTCGCCCGAACCCACTACCACCATATTGGCGGGGGCAGTAACAGTATAGTCAAAATTGCCATATTCCAAATAAAACTCTCCAGCGCCCATGTAGGGGATTACGTTCCATCCGGTAACATCATCATAAACCTCCATGCGCGGATACCATTGTGCAATTTCGTATATCCAGCCGTTTTGTGTAAGCGAGCGGCCCATACGGTCGGTACCATATTCCGGGATGTCAAAGGCATAATCTATTTTTAGTTGTATTTTGCCGCCATCCTGCCGTAATGTATCATTTAACTTTACCTGCATACGGGTATCGGTCACCAGGTAATCCGCCTTTTCTTCCTTGCCATTTTTTATAATGTACACGCTTTTTATCTCATCACCATTGGTAAATGATTTCACCGCATTACGGCCACCGGTTGCCGGGCTTGCAGCCGTACCCCTGGAATCCTCGCGGTAAATATTCTGATCAACCTGCAGCCATAAAAAGGCCAGCCCATCAGGACTATTATTGGTATAGGTAAGTAAGGTTGTGCCGCTAACGCGATGCCGGGCAGTATCCAAAACAACATTCAGTTTATAGTCGGCCCGGTTTTGCCAGTATTTTGGTCCCGGTGCCCCTGCAGCGGTACGGTATTCATTGCCTTTATCGGGATAAAATAATGGTGTAAAAACTTTATGCTGATCGTAAACAGGTGCGGCAGGTTCAGTGCTCTGCCCGTATGTTTTCAATACAAAAAGAAAAAAGAGCAGTGATAAGATGGTATTGCAATACTTCATAAGCAGATTTTTGTTTATAACGACAAGTATGTGAAATATTTATGTAGATTGGAAATTATTTTTACCCGAAAAAAGAGGCTGTTTACTAAATTTGAGAATGAAATTGCTGTTTTAACAGAAATGGGAAGCACAATGGGTATTGAAGAATTTTTATTGGACAGGGCCGAGAAAAAGGCATTAAAAAAGGCCGACAGCAAGAACGCAAAGAACTTATGCGGAAAACTGCGCTTAAAATGATAAAAAGTGAAGTCGATATGAACATCGTTTCTGATGTCACCAGCCTTGCTATTACCGAACTTGAACGGCTACATTAATTAATTTTAATACGTAGTGTCAATAATGCCTCGTAAAAATTCTCACACGCGTTTTGGTCGATTCTCATAAATAAAGCAGGCTCTATCAACTCCAACTCCATTAGGTAAAATTCATTGTTATTTAACACCAGGCCATCAACCCTTGCGTATAGCAATGGTTCAGCAATATCATTTAGTAATTTCCCGGCGGCGGTTAAAACCGTTTCATCGGGATACACGGGCTCAACCGATCCCCCAAATTCAGATTGTACTCTAAAATCGCCTTGTTGTGCCCTTTTTAAAACGGCATGGCTGAATTTTTTATTGAAGAACATCAGCGATATTTCGCCACAGGTGGTAATTTCATCCATAAATTTTTGAACTATTACATCGCCCTGTAACAGCATTTCAGCAAAACGCTGGTCATCTGTTTCTGTGTCGCCGGTTTTCCAGGTGTTATAAGCGCCGCCCGAAACCGCTGGTTTAACCACGGCCTTATTCCAACCATTAGTCTTCATTACAGATGCCAAAGTATCAGCGCTATTTTTGAGGCAAAATTGCAATGGCGGAACCAGCGCTCCCTCCGCTGCCAAATCAACCAGATATCTTTTGTTTTGGTTCCATCTTATCACCTCAATGGGATTTAATACCTTGCCTCCCAACTGCTCCAATTTGTTAAGCCAAATATTAAATTCGTGGATTTTGGTATGATAATCCCACATGGAGCGCAACACAATCCCATCAAATTTCTGCCAGTTGACTGCCGGGTCATCCCATATTGCCGGGCTTACTATTATTCCTCTTTTAGAAAGATAGCCGGCAAGTAGCTGATCATCGGGCGATAGGGCGGGATATTTATAACAGGTAACAAAACATAGAAGCATGGCGCAAAAATCACTCAAATTTTTGTTATTTTTGCGAATAATCCGGATAATACCAATTCCGGCGCTTCCCTGTTAAATGGATATATCAGTTGTTGTTCCGCTTTATGACGAAATAGAATCATTGCCCGAGTTAACCTCATGGATTAGCCGTGTAATGGACGAAAACCGGTTTACTTACGAGATTGTGCTGATTGATGATGGCAGTACCGATGGTTCGTGGGAGATGATCAGAAAATTGCGCCAGGGCAATCCCTTTATAAAAGGCATTAAATTCAGGCGTAACTACGGTAAATCGGCCGCGTTAAATGTAGGTTTCGAGGCTGCACAGGGTAACGTAGTAATTACCATGGATGCCGATCTGCAGGATAGCCCGGATGAGATACCCGAACTTTATCGCCGTATAACCGAAGAAAAATACGACCTGGTATCCGGCTGGAAAGCAAAACGGCATGATCCGTTGAGCAAGACCATTCCCACCAAAATATACAATGCTGCTACCCGCCGCATGTCGGGCATACATAATCTGCATGATTTTAACTGTGGCTTAAAAGCCTACCGCAAGGCTGTAGTTAAAAACATTGAGGTTTACGGCGAAATGCACCGCTATATTCCTGTTATAGCTAAATGGGCCGGTTTTGTTAAAATTGGCGAGCAGATAGTAGAGCATCGCCCCCGAAAGTACGGTAAAACCAAATTTGGGATCAGCCGGTTTATTAATGGACTACTCGATTTAATGTCGATATTTTTTGTTGGTAAATTTGGCAAAAGGCCCATGCACTTTTTTGGTACCATGGGCGTTTTAAGTTTCTTAACCGGAACTATTATTGCCATCTGGATCATCAGCGATAAGCTGTATAATTTAGCCCATCGTCTGCCCGTGCGCCAACCTACAGATAACCCGTTGTTCTATATCGCATTGGTAGCGGTAATATTAGGTTCGCAGCTATTCCTTACCGGTTTTGTTGCCGAACTGGTATCACGCAGCGCCCCCGAACGCAATAATTACCAGGTTGAGGAGGTTATTTAATTTAAGAATTTGTTGATTTGAAAATTTGAAAATTAATTAGACAATTCAATTAACTCTGTTATGAAAATAAACCCAGGCATTTTCAAATCTTCAAATTAAAAAATTTTCAAATCAATCCATGTTCTTCTCCATCATCATCCCTTTATATAACCGCCCGCAAGAGATAAAAGAACTGCTGGAAACGCTTACGCTGCAAACCTATAAACAGTTTGAGGTATTGGTTATTGAAGATGGTTCGGTGGATGATGCCGCTGAAATTGCACAAAGCTTTAGCGATAAACTGGATATTAAATATTTTACAAAACCCAATACCGGGCAGGGTTTTACCCGCAACTTTGGTTTTGAACGGGCCTTGGGCGATTACTTTATTATTTTTGACTCTGATTGCCTGATTCCCCCCGAGTATCTGCAAATTGTAAATAACAGATTAACTACCGATTACCTGGATGCTTACGGTGGCCCGGATGATGCACACCATTCGTTTACACCTGTACAAAAAGCCATCAGCCATGCCATGACCTCTCCTTTTACTACCGGCGGCATTCGCGGTAATAAAAAGGGAATTGGGCAGTTTCATCCGCGCAGTTTTAATATGGGTGTTTCCCGGAAGGTTTGGGAAAAAGCGGGAGGCTTTATTATTACCCGGTTGGGCGAAGATATTGAGTATAGCATCCGCATCCATTCGCTCGGCTTTAAAATCGGGTTGATACCCGAAGCCAAAGTTTATCATAAACGGCGCACTAACTTTTATAAATTTTATAAACAGATTCATTTCTTTGGCCGCGCCCGCATCAACATCTATAAGTTTTTCCCAAAAGAGTTAAAGCTTGTTCATTTTTTTCCGGCATTTTTTACGCTGTCGCTGCTATTTATCTTGGCAGCTAATATTTTTAACTGGCCAATTGCAGAGTTATGTAATTTTTTACTGGCTGTTTATATATTGTTGATATTTTTTCATGCATGGGTGAAAAATAAATCAGCAAAAATCGCATTTTTGAGCATTATTGCTTCCTTCACTATACTAATTGCCTATGGGTTAGGGTTTATGCAGGATTTTTGTAAACGGGTAATATTAAAACTATCATAAAGCATCTATGTACCATCCCTTTTCTGTTACGGAAACGTTAAATATTGCATGGCAAATTTTTAAAAAAAACTTTGCAACTATTGCTGTTTATGGGCTGGTTGCCGTTGTTCTTGTTGGTGTTGTAGGCTTTGTGGTTGAGTTCTTTATTGTCGATATTATTTTAGAATGGATCGCAGTATTTATTTTGCTGCTCACTTACAGCTTTGCATACCTGGGGTTTGTTAAATTAATCTTTTTATTTATCGATAAAGAATACTACGAGTTTGAATTCCGGGATATTATACCTCCGTTAAAAACACTTGGCAGCTATTTAGTACTTTTAATATTAGTGAGCACCTTTGGGGTGTTTGCAACCAAGTACATTGATAACCTTGATGAAGGATTGTTACAGACTATTCTGAAAGGAATATCAGCTGTAGGTTTCGTGAGTTTTATTGTCTTTTTTTTGCCAATAGCTGCTTGCTTTATAGTGGACGATAAAAGCGGCCCGTTTGAATCTGTTATTCAAAGCTTTCAATTAGTAAAAGGCAATGTCCTTAAATATTTTTTATTGTTCCTGGTTATTGAAGGAATGGTTTTTATTGCTGCGCTCACCATACTTGGGATGGTGTTTGTGGTACCTTTTGTTGATATTTTATTGGTGGTAGCGTACCGAAAGCTTGTGTACAGTCATATTGATGCGGACGACGAAATTGCCGAAACTGTATAATTATGGGACTAAAGGCAGCTTTAAGCAAACCGTTTGCCGCAATAGCTAACTGGCAGCTAAACAAACTCCGAAGAAATGCCGTTGCACTACAGCAAAAAACGCTTGATTATTTAGTTAGCGAGGCTGAAAATACAATATTTGGGAAAATACATCATTTTGAAAAGATCAACACGTATGATGATTTCAAAAAAAATGTGCCCATTGCCGATTATGAAGATCTTCGGCCGTATATTGAAAGGGTAACTGCAGGAGAAGCGAGCGTGCTTTGGCCCGGCAAACCCGCCTATCTGGCCAAAACATCCGGTACAACCTCCGGCATCAAATATATTCCCATCTCAAAAGAGAGTATGCCTCAGCACATTAAGGCTGCCCGGAATGCATTGTTAAGCTATATTCACGAAACGGGAAAGGCTGATTTTGTTGATGGCAAACTTATTTTTTTACAGGGAAGCCCGGTATTAAACGTTAAAGCCGGGATTTCGGTTGGGCGGCTATCGGGCATTGTGGCACACCACGTCCCTGCTTATCTGCAAAAAAACAGGATGCCCAGCTACGAAGTAAACTGCATGGACGACTGGGAGCAAAAAGTAGATGCAATTGTGGCAGAGACAAAAAACCAGGATATGCGGCTGATATCGGGTATACCACCCTGGTGCCAAATGTATTTCGACAGGCTTTCGGCTGTATCAGGCGGTAAAAAAATCAAAGATATATTCCCTAATTTTAAGCTGTTTGTACACGGCGGTGTTAATTACGAGCCTTACCGTGCGCGGATGGAAGAAAGTATAGGCTTTGCCGTCGATTCGATTGAAACCTACCCGGCATCCGAAGGTTTTATTGCCTTTCAGGATTCGCAGAAGGATAAGGGCTTATTACTAATGGTCGATTCAGGAATATTTTATGAGTTCATCCCGGCTGAAGAGTTTTTTAATGATCATCCTGCCCGTGTCAGTCTTAAAGATGTTGAGCTCGATAAAAATTATGCATTGATATTAAACACCAGCGCAGGCTTATGGGGTTATAGTTTGGGTGATACCGTTAAATTTGTATCATTAAACCCGTATAAAATAATTGTTACCGGGCGCATAAAACATTATATTTCGGCTTTTGGTGAACATGTGATTGGCGAAGAGGTTGAGCAGGCACTGATGAGCGTTGCCAACGAGGAAAATGTTGATGTGATAGAGTTTACCGTAGCGCCGCAGGTAAACCCAACGCAAGGCAAGTTGCCTTACCACGAATGGTTCATTGAATTTGGTAAGGAACCAGCAGATTTAAATACATTTGCTTTAAAAGTAGATAAAGCCTTGCAAAAGAAAAATATTTACTACTTTGACCTGATTGAAGGAAACATTTTGCGACCTTTAATTATTCGCAGCCTGAAAAAAGATACCTTTATTAATTATATGCGTTCGCAGGGTAAACTTGGCGGGCAAAATAAAGTGCCAAGGTTGGCGAACGACCGCAAAATTGCGGACGAACTGACGAACTATACTGTTTAATAACATTGATTAATAAAAAAAATATCGCCGTCCTCGGCTCAACAGGCAGCATCGGCACGCAAACACTGGAGGTAATTAATAACAATCCCGAATTATTCCGGGCGTTTCTATTAACTGCTTATAGCAATGCTGACTTACTGATAGCACAGGCCCTGCAATTTAATCCGGCTTATGTGGTTATTTGCGATGAGGCTAAATATGACTACATAAAGGAGGCGCTGGCCAAAACCAACGTAAAGGTATTGGCAGGAATTGAAGCTATTATCGACCTGGTCACTCATCCGGATATCCATATCGTTTTAACCGCCATGGTTGGCTTTGCCGGGCTTGAACCTACCATAGCCGCCATAAAAGCCGGGAAAGATATCGCCTTAGCCAATAAAGAGACCCTTGTGGTAGCGGGCGAGCTGGTAACAGGATTAGCAAAAAAAAACAAGGTTAAAATTTTACCGGTTGATTCGGAGCATTCGGCTATTTTTCAATGCCTTGCCGGTGAAGAAGAAAATGCGATTGAAAAAATCATCCTCACTGCCTCCGGTGGCCCGTTCAGAGGGAAATCGCTCGATTTTTTAGCCGGTGTAACCCGTGAAGATGCGCTTAAACACCCCAACTGGGTAATGGGCGCAAAAATAACCATTGATTCAGCCTCGTTAATGAACAAGGGTCTGGAGGTTATTGAGGCAAAATGGTTATTTGATTTAGAAGCAGATCAGATAGATGTTATTGTCCACCCGCAATCTATTATCCATTCGATGGTACAATTTGAAGATGGTTCCATCAAAGCGCAGATGGGGTTGCCCGATATGAAGCTGCCTATTCAATATGCCCTAACTTATCCTTCAAGAATAAAAAACAATTTCATAAGGTTTAGCTTTATTAATTACCCCCAGTTGACATTTGAAAAACCGGATACAGAAACTTTTCGTAATCTTGCATTAGCATTCGAAGCGTTAAAACAAGGTGGCAACATGCCTTGTATTATTAATGCAGCCAATGAAGTTGCTGTGGCAGGTTTTTTGAATAAAGACATTGGCTTTTTGGCGATGAGCACAATTATTGAGCAATGCATGCAACATATTGCTTATAAGGAGAGTCCTGATTTGGACGACTATTTGAATACTGATAAGGAAACACGCATCTTTGCACAAAATTTAATACAAAAAATGCCGTTAAAGGCGTTACAATTTTAACATAAAAACAACTAATGAGTATAGTGATCATGGTGGGCCAGTTAATACTGGGCCTGTCTATTTTGGTAATTTTACACGAGCTTGGACATTTTCTGGCTGCACGCGCCTTCGGCATCAAGGTAGAAAAATTTTATCTGTTTTTTGATGCATGGGGGTTCAGCCTGTTTAAATTTAATTATAAAGGTGTTGAGTATGGTATTGGTTGGCTTCCCCTGGGCGGTTACGTAAAAATTGCTGGTATGATTGATGAATCAATGGATACCGAGCAATTGGCAGGGCCGCCACAACCGTGGGAGTTTCGTTCCAAACCAGCCTGGCAGCGTTTAGTAGTAATGCTGGGCGGCGTTACTGTAAATATCATATTAGGTATAATTATTTTTTGGGTGCTGACTATAAAATACGGCGAAAGCTATATTCCCAATGCCGAAATTAAATACGGCATTGTAGTAGGCAAAATAGGTGAAAAAATTGGCTTAAAAACAGGTGACAACATCACTGCAATCAACGGTGTAAAGGTAGTGCAGTTTGAGGATTTAACCAGCCCCAATGTAATTATGGGCAATACCGATTTAACTGTGCGCCGGGGCGATCAGATACTACATGTTAGAGTGCCCGGTAATTTAATAAATGACCTGGCCGATTACAGCAGTGGTAGCGAGCCGTTTATCAGCAAGCTGCCGCGCACAAGGTTTGCTATTGACTCCATTGTACCCAATAGCAATGCTCAAAAAGCAGGACTTTTATCAAATGATAGCATTGTTGCAGTAAACGGAAACAAAATTGTGTTTTTTGACCAGTTTAAAGCACAGTTGGCCCTAAATACCAATAAAACGGTACAACTATCAGTAAACCGCCGCGGCAATGTCATTCAAAAATCAGCAGATGTAAATAAAGATGGAGCTTTAGGCTTTTTTGGAAAATATGACGACATACCCAAGGAGAAAAATTTAAGCTTCAGCTTTTTTGGCTCGTTGCCGGTAGGCGCTAACAAGGCATGGAGCACATTTACCGATAATGCCAAAGGACTTGGAAAAGTATTTAAAGGCGAGGTAAAGTTTAACAAAGCTGTAAGCGGTCCGGTAGCTATTGCTACCTTATTCGGCCCAACTATTGATTGGGTGAAGTTTTGGAGCCTGGTGGGCCTGTTATCAATGGTATTGGCTTTGACCAATTTATTGCCGATACCCGCACTGGACGGTGGTCATGCATTGTTTTTGGTAATTGAAATGATAAAAGGCAAACCGTTGAGCGATAAATTTTTAGAACGCGCACAAATAGTAGGCTTTGTAATATTGATAACACTGATGGTGTTTGTGTTTGGCAATGATATAGTGAGGCAGGTGATGAAGCATAAGCCCTGAAACTTTAGCTCCATAAAAAAGGCCCGGTAATTCGGGCCTTTTTTATGGAGCTAAAGTTGATTTAAGCTTTTTTTTCGTCGGGTCGTTTAATTTATCGGCGAGTTTTCTGCTATATCAAGCGGTGAGCGATCCTTCTTTAAAATGGCAGCAGTAATCAGTGCACCTATTATACCAAAAAATATAATCCCAATGCCAGAGCCGATGGTGAAAAAATAGATGCCGAACTTTTTCATAAAGTCCATTGATGTAGCAATCTGTTCGGGGGTTGCTGTTCCTTTTGCTTCCATTTGAGCCTGCGTAACAGCTAACATCTTATCCAAAGCAGCAGGGCTTAAAATGGCAAAATAGAGGTAGCTAAATATTGCCAGCATCAAACCCGAAAACAATGAATACCATAAACCGTTTACAAAGGCATCGCCATAAGATATATATCCACCCAATTGCTCTTTAAACTCCTTTTGTGATAAAAACAAAAAAGCAAAAAGTGCAATAAAACCTATATACTTCACTGCAGAAGTGGGATCAACATTTAAAAATTGATATAAATAGGTAAGAATAATGGAAGTTAACAGGTAAAAAACCGACCATTTAATGGCCACATTAGTTGAATTTGGTTTCATAGTTATAATTATAATTAGTTTAAAGTTTATTAAAGCTAATTATAATTATAATACAAACTGTATTAAATTTAAAGAAAATTAATTGAGCCTTTAATTAACTGTTTCGTAAACTGGCGGGTCTCTTTTCATCAGCGCTCCAAAAATAAGCGCCAAAACAAAGGCAAATATTATTGACACGGCTATTCCTTGTATAATACCGGCAATGGTAACGTTCCGCTGATTATCAAAATCCGTTTTTAACTCCGCCACTTTAGCATCTATTTGTTGTTGACTGCTTTTGCCGCTTTGCATAACCATAGTAGTTGCGGTGATGGTAGATGCTTCTATTTTCGTTACCATATCAGGCTCAATAAATTTGCCAAAAACCAAATCCCGGCCACTTATCTGGATAACGTACGCAATAAAAAACATAATAAATATGCCCGTTGTGGCTTGTTTAAAGCTCCAGTAGCCACCAATTTTTTTGCGTTGACTAAAACTAAAAAGTAAAACCAGGGCTATTGGGAGAAGAAAGGAAAATATGATAGGTATAGCCACGAAAGCCACAGGCGATTTGGCCATTGCCGTAATAAAATAAAAGGACGCAATACTCAATACTAATAAACAGACGCCTAAAAACGCGCCTGTTTTAATCCCATTTATTTTTATTGTTTTTTCGATCTCGTTCATTTTTTTTTAAGAAAAGGTTTTTGATTAAATAAAGCTGATTAAAATTTCCAGTACAGCCATATCAAATTCTTTATCTAAAGCATTATCGGCAATAACATTTTTGTCTTCGGCCGTTGGTTCAACATTTTGAAAAAAGCACATCATGGGGTAAAACAATTCGGCCAACTCCGAATCTTCGGGCAATTTGGACGCTACTTTGCTTATTTCTTTCACCGGGCTTTCAATCAATATCTGGTTTGAAATTACCGGCTCATAAATACGGTATTCATCCTGAAATTCATCTTCATCAACCAGCAGGAATTCTTTGAGATAATCCTCCAAACCGGGTTCAATATCTTCGTCCTCGCACTCGTTCAAATAAAGCAGCAGGTTTAACAATTCGGTACCACGGTCGAGCGTTTCTTCTTCAATATCGGCCCATTCCTGGCTATCCAAATAGTCTTCCTCCAGCTTTTTGATATCAGCGCTAAAGAAATTAATCATCAGCAAATCGAAGAAAACCTCGCGCAGGGCTTCCAGTTGCGGGTGTTCGTCAAAAACTTCATCCAATTGGTCTACTTTATCCATAAAGTCTTCTTCTGATGTAAATACATCATTAAAAACATCGATGAAGGGGGCAGCGTTGAAGCTGCTATATTTTGAAAAAGCGGCAATAGCGGCTTTTATGGCTGATTCTACTTTTGGATCGATCATTATCTTTATTGTTTGTACAGATGATTATTATTAAAACTGAGCAACACCTTGCCGGTAAGTGTTTGCCCCATAAAAGGTGAGTTGTATGATTTTGACCTGTTATTGTTTCGGTTATATTCCCATTCGGTATCTGTGTCAAAAATCACAAAATTGGCTGGTTCCCCTTCAGCAATAGTCGGGATATCGATATTTAAAATTTCGCGGGGATTAATGGACAGCTTTAGCACAATCTGGTCAACATCCAACCCGGCGCCCAATGTCAACGGCAAGGCCGTCTGCAGTCCAATGATGCCATATTCGGCCACTTCAAACTCCACATCTTTAAATTCTACCTCATGTGGAGTGTGTTGTGATACGATGGCATCAATGGTACCGTCCTCCAAACCTATTAGCAGGGCATCAACATCGTCCTGTGTGCGTAAGGGTGGTTTTACTTTGTAAAGGCTGTCAAAGCCAACTAAGGCTTCATCAGTTAGCACCAGGTGATGTGCTGCCACATCGCAGGTTACTTCAAGACCTTTGCGTTTGGCTTCCCTGATCAGTTCAACCGACCTGGTGGTTGAGATGGTGCTGAAATGAATTTTTGAACCGGTATATTCGGCAAGGTAAAGGTCGCGGGCAATCATCAGTTCTTCGGCCAATGACGGGATACCCTTCATACCCAAATAGGTGCTTATCTCGCCTTCGTTAACTTTGGCCTTGCCCGCAATGGCGGTATCTTCGGGATAAGAAAATATTAGTGCATCAAAGCCCTGGGCATATAACATGGCCCGTTCCATCAAACCAGCATCCTGTACGGGTCTGTTGCCATCGGTAAATGCTTTGGCGCCGCTCAGGTACATGTCGTACATTTCGGCCAGGTCCTTGCCTTCGCGCTTGTGTGAGATGGTTCCAAGCGGATATACATCAACCAGGTTTTTTTTGGCGCGGTTTAGTAAATATTCTATCTCTGCTTTCGAGTGCACCGGCGGCACAGTATTGGGCATTAAGGCCACCCCGGTAAAACCACCGGCAGCAGCGGCCCGGGTACCTGTGTACAAGTCTTCTTTTGTTTCGAGGCCTAATTCGCCAATATTACAGTTCAGATCAAAAAAACCAGGCGCTAAATATTTGCCTTCGGCATCAATAACCTCCGCATCAGCTTCAATTTCCGGCGCTATCCGGGTGATTACTCCTTTTTCAACCAAAACATCAGCAATTTGTTGGTTAAAGGGCGAGTTAGGGTCAATAATTGTTGCGGATTTGATAAGCAAATTCATTATCAAGCTTTTAAAGGTGGGTTTGTGTACAATTAAACAGGTTGCGAAACACGCTGATTATCAGTTTTATAAAACCTAATTACTAATATTTCGATCCCCATAAAAATCAATGCCAAAATTATACAAAGTTTCCATAATTGCAGGCCAAAATTTGTTTCTGTTACGGCCGATTTTATAGACCCCTTTCCGGCCTCCAAAACAGGCGCTGCCTGGGGAATTAATTTCGCTAAATCGGCGGCCGTTAAATACCTCAGATCCGACTCGCTCCGGTTATCATTAAAAGCCAGTACCGCTACGGTGCTATCCTGCTTTTTCAAATCGTAGATGCCGGTTTCCTGCAATTGGTCGGCCATATACAACAGGGTGCTTCCCTCCTGCTGCTTTGCGCCTGGAATAATGCTTTGACCGGGTTTGATCAGTTTAAGCAATTGTTTTTCGCTGCTTTGTATGGCGGGGACCTCTATGGTTTCATCGCGCCCCAGCGTATAAAACAAAGGCTGGTCGTGCCCGCTTAGCAGCGCAACCCTAAACATCACCGGAACAAACAAGGCGTGACGCGGCAGGTTGCTAAAATCTTCGTCTAAAGCAACTGCCGAAATATATACTTTACCCCTGCCGCTGATATATCCCGCCCAAAACGACTGGCGGCCGGGTAAGGTCATCAAATCCTCCATCCTGTTGCCGGATGACGAACTTAACTGGTAATATTTTTTCACCGCAGGCAAATCGGGATTTCGGGGAAAATCTTCGAAAATATTTTTAAATACGGGGTTTTGCAAATTGATGCCGGAAACTTTAATGGCGTCTGCCTGTAATTTTTCGGGGTAAGCAGCATTTAACGGAGCCAGCAATGAATGATAGCTACTCAAATCGGCATTGGCTGAAGGGAAAACCATTAATGTGCCGCCCTTACTCACATAGCTTTGCAGTTGCTGAGCCAGACCTGTTGAAAATGCATCGATATTGCTTAAAATAACCAGTGGATAAGTATTGAGCGCTGCATAGTCCACATTACCATCCGGCACACGTTTGGCATCAAAAAAAGCATCGGCAGCAAAAACGGCCTTTAGATAAGGATTGGGCGTGCCGCCATCAATCAGCAATACCTGCATTTGCTGCCTTACATTGAAAGAAAAGTAAAACTGGTTATCAAAAGTTACCGGATTATCCTGCAAACTAATTTCGGCCCGCTGCCATCCTGCCTGCAATCCCGAAAAGGTAAGTGTATCATACTGCACCGACCTTGCATTAACGGTGTAGCTCCCCAATGCCTTTTGCGCACCATTGATTAGCAGTTTAAGCGGTATCTTTTCGGCCTTTTCACCTGCGTAGTTATGCAGCCGTACCACCAGTTTTTCGCTTTCGCCGGGGCGATGTATGGCGCTTAGCAGGGCTACGGAATCCACTGCCACATTCGGCAAGGTACTTGCGGTAAGTTGAACCAAATTGATGTGCACGCCGGTGTCGGCCTTAACAGACTGCAAACCGGCCATATTTTTTTGAAAATCGGATATCAAATAGGCAGATCGGATTCCATCCGTATGCATATCCAGCAAACTTTGCTGGCGACCAATAATCTGACTCAGGTTGCGGCTTTGCGGGCTTATCTTTATTACATCCACGGCATCGTTAAATTCGTCGCGGCTTAATAGGCGCTGATGTTTGCCTTCAAAATCCTGCGTAAGCAGCTGAAAACGATCATTTATGCTATAGGCAGATGCTATTTCTTTGGCCCGCCGTTTGGCTTCATCAAGCAAAGTGCCCTCACGATTAAGGGTTTGCATCGAATACGAGTTATCAACAAATATGCTTACAGCCTGCTGTTTACCTGCGTTTACGGTGTTTTTACCTGGTAAATAGGGTTTTGTGAATGCCAGTACCAAAAAAGTGATAGCCAGTATGCGCGAGGCCAATATGAGCCGTTCTTTTAAGTTTTTACGGTGCGATTGTTTTTCCTGTATCTCTTTCAGAAACTGCACATTACTGAAATATACCTTTTGATAACGCCGGAAATTAAACAGATGTATTAATACCGGTATGGCGATGGCAAACAATGCAAACAGGAACGCAGGATATAAAAAATGCATTTATTTAATGTGCAAATGTGCGGATATGCAAATGTGCGAATTTTTGTGCGAACAGGGATTAAAATTCTTCAACCGATGTCATTTCGACTCCCTCGTCGAAATGACATCGGTTATTAGTTGAAGCCCCTATTCTTCACTATGATGATGCTTCTTACGCTTCTTCTTTTTATGCGTTACCTCCTGCGTATGCTTCTTTGATTTCTTTGGTTTATTGGTAGTCACGGATTTAACAGGAACAACGGCTGCAGGTTTAACCCCGTTTACCGATGTGGAATCTTTACTTACCTGTTTTATAGTAAAACTATTATCGCGCAAGCCATATTCAAACAACCGTTTCTGTCCGGTGGCTTTTGCATCTTTACTGTTGCTGCTGTATATGGGAAATTCGCGCATTAGCACGCCTTGCTTGGTATAAAAATTATCCTCGCCCCGGTAGCCTTGTTTTTGGGTCTTAGATAATTTGGGGAAATCCAATTTTTGGGCTTTGCCATTGGTAAATTCGAAGGCGTATATATTTGTGTAGTTAATGGTATCATTTATTTTAACCTGCACTAATATTTCCGGGTTACCGTCAAGATCCATATCCGAGTTGTACACATCTACAATTTCGCCTTCCAAATCGCTACTGGTGGTGGTATATTTGGCTGCGGCCGAATCGGAATGTAAAATAACAAACGAACCGGTTTTGGTTTGGCCCCTGCCCCAGCTCAATACATCATAATCCTGGCCGGGCGATACCTCCACCAATTTGTGATACCTGATTGGCGGGGTTAAGGCAGGCGCTTCGGATATTTGCGGGGTAATGGTACTGCTTTTTTCATTGTTACTGCAAGCGGCAATAAACACGCAGCCTGCAAGTGCAATTAAATAAAAACCTGATATTTTTCTCATAACTAATTATACAACATATCTGGCGTCAGTTCTGTTTTCACTTTTCCGGGCGCGGTAATAAATACCTTTAAATTGCCCGAGTTACCGGCATCAAAATATTTTACTGTTATTTTATGATACCCTTTTAATAAGGGTACCGAGCCGCCCTGGTCAAATGCGCCATGTTTGCCATCGTTGTCAACTACCGGTTGCTCATCAATCAACAACGACGAACCATTGGCCGATGCTGTTGAAAAGCCATAGTTATCATCCGTATCCACATGGATAAACCCGGTGTAAGTTACTCCGAAACCTTTAATCCCTTTTTTAAACGTTGCAGTGTTGAAATTTACAGCAACGCCCGAGTCGATTACCGCCGCGCCTTTTAACTGATCAACACTTGTGAAATCACCGGTAAACAGTTGATACTTTAACCCTTTGGCGGGCGTAGTATATATAACGGCTTGCAATGGCGCCTTATTGTAAACGGTTACGTGGGTAACCTGGCTTACTTTGCCTGTTGGTGTAACTACAATGGCCTTCAACTCGCGGTATTGGTCGGGAGGAATGCTGTAGGTCATTGGTGCAGTATATTCAATATCTGTATTGCCCGGCTTGTATCCGTCAATAGTATAATAAACTTTCGCTCCGGCAACAGATGGTTTTAAATTTACCGTCAGTTGCTGCGCAAACATAATAGTATCCGTTGCGCCGATAACCGTAGGTACCCGATAATTAAAATTATTTTTATCAAGCATAGCCAAATGCGATGGCAAGCGATTATATGCAAAATCAGAATAGCTTTTATTGGCCAGCGGCGACCAGGCGACTTCCGACAAAGCCAGCAAGCGTGGCAGCACCATATAATCTACTTTATTTTCTGTGGGGATATACTCCGTCCATAAATTGGCTTGCACGCCAATAATAAACTTTTGCTGATCGGCTGTTAACACTGCCGGGATGGGATTATAGCTATATATTTTACTCAACGGATCATATCCGCCAATGCTCAATGGCTCCTGGTTTTGTTTACTTTGTTGCTGATCGATATATAGACCACCGCTGCCAGGCGTCATTACCACATTATGGCCTTGTTGCGCGGCGGCTATACCGCCTGCTTCGCCGCGCCAGCTCATCACCGTTGCATTAGGCGAAAGGCCGCCTTCTAAAATCTCGTCCCAGCCAATGATGCTGCGGCCTTTTGAATTTACAAATTTCTCCATCCGTTGGATGAAATAGCTTTGCAGTTCGTCTTCGGTTTTCAAATTCAGGCTTTTCATTAGTTTCTGACAAAATGCCGATTTCTTCCATACATCTTTAGGAGCCTCATCGCCACCTACATGGATGTATTTACCGGGAAACAAATCCATCACCTCGGTTAAAACATCCTGCAAAAAGCTAAATGTTTTATCCGATGGGCA
>Ga0206947_1028_pt1 | contig 52603 bp, 28 predicted proteins | sample Alteio_BWOrgHeat_3_FD_153239 | JGI IMG/M metagenome (GOLD analysis project Ga0206947, IMG submission 153239) | Enriched cells from forest soil in Barre Woods Harvard Forest LTER site, Petersham, Massachusetts, United States -... | ecosystem: Environmental > Terrestrial > Soil > Temperate forest > O...
AGACACAAACGCATTAAATCAGGTTGCTGAATTTCACACTACATTTAAACACCCCATTGTGGCCGCGCCCGCTATTCCGTCAAAACAGCGTTGCGATTTGCGTATTTCGCTGTTAGCCGAGGAGTTAAAAGAACTTCAACAAGCCGTTGACGACGATAACCTGGTTGAGGTTGCCGATGCCCTGTGCGACCTGCAATATGTATTGGCCGGCGCTATCCTCGAGTTTGGCCTCGGCGAAAAATTCAAGGATTTGTTTGACGAAGTACACCGTTCAAACATGAGCAAAGCCTGCAAAACGGTTGAAGAAGCTGAACAAACTATTGAACATTATAAAAATACAGCTTCAACAGAATCATACCATAAAGAAATTGATGGTTTGTTTTTGGTTTACCGAACCGGCGATGATAAAACCTTAAAATCAATAAACTATTCGCCTGCAGATTTGGGTGGGATTTTAGGATAGCACAATCAATCGAAAATTGTCATTTCGAACGAAGTGAGAAATCTTATATGCCTTGCTAACCGGCCATACATGGCGTTTATGTATGTTTGTAAAGTCTTCTCACTTCGTTTATAATGACATCGTTGGGAGGTTAAATCTGAAATCGAAATTCCGGCTTCCGAAATTTCATCACACCCTCAAAAATGTCTTCTTTTGGTACAGGTAATATAGAAACAACCATTTTACCAATACAAAGGTTAAGGCCATTAAAACCGCGCCGTAGGGCTCGCCGGCTAAATGGGCAAGCCACCCAAATAAGCTGTTGTTAGTAAAATTCCATTTAATAAAATGGCCCGACATATAAATAAGGATGGAATTCATCCCGATAACCCGGAAGAAGAGTGTCCATTTTTTATAGCCCTTTACGTCAATAATGTAGTAAAACAGCGCCATTAACCATAAACTAATCCCGCCAACATTCAGCACAAACGAGCTTGACCAAAGGTTTTTATTGATGGGGAAATCATAATTCCATACTTGTGCTAAAATAAGGAACGCTGCGCCAACAAATACCATTCTGACAACCTTTCCATTTTGCGACAGCGTTGTTTTCTTTAATAATATCCCGGTTAAGATCCCCAACAAGCCCGTACTGATGGCTGGGATAGTTGAAAACAGCCCCTCCGGATCGTGCATGCCTATTTTTGTGCCGGGATAAGGCACGTATAAATGTCCTGGAAGTAAAGTGCGATCCATGTACGACGCGAAGTTTCCCTGCGGGGTTAAATCGCCGGCATGGAAACCAGGAGCCGAGGTAAACTTAAGCAGCAGGTAATAACCTACAAGAAACACCCAAAACCACACCATTTGCCAGAGTTCCGTTGCGTATAGGTATATAATATTAGCGAACATATAAGCTATACCGATACGGCCCAATACACTCCCGAACCTGATGTCGGCAATGGGTTGAATTTTGAGGCCGTTATTGGCAATAAGGCCCAGCAATACTAAAATAAGTCCTCTTTTTACTACACGCCATACCAATTGCCCGCGGGTCTTCCCTTTTTCCAATTCGCGGCCAACCGAAAACGGCGTAGATACCCCGGCCATAAACAGGAAGAGCGGGAAAATCAAATCGTAAGCATGGAACCCATTCCAATCGGGGTGGGTAAATTGATTGGCAAGTGCATTCCAAAAAGTAGAAGTACCGTGCGTAGCTTCTTTCATGGTGTAAAAAATCTCATCGGCACCCATTATCCATAGCATATCAAAACCCCGGAGGGCATCTAACGAAAGGAGGCGGGCAGGCGTCGAATCAAAATCGTCCGTTGCCTGGGCAGTTGTTGTTTGGGCCATTAGGTTTAATTTTTAGGTGGTTATAATTAGTACAGGAAAGGTATGTTTTTAAAACAGATATTCAAATAGGGGAGGTGAAAGTTGTTAAAATGTTGTAATGTTATTTTTAAAGATAAACATTCGATATTTAGATAAACATTAATTTAGACCCTGATGATAATTATTCCGGTTCCCGAACCTAAATGGACATTTGAGACGTTGTTAGCTTTATTTAAAAATGAAAGTACGGATAGCAGGGTGAGATTTGAAAAAATATTCGACCCTGTTTATATAGGTATGGTATCTATTCATAATGCTTACAGAAATATGTTTAATAAGGCTTTGGAAGTGCTGCCTGAACATGAGGACGATGAGGCATTTTTATACCTGTACGATGAAAATGGCAAAAGGGGGGCTTTTTTAATGGATACGCCTATAGGCTCGCCTGATTATTTATATAATCTTGTGGCCGTTCGAAAGGCTTTTGAAGACGACAGGAAAAAAAATGATTTCCTGAAGATGCAATCCCGTGAGCATTGTGTAGAAATTCTAAAACAGACATCAGGGTTATCGGAAAAAAAATTCACATGGTCGGTGATTGATTATTTTTTAAATCAACGTGATTTTGATGACGATGCTTTTATTGAAGATTTTATTACAAGGCTGATAGAACGGAGGACGGGTAAGCTAACCGATATCCCCGGTTACTTATTTAATGATGATATATTACAAAGCGAAAACGCCGAAGAAATAAGAACTTATATAAACCGCTTAAAGGCGCAACTGAATGATTTATTTGTAGTTATTGCAACAAACTATATACAACTGAAACTAAGTGTATACGGCCCAGCCCCAACAGCGGGCTAAGGCTGGCACAAATACAGGCACACAAAACACCATACGATAAGTTTGGCAATCATGAAGCCTCTCTCAGCCAAAATATATTATAAGTTTCCGTGCAGGGCAGTAAATAAATCCCTGCGCGGAAACTGTAAAAGAAAATTAATAAGCTTTTTTAAATACCCAAACAATCATTCGCCCCGCTTCAACCCAAACTTTTCAATTTTGCTGTAAAGGTGGCTCCGTTGTATATCAATGTCATCAGCTGTTTTGCTCACGTTCCAGCTGTTTTTTTCCAGCTTAAATTTAATATATTCACGTTCGGCAAAATCTTTGTATTCCTGGAAATTGGTAAACTGATCAAAATCTGTTTGCGGAGCGGCGGTACTTTCAGTGGCAACCATCGGCGATGATGGATTGGCGAATATGCGAACGTCAGCATCGGTAATAGTTTTCTCGCTCAGGATAATCAGGCGTTCAACCATATTGCGCAACTCGCGAATATTGCCCGTCCATGGTAATGCTTTAAGGGCATCAAGTGCTGCGTCTGATATTTTCTTTACTGGCATACCGTAGTCGTTGCATATCTCATCCAAAAAGCTTTGGGTAAGCAGGGTGATATCGTCTTTACGATCTGTTAGCGGCGGTACATGTATCAGGATAACGCTGAGGCGGTGATATAAGTCCATACGGAAATTACCGGCCTCAATTTCTTTTAGCAAATCTTTATTGGTTGCGGCTACCACACGCACATCCACCTCTATCTCTTTTTCGCCACCTACGCGGGTTATTTTGTTTTCCTGGAGCGCACGTAACACTTTTGCTTGTGTAGATTGACTCATATCGCCAATTTCATCTAAAAAAAGTGTACCGCCACTGGCTGATTCAAATTTGCCGATACGTTGCTTGATGGCTGATGTAAATGACCCTTTTTCGTGACCAAATAACTCGCTCTCAATTAGTTCAGATGGTATTGCGGCGCAGTTAACTTCAATTAACGGAGCGTTTGACCTGTTTGATTTTTCGTGCAACCAACGGGCCACCAGTTCCTTGCCGCTGCCGTTAGCGCCGGTTACCAGCACACGGGCATCAGTAGGGGCCACGCGCTCAATGGTTTCTTTTATCTTTAAAATAGCTTGCGATTCGCCCAAAATGGGACGTACTTTTGATACTTTCCGTTTTAATACCTTGGCCTCGGTAACCAAACTACCCCTGTCAACCGCGTTGCGTACGGTAATCAGCAGGCGGTTAAGATCTGGTGGTTTTGATATAAAATCGAATGCGCCTTTTTTGCTGGCTTCAACCGCAGTTTCAATAGTGCCATGGCCCGAGATCATGATAAATGGCAGATCGGGTTTGATAGCCAGACCTTCGGTAAGCACTTCCATACCGTCCATGCGGTTCATCTTAATATCGCAAAGGACCAGATCGTAATCGTTTTTTTGGATGCGTTCCAAACCGTCAATGCCGTTATCTACGTCTTCAACAACATAATTCTCGTACTCTAAAATTTCGCGCAGGGTGCTTCGGATAGAACGTTCGTCATCAATAATTAAAATTTTCGCCATGTTTTATTTTGTATTTTCCGGTTGATAGAGTTGATTGGGTTAAATATATGAATTGTATAGAATAGCAAACACTTTTATTTGTATAATGTTTGTTGCAGGGAGAAAAAGTTGTTTTAAGTTATAAAGGTTGTAATAAGTTGTAGGGGTTATAAGGGTTGTAAAGGTTATAAGTGCTGTAATGGTTACACGGACTTAATTTTATAGCTAAATGCTACCCTTACAACTTTCTACAACATTTTCAACTTATCACAACCAAACACTAAAAAACCCCTCCCGTTTTACAGGGAGGGGCGTATCAGCAGCAAACCTGTAAGCCGGGTTTTGTACCGTCGTTTTATCAACGGCTTCTATCATTAATCTGGCCCTGCCATTGCTGACAGTTTCTAACAACCTACCCATCCCGGCGGCCCCCTGCCCGCAGGCCGAAGACACGGAAACGAGCAGCTTCGCTTCCGGGACCTATTTGGTTTTTCAACTCCTGAGGTTTACCGCAATCCCGGTCGCCCGGAAAAGCCGTGAGCTCTTACCTCACGTTTTCACCCTTACCCATCTGCCCGAAGGCGAATGGGCGGTTTATTTTCTGTGGCACTTGCTGTCGCCGGCTGCCGGCGCCTTCCCGTTAGGAAGCAGGATGCTCTATGTTGCCCGGACTTTCCTCCCCCAAACTGAGCGCTCAGGAGCGATAGAACGTTTTGCAGGGGTAAAGATAGCGTTTTTAGAGGAAAAGTAGGGAAGCCTGTAGAGTCAAATAGTCAGAAAAGGCTGGAAGGTCGGAAAAGAAGTTGGCGCGGAGACGATGGTCAGGTGCAGGAGCATCCGGTAATTAAAATTTATTTTATAAAGTTCAAATGTTTTGAAAATATGATTACAGTTGATTGAAACTATTACCTGATTGGCGTGTTGCGGATGTACGATTAGTAGAAGTTCTAAAACTAATGGACTTCACTTTTAACAAATAGAATTAATATTAAAGCCAGCGCGCCAATTTTTTGGGTATATTAGCTAATCCTCACACTTCCTCTCTGTCAGGTATTTTTTCTTTTTTTCCGTTGTCCTTATACGTTTAATCATGCTTGTAACCGAACCTCACCACATCATTGCCATTGGCGCTTCTGCAGGCGGCATGGAAGAAATTAATTCCTTTTTCGATCATACTCCGCTTGACGGCATATCTTACGTTATTATTCAGCATTTATCGTCCGATTTTAAAAGTATGATGCTGGAATTATTGGCAAAGCACAGCAAACTGGTTGTTAAAGAGGCCCAAAATGGGATGGCGGTTGCAAGTAATGAAGTTTACTTGATCCCCAATGATAAATTTATGATTATCCATGGCGGTGTTTTGTATTTATCCGATAAAGAAAAGGAACAATCCCCATACCTTACCATCAACAGATTTTTTAATTCTTTAGCCGAAGACTGCGGTCGGAAGGCGATCGGCGTCATCCTTTCGGGGCTGGGAGCTGATGGTACCGAAGGTATCAGAGCCATCAAAAAAGCAGGTGGAATGGTTATTGCCCGCAATCCGGAGACGAGCGAATTTGGTAGTATGCCGTCAAATGCCATTGCCACCGGACTGGTTGATTTCATCCTTGAACCCGAGTTGATGCCAGGCGCTATTGAAGATTATATCAAATACGGCGGCGATTTATTGGCGGAAAGTAAGGACGACGAGAAAAATATAATCGCTATTATTGATTTAATAAAAGAGAAATTGCCGCTCGACTTTTCGGAATATAAGCAAACTACCATATTAAGACGGACTAAGAGAAGGGCTGCTAATAACAACTTTTTGATGTTGGGGAACTATCTGGATTTTCTGAAGGCAACACCAGACGAAGTAGAAGCCCTTGCGCAGGATTTTTTAATAAGCGTTACCTCGTTTTTCAGGGATAAAGATGCATTCGATTTTATTCAAAAGAAAGTATTGCCGGGCATATTGGAACGGCTTGCGCCGGGCGAAGAGTTAAAGCTATGGGTAGCCGGCTGTGCAACCGGCGAAGAGGTTTTCTCATTAGCCATTCTGATAGACGAGTTATTAACCGGTAATTTTAAAAACCTGGTGATAAAAATATTTGCCACCGATATAGACAGCATAGCGCTGGTGCATGCCGGTAAAGGCCTATATAATTCGGGCATTTCAAAAAACGTTTCGCCGGAACGCCTCGAACGTTATTTTCTGAGGGAAGGCGACAACTACCGGGTAAAACAAATCATACGCAGGATGGTAATTTTTGCCCAGCACGATCTTGTAAAAAACCCGCCCTATTGCAACATGCATTTTATAAGTTGCCGGAACTTGCTAATCTATATGACCCCGGTTTTGCAAAAAAAGATTTTCACCATGCTGCTATTTGGGCTTAAAATGGATGGTTATTTGTTTTTAGGATCAAGTGAAAACCCGATGCCTATTATTAAAAACCTTGAAGTTGTAAATAAAAAATGGAAATTATATAAAAACCTTGAAACCAAACGTGTTTTAAGTTTCGATGCTTTTTCGCTGCCCGAGACTTTGGATTCAAAACGTTCGCCATTGGGTTTTGCACGGGAAGATCAATCAAAAAATAACGGTAACAACTTTACGGAGGCGGTTAATAATGCCTTGGTTAAAGAACTGGATGCCCTGATTGTTTGTGTTGATGAAAACAATCATGTATTGAAAACTTATGGCGACACTACTAAATATTTGCTCCAAAAAAACTTTAACTCAAACCTCGATGAGCTTTTGCCCAAGCCGCTTGCAATTGCATTTAATACTCTAAGCAACAATGCTTTAAAAACTAATAAAAAAGCAATGGTTGGCGGGATAAAAATTAAATATCATAAATCTTTAATTTCTGTAGCCCTTTCGGTAAACCCGCTAAGTATAAAAAAGGGCGGACAAAAGTTTTTATTGGTCACGTTTAGCGAAGACGGAACAGCCGCGCCGCTTTCTAAGGAGGACTTTGATGAAAGGATTTTTATTGACCAGTACACCGCCAACCTGGAAGAGGACCTGAAGGAGCTTAAAATTAAACTGGCCTCCACTTACGAACAATTGGATGCCACTAACGAGAACATGCAATCGTTTAACGAAGAACTGCTTTCGGCCAATGAAGAAATGCAAAGCACCAACGAAGAAATGCAATCGGTAAACGAGGAACTGGATACCATAAATACCAATTACCAGCTAAAAAACAAAGAACTACTGGAGATTAACGACGATTTAAATAATTATTTCAGAAGTAATGTTAACGGCCAGTTATTTGTGAATAATGAATTGTTGCTGATGAAATTTTCACCTGGGACCGTGAAGCTTATCAATTTGCTTGATAGCGATATAGGACGACCTTTAAGTAATATTTCGACCAATATAAAGTTTGAAACCATTATTAACGACACCAAACAGGTTATTGCCGAAGGTAGTATAGTAACCAAAGAAATTGAAACAAACAGCGGGCAATGGTACCAAATAATGACGATGCCCTATGTTCAGCAAGCTGATAATAAAAGAAATGGGGCTGTTATTACTTTTAATGATATTACAGAATTGAAAGGTGTACAGCTTGAGTTGGACCAAAAGAATAAAAGCCTCATCCGCGTAAATGCGGACCTCGACCATTTTATCCATGCGGCCTCGCACGATCTTTTGGCCCCGCTCAGCAATATTGAAACCAGCATCAATATAATGAATCAAATTACCTTGTCGGACAAAAAGCTGATTGATTTTTTAAATATTATCAATGCATCCATAAAAACCTTCCGGTCGCTTATTCATGACATAGGCACTATTGCGAAAGTGGAAAGCGACATGATAGCCCTGGAAACGGTTGATCTTGGCGATGTTCTCAATAATATTGAATGGAGCCTCGAAAATAAAATCGAATTATCGGGTGCCGTAATTATCAGAGAGTTGGATGTGAACGAAATCCTGTTCTCGAAAAAGAATCTTCGAAGTATTTTATATAACCTGGTGTCGAACGCTATCAAATTTAAACGCGATGAAAGCCCAGTTGTAAATATCCATACGGTGAAAGAGGGTGACTACGTTATTCTTACTGTAAAGGATAACGGAACCGGCATCCCTAAGCAAAAGATAAATAAAATTTTTGATATGTACGGGCGGCTTAATCAGGATGTTGAGGGCCACGGCATCGGGCTGTACCTGGCCAAAAAAATAGTAGACGCGGCAGGAGGTAATATTTTGGTAGAAAGTGAAGAAGGCAAAGGCAGCAAGTTTACCATATATTTAAAGGCGGCCCCCGAAACTCCTGTTTTATAGGCACCACAATCCGTCAGTTTGGTGTATTGTGCTGCTAAAAAGTGGCGGCTATTCCAGCTTCAGGGCAATAATCCTTTACAGTAAATTATCCCCCCTGCGGCGAAAACTGCAAAATAAAGGCCGAACCCATCCCGCTTGTTGATTGCACCTGTATATTCCCTTTATGTAATAGCATAATTTGCTTGCACAAACTTAGCCCTATACCGCTGCCGGCCTTACGCGTACTAAAAAATGGGATAAATATTTTATCCAATAGTTCGGGCGGCATGCCCATGCCATTATCGGCCACTTTAACCAATATTTTATTGTTACCGCCTATTTCGGCTGATAGCGTTAAGCGTGGCTCCTCGCGTTCTTTTACCGCCTCTATAGCGTTCACTATCAGGTTTATCATTACCTGTTCTATCAGGTTATGGTCGGCTTCTATGGCCAATGTAGGGTCTCGCAAAATGATTTCAAGCTCAATATTTTTCTTCTCGAGCGTTGGGCGCATCAGGCTGCTAAGTGCCTCAAAAAGGTTACGCACCAGTATTTTGGTTAAATCGAGTTTGGTGATTTTATTTAAACTGCGATAACTTTCTGTAAATTTAAGCAAGCCTTCGCTACGCCGCTTTATGGTATCTATACCCAGCTCCAAATCTTCCAGTTGGCTGCTCACCGGGCTATTGGCAATCTCAGGGCTTTTTAACCGGTTTTTTAACGTATCAGCTAATGAGGATATTGGCGCTACAGAATTCATAATCTCGTGCGTCATCACATTCAAAAGCTTTTGCCATGCTTTTGATTCTGTTTCGTCCAGGGCCTCACTCACGTTTTGAAAGGCCACCAGTTTATAAATCTTATCATCACTGCGGAGTACACTTGCGGTAACCAAAATCTTAATCAACTGCTGATTATGGCTGATGGTTACAATTTTGGCATCGCCGGGTTTTAACTTGATGATTTCCTTATATAAAACTTCCTCGCGTTTTTCGAGCGAGTGAATGGTTTTGAGGTAGGGTACGCCGATTAACTTCTTAAACGATTCATTGATCCAACCCGTTTCGCCGGTTTCCTGCTCGTAGGACAGGATGCCGGTATCCACCAATTCCAGTATCTTTTGCAGGTAATGATATTGGGTCTCTCGCTCGCGGCTTATCAGTTTAAAAGTGGTATTAATTTCGTTAAAACCTTTCCGCAACGGTTTCAATTCGTTGGGTGCTTTCCGCACATCAAAATGGCGCGAAAAATCGCGGTAATGTATTGATTCCACAAATTGGCTTACCTCATCCTGCGCTTTTTTCTGAAAACGGATCATATCCAAAACAGAATAGATCACCAGCGGTACACTTATAATTAAAAAAATATAGTAACCTGTGCCCAGCACCACTAATATCGATGTTACGCTTATAATCATAAACATCAGTATCACACGCAGCACCAGCCGCCATTCGTAACGGTTAAATATCATATTTGCTCAATCTGCGGTAAAGTGCGGTGCGGGTAAGTCCAAGTTCCTTAGCGGCCCTGGTAATGTTGCCATTATGTTTATCAATTACGCGCAAAATGGCATTTTTTTCGAGCGTACTTAAAGGTATATTGTCGTCATCAACAATCACCTCGGTCGATGTTTCTAAAATAGAGAATATCAGGTCGTCGGGGCGTAATATGTGATCGTCGGCCATAATTACCGCGCGTTCAATGGTATATTGTAGTTCGCGTACGTTGCCGGGGTAATTGTACGATTTTAATTTAGCCATCGCCGCAGCATCAAAATCTACCGTAGGCTTAAGGTATTTGCCCGCATATAGTTTGGCAAAATGCCTGGCCAGAATAATAATATCATCGTTACGCCTGCGTAATGGCGGCATATTAATTTCAACAGTGTTTATCCGGTATATTAAATCCTTGCGAAAGCGACTTTCATTAGCCAACTCGCTTAATGGCAGGTTGGTGGCACATATCAGGCGAATATCAACATCTACAGCTTTGTTGGTACCCAAACGTGTTACCTGCCGGTTTTGTAATACCGTTAACAATTTAGCCTGTTGTTGCAGCGATATATTGCCAATTTCGTCTAAAAACAGCGTTCCGCCTTGTGCATCTTCAAACCGACCGCTCCGGTCTTCCCGGGCATCGGTATAAGCGCCCTTTTTATGGCCAAACAATTCGCTTTCAAAAAGGGTATCGGTCAACGCACCAACGTCAACCTTAATAAATGGTTTATCAGCACGCAGGGAACGTTCATGAATGGCTTTTGCCATCAGGTCCTTGCCGGTGCCGTTTTCGCCCAAAAGCAAAATATTGGCATCAGTCGGTGCAATTTTATTCACCTTATGGAAAATATCCTGCATCACCTCCGAATCACCTAATATCGATGTGTCGCCCGTGCCGCTTTTTGCTGATGTTTTAGCCGGTTTTACACCTTCTTTTTTATCCAGCAGGTCCTTAATGGTATCAATCAGTTTTTCGTTATGCCAGGGTTTAACAATAAAATCGTTGGCGCCTTCTTTTAATGAACGAACCGCCAAATCAATATCGCCATAAGCGGTAATCATAATCACGCAAACGGCAGGTTTCCATTCCTTTATTTTACGCAGCCAATACAGCCCCTCGTTGCCGGTGTTAATGGCGCTGTTAAAGTTCATATCCAGCAAAACCAAATCAACCTGGTTACGTTGCAGCAGCCAATTAAGGTTCTCGGGATTTTTTTCGGTAATTACCTCCTGCGCTTCTGTTTTAAGCAAAAGCTTAACGGCGGTAAGCACATCCGGATCGTCGTCAACAATTAAAACAGTAGCTTTTTTTAGTATCATTCTTTTTCGTTCATTAGTTCACTGGTTCACCGGTTTATTGGTGGATGTTTGCCAATAATACTATAATTTATCATTTATTCCGCAAATGTTACTTATTTTAGTGTAAAACAAGCAACCATTAAAAATAAGCGACGTCTCATTGACCAATCAACGAGTACTTATCAATTTTTGTGCTAATTCATAAATATTAATCATAATTTGCTGCATTAAAGCCGCATCATTAAGCATAAACCTATAAACCAATAAACTAATGAATAAACAGCCGCCAATATCAATTAACTGATGAACCAATGATCAAATTACCGCGGTGTATCATAACCGTACACTTGCTGTAACAGAAGCGTACGCTTCAATAATACATTTTAGGTTTAAATTGCTGAAAAACAGCTATTTAATTTGTGGCATATTCTTTTGTAACTATATACCAAAATATAAAATAATAAACTATTTACAGTGGACAGAGTAATTGAAAAAAAGACCTGGAATACCAAAAGGATACTAACCATTGGCGGCATAGCAGCCATTGTTTTATTAATTGCAGGCGCTATTTATGGCACGTCTGGTAAAAGCAAATTAGATGTTGATACCGAACGGCTAACTATCAGCGAAATAACTAAAGGGCCTTTTCAGGAAAATATCCCGGTTAATGGCACCGTAATGCCGCTTAGTACCTTTTATATCGACGCATCAGATGGTGGCCGCGTTGAGCAAAAATATGTGGAAGACGGTGCGATAGTTAAGGCGGGCGACCCGATTTTAAGATTATCAAACACCGACCTTGAGTTGAGACTGGCACAGGAAGAAACTTCTGTATACGGTAACCAAACACAGATGCAGATTTCGAAATCGAATTCACAGCAAAACACCGTTACTAAGTTAAACAACATGGCAGCTGTTGATCAGGCGTTTAAAGAAGCAGAACGTATTTATAAATTAGATAAAGATTTATACGCCAAAAAAGCTATTGGTCTGCAGGAGTTTCAATCGGCGAAAAACACCTATGATTACCAGTTATATAACAGGAAGTTATCGCAACAAATATTGCAACAGGATTCCGCAATGGTTAAGCAACAGGATATCCAAACTAAGGAGCAATATGCCCAAATGAAGACGACTTTAGATCTGTTGCGTAAAGAGGTGGCAGCGCTTATTGTACGTGCCCCCACCGCTGGCCAGTTAACCAACTTCGACGCAGAGATTGGACAAGACAAAAATAAAGGTGAGCACCTGGGCCAAATTGACGTAGCAACGGGCTTTAAGGTGAAAGTAGGTGTGGAAGAGCACTATCTTAACCGCGTATTCACTGGTTTAAAAGGTGATTTTCAGTATGGTGAAAAAACCTATAAACTGATTGTAAAAAAGGTATACCCTGCGTTATTAGCAGGCCAGTTTACGGTAGATATGGCCTTTGTAGGCCCGGTACCAGACGGCATCAGAAAAGGCCAAACCTTACAGGTACGCCTGTTCCTGAGCGACCAAACAACAGCATTATTATTACCTAAAGGCGGTTTCTTCCAGCAAACCGGTGGCAACTGGATATTTAAGGTGAGCGAAGACGGCAAAAAAGCTTATAAAGTTAACATAGCCATTAATCGCCAAAGTCCTGATTACTATGAGTTAACATCAGGTTTAAATGTAGGCGACAAAGTAATTACATCAAGCTACGAGACTTACGGGGATATACAGGAATTGATATTGAAGAAATAGTGATTAGAGGTTGGAGATTAGAGGTTAGGAAAAGCTGCGCTGTAAGTTGCGAGCTGTACACCAATGAACTAATGAACCAGTGAACAAATAAACTAAATTAATTAACTTAAACTATAAAATCAAATCCTTCCGCAATTAAACAATGGAGAGGGTTTAGGAGGCAAAAATGATAAAAATTACAGATCTCGAAAAATTTTACCGCACCGAAGAGGTAGAAACAATAGCTTTAAACAAGCTATCAATTGAAGTTAAAACCGGCGAGTTTGTTGCCATAATGGGTCCATCGGGCTGCGGCAAATCAACTTTGCTGAACATCCTGGGTATGTTGGATGATCCGGATGAAGGCAGCTACGTTTTTAACGGAATTGAAGTGGCTCATTTTACCGAACGTAAACGTGCCGATCTGCGCAAGCACAACATTGGTTTCGTATTCCAAAGCTTTAACCTGATTGATGAATTAACCGTATTCGAAAATGTTGAACTACCATTGATTTACACTGGTGTTCCATCGGCAGAGCGTGTTAAGAGGGTAGAGGAAGTGTTAGACAAAATGCAAATTATGCACCGTCGTAACCACTACCCGCAACAATTATCGGGTGGTCAGCAACAGCGTGTGGCTATTGCCCGTGCGGTTGTGAACAAACCAAAGCTGATTTTGGCGGATGAGCCCACCGGTAACCTTGATAGCAGTAACGGTAATGATGTAATGGAATTGTTAACCGATTTGAACGAACAGGGAACAACCATCATCATGGTTACTCACTCCGAGCATGATGCCCGCTACAGCCACCGTATCATCCGTTTGCTGGATGGTCAAAGCGTAGTGGAAAACATAATGATTTAGTCCGAAAGTCAGTAAAGTCCGAAAGTAAAATGCCGGATTTCCATCGACTGAATTGGTCAGAAGTCAGAAGGTATCGAACTTTCTAATGACCAATGACTACTGACCAATGACCAAACCACCACGAAAGTTTATATAAGTTAATAATAAGTGCCTCCGCTAACTCCTCCTTAAATGGAGGGGTTGGCTTGTGGGATGGAATTGCTGTGCCTTGTTTTTTTAAGTTCTGCGTATTGGTGAGATCGACAATCGAAGTGTAATAACTGTTGATGGCCAACTACTTAGAGCTTTAAATGGTTGAACAAATTAGTTGGATATTACCATGATAAAAAACTTCATAAAAACTGCATTTCGTACGCTGTTAAAAAACAAGGGTTTTACGGCAATTAACGTTTTAGGGCTGGCTTTAGGGTTGGCTACCTGTATGCTTATTGTTTTTTACGTACTGGATGAGTTAAGTTACGACAAGTTCAACGTTAATGCCGACCGGATTTACCGCGTTAATAACGATATCAAATTTGGTGGTATCACCAACTCTTATGCGGTTTCGCCAGCGCCTATGGCAACCGCTTTGTTGGCCGAACTCCCCGAAATAGAAAATACTGTAAGGTTTAGGGACCAGGGTAGTTTCCAGGTAAAGAAGGGTAATCAAAATATAAGGGAGATGAGGCGGATTTATGCCGATGCATCTGTTTTCAGTGTGTTCACGCTCCCGATGATTGCTGGTGACCCAAAAACTGCTTTAAAAGACCCGCGCACAGTTGTTATTACTGAAAACACAGCCAAAAAGTATTTTAATACCACTAATGCCGTAGGGAAAACACTTACGGTTAACGATAGTATATTGTATAAAGTTACCGGCATAATACACGATATGCCCAAACAGGCGCATTTTAACTATGATTTTTTTGTGTCGATGGAGTCACTCGCCGACAGTAAAAATGTAAGTTGGGTAAGTAACAACTATGTAACGTACGTGTTGCTCAAAAAAGGGGTATCGCCACAAGCTGTGGAAGCCAAATTCCCGGGGCTAATCAAAAATCATGTGGGTTCGCAATTGGAGGCTATCATTCATTTAAGTTATGATGCATTTCAAAAAACAGGGAATTATTTTCGACTTAATCTTACCCCGGTTACTGATATTCACCTTCACTCAAACAGGGTAGCCGAGCTGGGGGCTAATAGCGACGTAAAATACGTTTACATGTTTTCAGCGGTTGCCATATTCATACTATTAATTGCCTGCGTTAATTTCATGAACCTTTCTACCGCGCGCTCATCAAACCGTGCGCGCGAGGTAGGGGTAAGGAAAGTATTAGGCTCTCCGCGCAAGTTTTTAGTAGCGCAATTTTTGTCCGAATCGGTAATGGTTACGTTTGTTGCTACCGCGATAGCCGTTTTTGGCGCATGGGCGTTATTACCGCTATTTAACCAGATATCAGGCAAGGAGTTGGCTTTTACCACCCAAACATTTGTTTGGCTTACGCCAACACTCATTTTATTGGTGATTGTAATAGGCTGCCTTGCGGGATCTTACCCGGCGCTCTTTCTTTCGGCCTTTCGGCCCATCGATGTATTAAAAGGTAAGTTATCGTCGGGTTTCAAGGGCGGCTGGCTGCGTAGTTTCCTGGTGGTTTTTCAGTTTGCTATATCTATTTTCCTGATTATCGGTACATTGGTGATTTATAACCAGTTAAAATATATACAAAACCGCGACCTTGGCTTTAAACGCGACCAGATACTGGTAATCCACAACGTTTACACTATCGGGAGCCAAACCAAAGTATTTAAAGAAGATATTAAAAAATTTCCGGAGGTGGCCAATTTAACACTTACCGGTTTTTTACCCAACGAAGGGTATAACAACAACACAACGTTTTTTCAAGATCATAGTATGGATTCCAAAAAGGCGTTAACGACTGCTGTATGGGCAGTTGACGAAAACTATATTCCAACCCTTGGGATGAAAGTGATTGCCGGTCGGAATTTTTCGAAGCAAATGTCAACCGACACTTCGGCTGTAATTATCAACGAGAGCGCTGCGCGGAGGCTTGGTTTTACCGATCCATTAAACAAACAATTGTATTATCCAACGGATAATATGGCTAAAAACATCAAACCGGTGCACATTATCGGCGTAATTAAAGATTTCAATTTTAAATCATTACGCGAAAACATAAGCCCCATGGTATTAAGTTATGGCGATGATTGGGGGGCCTTAGGAATAAAGGTGAAAGCAGTAAATATACCGTCGCTGGTTGCCAAAATAAAAGACAGGTGGAAGGCGTTGGCTCCTAACCAGCAGTTTGATTATTCGTTTATGGACGATGATTTTGATGCCGATTACCGCGCCGAACAACGTGTGGGCACCATCTTTATCACATTTACTTCGCTGGCAATTGTTATAGCGTGTTTGGGCTTGTTTGGTTTGGCCGCATACGCTGCAGAGCAGCGTACAAAAGAAATTGGTATTCGCAAGGTATTGGGCGCCAGGGTATCAACCATAGTAAGAATGCTTTCGGTAGATTTTTTAAAATTGGTATTGATATCCATTTTGGTTGCCGGCCCTTTTGGCTGGTTTTGGGCTCACAGCTGGCTCAACAGTTTTGCCTACCGGGAAAACGTACAGTGGTGGGTTTTTGCCGTAGCAGGCTTTGGCGCTATCGCTATTGCGTTTATTACAATCAGTTTTCAATCTATAAAGGCAGCGTTGAGTAACCCGGTTAATAGCCTTAAAAGTGAGTAGGGGAGTCCGAAAGTCGGGAAAGTCCGGAAGTCCGAAAGAAAAAAATGGACACCAGTGAACTAATGAACCAGTGAACTAATTAACTATTAAAATGATACGAAACTATATAAAAACAGCTTTCCGCGGCCTGATGAAAAATAAGGGATTTACCTTTATTAATGTTTTGGGCCTGGCCTTGGGGCTGGCTACCTGCCTTTTAATTGTGTTTTATGTATTTGATGAATTAAGTTACGACAGGTATAACACCAAAGCCGACAGGGTCTTCCGCTTAAATTACGAAATAAAATTCGGAGGTGTTCAAAACCCTTACGCCATAGCGCCGCCACCCGCTGCTGCTGCATTGAAAGCTGATTTTCCCGAGGTTGAACAGGTCGCACGGTTCAGAAACCGGGGCGGGAATAAAGTAAAAAAAGGCACCCAAAATATACAGGAAGACCGGATGGTATATGCGGATAATTCCATATTTGATGTATTTACCTTGCCGGTAATAAGTGGTAATACCGCAACTGCATTAAAAGACCCACATACGGTAGTTATTACGGAAGATATTGCAAAAAAATATTTTGGTAACACTAATGCAGTAGGGCAGGTACTTACTTTTAATGATACTTCGCAGTTTAAAGTAACAGCCGTTATAAAAAATATTCCCCAGCAATCGCATTTTCACTTCCAATTTTTTATGTCGATGCCGACCATTGCCGAGAGCAGGGAGAATGGCTGGCTGGGTAACAATTTTAACACCTACATTTTGCTAAGACCGGGTGCCGACTACAAGAGCCTTGCCGCGAAACTTCCCGAATTTTTGCACAGGCATGCCACGGCCCAACTGCAAGCCGCCCTTCACATGGACTTCGCCGCTTTCGAAAAAAGTGGCAGCTATTTAAAACTAACACTTATTCCGCTCAAAAACATTCACCTGCAATCGGCCATGCTTGATGAATTTGAACCGAACGGCAACATAGCTTATGTATATATTTTTTCGGCGATTGCCATATTTATATTACTGATTGCCTGTGTTAATTTCATGAATCTCTCCACTGCCCGGTCGGCAAACCGTGCGCGTGAGGTTGGCGTCCGCAAGGTGCTGGGCTCGCCAAGAAAACACCTTGTTGCGCAGTTTTTAACGGAATCGATCATTGTAACATTAGTCGGTGCTGTAATTGCGGTATTTGCGGCCTGGGCGTTTTTGCCGCTCTTTAACCAATTGTCCGGTAAAGAATTAACGGTAACAACTCAAATCGTAAGCTGGCTGGTACCCGCATTGTTTATTATCATTATTGTGATCGGCTGCCTGGCCGGCTCTTACCCGGCTTTATTTCTTTCAGCTTTTCGGCCGATAGATGTGCTTAAAGGGAAACTGGCAGCCGGTTTTAAAGGCGGCACCCTTCGCAGCGTACTGGTTGTATTTCAATTTGCTATCTCTATTTTTTTAATCATAGGCACATTGGTTATTTACAACCAGCTAAAATATATCCAAAATAAAGATCTTGGGTATAACCGGGATCATATACTGATCGTTAAAAATGTTTGGACGCTTGGTAATGGCGCAAATGCTTTCAAACAAGAGATAAAGCAACTGCCCGGCGTGCAAAATGCAACGCTCAGTAACTCGCTGCCTACCGACAATGGGAATGACAATACCAGGTCCTTTTTCAAAAATCAGGTTATCGATCAGAAAGGCGCTGTATTATCCCATGAGTGGGATGTTGACGAGGATTATATTTCGACGCTTGGAATAAAAATGGTAGCCGGCAGGAATTTTTCGCGGGATATGGCTACGGATTCGTCGGCGGTAATTGTAAATGAGGCTTTTGCAAAGCTGTTTGGCTATTCGCACCCTGTCGATCAGTTTGTTTACGCACCTGCAAATAACGAACTCACCAAGACCATTAAGCTTCACATCATTGGTGTGATGAAGGATTTTAATTTTAAATCGTTAAGAGAGAATGTTCCGCCTTTGCTTATTAACCTTGCGCCAAACATGGGCGTGTTGAGTATCCACATTAAGACCGCAGATATTCCCGGTTTATTGGCACAGGTTAAGGATAAATGGAAAGGGGTCTCGTCCAACCAGCAATTTAACTATTCTTTTATGGATCAGGAATTTGACGCTATCTACCGGTCCGAACAGCGCATGGGGGCTATTTCCATGGCCTTTACTTCATTGGCTATCATCATCGCCTGTTTGGGTTTATTTGGCCTCGCTGCCTATTCTGCCGAACAACGCACAAAAGAAATAGGGATCAGAAAGGTGTTAGGCGCCAATGTATCGGATATTGTTAACATGCTTTCAAAAGATTTTATAAAGTTGGTGATTATAGCAATCGTTATTGCCACGCCAATAGCCTGGTGGGCAATGCAAAAGTGGCTGCAAAGTTTTGCTTACAGGCAAAATATGCAATGGTGGGTAGTAGCACTGGCCGGGTTTGGGGCAATAGTTATAGCATTTATTACTATAAGCTCTCAATCGGTAAAGGCTGCCTTATCGAACCCGGTAAATAGTATTAAAAGTGAGTGAGGGGAAGTCCGAAAGTCGGAAAAGTCCGGAAGATAAAATGGATTTGATGACCGACCCACTAATGAACAAGTGAACTAATGAACTAACCATGATAAGAAACTACATTAAAACAGCTTTCCGCAGCCTGATGAAGAATAAGGGATTTACCTTCATCAACGTATTCGGACTTTCTCTCGGGTTGGCTATTTGCATGCTCATCGTTTTTTATGTAATGGATGAGTTGAGCTATGATCATTACAATACCAAAATTGATCGTATTTACCGGGTTAATAACGATGTGAAGTTCAACGGAAATGCAATGTCGGGTACTACTAATCCTGCACCGCTTGCTTCCACTTTACAAAATACTTTTCCTGAAATTGAAAAAACAACGCGGTTTAGGCAAAATGGCGGTGCACAGGTAAAAAAAGGCAATCAGAATATCCAGGAAGACCGGATTACTTACGCCGATCCGGCAATGTTTGATGTATTTACCCTGCCATTGGTTTCGGGTAGCCCGTTTACAGCATTAACCGAACCAAAGTCGGTTGTAATTACCGAAAAAACCGCAAAAAAATATTTCAATAGCATCGATGTTATTGGCAAGACGCTTCTTTTTAACAACACCGATACCTATAAAATTACAGGTGTGATGCGCGATATTCCCAAACAATCGCATTTTATTTTCGACTTCTTTATTTCGATGTCAAGTCTTCCCGAAAGCAAGGAGGTAACCTGGCTCAGCAGTAATTTTCAAACCTATATCCTGCTAAAGCCAGGCGCAAACAGTAAAAAAATTGAAAGTAGTTTTCCGCAAATGGTTAAAACCTATGTTGGGGTTCAATTGCAAAGCGTTATCCATTTGAGCTTTAATGATTTTGAAAAAGGCGGCAATTATTACAGGTTCAGTCTTACCCGGCTAAAAGATATCCACTTAAAATCAAACCGCAACGGCGAAATGGGTACTAACGGCAATATGATATACGTGTATCTGTTTTCGGCGGTAGCCATTTTTATTTTGCTAATTGCGTGCGTTAATTTCATGAACCTTTCCACCGCCCGTTCGGCAAACCGCGCGCGCGAAGTTGGGGTACGCAAGGTATTGGGTTCGGCCCGTAAAAACCTGATAGCCCAATTCCTGGCCGAATCGATTATGGTAACGCTTGCCGCCACAGCAATAGCTTTGTTTGCTGCCTGGGTTTTGTTGCCGTTGTTTAATCAAATGTCGGGTAAAGAGTTAGTGATGTCTAATCAATTGTTGTCCTGGCTTATACCGTCGCTCATTGTTTTGGCCTTTGTGATAGGGTGTTTCGCAGGTTCCTACCCTGCATTTTACCTTTCGGCATTTCAGCCTATCGAGGTGCTTAAAGGCAAACTTTCAACCGGGTTTAAAGGCGGTGTTTTCAGGAGCGTGCTGGTAGTTTTTCAATTTTGTATATCCATATTTTTAATCATCGGGACGCTGGTTATTTACAATCAGCTTAAATATATACAAAATAAAGATCTGGGCTATAACCGCGACCATGTACTCACCATTCAAAACGTTTGGGCGCTGGGCAAGCAATCAAAAGTGTTTAAAAACGAAGTGAAGCAAATGCCCGGAGTTAGCAACGCTACTTTAACCAGTTATACCCCAACCGGTGGCAACCGTAACAGCGGCGCCATATTTAAGTCGGTAACACTTGATGCTGCCAGTGGAATATTGGCGCAGCAATGGCAAGTTGATGAAAATTATATTCCCACCCTGGGCATGAAATTAATTGCAGGCCGCAATTTTTCGAACCAAATGTCCACCGACTCAACGGCAGTGATCATTAATGAGTCGGCAGCCCGGCTGTTTGGGTTTACGAAGCCTTTGAATAGACAACTTTACCGCACTCAGGATGATTACGGTAAGCAAGTAAAGGTATATCATATCATTGGAGTGGTTAAGGATTTTAATTTCAGTTCGTTAAAGGACAATATAGAACCCGTTGTATTAAAATACGAAGAAGACTGGGGCGCGTTAAATATCCGTATCAGTTCCAACAACATCCCTGCGTTGGTTTCTCAAATTGAAAATAAATGGAAATCGTTTTCTCCTAACCAGGCGTTTAGCTATACGTTTATGCAGCAAGATTTTGATGCTACATACCGGTCCGAGCAGCGTATTGGCAAAATATTCGTGTGGTTCACCTCGCTGGCCATTGTTATAGCCTGTTTGGGTTTATTTGGTCTCGCCGCTTATGCGGCCGAGCAGCGCACGAAGGAGATAGGCATCCGCAAAATATTAGGCGCAAACGTATCAACCATTGTAAGCCTTTTATCTGTTGATTTTATAAAACTGGTGGTTATCTCTATTGCTGTGGCCTCGCCATTAGCCTGGTGGGCCATGAATACCTGGTTTTTGCAAAGCTTTGCCTACCGGCAAAATATACAATGGTGGGTGGTAGTCGCAGCAGGGTTAGCAGCAACACTCGTAGCGTTTATAACTATAAGTTTTCAATCAATAAAAGCGGCGTTGAGTAACCCGGTGGATAGCTTGCGAAGTGAGTAGGCAGTTTTCAGTTGGCAGTTTGCTTTAATAAATAGCTAATGACCAACCACCAATGAACTAATGAACCAGTGAACAAATGAACTAACCATGATACGAAACTATTTAAAAATCGCATTCCGGAATTTAAAAAAGGATAGGCAGTTTACCTTTTTAAATGTGATCGGTCTTTCGGCCGGCATTGCCTGTACGTTGTTGATTTATCTGTGGGTTCATGATGAGTTAAGCTATGATAAAATCTTCGCAAACGATGGCCAGATTTACCAGATAATGGAACATCGCGGGGGCGGCGAGACCAGCGGGCTGTCGGACGAATCATCCGGGCTGGTTAGTCAAACTGTTTCAATGCAGGATCCTGAGGTATTATATGCCGCCGCAGTAGCGCCGCCCGATTGGTGGCAAAAGTTTACACTTACTGTAGCCGATAAAAATATTAAAGCAACCGGCCAGTATGTGGGTAAAGATTATTTTAACATTTTCTCTTTTAAAGTACTTCATGGTAATAAATCGCAGATGCTTGCGGCTAAAAACTCCATTGTTATTTCGGATGAGCTGGCTAAAAAGCTGTTTAACTCCAGCGATGAGGCCATCGGCAAAGCCATTAAATTTCAGCACGATAAAGACTTTTTTGTTACCGGCGTTTTTGAGAAGGTTCCGGTTCATTCGTCGCAACAATTTGATTTTGTGCTATCATTCGAATATTTGGCCGATGTACAAGGCTGGGTAAAAACCTGGCCAAATGGGGGGCCACATAACTACGTACTGTTAAAAAAAGGCGCGGACGTTAACGCTTTCGATAAAAAAATCGAAAATATGATTACCCGGTACAGCGGCGATACTACGCGTAAGCTGTTTGCCGCAAACTTTTCGGCCAATTACCTGCATAATACTTTTAACCACGGATCGAGGGTAGGAGGCAGGTATGAATATGTGCAGCTGTTTTCTGTAATTGCTATATTTATATTGTTGATTGCCTGCATCAATTTCATGAACCTGTCCACAGCCAAAGCTTCGGGCCGGATGAAAGAAGTGGGGATAAAAAAGGTGGTTGGCGCTGGCCGAAGTCAGTTAATTACACAGTTTCTGTCCGAATCAATGTTACTGGCTATTCTCACAACAATTCTTGCAGTTGGGATAGCCTGGCTGTTGCTGCCGCAGTTTAACCAGTTAACAGGTAAGGACATTCAAATGGATTTTGATGTGCAACTTATTCTCATGCTGGTAGGCATAGCCGTTTTTACCGGTATTGTATCCGGAAGTTACCCGGCTCTGTATCTTTCAAAATTCAATCCGCTGGCTATTTTAAAGGGAAAACTTAAATCGTCCTTGTCAGAATTAGTTGCACGTAAAGGCCTGGTGGTGTTTCAGTTCACCATTTCGGTGGTGTTGATTGTTGCTGTATTGGTTATTTACAAACAAATACAAATGATACAATCAGTGCCGCCGGGTTATAACAAAGATAATGTAGTAAGGATAGATTCGGAGGGCAAGCTCCAGGGCACTGAAGACAATTTTGCGACGCAGCTAAAGACAATACCGGGTGTGGTAAATGCAAGTTATACGCAGCACAATATAGTGGGGCGCAACTATGCCACCGGTGGCCTCAGCTGGGATGGTAACATTGCCGCCGACCAGGCAATTTATTTCGAAGGCTTTTTTGGCGGTTTTAATCTGATCGAAACCTTAGGTATGAAGATGGCCGCCGGAAGGTCTTTTTCGAAAGATTTCGGATCAGAAGGAAATAAGATCATCCTTAATGAGGCCGCTGTGAGAACAATGCACCTTAAAAATCCGATAGGGAGCAATATTAAGGCTTATGGTAATAATAATTACCAGGTTATCGGGGTGGTGAAAGATTTTCATTTTGAATCATTGCACGAAGTAGTAAAACCTTCATTTATTATGCTTAATGGCGGTAGCCCCTACAACAAAATGATTGTACGGATAAAAGAAACCAATCAAAAAGAAACCCTTGCCCAAATACAACGGCTGTACGAGTCGTATAACCCGGGTTTCCCTTTCCAGTACAGCTTTTTAGACCAAGCCTACCAAAAACAATACGAAACCGAAGTGCGGGTTTCCCTGCTGTCCGAGTATTTTTCGGGCCTGGCGATTCTAATATCCTGCCTTGGGCTTTTTGGATTGGTAGCCTTTACCGCTCAAAAACGGCAGAAGGAAATCGGTGTGCGTAAAGTTATCGGCGCATCGGTTAATAGTATTGCTGTAATGCTCACCAAAGATTTTTTAAAGTTGGTTGTTATTGCTGTTATGATCGGTTTTCCGGTTGCCTGGTATATTATGCACCAATGGCTGCAAAGCTTCGCCTACAAGGTTGATATGGGTGCAGGCGTATTTATTATAGCCGTAACGGCGGTGACATTGATAACGATATTAACGGTAGGCTTCCAGGCAGTGAAAGCGGCGCTGGCGAACCCAGTAAAGAGTTTGCGTTCGGAATGATTGTCATTAGTCATTCGTCATTGGGTTGCTTTGCGAACCTGTCTGATGACCAATAACTATTGAAGGAACTTATTAATGACCAATGACTAAAAAGAAATGATTAAAAACAATATAAAGATGGCTTTCCGGAGCCTCACCAAAAACAAGGCGTTTACCGCCATAAATGTATTGGGCCTCGCATTGGGTCTTGCCAGCTGCCTGTTGATTATATTTTACGTGGCCGACGAATTAAGTTATGATCGCTACAATACCAAAGCCGACAGGATATACCGAGTAAACGAGGATCTTAAGCTGGGCGAAAACAATGTTTTGTATGCTGTTTGCATGCCCCCGCTGGCGCAGGCATTAAAAAACGACTTCCCTTACGTTGAAAACGCGGTAAGGATAAAAAACCTGGGTTCGCGGCATGTAAGGAAAGGAACAGTTAATATTCTTGAAAACCGTATGGCGTTTGCCGATCCATCGTTGTTTGATGTATTTACGCTGCCCATGATTACCGGCAGCCCGGCCTCGGCCTTAGCCGAACCAAATTCGGTGGTCATCACTGAATCTACCGCTAAAAAATACTTCGGCTCTACAAATGTTGTGGGTAAAACCATGACGTTTGACGACAATAACTTTTTTAAAGTAACCGGCGTTATTAAAGATATTCCAGTTCAGTCGCACTTTAATTTCGACTTTTTTGTGTCTATGGCTTCGTTCCCGGATAGTAAATCGAACGAATGGTTAAGAAGCGATTACAATACCTATGTTTTATTTAAGGATGGCGCCGATCATCAAAAATTAGAAGCTGCCCTGCCTGCGTTCTTAAATAAATACAGCGGCGATCAAATGCAGGCGCAATTGCACATGAACATGACCGCCTTTGAAAAAAGCGGGAGCTTCTTCAGGTTAAATTTAACACCGCTTACGGCCATTCACCTTCACTCCAACCGAAGCGGCGAACTTGGGCCTAACAGCACATCCGAATATGTTTATATCTTCTCGGCCATTGCCCTATTTATATTGATCATCGCCTGCGTTAACTTTATGAATCTGTCTACAGCGCGGTCGTCAGGCCGTGCCCGCGAGGTAGGGGTGCGCAAGGTATTGGGTTCATCGCGAAAATCGTTAATCATGCAGTTTCTGTCCGAATCAATATTAATAACATTGGGTGCCGCAGTAATTGCTGTTTTTGTTGCAACAGCATCGCTGCCGGCATTTAACCAATTAGCGGGTAAAAGCATGGTTATCAACTCGCAAACATTCAGCTGGCTTATTCCTGCATTGTTGTGCATCGTGTTGATAGTGGGCGTATTGGCAGGCTCTTATCCTGCATTTTTTCTTTCGGCATTTCAGCCTGTTAATGTGTTAAAAGGTAAGCTATCCGCCGGGTTTAAAGGTGGTTGGCTGCGCAGTGTTTTGGTGGTATTCCAGTTCGGTATTTCTATTTTCCTCATCATAGGCACATTGGTCATATACCGTCAGCTGAATTATATCCAAAACAGGGATTTAGGTTACAACCGCAACCAGGTGCTGGTAATACAAAATAACTTTGAATTAAATAAACAGGCCAGTGTTTTTAAGCAGGAAGTAAAACAATTGCATGGCGTTGAAAATGCAACGATGACGGCTTTCCTGCCAACGTCCGGCCAGAAAAGCACCGCCATATTTTTCAAAGATGCATCGTTTAATCAGAAACAGGCACTGTTCCCGCAAACCTGGGAGATTGACGAAGATTATATTAACACGCTCGGTATGAAAATGGCCGCCGGCCGCAGTTTTTCGAGGGATATGTTGACCGATTCAAGCGGCATTATTATCAACGAAGCAGCTGCCAAATTTCTCGGACTTGCCGATCCTTTAAATAAACCGCTCTATAAATCGAATGGAGGCGAACAAAGCGTTGCGAATTCAAAGCAATACCATATCATCGGCGTAGTGAAGGACTTTAATTTCAGTAGTCTACGGGATGTGATCAGTCCGGTGGTATTGACGCTGGCACACAATACCGGTGCCTTGAGTATCCGCGTAAGCACCAATAATTTACCGGCATTAATGTCGCAAATCAAAAATAAATGGAAGGAACTGGCGCCAAGTGTACCCATGAATTATTCCTTTATGGATCAGGACTTTGACGCCTCCTATCGCGTGGAGCAGCGCACAGGCACCATATTTATCGTATTTACGTCGCTTGCTATCATTATCGCCTGTCTGGGTTTATTTGGCCTGGCTGCTTATGCCGCCGAACAGCGTACCAAAGAGATAGGCATCAGGAAAGTACTGGGCGCAAGCGTTACCGTAATTGTTAAAATGCTGTCGCTGGATTTTATAAAGCTGGTGTTTATTGCTATGCTTTTTGCATTCCCGCTGGCATGGGTATTTATGAATAAATGGTTTTTGCAGGATTTTGCCTATAGAGCAAACATCCAGTGGTGGGTGCTGCCGCTGGCCGGGACAATTGCCACTGTTATTGCTTTTGTAACCATAGGTTTTCAATCGGTAAAGGCAGCGTTGTCGAACCCGGTAGATAGCCTTAAAAACGAGTGATTAGAGGTTAGAGATAAGAGATTAGAAAAATTCATCAATAAATATAAGGGCCATCATAACAATGACTTAATGCCCCAATGACTTAATGACTCAATACAATGATAAAAAACTATATAAAAATCGCATTCAGAAACCTTTGGAGACACAAAAGTTTTTCGTTAATCAACATTGTTGGCCTGGCTGTAGGCATGACGGCTTTTTTGCTGATCGTCATGTACGTGACTTTCGAATTGAGTTACGATAAGTTCCATACCAAAGGCGATCAGGTTTACCGCCTGAACGTGGATATTAAATCGGCTAATGATGTGATGAAGTTATCACAGTCCACAGCACCCATGGGGCCTGCGCTTAAAGCAGGCTTTCCGGAAGTATTGGACTATACACGGGTATTCGGTGATGATGAGGTGGTTAAAGTTGACAATCAGCAGCCGTTTCATGAAGAGAAGGTATTGCTGGCCGAGCCTTCGTTTTTTACCGTTTTTAGCTTTCAACTGATAAGAGGTGATCCTAAAACATCGCTAAAAGATCCTTTCTGCATGGTGTTGACTGAAACAACCGCGAAGAAGTATTTTGGCAATGCTGACCCGATGGGTAAAACGCTTTTGGTTGCAGGAAAATACCCGGTAAAGGTAACCGGGGTAGCTAAAGATTGTCCGCTCAACTCGCAGTTTAAATTTGACATGCTTTATTCGATTGCCACTATGGAAAGTGTGAGCAAAGGGCGCCTGCAAAACTGGGGAAACTTTGGCAATTACACTTTTTTGCTGTTGGCTAAAGGCGCCAACGCCGCTCAGTTACAGGCAAAATTCCCGGCATTTTTGAAAAAACATATCAGCGAGGAGAACCGCAAGCGCGGGCAGGATTATAACCTGTATTTGATGCCGCTAAAAGATGCTTATATGGACCCAAGAGGAGGTTTAGAGCAAGGCAGTATGAGCAATGTTTACACGTTTTCTATTGTTGCCTTGTTTATCCTGCTCATTGCGGCCATCAATTTCATCAATTTAACAACGGCCCGTGCTACCGAAAGGGCAAAGGAAGTGGGGGTTCGCAAAGTAATTGGCGCTGCCCGCAGCCAGTTAACTATCCAGTTTTTGGGTGAATCCGTTATTCTTTGTTTGATTTCACTGATTGTTGCTACTGTCCTGATTTCATTGCTATTACCGATGTTCAATCAATTGGCAGGTAAAACCATCAGCGATGGCATCTTCGAACATGGCTACGTGTTTATTCTTGTTGGCATCGCCCTGCTGATTGGTTTGGTGGCCGGCGTTTATCCGGCATTGGCGCTTTCGGCATTTAAACCGGTTGTTATTTTAAAGGGGAGGTTTAGTTCATCATCAAAAGGCGCTTTATTGCGCAAAAGTTTGGTTGTGTTTCAGTTCACCATCTCCATAGTTTTGATAGTAGGAACATTGGTGGTTTACAATCAAATCAGTTATATGCGTAACCAGCCGCTAGGCTTTGAAAAAACGCAACGGGTGACTGTGAATTTTGGTGGGGATGATAACGTGACCAAAAATTATCAAACCATTAAAAACGAATTCAAATCCATCCCAAATGTCTCGATGGTTTCAGTATCATCAGGGAGCCCCGGTGCTGGTAACAGCAATGCGCACTCCGAACTGGAAAACAGGCAGGGCGTGATGCAGCCGATAAACATTAATATGTACGATGTGGATTATGATTTTATGCCGATGTACGGGATGAAAGTAATAGCGGGCCGCGCATTCTCAACTGATTTTCCAACAGACTCCACGAAATCAATAGTTATAAACGAAGCCGCTGTAAGGGCTCTCGGTTATACATCGGCCAATGACGCTGTTGGTAAAAAGTTTTCGCAATGGGGCAGGACCGGCCAAATTGTTGGAGTGGTTAAAGATTTCCATTACCGTTCGTTGCAACAAAACGTGGAGCCGTTAAACATGCGTATCAATCCCTCAAACACTTATCTGTTTACCATGAAAATAGCCGCGGCAAATGTACCCGCTACCATCGCCGCTATAGAAAATAAATGGAAGGCGCTGGTACCACAACTTCCTTTTAATTATGATTTTGTGGATGCTAATTTTAATAAACAGTACGCAACCGAAGAACGCTTCGGCAAGTTGTTTATGTATTTCGCCGTGCTGGCCATATTTATTTCGTGCCTCGGTTTGTTGGGTCTGGCATCATACAGCACACTCCAACGCACCCGCGAAATCGGCATCAGGAAAGTATTAGGTGCAAGTATCCCCGGCATTGTAAACATGCTTTCGCGCGAGTTTATGCTGCTGGTGTTAATTGCGGCATTTATAGCTTTCCCGCTTTCGTGGTATGCCATGAATAGCTGGCTTAAAGATTTTGCTTATAAACTACCCATAAGCTGGATAGTATTTGCCACAGCCGGGGTATTGGCTTTTGTAATAGCGATATCAACGGTAAGTTTCCAGGCGATAAAGGCATCGCTGGCAAACCCGGTGAAGAGCCTGCGTTCGGAGTAACTTCCCACGCCTCACCCTAAATCCCTCTCCAAAGGAGAGGGACTTAACAACTCCCCTCTCCTTGGAGAGGGGCTGGGGGTGAGGCGTGACACTAATGAACCAATGAACTAATGAACCAACATGATAAAGAACTATTTTAAAATTGGCTGGCGTAATTTATGGAAGAACAAGGTTTTTTCGTTAATTAACATCTTCGGGCTGTCGTTAGGCATGGCGGCTTGCCTGCTCATATTACAGTTTGTAAACTTCGAACTGAGCTATGATCATTTTAACAAAAATGCATCGGATGTTTACAGAGTGGTGAACGACAGGTATCAGAATAATAAACTGATTCAGCACGGCACCATCACCTATTCGGCAGTAAGCAGGGCTATGAAAGAAGATTTTCCTGAAGTAGTAAATTACACCAGGCTTGTCCCCGGAGGGGAACAGGTTTTAATTTACGATGGTAAAAAGATACCTAAGGAACAGGCACTCTTTGTCGATAATTCATTTTTTTCAATGTTTTCGTACACAATGCTTGTCGGCGACGCCAAAACGGCTTTGAAAGAAGCTAACACCGTAGTAATCTCCGAAACAACTGCGCGTAAGGTATTTAACATAAAGGATAATAATTTCGACCCATATTATGGAAAACTAATAAAGGTATCGCAGGATACTTTCCCATCAAAAGTTGTTGGTATCATCAAGGATGTGCCTGAAAATTCCATATTAAAGTTTGATATGTTACTATCTTATCAAACGCTGATACATACCTATAGTTATAAACAGGCCGATTATGATTTTACTGATTCTGATTTCTGGCATTACATCCAGCTAAAACCTGGGACCGACTATAGAGTGTTTGATGCAAAGCTGGCGGCATTTAGCCAAAGGCATTTCCAGGGCAATAAGGTGTCGGGCAGCGTGGAGAAATTTTACCTGCAACCGTTGCTTAACGCGCATTTATATTCGGATACGGAATATGAAATTGGCAACACCGGCAGCTACATGGTTGTTTGGGGCTTATTGCTTATCGCCTTGTTTATCATTGGCATAGCATGGATCAACTATATTAACCTGGCCACAGCGCGTTCGGTTGAACGGGCCAAGGAGGTAGGCGTACGCAAAGTAACGGGTGCCACAAAAGGCCAGTTAATCAGGCAGTTTTTAACCGAATCACTCATTATTAACGTACTGGCATTAGGCATTGCTTTAGTAATGGTAGGCTTTGCGCAGGGATATTTTAATACGCTGGTACAGCATCAGCTGTCGCTGGCCTATTTATTCCAAAAGGGTTTAGGCGGCTACGTGGTAAGCATCGGCTTAGTGGTGGTTATCCTTACGGGGATCTTTATTTCGGGCTTTTATCCCGCTTTTGTATTGTCGGCATTTAAACCGATATTGGTGTTGAAGGGTAAGTTCAGCAGTTCGAAAAAGGGAGCTATTTTGCGGAAAGGCCTGGTAGTGTTTCAGTTCGCCATTACCGTGGTATTAATAATAGGCTCGTTTGTGGTTTATAAGCAAATAAAGTTCATGAGCAGCCAAAAGCTGGGTTTAAGTATCGACCAAATGCTGGTAATCGGTGGTCCACAGTTTGTTACCCGCGATACCACCTTTGTAACCCGCGCCAATGCATTTATGGCCGAACTTGATCAAATCCCTGGCGTTAAAAAAGCAGCCAGCTCGTTTTGGGTACCCGGCAACGAAACCGGCAGAAATTTTAATTTCCACGCCGCCGAAGGCGACCCCCATACTAATTACACTATGCGCTTTAACGGTATTAGTGCCGACTATATCAGAACGTACGGTATGAAAATAGTAGAAGGCAGGGATTTTACACTAACGGATTACAACCACGACTACGATAAAGTACACAACACTATTATCAACGAAAACGCGGTAAAAACGCTGGGCTTTAAATCGCCAAAGGCTGCTATTGGCCATATATTGGTTAACGGCGGCAAAAAATGGGATATTGTTGGTGTAGTTGGCGATTTTCATCAAAAATCGCTGCGATACCCTATAGAACCAACCACGTTCAGGCCACTGCTGAACCTGCAAAACCAAATATCCATAAAAATAGATACTAAAAACGTCGCCGAAACCGTAGCAGCTATAAAGGCGAAATACGATGGCTTCTTCCCCGGCAATATATTCGATTACACATTTTTAGACGAACAATACAACGCCCAATACAAAAACGACCAATTGCTCGGCACAGCATTCAGCATATTTGGCGGCTTTGCCATTTTCATAGCCTGTTTAGGCTTGTTGGGATTATCGCTATTTGCAACCATCCAGCGCACCAAGGAGATAGGCGTGCGTAAGGTGCTTGGAGCATCAATAGGCAACATTGTTTTATTGTTATCCACAGACTTTATAAAACTGGTATTATTAGCCATTGTAATAGCAATACCTGTATCATTTTACATATTGCACCAATGGCTGCAGGGTTTTGCATATCAAACCGCCATGAGCTGGTGGATATTCGCGCTGGCAGGCCTGGCAGCTATAGGCGTTGCACTGGTAACCATAAGCTTCCATGCAATTAAAGCGGCAGGGACAAATCCGGTGAAGAGCCTCAGGTCCGAGTGATTAGAGGTTAGAGATAAGAGGTTAGGATGATCCGGCCATGAACCATGAACTATCAACCATGAACTAATATACCATGATAAAAAACTATTTTAAAACCGCGTACCGCAGCCTGTTAAAAAACAAGGGCTTCACCTTTTTAAATGTTATTGGCTTATCAGTGGGCCTGGCGACGTGCCTGTTGATTGTTTTTTATGTGGTGGACGAGTTAAGTTACGACAAATTCAACACTAAGGCCGACTGGATTTATCGTGTTACCATTTCGGCTAAACTAAACGGGAATGCCGGGGTCTATGCCACTTCGGAAGGACCGTTAAAGGATGCATTGAAGCAAAACTTCCCTGAGATAGAAAAGACTGCCCGACTAATTGATAAAGCTGGGTTGGCTGCTATGCCTCAGAAATTTTATTTCAAAAAAGGGAATAACAATATTGAAGAGCGAAAGATTGTGTTCGCCGAATCAAGCCTGTTTGATGTTTTTACGCTGCCAATGATTGATGGCAGTTCTGCAAATTCGCTGGATGCACCCAACACCATCGTAATCACCGAAAGCGCGGCGAAAAAATATTTTAACCGGGTGGATGTTGTAGGGCAAACGCTGACTGTAAATGATAGTACGCTTTATAAAATAACTGGTGTTTTAAAGGATATGCCCCTGCAGTCGCATTTTAATTATGACTTTTTTATGTCCTTTTCTTCTCGTCCGGAAAGTAAATGGACAGGGTGGGGTTACAGCGGGGTTCACAATTACCTGTTGGTGAAGCCGGGTGCCAATATTAAAAGCCTGGAAGCCCGGATCCGCAGTTTGGAGATAAAAAATTCACCTGCGGATGCTAAAACATGGACCAGCGGGGATAATTACCTCAAAACCATTTTAACGCCGCTTACCGATATTCACCTGCGCGATGACAGCCAGTATGCACTCGATAAAGCCGGAAGTATCCAATATGTGTATATATTTTCGGTTATCGCCATTTTTATATTACTGATTGCCTGCGTTAATTTTATGAACCTTTCTACGGCCCGTTCGGCAAACCGTGCAAAAGAGGTTGGCGTACGTAAGGTATTAGGCTCGGCGCGTAAATATCTTGTGGCACAATTTTTAACCGAATCTGTTTTGGTAACCTTAACATCGGCAATAATAGCCGTTTTTTTGGCGCTGGCGCTGTTACCTGCCTTTAACCAAATGGCAGATAAACACCTGGCATTTACGCCACACACTTTTACCTGGTTATTGCCTGTATTGCTCGTTATTGTTTTGGTGGTTGGCTTTTTAGCCGGCTCTTATCCAGCGCTTTATCTTTCAGCATTTCAACCTATTGAAGTGTTAAAAGGTAAGATTGCTGCCGGTTTTAAAGGCAGTTTCTTACGCAGCTTTTTGGTGGTTTTCCAATTCTCTATTTCCATTTTTCTTATTATCGGCACATTGGTTATTTATAACCAGCTTAACTATATCCATAATAAAGACCTCGGCTTTAATCGAAACGAGGTGCTGGTGATAAAAAACGCGAACGTATTGGGCAACCAGGCTAAAATATTGAAGAATGAAGTAAAACAAATGCAGGGCGTGGTAAATGCCACCATGTCGTCGTTCCAGCCAACAGGCGGCGAGCCGAATAAAACAGGGTTGTTTCCACATCGCCAAATTGATGTTAAAGAGGATATTTTAACAGAGTTTTGGCCGGTTGATGAAGATTATGTCAATACTATGGGGCTTAAGATAATAAACGGCCGTAATTTCTTGAAGCAAATGGCAACAGATACATCGGCTATGATTGTAAATGAGGCATTTGTGAAAAAGTTTGGTCAAAGAAATCCGTTGAATAAAGATGTTTACCGGTTTAGTTTTGGTTTACAGCAATTTCATATCATCGGGGTGGTGAAAGATTTTAACTACGAATCTTTAAGGGATAATATCACGCCGCTGGCGCTGGTATATGATAGTGACAATGGAGCAATCAGCGTAAAGCTGAATACAGCGAACCTGACCGCACTGATGTCGCAAATTGAAAATAAATGGAAAGAACTTTCGCCGAATCAGCAATTTAGCTATTCGTTTATGGACGAGGATTTTGACGCAGCTTATCGCACTGAACAACGGGTGGGCACGCTGTTTATTTCCTTTAGCACCCTCGCTATTATGATAGCCTGCCTTGGTCTGTTTGGCCTGGCCGCCTACGCCGCCGAGCAGCGTAATAAAGAAATAGGCATCCGCAAAGTATTGGGCGCCAGTATATCGGGCATAGTGGGTATGTTATCTATGGATTTTATAAAATTAGTGCTTATTTCCATTGTAATTGCCACACCGTGCGCCTGGTGGGCCATGAATAAATGGTTTTTACAAGGCTTCGCTTATCGCCAGGATATACAGTGGTATGTACTGGCAACGGCTGGACTTACAGCAATATTCATAGCCTTTGTAACGATAAGTTTTCAATCCATCAAGGCAGCTTTAGGTAATCCGGTGGATAGCCTTAGAAGTGAGTAACGAAGCGACATCTGAATCAACTATTAACGAACCAATGAACCAACCATGATAAAAAATTACATCAACATCGCATTCAGAAGCCTTAGGCGCAACAAATTATTGTCGTTTGTAAACATTGCAGGTTTAAGTATAGGGCTTGCCTGCCTAATGCTGATTATGCTGTTTGTAAACGATGAATTTAGCTTTGATAAGTTTCATCAAAACGGAAATCGTATATTTAGGTTGGTAAGTGTATCAACGGATTCATCAGGAACGGTATATCCAACAGGCTTAACCGCCAATCCGCAAGGGCCGGATTTTGCTGCGGATATTCCGGGTATCGAAAGCTTTTGCAGGATACAAGGCTGGGATATGACCACAAAAACAGGCGCCAACGCTTTGCAGGCTAAAGTACTGTATGCCGACACCTCGTTTTTTAAGATGTTTTCTTTTAAAGTGCTAAGCAGCGGCAACGGAGCTCTGCTTAACGGGCGCAACTCGGTAGTGTTAACTGCGGAACAAGCAGCTAAAAGCTTTGGAAAAGCCGACCCTGTTGGAAAAATGATTGATATACAGGTTGAAGATAAATTTGAGCCTTTCCTGGTAACCGGAGTGGTAGTTAATCCTCCGGCCAATTCATCCATCATGTTCGATATGATTATCCCCTTCGAGCGCACTTTAGCTACGGACGCAAAGGAGCGAAACAGGGACATGAGTGACTGGAACAGCACCTATTTAAATACATTTTTCTTATTGCGCAACGCTGATGCCGCCGTGCAGGTGCAAAATAAATTTGAGCAATCGTTTTTAAAATACAACGGCGAAAACTGGGCCAAATACAAAAAACATTACGGTAAAAATGTAAAACGCGAATATCAATTGCAGCCGTTTTTAGGTATGCACCTGAGCAGCCATTTTAATGTGAGTAATGGTTTAAGCAATGCGAGTGATGTTTCTCATTCTTACATTCTTACGGCCTTAGGTGTTTTAATTTTAATTATTGCCTGTATCAATTTTGTCAACATTATGCTGGCGCGTTCGGCGGCCCGCAGTAAGGAGATTGGGGTACGTAAAGTTTCAGGAAGCTCAAAGACGCAGCTTATTTTTCAGTTTTTAACAGAATCGGCGGTGATCACGGCTTTGGCGTTTATTCCGGCTATTGTTATGGTACAGCTATTTCTACCTGTATTTTCACAACTTGCCGATAAGTATTTCGAAATCAGTTACCTATTTCAATGGAATATAGTAGTGCTTTTTGTGGGTTTGTGGCTGCTGGTGTCGTTCCTGGCCGGGTTTTACCCCGCATTTGTGGCATCGGGCTTTAACCCGGTGCTAACTTTATATGGTCGTTTTAAGCTTTCCGGGAAAAACACGCTGGGTAAATCGTTGGTGGTGCTGCAATTTGTTATCGCGTTAACGCTGATTATTACTACCGTGGTATTTGAGCGCCAGTTTAATTACATGACCAAATCTGACCAGGGGTATAAAACCGAAAATATTTTAAGGGTTGATTTACCATATAACAAACCAGCCGAAAATAAGGTCATTAAAAACGAGCTGGCTAAAATGCCTTCCATTAAAATGACCGGGGCAAAAGCGGGCGACTACAACAAGACGGTCTTTACCATAAACAAAAAGGAAACAGACTGGACCTATTATGAAAACATAGACGATCAATATCTACAGGTATTGGATATTCCTTTAGTAAAAGGCCGCTATTTGAGTTACAACAATCCGTCGGATACCATCTCCAATTGTTTGGTAAATGAAGCATTTGTTAAAACTTACCTCGATGGCAGCCGCAGTGCTGTCGGACAAATAATTGGCGGCCCGTCTATGTATGGGAGTAAACCCATGCAAATTGTTGGGGTGGTGAAAGATTATCATTCCACCAACTTTAAGAAGATGATAGAGCCGGTTTATTTTGCCCTGGATAAAAAAGGCCACACCCAACACCTGTTTGTTAAATACGAAGCCGGACAGGCGGCGCAGGCAATTAGTGCTATTCAAAAGTCGGCAAAAAAAATGTTGCCGTTCGATGCAGTGAGCTATAATTTCCTGGACGACTGGAACCGGCAACTGTATGCCACGGAAGAACAATGGAAAAACATTGTTACCTACGCGGCACTTATCGCGATATTAATATCGGCGTTGGGCCTTTTTGCGCTCACTACGCTTGCCGCCGAACAAAGAATAAAAGAAATTGGTATTCGCAAGGTGCTTGGCGCTTCTATCGCAAATATTACAGCGATGCTCTCTGCTTCCTTTTTAAAGCTGGTTGTAATTGCGTTTGCAATAGCAGTTCCCATTTCCTGGTATTTAATGAACAAATGGCTGCAGGCTTTCGCTTATCGTATTGCGCTAAGCTGGTGGATTTTTTTACTATCGGCAGCCGTAACATTGTTGGTGGCGTTTATAACGATCAGCTACCATACGTTTAGAGCAGCGGCGGCGAACCCGGTGAGGAGTTTGAGGAGCGAGTAAGCAGTTTTTAGTGGGCAGTTAACAGTAAAAACGACCAACCACCAATGACAAGTGAACTAATGAACTAATGAACCAATCATGATAAAGAATTACATCATCATCGCATTCAGAAACATCAGGCGTAATTTTACATACGCTTTTCTGAACGTTTTCGGGCTTGCCTTGGGCATTGCCTCTTGCCTGGTTATTTTCCTGATAGTTAGGAACGAACTGAATTTTGACAATTTTGCCAAATCGGATCGCATCTACCGGGTAACCTGGAATGCTATCGATTTTAATTCAAATACCTCAATGGCAATTGGTTACAAAATGCGTAACGATTTCCCTGAACTGGAAAAAGTTACCCAGGTGATGTACCGTACTGATGCACTGGTTAAGATAAACAATACCCGCTTTCGCGAAAAGCAATACGCCGTAGCCGACGAATATTTTACCAGTGTTTTTAATTACGACTGGATTGCCGGCGACCCTAAGACGGCACTAGCTGAACCCAATAGCACAGTACTTACCGAGAGCGCGGCCAAAAAATATTTTGGCAATGCCAATGCAATGGGGCAGGTGGTGAACCTTGATAACCATACCGATTTAAAGGTAACGGGCATCATTAAAGATGCACCGGCCAATACCAGCGTGCCGTTTAATTTCCTGATATCGATGGCAACGGTACGCAAGCAAATGGATTTTGCTTTTAACAATGTATGGGCTATAGGCGGCGGCTTTTTCACCTATATTTTGCTTCCGCCGAATTACCCGGTTAGTAAAATTCAGAACCGTGTATCGTGGTTTTTTAAAAAAGAACTGGGACAAAGAAGCGGGGCACGATGTGCGTTTGCCCTTACAGCCCATCAGGGATATCCACTTCGATCAGCGGTATATTAACAACGTAATCACCCCTACATCAAAAGATACTTATTATGCGCTCTTTGGAGTTGCCCTGCTCATTATCATTACTGCTTGTATCAATTTTATAAACCTGGCAACTGCGCAGGCCATAAAACGCGCTAAGGAAGTTGGCGTCCGCAAGGTGCTTGGCGCCAACCGTAGCCAATTGGTAAAACAGTTTATGGGCGAAACCACAGTACTTATTTTGATAGCTTTAGTATTGGGTGTTGGGTTGGCAGCCATATTTTTATCGGGAGCAGGCGAATGGATCAACATCAGGATCGGTGCCGATCAGTTGACGCAACCGGTAGTAATGTTATGGATTGCCGGCCTGACTGTTTCAGTCATCCTGATTGCTGGGTTATACCCATCATTTGTGCAGTCGGCGTATCAGCCTGTCGAATCGCTGAGAAGCCAAACCGGCGGTTTAACACGCGGCTTTACTTTACGAAAAGTACTGGTGGTGTCGCAATTTGCCATATCGCAAATGTTAATTGTGGGTACGCTGATTGTGGCGGCCCAAATGGATTATTTTCAAAACCAGGATTTGGGTTTTAATAAAGATGCTGTTATTTCGATGGGGCTTCCGGATAGTGCCAAAGTCGAAACTTTTCGTCAACAACTTGCCGCCAATCCGGGGGTGAAGGCTGTCAGTTTTTCATCGGGTGCACCATCGTATGCTAATAATGCTGCAGGCTGGGTTGCTCCGGAATACGGTGTTACCAAAGATGATGTAACCAACGTCATATTTGCCGATGAAAATTATATCGACATGTTTGGCCTGAAGATGCTTGCCGGGCAAAAACTGATAAAAACTGATCCTAAAAACCCAGCCTTTAATCTTGTAGTTAATGAAACGCTGATCCATAAAATGCACATTATGGACCCTGCAAAAGCCATCGGTGCACGTTTTACCATTAACGGTCAAAAGGTAACGATCATGGGAGTTGTGCACGATTTTCAGGAAGAATCAAAACATAAGGCAAGGCGTTCGGTGGTGATTATGTATGCTCCACGAAACTTCTATATGGCGAGCGTGAGGATACAGCCTGCTGCAATGGGTACTACTATCGCCGGCATTGATAAATTATATTCGACCCTGCAGCCTAACGATCTTTTCGACTATGAGTTTTTAGATGAACATATTGCCAAGTTTTATGTCCAGGAGCAAAAAGTGTACACTGCTTTTAAGTTTTTCTCAGGCATCGCTATATTTATCGGTTGCTTGGGGTTGTATGGCTTAATTATGTTTGCAGCCGCACAGCGCACCAGGGAGATTGGCATCCGCAAAGTATTGGGCGCCCCAATAGCCAGCATTGTTGGGTTGTTCTCCAAAGAGTTTGTTCTGCTTATATCTATAGCGTTTGTCATCGCGGCGCCGCTTGGGTATTATATGATGAATAACTGGCTTAACAATTACGCCTACCATATTACCATAGGCCCATGGACGTTTGTACTGGCGATAATTGCATCAATGATAATTGCCGGGATAACCATAGCTTATCAAGCCATAAAAGCAGCATTGGTGAACCCGATTAAGAGTTTGCGGAGTGAGTAACGCCTCATCCTAAATCCTTCTCCTTTGGAGAAGGATTTAGGATGAGGCGTAGCAAACAACCCACCAATGAACTAATGAAAAAGTGAACAAATAAACTAATCCCATGATAAAAAACTACATCAAAACCGCGTTTATCAACATGTTTAGGAATAAAACCTATACATTGATAAATATTTTGGGCCTTAGTATAGGCCTGGCTTGCGTAATGCTGATTGTATTATACATTAAGGATGAAGTGAGTTTCGACCGTTTTAATGCTAATGGACCGTCGGTATACCGTATTGTGCAGGACGGGTTTATGCCCGATGGCAATGCCTATAAAAATGGTTTTACCGGTGGGGTAGAAGGGGTGACGTTTAAGGAACAAATCCCCGAAGTTAAAGAGTTTTGCCGTATAAACGGTGGCGGCAGTTCGTTGGTAAAAAAAGGCGGCGACGTAATAAGTGAACCTATTTTGTATGCGGACAAAGGTTTTTTTAAAATATTCTCGTTCCCGCTCCTTTCGGGTGACCCGGTAACCGCATTAAACGGACCGGATAATATTGTGATTACCGAGGACATCGCCAAAAAGTATTTTGGTAATGATCCCAATAGCTATCGGGATGCAATTGGCAAAGTGCTCCAAATAAACATTGATGGGAAATTTACCCCGTTCATCGTAACCGCAGTTGCCAAAAATGTACCGGAAAATTCAACGGTTCATTTTAAATTTTTAATCAATATAGAACGCACATTGCCAAAGAACTATACCGCCGATGATTGGTTCAGTTCGTTTTTAAATACGTTTGTGTATGTTGTTCCAAATACAGATCCACGGGTGGTTATAAGGAAAATGAACAGCATATATAACCACTATACCGGCAAGGAAATGGCGGAATATAAAAAGAAATTCGGCCAGAAATTCGGATCGAGTTTTAACCTTGAACCATATTACCAGGTGCATTTGGGCGAATACGGAACAGGTAATGGACTGAAGCCCACTAACAAGGTTGATTATTCGTACATACTTGGCGGCATAGCCGGGTTTATTCTTTTTATTGCTTGTATCAACTTTATCAATTTAACCTTGTCGCGCTCACTGCGCCGCGGAAAAGAGATAGGCATCCGCAAGGTAAACGGCAGCACACGCGGTCAGTTGATTATACAATTTATGGGTGAATCGTTCATTATGACGTTAATTGCTGCAATAATTGCCCTCTTTATTTTAGTGATTAGCCTGCCCGAATTTAACCAGTTATCCAACAAATCATTACAGTTATCTTACCTCGCTAACTGGCAAACCGCCGCTTTAATGGTGGCGCTTATTATGGTTAACACGTTATTGTCGGGCTTTTACCCTGCGGTAGTTTTATCTGGCTTTAGCCCGGTTCAGACGCTTTATGGTAAGTTGAAAATTGGCGGTCATAATTACTTAGGTAAAAGTTTGGTGGTTGTACAATTTACTGTAGCGGTATTTTTAGCCATAGGCACTATCGTGATGTTGAAACAGTTTAATTTTTTGACAAAGTCCGACCTCGGTTATAAACCGCAGGATATTGTGGATGTGAATTCGCCGCATGATTTTAGCACCTTCAGAAACAACCTGTTAAAATATCCTTTCATAAAGGAAGTTGCCGGTCAGAATGTGCAGTTCACATCGATGTACGCTACAGAATTTGACGTTGCCGATAAAAAATTAACCAGTACACCCTACTACGAGGTTGACAGCGAGTTTTTAAAACAGATGCAGATACCCATTATACAAGGGCATGGTTTTGAAAATCTTTACGGTGACACCACCGAAGTTTTGGTAAATCAGCAGTTTGTTACAGCCGCCGGCTGGACCGAAAGCCCTATTGGAAAGAAGATAAAACAGGGCAAATTGGATTATACAGTGATAGGGGTGGTGCATGATTTTCATAATTCAGCGTTAAATTATAAAATTACCCCCTTGGTAATTGAGCAACTTGCTAAGCCAACTTATGGGCAAACACTGGTTAAAATTGACCCCAGCCAAAAAGAGAAGGCCGTAAATGCTATACAGCGCGAGTATAAAAAACTCGAGACACAATCTCCCTGCAGCTACAACTTTTTAACCGACGAATTGGCCGACCAGTACGACAGCGAGAACAAATGGAAGCAGATAATCACCATATCGGCCATCATGTCCATCTTCATTTCGTGCCTGGGTTTGTTTGGCTTGGCCACGTTATCAACCGAGCAACGGCTTAAAGAGATAGGCGTGAGGAAGGTGCTCGGTGCAAGTGTGGCGCATATCAGCCGTATTTTAATGTCTAATTTTATAATGCTGGTACTTATTGGTATCGCCATCGCATCGCCGCTTGCCTGGTACGCCATGAACAAATGGCTACAAGGTTACCCTTATCGTATTGATATGAGTTGGTGGATATTGCTGTCGGCTTGTTTGGGGTCTTTACTGATTGCCGGTATCACCATCAGTTTTCAAACGATTAAAGCTGCACTGGCTAACCCGGTGGGGAGCCTGCGCAGCGAGTAACGCCTCACCCCCAACCCCTCTCCAAAGGAGAGGGGGGCTGTTGAAGTCCTCTCCTTTGGAGAGGATTTAGGTGAGGCTTAACGCAGCAATAAATGATCAATGAACTAATGAAATAAGCCATGATACGAAACTATTTAAAAGTAGCCTTCAGAAATCTTATAAAGCGAAAGGTTTTTAGCCTGATTAATATATTAGGCCTGGCTATCGGGATGGCGGTTTGCCTGATGATCATTTTGTTTATTCAAAGCGAAACGGGATATGATGCGTTTCAGCAAAACGGCGATCATGTTTACCGGATGGTGCTCGAACGGAAATATCCGGGCAGGTCGACCTCTTATGCGATTATTCCGCCATCGATAGGCGAAGCGGTAAAACGCGAGTTTCCGGAAGTTCGTGAAAATACCCGGATGTTTGATTTAAGCAACAATGCAGGCTTTGCCCTTACCATTGGCGACAAGGTTTTTGAAGAACGAAACGTTTACGCCGCCGATTCAAACTTTTTCAGGGTGTTTAGCTGCAATGCCGTTGCGGGCGACCCTTTGACCGCTTTAATAAAACCCAATTCAGTAGTTATTACGCAGGCTGCTGCCGATAAATTATATGGAGGTAACGCTTTGGGCAAATTATTTGTAACCGAGGTTAACAATGCCAAAGTGAGTTACCAGGTAAACGCTGTTGTTAAAAACTGGCCTGTTAATAGCCATTTTCATTTTGATGTGCTCATATCAAGCCTGAGCTTTCCACAATTGGCTAAACCTGATTACGTGGGATTTGCGGCTTATACGTACCTTTTGTTAGATAAAAATAGCACGGCAGCCTCGCTTGAACAGAAGTTCCCGATTATTATAAAAAAATATGTTGCCGGCAGCATAGCTCAAAATTTTGGCGAAACTTATGAGCAGTTTGTGCGCGAAGGTAACGGCTATCATTATTACCTGCAGCCCATCAAACAGATACATCTCACCTCAAATCTTGAGGCCGAATTAAGCCCCAACGGCAGTGTGACCGCCGTTTATATTTTTGCTGCGATTGCCATTTTTATATTGTTGCTGGCTTGTGTAAACTTCGTCAATTTGTCTACCTCGCTTTCAGTTGAACGGGCTAAGGAAGTAGGTATCCGCAAAACGTTTGGCTCCGAAAGGAAATCAATTATCAACCAATTCCTGCTCGAATCGGTACTGATCAGCCTGTTCAGCATGGCAGTAGCATTTGCATTAGTCGCCTTTTTTATTCCATTTTTCAACCAGCTTTCGGGCAAAAGCATCAGTATCAATTACTTTTTTGTTCCTGTACATTTTTTTGCGTTATTACTATTTAGTATTATTACAGGTGTTATAGCAGGCATTTATCCTGCATTTGTATTATCATCTTTTAATCCTATTATGGTGCTTAAGGGCCGGTTTAAATCCAATAAACAGGGTTTATTGCTGCGCAACGGCCTGGTGGTTTTTCAATTTGCCATCTCCATCATCCTTATTATAGCAACCATAACCGTTAACCGGCAAATGGGCTATATGATGGGCGACAAGTTGGGTTTTAATAAAGATCATGTAATTATCATCAACAACGCATTCGGGCTAAAGCAAAACACACAAGCATTTAAAGATGAGTTGTTGAAAATACCGGGTGTTAGTGAAATTAGCAAGGCATCCACCATACCCGGTGGAGATGGTTTTTTTGGGGTTACTTATCAGCCTGTTGGCTCAAAAAAACCGGTTACCGGACGCGGCATAGTGGCCGATGAAAACTATGCGAAGTTGCTGGGTCTTGAAGTTGTAAAAGGCCGGTTTTTTTCAAAAGATTTTCCATCGGACACAAGTAGCGTGGTTTTAAATGAAACGGCGGTTGTGGAGCTTGGCCTTAAAAACCCCATCGGCCAACGGTTATCTTCCCCGGATTTGAATCGTCCCGGCGCGCCACCACTTGTTTTTACCGTAGTAGGCGTAGTGGGCGATTTTCACTACCAGTCGTTACATCAAAAAATTACACCGTTGATTTTTAATTATACCAAACAAGCCGCTCTCGCCAATTTAATAGCTGTTCGTGTTCGGTCGGACGACTTTCAATCCGTATTAAAACAAATTGAAAACAACTGGAATACATACGTGAAGGACCAACCCTTCCATTATTCGTTTTTAGATCAAAAGATTGCAGAACAATATCTTTCTGAACAAACCACACAGCGTCTGTTTACCATTTTTTCGGCTCTGGCAATTTTTATTGCCTGTATCGGTTTGATGGGGTTGGCTGCATTTGCCACCCAGCAGCGGGTGCGCGAAATAGGAGTCCGTAAGGTTTTGGGAGCATCGGTAGCAGGCATTATAACCATGCTTTCGGTGGATTTTTTAAAACTTATAGTATGGTCGGTACTGCTGGCGTTCCCCGTAGCATGGTGGTGTGCCCATAACTGGCTGCAGAATTTTGCGTACCGCATTGACGTCAGCTGGTGGATATTTGCGCTTGCGGGCACGTTATCAGTTGTTATTGCCATGCTGACTATAAGTTTCCAGGCAATAAAGGCGGCGATGGCGAACCCGGTGAGGAGCCTTCGTTCGGAGTAAGCAGTTGGCAGTAGCAGTTTGCAGTTAAAAACGACGGATGACCTAATAACGCGAAGCAAAAGACCAATGAACTAATGAACCAATAACATGATATTAAACTATATAAAAATCGCGTGGCGCAACCTCACCAAACAAAAGTTGTATAGCCTAATTAACATTACCGGCCTTGCCGTGGGTTTGGCTGTTTGCATGATGATTATGCTGTATGTTGCTCATGAGATGAGCTACGACCGTTTTCATAAAAATGGCAGCCGGATATTTATTCCGCAAGCTGTGATAAAGATTGGTGGCAACAACCTGGGCCTGGAATATATGAGTTATGCCGCCGGGCCAATCATTCAGCAAAGTCAGCCAGCGGTTGAAGGTTATATGCGCACGCTGAGCTATTTTCGCCCGGTGGTGGCCAGTACCACTGCAGCGCCACAGGCCAAATTTTCGGAGGAACACCTGCTTTTTGCCGATCCTGATTTCTTTAAATTCTTTTCGTTTAAACTGATAACTGGCTCGGCAAACGATGTGCTGAACAAACCGTTTTCGGTGGTTATCTCGCAGGATATGGCTAAGAAATATTTTGGCGCAGCGGACCCTATCGGGAAAACCATCACACTAAAAACCGACAGCGCCTACACTTACCAGGTAACCGGTGTGGCAGAGAATGCGCCGTCAAACTCGTCTGTCGTGTTCAATTTTGTAACGCCAAATCAAAGTTTGCTGGCGATGAAGGAGGCTAAAAGATATGTGGGCGATCAGCAAATCAGCTTCGGTTCATTCAGCGTGTACCTGTTGCTGAAAAACGGCGCCGCCGACACGGCCCCGCTTAACAAAGAGCATGGATGCAACTGCCAAAAAGAACAAGGACTTTGATGCCATTAAATTCTCCATGAATGCCCTTGCCGACGGCCATCTGAAAAACAATTTCGGCGATTCATCCAACGTTAAATACCTGAAGATATTCCCGCTGGTTGCCGCTTTAATACTGTTGCTGGCTTTGGTAAATTATATGAGCCTATCTACCGCCCGAGCAACTTTACGTGCTAAGGAAGTGGGCGTGCGCAAGGTATCCGGTGCAAGCCGTAAAACTATCGCTACGCAGTTTTATGTAGAATCGGCCTTGTTTACCTGTTTGTCGTTTGTATTGGGTTATTTGTTGTGTTATGCTTTTAAGCCCTGGTTTTTAAACACGCTGGCACTGAAAATTGATAACGCCTTTCTGTACAGTCCGCTGGTGTTAACGCTGTTGTTTGGCTTATTAATTTTAACCATTGTAATAGCAGGCAGCTATCCTGCAGTGGTGTTGTCGGCCTTTAAGCCGGTAGTTACTTTAAAGGGAATAATGGGCAAGCAGAGCGGCGGCGTAGCAGTGCGCAAGGTATTTACAACGCTGCAATTTGCCATATCGGTAGGGCTTATCATCTGCGGTATAATTATCGACAGGCAGCTGTATTTTTTCAGGCATGCCGATACAGGTGTAAACCGCGATAACGTGGTAATGGTACCTATTGGCAGCAGTGTAGGTAAAAATTACCCGGCGTTTGAGCACGACGTTAAGTCGCTGGCTGGTGTAAACAGCGTGGCTACATCGCACTATGCCATGTTTAAAGGTTATGATATGTTTTTTTCTAACGGAAAGACAAAAAACGAAACCTATGGCATAGCTTCGTTAATTGCCGATAAAAACTATATAACTACCCTGGGCTTAAAATGGAAATATGCACCGGCGCCAAATATTGAGCTGGCCAGCCGCACCAAAACAATTATTAACGAAGCCGCAATAGCCGAATTACACCTGCCTGCAAACCCCATCGGCAGCTATATACAATCGGGCGACCAAAGGATTGAGATCGTAGGGGTGCTTAAAGACTTTAACTTTTCTTCGATGCAGTCGGTTATAAAACCATTGTCGTTAAACATTATGAACGATGATGACCCTTATTATGTAAAATTTGGCTGTAACCTGTTTGTGAAGATAAAGCCCCATACCAATTTACCAACCTTGCTGGCATCTATGCAAAGCATTTATAAAAAGTACGACCAGGATGCCCCATTCACCTACACATTTATGGATGATGCATTTAACCAGCAGTACAAGGCCGAAGACAGGCTGGCGGCCATTTTCAGCATATTTACTTGTATAACTATCATCCTGGCAACGTTAGGGTTATTTGGTCTTGCAGCATTTACCATCGAACAGCGCACCAAAGAGATAGGTATCCGGAAGGTTTTGGGCGCAAGTTTGGCTTCTATTAACACGCTGGTTTCAAAAGATTTTTTGAAACTGGTTTTGTTAGCTATCATTATCGCCTCGCCAATAGCCTGGTGGGCCATGCATAATTGGCTGCAAAGCTTTGCATACCGCATAACTATATCGTGGTGGGTATTTGCCGCAGCCGGAATAGTGGCAGTTTTAACTGCTGTTGTAACGGTGAGTTATCATGCCATTAGGGCAGGCGTGGCTAACCCGGTAAATAGTTTAAGGAGCGAGTAGGCGTTGGCCAGTACGGTTCCATACCAAAACACCGGCGTTTCGCAAAAACATGGTTTACGGTTGTAAACCATGTTTTTTAATTAACTAATTGATTGTAAGGAATTTATGTATTAAATTCACAAAAAAGTGTAAACCATGGGTAAACCATGATTTTGCCTGTTACCGGTTTTGAAACGCCTGTACCCCAAAAAAATTGGCTTCCAAAAATTAGTTTTGATAAGCAACGCTTTCTAAAACCCTGGTGTCCTTTAACCAGGTTCTGTTTTCAATTAAAAATAGAACCCGGCTTTTGAGTGAAAAAAGCAATCACCAATGAACTAATGAACCAGTGAACTAATAAACCAACCCCAATGAACTACTTCAAAACCCTATGGCGCAGCCTCGTTAAAAACAGCACTTACAGCATCCTTAACATCGGCGGCCTTGCTATCGGCATTGCCATTGCCTCGCTCATTTTTTTATGGGTGGAGGATGAAGTTAATTTCGATATCGTAAATACCAAAAAAGACCGTCTGTACATAGCGCAGGAAAACCAAAAGTATGATGCCTATGTATTTACGCATTCGTCAACACCTGGCTTAATGGGGCCAACTATGCAGGCAGAGATACCTGGTATCGCCAATACTTGCCGTACTTCGGAGGGCAGTACGTCATACTTGTTTAGCCAGGGCGATAACTCGGTATTTTCGGCCGGCAAATATGCTGATCCCTCTATATTCAACATGTTCACATTGCCATTTGTTCAGGGAAATGCAAGCTCGGCGTTTTCGCAGTTGCATAACCTGGTTATCACACAAAAAACTGCGATTAAGTTTTTTGGCACAGAAGATAATGTAATAGGCAAAACCATTAGGGTTGATAATAAACAGGATTATGTGGTGTCGGGAGTTTTGAAGGATATACCAACAAATTCAACTTTGCAATTTGAATGGCTAATGCCTTTCCAGGTTTATTTTAACGAGCATCCCAATATAACCGACTGGGGATTTCAAACCATAAAAACTTATGTGGAACTGAGGCCGGGAGTAAACGTTGCTGCCATTAACAAGCAATTGTACAATTATATTCAAAAACGCGAGCCTGATGCCCTTGGCCGGGTATTTTTATTCGGGATGAACGACTGGCATCTGTATAACGATTTTAAAGACGGCAGGCAGACCGGTGGCGGCCAAATTGAGTATGTGCACTTGTTTACCCTAATTGCCTGGATTATATTGTTTTTAGCATGCATTAATTTTATGAACCTGGCAACCTCCCAAAGCGAGAAACGCGCCCGCGAGGTTGGTGTGCGCAAGGTACTTGGCGCAGGCAAAAGACTATTGATTATGCAGTTTATTGGCGAGGCAGTGTTTACCGCTTTTATTTCGGCGGTTATTGCATTGGTTTTAGTAGCTTTAATATTGCCCGCGTTTAACACCCTTGTACAAAAGCAGTTAACGCTTGGTTTGGCTAATCCAATTCACTTAGTAAGTCTTTTGGCAATTACGTTAGTTTGTGGGCTGGTGGCCGGCAGTTACCCATCGTTATATTTATCGTCGTTTAATCCGGTAACGGTGCTTAAAGGTACAATGCTAAAAAACAGCGGAGCAGCCTTTATCCGTAAGGGCTTAGTTGTGATGCAGTTTACTGTTTCTATTGTCTTAATTATCAGTACTGTTATTGTTTACCAGCAAATACAGCACGTTAAAAGCAGGCAGCTTGGCTTTAGTAAAGATAATTTGCTTGAAATAGCTGCCCAGGGCGTTATAGGCACTAATTTTAATTCGATAAAACACGATTTGTTAAATACCGGTTACATTGCCAACGCAGCTTTGGCCGACCATAGTATCCTGAACGGCGGCAATAATAACTCCGGGCTTACCTGGGATGCAAAGCCTGTCGGCACCAAAGTACTGGTCTCTAAGCGTTATATAACAGAAGAGTTTATGGAAACCAGCGGCCTGAAAATATTGGAGGGCCGCAACATTACTATTGCCGATACAGGTGTGATAAACAAAGTAGTAATAACCCAATCGATGGCAAAGCTAATGGGCAGCGGAAGCCCTATTGGCAAAACAATACGCAATAAAGACAATAGCGGGCAAAAAGTTGTGGTAGGCGTAGTAAATGACTATGTGTATGGCAATATGTACGGCAAACCTGCCCCGGTTATTTTTATGGCGCTGCCGCCGGAAAATGCATCGGTAATGTATTTAAAAATTAAATCCGGCAATAATATGGAAGCTGCCATAGCTGCCATCCAAACGGTAATGAAGAAAGACAACCCCGCCTTCCCGTTCGATTACCGCTTTGTTGATGAGCAGTTTAACCGGATGTTTGTAAGCGAAATGCTCGTAAGCAAGTTATCACGTGTTTTTGCATCGCTGGCTATTTTTATCTCCTGCCTGGGCTTATTTGGCCTCGCCGCTTATACCGCCGAACGCAGGACCAGGGAAATAGGCATCCGGAAAGTGCTGGGCGCTACTGTATCCGGCGTAACCGCATTGCTTTCAAAAGATTTTTTGCAACTCGTGTTGTTATCGTGCCTGCTGGCGTTCCCGCTTGCTTATTGGCAGATGCATAACTGGTTAAAAACATACGAGTACCGGATAAATATCCAATGGTGGGTTTTTGTTGAGGCGGGGATGGCGGCCGTGGCCATTGCTTTAATAACGGTTAGCTTTCAGGCTATTAAAGCTGCTTTGGCTAACCCGGTGAAAAGTTTGCGCTCAGAATAGTCTGAACCATGATTTATAGGATTATAGGATTGCCGTGAAGATTAGCGAGCCGAAATCCTATAATCCTTAAATCAGGCGAATCAAGGTTCTGACAAAATGAGACTGTATCAATACCGAACACCTGCCTGTTACGCGGGCGGACACTTGTTTTATATTGTGTGAATTAATATATTGATAATTAATAACTTATGTTTTTGGTATTATATTGTATATGCCATTAGCAATCAACATTTGTCATGATAAAAAATTACATAAAAATAGCCTGGCGCAACCTTGTGCGGAACAAGATCAGCAGCACCATTAATATAAGCGGTTTGGCCATTGGCCTGGCTTGCGTGCTACTAATAGGGATGTATGTAAAGGACGAGTTAAGTTACGACCGTTTCTTTAAAGATGCCGACCGTATTTATCGTGTAAACACCCACGAAAAAATGGATAATGAGGAGTTTGTTGCCGGTCATACGCCGCCGCCGGTTGGCATGGCGCTGGTTAACAGCTTCCCCGAGATTGAAAGCTATACCCGCATCTTTAAACCGGGAAATGAAGTAATCCATTTTGTGAACAACGGGCAGCAAAGCGCATTAACCGAAAAAAGCCTGCTATCGGTTGATTCAAACTTTTTGCAGTTTTTTAAATATGAAATGGTAGCCGGCGACAGGGCCACCTGCCTTAATGGGACTAATTCGCTTGTATTGACCGAAAGGGCTGCAAAAAAATACTTTGGAAGTGGTCCGAATAACTATCGGGACGCCATCGGTAGGACCTTAATTTTTGACGAATACCAAACGCCATTTACAGTAACCGCCGTGCTTAAGGATTTACCAACGCAATCGTCGTTACAATTTGATGTGCTGCAATCAAATGTGGGTATGAAAGTAGTTAAACATTTTAACTGGAGCTGGATTTGGCTGCAGATGGGCACCTATGTTAAACTAAAACCCAATGTAGCAACGGACGCCGCAACGGTAAAATCCATCGAAGCGAAATTTCCGGCAATGGTAAAGCAGCAAGCTGCCACCGCGTTTAAACGTATTGGGAGGCCTTTTGATGAGTTTATAAAGAAAGGCGGCAAGTATGAAGTACAACTACAACCTTTAACGGCAATTCATCTTTATTCGCAGGATATTGGCAATCGTTATTTTGCCCAGGGCGATATCAAATACATTTACATTTTCTCGGCTATAGCTTTGTTTATCATCCTGCTGGCTTGCGTAAATTTCATGAACCTCGCTACGGCTCAATCAGCGAAGCGGGCAAAAGAGGTAGGTATCCGTAAAGTACTTGGCTCCGACCGCGAACAGCTCATCCGCCAGTTTATTGCCGAAGCTTTTATGTTTACCATAATAGCGGCCATGGTTGCTGTGTTTATTGTTGCGGCCTGCCTGCCCGCCTTTAACCAGCTGGCGGCAAAATCGCTGAACCTGTCGGCTTTCTTTAATTTATCGACCTGGGCAGGGCTTATTTTATTGATCGTACTAACCACTTTACTTGCCGGCAGTTACCCTGCGTTTTTCCTTACTTCGTTTAAGCCGGCTGCGGTGTTAAAAGGAAGCGGTGGGCTAAAAAATACAGGAGGAGGATTTTTTACCCGTAATGTGCTGGTCGTATTCCAGTTTTGGGTGTCAACGGTACTGATCATTTGTACCATTGTGGTGTATAAGCAACTGATGTACAATCAATCCAAGGACCTCGGATTTAATAAAGAAAACACTATAATTATTGCCGACGCGGGCCGCCTTAATAAAAGCGGAGAGAGCTTTAAACAGGAGCTAATCCGTTTGCCGCAAGTTACCAATGCCAGCATTTCGACAGGTGCACCAACGCAGGCATCGTATTTTGATGATAGTTATATGCCCGAACAGACGGGCGATAATGTTACGGCATCACAAAAGAGTATCGCCATTTCGTCTTATGTGGTGGACGAAACATTTGTACCTACATTTAAAATTCAACTATTGGCCGGCCGGAATTTTTCCAGGGATTTCACCGATTCTGCATCGGTAATATTAAATGAAACGGCGGCCAAGGCTATAGGGTGGAACGATCCTATAGGTAAAACATTAACATTCCCCGGAGGCAACGATGCAAAATTCAGGGTAGTTGGTGTGGTAAAGGATTTTAATACCGAGTCGCTGCATAACGCGGTTACGCCATTTGCGTTATTTTACACCACTTCCAATACTCCACACGCAAATACATCCTTTGTAACCGTACGCATTAAACCCGGCGATTATCATAAAACCATTATCGCCATCCAAAACAAATGGAAGCAATTTATGCCCAATACCCCATTCGAATACAGTTTCCTGGATGCCGAATATGATGCCCTTTACAAAACCGACCAAACCATTGGCGAGGTATTTACGGTATTCACCTTTTTATCGCTCACCGTTGCCTGCCTGGGTTTATTGGGCCTTGCCATTTACACTGCCGAACGCCGGATGAAAGAGATAGGCATCCGCAAAGTGTTGGGCGCATCGGTACAAAACGTTGTGGGCATGCTCTCGACTGATTTTATCAAGCTGGTAGTCATTGCATCGGTAATTGCATTTCCCGTAGCCTGGTTCGCCATGAATAAATGGCTGCAGGATTTTGCCTATCCAACCGAAATCAACTGGTGGATATTTGCTGTATCAGCAGGCTTAATGGTGCTCATCGCATTGATCACCATCAGCTTTCAATCCATAAAAGCAGCGCTGATAAACCCTGTGGAAACTTTGAGAAGCGAGTAGTAGAGGAGTTTGCAGTTTTCAGTAGGCAGTTTGCAATAGAATAAATTGCAGAAGTTAGTAGCAGTAGCGGTAATAAAACTGGCTACTGCTACTTTTTGCTATAATAGCAAGGTGCAATCACCAATTGCAAATTTTTTTAAAAAATCATGCAACTTCTTATCACAAAAGCTCGTCTGATAACTGACAGACAGAGTTTAGAGGCTGGTGATAATAGATTTGTTGTAGCTGGAGAGTTCGGGAACGACCGCGTGATGTGGCCGCTTAAATGACTTAATGACCCAATGACTAATGACCAATGACGATTATTCACTCCGTAAACTATGCACCGGGTTCGATATAGCCGCCTTTATCGCCTGCCAGCTCACAGTAACCAAACAAATGGCCAGGCTTAATACCAACGTTGCTGCAAACACCCAGGCACTTAGCGAGGTGTGGTAAGTATATTTTGCCAGCCAAAGGTGGACACAATACCAGCTTACTGCTGCGCCGATGGGGAACGATATCGCCACCAGCACTTTAGGCATCAAGGTAATTGAAGGACGAGATTTTTCCGTTGCTTACCCGTCCGATTCGTCGGCAATAATGCTTAACCAGGCAGCTGTAAAATTA
>Ga0206947_1029_pt1 | contig 52189 bp, 59 predicted proteins | sample Alteio_BWOrgHeat_3_FD_153239 | JGI IMG/M metagenome (GOLD analysis project Ga0206947, IMG submission 153239) | Enriched cells from forest soil in Barre Woods Harvard Forest LTER site, Petersham, Massachusetts, United States -... | ecosystem: Environmental > Terrestrial > Soil > Temperate forest > O...
GTGCGAGAGCGGAGGGGACGACCGATCCGAAGCACGTCTTTTCAGTGATCCTGCAGATTCCGGTGATAGTCAATTTCTAACGGACTGGGCTGAATACGTGCGGCCGGAGCTTCGCCATCTGTTTCTTTCAGCGAGGAATACGGTCAAGGAGGAATTGAAAAAACTGCCAAACCTGCCCAGTCGTCTCGGGCGGTTAGTCGTACCCCGAGCTCATAGCGACGCCTGGCTGAACGCCTTAAATCAAGCCCGGCTGATCCTCGCGACGAAGTTCAATTTCAGCGACCGAGAACTCTCCATGCACGAGGCGCCGAAATGGTTTTCGCGTCGCGACCTGGTTCTGCAGCAAATTAACTTTTATGCGGAGATCCAGGAGCGGATAATTGATGCGATCGAGGAAGAGTGAGCGGCCCGTATTTCCCTTGCGAACGGACAATTCCGGTCTTGAAGCGATTAGGCGACTGGCTAGGCTTGCGGTATGAGCAAGCCGGTTGTCGAAGTGCAGGTGCGCGCTGTGATTCCCACAAGCGGTGGCTGCGCGGTTTTCATTGGCAACGAGCAGAAGGTTTTTGTGATCTACGTCGATCAGAGTGTAGGCGCGGCAATTACGATGTTTATGAGGGGGACGCAAAAGGAACGACCACTGACGCACGATCTGCTGGCCCACATTTTGAGAGCGCTCGGAGCGAAGGTCGAACGCGTGATTGTGAATGATCTGAAGCGTGGCACCTATTTTGCCAGACTGATCCTCAGCGCGGAGAACGAACTTCAACAAAAAAAGATCATCGAGATCGACGCGCGGCCAAGTGACTGTATCGCGATGGCAACGCAGCAAACAGCCCCGATCTATGTGAGTCGAGAGGTCTGGGAGGAAGTGGAGGACATGAGTGAAGTTCTGCGGAAAATGGAGGAAGAAAGCTCTCAATCCGAAGAAACGGATGAGGAAGAGTGAGTTTGTTGGTTCCTCGATCAGGGAAAACGGAGCTTTTGCGGGGCCGCGCCTCATGGGCAACCGACCGGAGTCACGGAGTGACACCGCCAGCTCAATTTTTCGCAGCTCCTGATTGAATTTGAAGCCTTGTCACATAGTGTGGCGTCGCAATGACTGAAACATGGGACATTCCTTCTGCGATAGCCCTCTATAATATTGATCGGTGGGGTAGCGGATACTTCAACATCAATGCGGCCGGGAACATCCAAATCATGCCAACGCAGACGTACGGCCAGTCGATCGACCTGATGGACGTGGTCAATGAAGCACGAGATCGCGGGATGGCTTTCCCGCTCGTGGTCAGGTTTCAGGATCTCCTCAGGCACAGAGTGGAGACCATCAATCGCGCATTTCAGTCAGCGATCTCCGAAGCAAACTATCAAAACGTTTACAAAGGAGTTTTCCCGATCAAGGTCAACCAGCTTCGGGAAGTGGTCGAAGAGATCATGGATGCAGGCCGGCCATTCAATTTTGGTCTCGAGGCAGGCAGCAAGCCGGAATTGATCGCCGCTTTAGCCGTTCATCGTGATCCGGAGGGTCTGATTATCTGCAACGGGTACAAGGATCCGACGTTCATCAAGAACGCGTTGCTTGGCCGCAAGCTCGGCAAGCAAGTCATCATGGTGGTCGAGAAATTGGAAGAGGTTCGGCAGATCTTGCAGGTCTCCAAAGAAATGAGCGTCACGCCGCTCGTCGGTCTGCGCGTTCGTCTCCAGTCCAAGGGTTCGGGAAAGTGGGCGACCAGCGGGGGAGAAAATGCGAAGTTCGGTTTATCGACCGCCGACCTGATTGCCGCTAGCAATTATTTGAAGAGTCAGGGGATGGCCGAGTCTCTCGTGTTGGTGCATTTTCACGTTGGCTCCCAAGTGACCGACATCGGCGTGATCAAGCGAGCCGTGCGCGAAGCAGCTCGCTTTTACGCGAAACTCTTGAAGATGGGGCATCCGATGCAATTCATCGATGTCGGCGGTGGATTGGGCGTCGACTACGATGGATCGAGAACAGCCTCCGACAGTTCAATGAACTACACGCTGCACGAGTACGCCAGAGATGTCGTCTATAACATCATTGACGTGTGCGAGTCGGAAAAAGTGCCCCATCCAACCATCGTCAGTGAAGGCGGGCGCGCAATTGTTGCACACCACTCGGTGCTGGTCGTGGAGGCTTTCGGTTCGATTGAGAAAGTAGGTGCCGACCTGTCTCTTGAGAGAAAAGAGACAGATCCCAAGCTGTTTGACGAGATGGTGGAGACCCAGAAAGCCCTGACGAAGCAGAATCGCATGGAAGTGCTGCACGATGCGCAACAGATCAAGGAGCAGTGCCAGTCGATGTTTGAGCTTGGCCTGCTGGACCTTGAAAGCAAGGCCAAGATCGAAACCATTTATTGGCAGATCGCTCAGTCGGTCGTCGAACTTTGCCGGGGAATGCGGTATATCCCGGACGAAGTCAAAGAGCTTGAGACCGCGCTCGGCGATCAGTACCTCTGCAACTTTTCGGTGTTCCAATCCTTGCTGGATCACTGGGCGCTCGGGCAACTGTTTCCGATCATGCCGATCCATCATTTGGATCAACCACCGGATCGCAATGGGACGTTGGCGGATATCACCTGCGATTCGGACGGCAAGGTGAGCAGCTTCATCGATTTGCAGGATGTGAAGGAGACGCTGCCACTGCATCGAATTATCCCTGGGGAGCCGTACTACCTTGGATTTTTCTTAATGGGCGCCTACCAGGACATCATGGGCGATCTCCATAACCTTTTTGGCCGGGTCAACGAGGTGCACGTTTTTCTGGACGAAGATGAAGATTCGGGATGGTACATCGAAGAAGTGATCGAGGGCAGTACCGTTGGAAGCGTTTTGTCAATGACGCAGTGGGATCAACCTGAGCTGATTCGCCTGGTGAAGGCGCAGGTCGATGCGGCCATCAAATCAGATCGTTTGAAGCCGAATGAAGCGATGCGTCTTTTGAGTGAGTACGAACGCGGCTTGAAAGGATATACCTATCTGAATTTTCAGAACGGGCGTGGCGGCTAGCACCGGCATTTTCAACCACCGAATAAATGGCGTAGCGACCGGAGCAAATGGCTGGTGAAATCCTCATGTTCGCCCTGTTGTTCCCGGGTGCCGTCTGATTGGCCCAGTTGTCCACCGTCGTGAACCGGACAGGATTGAGTCGGTACCATCGATTGAGGCAGCATTATCTCGTAGGAATCCCCTGCAGCGGCGCAGGCGTTGGTGGCCAGGCGGTTGGATACTGAGCAAAGGCGGGTGCGCACCAGCGGTTCGGGCGCCGGAAATGGCCCGTCCGGATATTTCTGCCGGGAAGCCTTTTCCATCACCTTGACCCAGATCGGCAGCGCTAAGGTTGCACCATACCCACGTTCCTGGATTGCTTGCGGCTGATCAAATCCTACCCAGACACCGCACGTCAGCGAATTCGTAAAGCCAGCAAACCATGCGTCCTTGTAGTCGTCCGTGGTGCCAGTTTTTCCTGCAGCGTAGCGGGTGAGGCCGAGCGATTTAGCTGATGCGGCAGTCCCACGTTCTACGACCCCTCGCATGGTTTGAGCGATCATCCAGGCGACCGCCGGGGACATTGCCTGCTTCTGGCCGGTGTGCGCCTGGTAAAGGACTTTGCCGTCCGCGTCGTCGATTCGTTCAACCAGATAGGGCTCTTTCCGTTGACCTCGGGCGGCAAAGGCGGAATAGGCTGCCGTAACATCTTTTAAATCTGATTCGAACGCGCCGAGATAGATCGCAGGAAAGCGAGGTATAGTTCGCGCGAATCCGACGGATTGAGCAATCGAAATTACGCGGTCAAGCGTCGCCAGTTCACCCACCCGGATGGTCATCGTATTTCTCGAAAAGATCAGACCGTTTCGGGCCGGCAAAACTCCGTGATTCTCTCGATCTGAATTTTCGGGATGCCAGTTGGGTGCAGTCGGTATTTCTCCGCGCCGCAACGGGGAGTCGTCGATCTCAGTCCCAGGCATCATTCCGCGACCGTAGGCTGCAGCATAGACAAATGGTTTGAAAATTGAGCCCACCTGACGGTACGCCTGCAGAGCACGATTGTACTTGCTGTCGCGATAGTCGCGTCCTCCGACCAGCGCCCGAATCGCTCCCGTACGATTGTCCATCGCGACAACCGCACCCTGGACGTAAGCGGTTTGCTCCTCAGCGGCACGCGATTGGTCGGTGAAGTCGCTTTTCTTCGGATGTTTGTAGCTTGGTTTGTTTTCGATCTGGGTTAACTGATTGTCGGTTTCTTGTTCGGCGGTGTGTTGGAGGTCTGGATCAAGCGAAGTATAAATGCGCAACCCGCCTCCATCGATCGCATCCTGGCTGACGATCCCCTGCAAGTCGCGATAGATGGCATCCATCGCGTAGTTCTCCTGCGCGGCTGCGGTGTGCTTGTTCGAGAGATGAATCGGAGCATTTTTCGCCACGCCGGCTTGGGAAGCGGAAATGAATTTCAATTCTGCCATCCGATCGAGTACTTCGTCTCGCTGAGCCGTCGCCCCTACCAGGTTGGTCCGGGGTGAATACCGATTCGGACTGCGAATCAGTCCAGCGAGCAAAGCCGCTTCCGAGAGAGTCAAATCGGCGGAAGGCTTTGCGAAATAGGTTTGGCTGGCGGTTTCAAGGCCGTAGACACCTGAGCCGAAGTAAATCCGGTTCGCGTAGAATTCCAGGATCCGGGCTTTCGAATAGGAGGACTCGATCCGGAGGGCAACAAACGCTTCCAGAATTTTCCGGCTCAGATTCCGTCCGCCGAGAGGAAAGCTATTACGGGCCAGTTGCTGCGTAATTGTGCTGCCTCCTTCCCGAACTCGCAAATGAGCTACGTCGCGCATGAACGCTCGGGCGATTCCGACTGGATCTATTCCGAAATGTTCGTAGAAGCGGGAATCTTCCCGTGCCAGGAGCGCTGATTTGAACGAGGGGGAGATTTTTCCGGATTCGATCAAAATTCGGTTTTCGCCTCTGAGTCGGCTATAGATTCTCCCATCCATATCGAAAACCGACGATCGTTCTGGGATTTTTCCAACGTCCTTCAGATCGAAAGTGAGCGACCAGGCAAAGTAAAAAACTCCGAGTACCAAGAGACATATGGCACTCGACAAGGCGAAACCGATGAAAAGTGCGCCAAGGAATCCGTGCTTCTTGTTCATCTCGGAAGAAGGCTGAGCGCAGGCACCATTAGGGCTCTTCCAGGAGGTCCGGGCGCCGTTCCTCCGTTTTCTGTCGGGCCTGATTTTCGCGCCATTCACGAATCGCACGATGGTTGCCGGAGCGCAGTATTTCTGGGACGTTCCAGCCTCGGAATTCGGATGGCCGTGTGTACTGTGGGTATTCCAAGGTTCCCGACGAAAAGGATTCGTCGCGGGTAGAATCGCTGTCTCCAAGTACGCCCGGGATCAGTCGAGCAACCGCATCGACAACCACAGCTGCAGCTATCGCGCCGTTCGAGAGGACATAGTCGCCGATTGAGAGTTCGTCATTTACTAGATATTCGGCGACCCGATGATCAACCCCTTCGTAATGTCCGCAGATGAATATCAGATGCTCTTTCTGGCTCAGATCCGAGGCCACCTCTTGGGTAAACCGTCGACCGCCCGGGGTCATCAAGATTATGTGCGATCGCTGGGTTTTAAGCGATTCGACTGCGGCGAAGATCGGTTCAGGTTTCATGACCATTCCAGGTCCTCCCCCATACGGCGGTTCATCGGTCACATGATGTTTGTCGGGAGCCCAATCCCTTATATTCAGGCATCGGACCTGAATCAGACGGTTTTCCTGAGCCTTTTTCAGAATACTTTCGGTAAAGGCCCCCGCGCAGAGGTTTGGAAAGAGGGTCAAGATGTCGAAAGAAATCATTTGGAAGAGTTCAGGCTTCAGGAAACAGGAGTTCAGTCACATCAATTTGAAGGCGGAATTTGGGAGTTTGAGAGGGTCGGTTGGTGCGAGAGAAGTGAAGACCGGGCGATTTGGCTAGAAGGCTCTTCGGGAGTTGTCTCATTGCAATGCAAACGGCCGCTTCTTTGCGCTCATCGCAAAAGCGGTGTTCCTAACGTAGAACAACCCCAGCTGCGTCATTCATGTTCGCCGACCCGCCGATCTGCCGAAACGTTCCCCTCAACGGCGCAATGCGTTGATTAATCGATTGTCAATCTGGCCGGTTACCGGCAGACCCTGATGGGCTTGGAACGACCGGATCGCGCTACGGGTCTCGGGGCCTATCACCCCGTCAATTCGGCCGCTGTAGAAACCGCGCCACGCCAGTCCGGCTTGGACCGCTCTCGGGGAGTTCAACCGAGGGTCGTTCTCGCCATCGTATGGAACGCCGTAGTACCCATCGTACCCGTAGTAAGGGGAGGGGTAATAAGCGTAATCCCAACCCCACCACGGATATCCGTATCCATAAAAGCCGAAGCCCGGGCCAAAGAAACGGCCATGAAAAAAGTGGCGTCCGTGACCGTGACCGTGAAAACCGCCGGAATGCCAGCCGCCGTGGAAGTTACCACCACCATGACCGCCGCTACCGTGAGCCGACGCATCGGGTGCCGAAATCAGTAGAGCGACAGCGACAATGCCGGTGAGGAGAAAATGAAACCTCATACCATCTATTCCTCTCTTCCACGACTATCACCCGGTTGATGTGGCGTGCCAATGAAATCATTTGAGGAGTTGCCAGTAACGGTCGTCAATCCCTCTCGCCCCCCTCGCACCGAAATCGTAATCCCTCGGGTTCTTTTGCGGACAGTCATCGCGCTAAACACGTGCAAATCGACCCGCTTTAGCGCTTGGAGGGCTGGGAATCCTCCTCCAGGGCCAGCAGCAAATCCCTGAGCACCATTCCTTGTTGATCGACCACTTTAACGAGAGCTTCAATACCATCGCGAAAGTCGTCCTTATCGCCCGCGTAGAGCCTCGCCATCGTAATCGCATGGTCCACAGCCTCAAGTTGTTCGAGGAGTTTACGCGCGAATGAAGTGCTTATGGTTCTCTTTCGAGCCGGTGACTTCTTTGGGCGGGGTTTTTTAGATGTCGTCATCGCTGCAGAAGTGGGACGGGGTGATTCCAGGGGTACTTTTACGGCACGCGTTCATATGCTCGACGAGTGACTCTTCCCATTAATCCGCAAGCTCGATCGCCCGTAGATCCTTCATAGACGCGTCTACGCAGTCTTGATGCCGAATCGGGGCGACACGATTCGAACGTGCGACCTCCTGGTCCCAAACCAGGCGCTCTACCAAGCTAAGCTACGCCCCGTTTTCCGGAAAGGGGGCAATATGAGCGAGCAAGTATGAATTGCCTAATGATTTTTCCGCCGGACGCCTGTCTTATTGAGGTTCGCCGGCGGCTTTCCAAAATCCAACTGGCGGAATTCCAAGGTCTGCGCTTCAGTCTTCTTTCAATGGAGTTATCGTCCGAATACCTCATCGTTTCCGGATCACTCCGCTCGAATAGCCGGAGCCGGGCGATGGCACTTTTTCTGACCGATTGTTACCAGTCTGAGGGCATCGCGGCACAAATGATCGATCTGCGCGGCCTGGCATTGCCTTTCTGTGACGGAGAATCTGCTTACGACCATCAAGCCGTACCAATCCTGGCAAAGGCGATTTCCGCTGCTCGCGTCGTCATCATCGCGACGCCGATTTACAATTTCGATGCCAGCGCAGCCTTAAAAAACCTGATCGAATTGACCGGCGACTCCTGGGAAAACAAAATCGTCGGCTTCTTGTGTGCAGCCGGCGGATCAATGAGCTACATGTCGGTCATGAGTCTCGCGAACAGTCTCATGCTCGACTTTCGCTGTCTGATCATTCCGCGGATTGTCTACGCGACAAGTCCGGATTTCACGGACGGCTACCTGAGTTCGCCCGTGGTCCGAGAGCGGGTCCGGGAATTGGCGGTGGCTTCGACCAGGATCCGCAACAGTTACGTTTAGCATCGCGGACGGAAAGTGTGGCTTATGAATTTTACTTTGATCATTTTCTCGATCGCGCCATGCAAGATGGCTTGATTGTTTCCGGGTGAAAGGAACTAAATAACGGGTATCTCATCCCCCCGTTCCATGAAGATAGGGTCCTCGTCGAAAAAGCAGGAAGAAAAGCTGGATTTGGCGGCCCGGGCTGCCTGGCTTTATTATGTGGCCGGTAATACCCAGCACGAACTAGCACGAAAGCTGAAGATATCGCGACCGGCTGCACAGCGACTTGTCGCCATTGCTTTGGAGCGGGGCATCGTAAAGGTGCAGGTTCACCACAAAGTGACCTACTGCCTGGAAGTCGCAACTCTCCTGCGCAAACGATATGGCCTTGTCGTGTGCGAGGTCGTTCCGTCGGACGAAGACAGTACGGATCAGGTTTTGCGGAAGATAGCGGTCGCGGGCGCACAGATCATGGAGAGCTACTTGACCGATCCACAGCCGAGAATTGTCGCCCTGAGTTCTGGACGGACGATGAAAGCGGTGATCGATGAGTTGCCAGTCCTGGTCAGAACTCAACATCGTCTCGTTTCACTGGTGGGGGCGATCGCACACGATGGATCCAGCAATCGTTATGATGTCGCACTGCGAACCGCCGAAAAGACCAGCAGCAAATATTTTCTATTGCCGTCCCCGTTCATTGCGGATTCCCCCGAAGAACGCAAACAATGGTGCCGGCATCGTCTGTACCGTGTAGTGGAAACCTTGGCAGGTCAGGCGGACGTAGCTTTTGTCGGGATAGGGGAAATGGGGATCGGTTGTCCGATGCACCGTGACGGCTTCATTAATGATGCGGTGGTGCACGAACTAGTGGAAGCCGGAGCGGTCGGCGAGACGTTAGGTTGGGCCTTTAACCGATCAGGAGAACCAGTGCGCACCTCAATCCATGATCGGGTCACCAGCATTCAATTGCGGCGCCCGCCCAAAAAACCGATCATCGCTTTTGCCGCTGGGCGATCGAAAACCGAAGCCATTCTTGGGGCGCTCCGGGGCCGCTGGATTAACGGGTTGGTGACAGATGAGGCCTGCGCGCAGAAGATCCTGCAGAGCGAACGATAAGTCGTGCGTGCGCGGTGGCCTGAGTGCTTTTCCTGCTTGAATATTGCGCGCCGGCGCCGCATCTTGCGCTTCTTTGGCGTCGGGCCGTAGCACAGCTTGGTAGTGCGCTTGAATGGGGTTCAAGAGGTCGTGGGTTCGAATCCCGCCGGCCCGACCATGTTTCTGGTAAAATGTTGAATGTGAGTCGCTTATATAATAGGAGATGTGCCCGTATTTGAACCGTGCTGGTAACAATTCTCCTGGGTGGCCGGTAACACGTCCATAAATTACCACTCCGGTTGGGATTTCGGTAAAGGCGAAATGATCCGTTGCGAGATGGCTCAATGAGCCGAACAGTACTGCCGCGCGAACTCGCCTGTCCCGATAAGTACCATGCAGACATCCCTTTCCGTCATCCTCTGTACGCATAATCCGCGGCCTGAATACCTGGGTCGAGTGCTTGGTCACTCCCTGCGCAGACCCTTTCGGCTAAACAAGGGGAGTTTTTGCTGGTTGACAACGCTTCTGGGCAACCGGTGGCTGAGACTTGGGATATCTCCTGGCACTCGTGCGGAAGGCACTTTCGCGAAGAAGAGCTTGCGCAACGTGATCACAAACTCAGGCGGGAAGGCATCTCGCCAAGGCTTGCTGCCGTCGATGCCTAATAAAAAAGGAAAAGGGTCTAACGTGGATTCTATCAAAAAAAGGAAGTCTCCCTCCATTTCCGATCGGATCTTCAAAAACAGCGAACGAAGACGCTGGTTTGCCGCGCTCGACGACGGGGCCTGATCGATGGCTGTTCTCCTGCGTGCGTTGAGAGCGCTTTTTCCCTTACTGCGTCTGCAATCTTGGGTGCTCTCGGGTATGATCGTTCTCGGCGTGCTCGCCGCGCTGTCCGAAGGTATCTCCATTTCACTCTTTATTCCGCTTGTGCAGGATCAAATGGGGACCCAAACTGCGGGCGTCACTGGGCGGTTGGCCGCGCTTTTCCAGGGGATTCCGTCCGAGCACCGGCTTTTGTGGATAGGTTTCGGCATTTTCCTGTGTATGGTGCTAAAGAACGTTCTGACTTTTAGTTATTCGCTGCTCTTCCAATCAGTCAATGCGTCAATTGCCCACCGCCTCCGCTGCGGTATTCTTCATCAGTTGCTCAGCGTCGGCCAGAGCTATCTGGACACTCACGATTCCGGGAAATTGCTCAACGCTCTGGCCACCGAAACCTGGCGAGTCAGCGCCGCCTGCAACGTGCTCGCCAGCGTGATCATCAACGTCTGTATGACCCTGATTTTTAGCGTCCTGCTTCTCCTGATTTCCTGGAAGCTGACGCTGATCACTGGCTGCTTGCTGCTGCTGATTTCTCAAATCGTTCAACACGTTAGCCGCCAAGGGAAGCGGCTTAGTTCCCGGGCAACGGCAGCAAACGCGGATCTCGCCCAGCGAATGCTCGAAACTCTGGACGGCATGCAACTCGTTCGCGTTTTTGGACGTGAAAGTCACGAACAGCGCCGGTTTGAAGTGGCTTCGCGCGAGGTGAGCAAAGCTTTCTTCAAGCTGGATCGGATGTCAGCACTCGTCCCACCGTTATCGGAGGTGCTTACGGTGTCGTTATTGCTCGGTATTCTTCTAGCCACGGCAATGCGCACTCCGGGACAAATGGCGATCTCGTTGACTTTCCTTGTCCTGCTGTATCGCCTCCATCCTCGCATCAAACAGTTCGATGCCGATAGGGTGGCGCTCGACGCCCTGTCGGCATCCATTGAGGAGGTCAGGAGCCTTCTGGATGAGAGCGATAAGCCTTATCTGCGCAGTGGCGCCTGGGTGCCTCCGTCGATCGAGAAAGGGATCATCTTCGAAAATGTCTCCCTTCATTACGATTCCGGGAAAGGTGCGGCGCTCGAACAGGTGTCCTGCTCGATCAAAATTGGTGAAACCACGGCTTTCGTAGGCTCCTCCGGCGCCGGCAAGTCTAGCCTTATCAGGCTAATCTGCCGGTTTTACGATCCTTCGTCAGGGCGTTTACTTATCGATGGGGTCCCGCTGCCGGAGCTTAACCTGGCATGGTGGCGTAACCAGATCGCGGTAGTAAGCCAGGAGGTTTATCTTTTCAACGCAAGCGTGGCCGAGAATATCACCTACGGAAAGCTCGATGCCACCCGCGAAGAACTCGTCGAGGCGGCCCGCAAAGCACATGCCATGGAATTCATCGCGGAGTTGCCTGAAGGCTTCGAAACGATTGTTGGGGACCGGGGTATTCGGCTCTCGGGTGGTCAGCGTCAAAGGCTGGCTCTAGCTCGCGCATTCATCCGAGATCCGCAAATCCTGATTCTTGATGAGGCAACAAACTCGCTCGATCTCATCTCGGAAGAGGTGGTCCAGGATGCCCTCCAGCAGTTCGGTCGCAATCGGACTGTATTGATCGTCGCCCACCGCATCAGCACCGTTCAGCATGCTGACAAAATTATCGTTCTTGACTATGGAAAGGTAGTCGAGAGCGGGACGGTAACGCAGCTTTTGGCAGCGGGTGGCCTTTTCTCACGTTTCTATGCGCTTCTACTTCCCAATAAGCATTCAGGAGAGGAGTTGCGTACCGATGCGGTACTTGCTGAATGAGATCAAAGTGACTGGGCCTCCGGCGACTTTGAGCTTTGCAATCGTGGTGCCGGGATGGGACTTATAGTTCCACTTAAGGCATTAAAGGCGCGCCGACACCAAAAACTGACCCTTCGTGCCACCCACCAGGTCACGTCAGTGAGCTAGTTACCCCCTTTTCGGAGAACCTCTAGCTAGGCTAGGAAAAAAACTTTCCAGAGTAACTTCCAACAGGAATCCTCTCTCATGATTTCGATACGGGGAACCTGATACGGGTCACAGCCGGGTCGGGTGCGGCCCGCGATGACGGTAAAAGCAGCCTTTAGGCCGGCCTCCCGTGCCGCCCGTTGTACCCTTCCATCCTGCTCGCCGTGTGGATAAGCGAAGAGTCGAGGCCGATTCAGCCCAGCAGCTTCTAGATCCTTCACCGACCCTATTATCTCTTCTGAGAGTTCCTCGTCCGGCACACGCGTGAGAGGCCGGTGAGTGCGTGAATGGCCACCAATTTCAGCTCCTGCGCGCTCCAATTGTTTGAGACCGTCAATATCGAGTAGCTGAAGCCGGAGCCCGCCGATTGCCTCATCCCACTCATTGGTTCCGCCTACGTGTCCGCTGACAGCAAATACGACTGCTCTAATGTTTCGCTCCTTCAGAACAGGCAGGACAACATCTAGAAGATCCGCATAGCCGTCATCAAACGTCAGCAATAGAGGACGCCGCGGAAGACCACCGCCACTGTGCAAGAAGTGTAAGAACTCGTCAACGCTCACAAATTGGAATCCAGCCCACTGCAGTGCATCCAACTGGCGACGAAACAAATCGGGCGGCACTCCGTAGGACTCGACGACAGGGGCTCCGACCAGATCTTTGATGGCATGATAGGCCAGCACCCGCAGTGGCCTGGGTCGCGGCATACCTCCGGCTTCGCGCAATCCGGTCCAGTATTCCAAGGCGCGAACTTCAAAGAACAATCTGGCGAGTGCCGCTGTCTGCACCCCACGCTCTACAAGAGCGCTGGCTAGCCAGCCCAAGGCGGCCATCACAGGAATCGCCATAACAGGGACACTGGCGAGCGGGCGCCACACCCAACGATTGATCCGAGTATCAGCCCCGTTAAGCGCAAATATGGTTTTGGCTTGTTCGGGATGCTTCCGCGCAAATGCCGCATCAGCACGTCCTACCTGACGCCACTGCCGCAAGTATTGACGCGGATGCACCACATAATTCTGCCAGCTTATGGCATCGGGATTAAAAACGATGCGACATCCCGCCAGCATGAGGCGATAACCGAAATCTACATCTTCATCACCAAATGAGCCGCCAAGGGTGAAGTTTGTGTCGAAGCCCCCAACTCGTTGAAAGATCTCCCGCGGCAAAGAGAGCTGCCCGGTCAGCAAATCGTGAAGAGTCAAGCTCGCTCCCGGCGACGATAGATATTTAGCTCTGTCATCGGCCCAGGATCTGACTGCCGCGCTCAGAATGTTACGGGGAGATTCCGGATGCAACGGGATGTGCCCGAGCGCGACTTCGGCTCCCTCTCTGTGCGACCGGTCGTGCTCAACAAGAAGCTGTGGATGGGCCTCCATATCGTCATCGAGGAAAAGTAAAATTTCCCCGCGGGCCACGGCAGCGCCCCGGTTGCGTGCGATGGCAGCACCCTGGTTAGGTTGTTCCAGAATGGTAAGTGGAAAAGGCAGTTCGACTTTCCCCAGTTTTCGGAGGGCGTCGGCGGAACCATCATCCGAACCGTCCACTACAACGATGACCTCGAAGTCGCCGTCGAACTCTTGACGCATCATGGAACGGATCAGCGCCACTACGAGGTTCCGTCGCTGGTAGGTCGGCACAATGACGCTAAAGCGTAATGGAACGGTTTCGCTTGATGAGTTCTGCATGGAATGCCGCTAAATTAAGGACGGTTTGGACGCTTTTAGCGCGGGCGTTTTCGAACTTTGGGGGCCAAATCGAGGAGCACTTGCCGACTAATCTCACGCATTTGGCGATTTCGAGGCTCCGGTGGTTGGCAATGGGCTGTTTCACAAAGCTCTGCTTGCTGTTTGAACAGAGCTACATGGCTATCCTGGTTTTGACCTTACGAGTCACGCGCCGCGCATTGGGGCGGTTGGCGCATCAGGCAGCCTTGGGGAGATCCAACCAGTTAGTTTAGACATAAAACTATTATCGAAATTAGGTACAAATAGTTATACGCTTATTCGTACCTTCCTCCACTCCCTTTTTTGACGTCTTCGGCTCTTTGAGCGTTCAGGTGCCCGTTGGTGCTTTATTTAATGGCTGAATGAACGACGCAATTCCCTCAGATCAGTTTGCTGCTTTTCAAGGCGCGAGCGAAGCACCCCTATTTGAGTCATACGGGTCGAGCGAGTCCGCCGCACGGAAAAACAGCCAACCGGTCCCGGCCCAAAGGGTTGCGATGAAAATGGTCCGGCGGCGGCGTTGCTCTTCGGTCACGTATCCATTCAGATCCCGTAGAAATACCGGATTGCTAAATGATCGGCCAAGCTCAAGGGTTGATGGGACGGCAGATGAATACGCCTTTGTCCCTTGCAACTCTGGATCCCGCAGCCTCGGTCGCGGTGGTCATCACCACCTATAATCATGCCGCATTCCTTGACGACGCGATCCGTAGCATTATCCGCCAGTCCATCTCGGCCGAGGAGATCATTGTGGTCGATGACGGTTCGACGGACCATCCCGACGCCGTGGTGTCCGGGTATTCCCAGGTCCGCCTGATCCGTCAACGGAACCAGGGGCTCTCCGCGGCGCGCAACACCGGGTTACGAGCCGCAGTCGGCGACAAGATCATCTTTCTCGACGCCGATGACCGGCTTTGCCAAGGTGCGATCGAAGCCGGCCTTAAGTGCTTCATCCGCAATTCGGAGGCCGGTTTCGTCTACGGCGGTTTTCACTATGTTGACGCTGGCGGTGGCGTGAAGAGTGAGCCGATCTGCCGGGATATTGGGCCCGATCCCCACCTCACATTCTTGCGGGGCAACCCGATCGGGATGAATGGGACCGTTTTGTATGATCGCAGGCGCCTTCTGGATGCCGGGGGGTTCGACGTGACGCTTTGCCGATGCGAAGACTACGACGTCTATCTGCGGCTGAGCCGGAAACATCCGGTGGCAAACCACCGTCAAACCGTTGCGGAATACCGCCGGCACGGAACGAATATGTCCTCGAACTCCCTGGAAATGCTTCGTTGGGTTAAGCGCGTTCTGAAGCGGTACAGGCCTCTGGGCAGGTCCGGCCCCGCCGCCGCCGCATGGCGTCAAGGACAGGCGAACTGGTGTCGCTACTACGTCGAGGAAATCCTGTCGGGTAGAGAGGCTGATGAAGGTCTCCTCCCTCTGGTACATCGGATCGCCGATGCGGTGCGGGCATCGCCGACCTTAACAGCGCGTCATTTGACCCGACGCCTGAAGCGCGCTATTCCACCAGGCGTGATATTCACGCTCAAACACCTAGTGGGTGGGCGGCGGCCACCGCCGGTGGGGCGTGTCCGGTTCGGGGATTTCGACCGCACGAGCCCCATCAGCCCCGACTTTGGCTTCGAGCGCGGAACCCCCGTGGACCGCTACTACGTCAAGGCGTTCCTCGCGGCGCATAGCGGCGACATTCGGGGCCGCGCACTAGAGGTCGGCGACGCCTCCTACTGCCGGCAGTTCGGGACGGGAATCGTGCGGCAGGACGTGCTTCATGCCACGGCGGACAATCCGCGGGCGACGATTGTCGGCGACCTTTCGGTTCCCGGCGTCCTACCGAAGGAAGCGTTCGACTGTTTAGTTGTAACCCAAACGCTGCACTTTGTTTACGACATGCACGCGGCCGTCGCGGAAATGCACAGCGCCTTGAAGCCCGGCGGCATCCTGCTCCTGACATGTCCGGGTGTTTCCCAGGTCGACCGCGGGGACTGGGGCGCAACCTGGTTCTGGTCGATCACCCGGCCTGCCGCTGAGCGCATGTTTGCCGACGTCTTCGGCGCCGCCAACGTCGCCGTAGAGGCCCGTGGGAACGTGTACGCGGCGGTTTGTTTCCTCCAAGGTTTGGCGCTTGAAGAGGTGGACGCCACCAAGCTGGACGTCGTCGACGTCTCATATCCCGTCGTTGTTACGGTGCGCGCCCGCAAGCCTGAGGAGGCCTAGGTGCGACGGCTGTTGAGGCGCATGCATGACTGGTTCCGCCGCCGAGGCGGCCCTGCGATCCTGATGTATCATCGAATCGCGACGCCTGACGTGGATCCATGGGGCCTCTCCGTGTCGCCCGAACGGTTCGCCGAGCAGGTGCACGCATTGCGCGCGCGCCGAACGATACTGTCCATGGATGCCTTTGTCGCTCGCTTACAGTCCGGTGACCTGCCGCACGACGCTGTGGCGCTCACCTTCGACGACGGCTACCTAGACAACCTTTGCCAGGCCAAGCCGGTCCTGGAGGCCGCAGGTGTTCCTGCGACCGTCTTTCTCACGACGGGCCGGATTGGGACCGGCGAGGAGTTTTGGTGGGATGAGCTCGCGCGAATGGTGCTGACCCGCGCAGAGCCGCTTTCCGCCGGCGTGACGGTGGAAACTGGCGGTCTGCAGATCGATCTGCCGCGCATCGACCTGGATATGGAGCCGCGCGTCACCTGGCGAGCTTGGGGGCGGCCCGTAACCGCTCGGGAAGCGACCTACCAGACGCTTTGGCAAGCCCTTCAGGGTTGTGCACCCGAGCGCCGCGAGGGAGCCATGGCGCAATTGCGCCGGGTCTTCGGCGCCACGCGCCCAAATCCCGAGGGCCTACCAATGAGCGCCGCAGATGTGCGCAGGCTTGTCTCGGACCGCGTTTCCTTAGGAGCGCACGGATGTACCCACCAGCCACTGACCAGATTGCGGGCGCCGGCACGCGTCGAGGAGATCCAGAGGAGTCGTGTGGAGGCCGAAGCGCTGTCGGCCTTGCCCGTGACTGGGTTCGCCTATCCGCACGGCGATCGCGACGCCGAGACCATCGAGATGGTGCGGCGGGCCGGTTACCAATGGGCGTGTTCCACGTGCGAAGCTACTATTGATCCCTTGCGCACCAATCTGCACGATCTTTCGCGGATCGCCGTGGGCAACTGGCGGGCGAACGTGCTGCTTGTAAAGTTGGGTGCCACCAGTGCGTGACCGCCGCTTCCCAAGAGCCCGCCGACACGCCGCGTAGTGGAGTGTCTTAGTTTTTGAGTTGAAATACTTGGAGTGATTTTTCCTATTATGTTTGCTAGATACTTATAAGGCTCGAACTCGATTGTGTGTAGCGTCTCGGTCATCACCATCTTCCTCAATGGCGAAGCCTTCATCGCGGAAGCGATTGATAGCGTCTTGGCACAGAACTTCCGCTCGTTCGAACTCATTCTCGTGGACGACGGCTCCACGGACACCAGTTCGGCCATAGCGCGCCGTTACGCGGAAATCCATCCGGACCGGGTCCGCTACATCGACCATCCACAACACGCGAACCGCGGGATGAGTGCCTCGCGCAATGCCGGGATTTCCGTCGCGCGTGGGGACCTGATCGCGTTCATCGATGCTGACGATGTATGGTCGCCGGACAAGTTGCGGGACCAAGTGTCGATCTTGGACGCGCATCCGCAGGTCGGGATGGTCGCTGGCGCAACACTGTATTGGGAATCCTGGAGGGGCGGCGTAGACCGGACCCTGTTGGTCGGACATGTCCAGAACCAGGTCATCGATCCGCCGGGCGCTCTTCTGTCGTTCTATCCCCTCGGCAAGGCAGAGTCGCCCAGCCCCTCCTGCCTGATTGTTCGCCGCTCGGTGGTGGAGAGCGTCGGCGGCTTCGAGACGAGCTATATCGGGCGCCTGCAGATGTACGAAGACCAGGCGTTCCTGGCCAAGGTCTATCTCCGCACATCGGTCTACCTCTCGGATAGAACCTGGTTCAAATATCGCCAGCACGATTCCTCCTGCATGGCAGAGAACGTCAAGGCCGGCCATTACAACGCGGTGCGGCAACACTTCCTGGCCTGGTTCGCTGGCCATTTGACAGAGGTCGGTTTCACGAACTCGAAGGTTTGGCGGAAGCTCTGGGTAGCGAATTGGCCCTATCGACATCCCCGGCTTCACAGGGCCCTTGGGCCCATTTACCTAAAAACTCGCAGGGTCTGGCGGGGGATGAAGCGCCGATGGTCCCTGTTGCGCGGACTGGCGCTTAAATGAGTCGTGCGAAGGTCCGCTGGTCAGCGTTCTGTGCCCGCCTTAAACGCGTCGACGACGATGTTCGAGACCCTCGACTCGGTCCGCAATCAGACCCAAGCCCGGATAGAGATCATCGTCGTCGACGATGACTCGATCGACAAGACCGCCCACCTCGACCGGAAGGCGGCAGCCCGCGCACCCTATTTGCAGACGGACCAATGCGTGGCCGTCAATTCTTCCCAGGGACATCCGATGTCTCGGCTCGACTCAAACGCGCCTCCCAGCGCAGGGCGTCTGCGACAATGGCGCGCAAGTCGTACTGCGGCCGCCAAGCCAGGCATTCCTTAAGACGTCTATTGTCCGCGACCACGCGATCGAGATCGCCAGGCCGACGAGGGCCAACCACGTGCGGGATCGGTCGACCGGCTTCCTGACCCACCATGTCCAAGACCTCAAGCACGGAGTGTCCGCGGCCATAGCCGCAATTGAGCACATAGCTGAGGCCAGGCCGGGCGAAGAGTTCGTCCAAGGCGAGGACATGCACCCGAGCCAGGTCGCTGACATGGATATAGTCCCGAACCCCAGTTCCGTCCGGAGTGGTGAAGTCATTACCGTAGACTGTCACTTCCGATCGCTTGCCGACCGCTACTTCGACAGCGACCTTAATTAGGTGGGTCGCGCTGACGCTCGACGGCCCGATTCGTCCGCTGGGGTCCGCCCCGGCGACGTTGAAATACCGCAGCGTGCAGTAGTTGAACGGGTAGCTGCCAGCGACGTCGTCAAGCATCCATTCCGTGAAGAGCTTCGACCGCCCGTACGGGGTTGCGGGTTGCAGCGCGGATTGCTCGGACACCGGACTCGGTCCCGAAGGGCCGTATACCGATGCTGTCGAGGAAAATACGAAGTGGTGCACCCGCTCTGCGACGGCGCTCTCAAGAAGCGATTGGCTCGCTGAGGTGTTATTGCGATAGTATTTAAGGGGGTCGCGGACGGACTCCGGTGCGATCGTCGAGCCAGCGCAGTGAAGGATGCCTCGGACGTCGTGGTCGCGCAGGAGCCTTCTGACGAGCATGTCATCTTCCACGCAACCCTCTACGAAGGCCGCGCACGGATGGACCGCCCCACGAAAGCCAGTTACGAGATTATCCAGGACCACGGCCCGGAATCCCGATTTCAGCAGCTCCAGCACGGCGTGGCTTCCGACATAGCCGGCGCCGCCCGTGATCAGAATGCACGGCCCTCCCGCCGGAGCCGGGTCCTGGTCCTGTGCCGCGGGTCCGGCGGAAAGCCGATCAATAGCCATCCCTCATCCCTTTCATCCGCACAATCTCTCGCTCGGCCGCTGCCCCCCGTGCGCTCCGGTTGAAGCGGACGTCGGGGTCGTCTCCGGCCGTGATTTGCATTGCCCGACATGCGGCGGAGTCCGACCACACATGACAAATCGCTTCACTCAATATTCGGGCGCTCTGCACCTCATCGTCTGGAATGATACGGCTCATCAATACCAAAGAATTCACCAGATTCCTGACAACTACAATGGCTGGGCTACAATCCATCTCGGCATGATCGCCGCCACGTGCCTCCATGGGCCTCGCGGAAAGGGGCCCGCACAAATTCGTCGACGACGATCCTGTGAAACTGCCAGGGTGAGTGCCATGATCTCATGGCGACCCGTCCCGGATATTTCAGCGCCCATCCGCATCATTCATCTCGATGTCGATGAGCTTGGCGCGGAGAGGCGGGAAGCCCTAGCTGCCCCTTATTTCCTAATCCTCTGGAGGGACGGCTGCCCGATCGCCCAGTTTAAAACCTTCTGCAGCAGCGAGCCGCCACTGGACTGGCGGATGGTCGAGCGCGCATGCGAGATGTTGCCTGCGGCGCCGACTCTACAGGCCTCCCATTCTAACATTTCCCTTGTGATCTGCACGCGGGACCGCCCCCAGGATCTTGACAGATGTCTGGCGTCCTTGCCTTCCCAGAACCGGCGGCCAGACCAGGTCGTGGTCGTCGACAACGCGTCTCGCACCGATGAAACGCGGCAAGTGGCCGAACGCCATGGCGTTGTCTACGTTCGAGAAGATCGGCCGGGGCTTGACATTGCGCGCAACAGAGGCGCCGCCGTTTCACGCGGCGACATCGTCGCCTATACGGACGACGACACGGTCCTGCATCCGCGCTGGCTGCGTCAGATCGAGGACGCATTCGACGCGAAGGAAATCTGGGCGGTCACGGGGCTTGTCCTTCCGGCCGAACTGGAGACCGAGGCTCAGTGCCTCTTCGAGAAAGTGTGGAGCTTCGGCCGCGGCTTGCAGCGGCGGGACTTCGGCCCGCTATTTTATTCCGATACGCGCAAGCGGGGCAGCCCGGCCTGGGAGTTTGGCGCCGGCGCCAACATGGCCTTTCGCCGGGAGGTGTTCGACAAAATCGGTGGATTCGACGAGCGTCTCGACGTCGGCGCAGCCGGCTGTTCCGGCGACTCCGAATTCTGGAATCGAATCCTGCACGCCGGCGCGGTCTGCCGGTACGAGCCAAGCGCAGTCCTCTATCACTTCCACCATCGCACGCTGGAGGAACTGAGGACGCAAATCCGCGGCTATATGCGGGGCCATGTCGCCGCCTTGCTTGTTCAGCACGAACGGACTGGCGAGCGGGGGAACCTGCGCCGCATATCCCAGACGCTTCCGACCTGGTACTTCCGCCAGGGCCTGCGACGGCTGGCCGGGCGCCGCACGGCGTCCACTTGCCTCTGGCTCGACGAGGTGCGCGGATGCATTGAAGGGATTTCCTACTACGGGACCGCGCCCAGAACCTCGAATTCTGCCGGCCGCCACGGCCTGAAGAGCTGGCTTGTCTCTTAAATTTGGTACCGTATCAGCGTCGAACCTCGCTTCTCTTAGAAGAAGGGCTTTCAATGCACCTAGAAGATCAGCCATCGATCAAGCTCTCATCGTTCAGCGCGGCAGACCATTGCGTGGATTCGATATGTCTAAAGACCATATTTAAAATGGACGGACGCTTTCTTCTCTTCTCGTGATCGAAGTTGACGCGTTTTTCGCCCCTAAGAATGTTGAACACCCTTTTAAGAAGAATGCGGTAAATCCCAGCGTTCAACAACAAGACTGGATTGGCATAGATCGCTTCTTTCAAATAGCAGAAGAATCGGGAATAATGGCCCCAATGATAGCATTTATTTGCGAGGTATAAATAGAACTCCCCCCCGGACCAACGAAAGGCGGCAGAAGGCAAATTCCAATTGCGCTGACGTGCTCGGCTGATGAATATCCCGTAGGACGCCGCCATGCTTTCGGCCTGCATACTCATGCTTGAGCTGGTCTGCCGATATGCTACCAGATATTTTGGAACGACGCGGATGCTGAAGTTCTCAGCGATTCGAAGATTTAAATCCCAATCTTCGCACCCTTGTGCTCCCCCTTGCTCAAAACGTGTCAGGTAAAGCCCGACTTTTACAAGAGCGCCGGCACGAAATAACGGAATGCTAGCGTTTTCGACGATGTTGCGCATAACCATGGCGTGACGCAAGCGGCCTTCCACTGTTGCTTGAGACCCGTTACGCAAAAAATCGCCGCGTTCATCAATCCATGTGGACCAGCAATACACAAGGCCTGTTTTGTCACCGCATCGCTCCATGCGGGCAACCTGTTCCTCGAGCTTTTCCGGAAACCACAAGTCATCGGCATCAAGGGGAGCAATGTATTTCCCTCGGGCCTTCCGTATTCCAGCATTCCGTGCGGCGCCCACTCCCAAATTGCACTGCCGTATGAGCTGAACTCTGGCATCCCTTCTCACGAATTTCTCGACGATGGCACCCGTGTCATCTGAGGACCCATCATCAACTACGATCACTTCAATACTTTGATGAGTTTGAACAAGGACAGATTGCAGTGCCTCGCCGATGTCCGCCTCAGCATTGAATGCCGGAATAATGACCGATACTAACACGTTATCCAAAACTGTCTCACTCCTATCCGATAGGACATCTCTCACGGCCGACTTTAATTCCGCCACAAGAGCCGAAAGTTTGACGGCGTCAACAAATCTTTTTTCGGAAAAGATATCCGGTTACCTTCAACCTTGCCGCCGCGTATAAACGCCTTTCAGGCGTCACTTAACCGGTAGCATAGACCATGTCCTACAAACGATCCGATCTTGAATTAAAATACGCGGCTACATGGCCCTTTAAGCGACTACGTTCGTGACACGGGGATCGGCAGCACCGATGAATTGCAGGTTTGTCTACGGGCGCAGACACCTCTCATGGCTCTGTAGCAGAGAGTCGTGAGACTTCTTGTGGGCTTTGCATAAATAAATCAATCGACTTTCTGTCTACGAGGCGAACTCCACGCAAAGCGCCTTGGTGTGACTTCAAGCAGATCGATTTAATTCTCTCTTGCGCGAGCAGTTCATAAAGCCGAGAACGAGAAAGACCGGAGTACTTTACTGCACTAGGTATTCTGAGCCACCGCGGATTTAATGTTACGGGGCCCGTATGTGTATCCTGCTGGATTTCTGTAGTTGGCATGAACCTAACATAACAAATTCTTAGCGGCCTATTTTTAGCGACGTTTTAAACCGTAGTGAACCGTTACGCGCCATCGTGTGCTTCCGTGTGCTGTCGATTTGCGGCCAAAAGACGTTAGATGGATGTCAAATGAAAAATGCATTAAGGTTTTTACTGTTTGGAGATTTGCGAGTTGCTGCCATTTCTCGTGGATGCGTATCTGCTGCCGGGTGTCTGGGGTACCTCTTGAAGGCTGAGAGTCACTACGCCGTTCACATGACCGAACCGACGGCACATAAAAAACACCCGATGGGGTCACGACCGCTGCGTAAAGCGCGAATGTGGACCTCGGCGTTGCGGGTCTTCGGCGATGTAACCATCCCGCTTCGCCTCGCGAAACAGCGCCTTGATCGCCCTCAGGTCGTGGTTTGTGGTTGTCGGCGAGGCGTTCTGCGCCATCTGATTCCTGAATTCCACGAGCGTCGTCCGCGTAACCGAGGCGAGGTCGAGATCCGCTGCGGATCCCAAGAATCGAACTTGTTTGTGCTCTTCCGAGAAAACGCCAGTGTTGCCGGCGATACTTCCGGCTGCTTCGTTCTGAGCCAGTTTTCGGTGAGCCCCTCGGACGCACCAATTTCCACCGAATCTGCAATTAACTTATTTGCAGCATCTTAGGACGATTATGGACATCTGTGGAAGATGCTTGGGCAAATCGTGGGTTCGAATCCCGCCGGTCCGACCATGTTTGCTCTTCGTTAACTCTTTCGAGTTGAAGCACTTGCCTCTTATTTTCACACAACTTTGCTCAGGACATCGGAGGGTGATCTGCGAGTGTGTTCGTCAACCCGAGTGGACACAGAACTGTGTCAGAATCAGTACACAATCTTGTTGTTGACTGACATAAGATTGTGTACTTACCGGACCAAATCGAGGTGTGGAGCGTAAGTGTCTGATATCTTAGTTCTTCTGAAGATAGGCGCTGGCTTGCCCCGCCGTTGGTCACAACTTGGCGTCAGAAAATTTGTGTCACAAATCTGTGTACTAGGCGCCGGTCCGGCAGAATTTGTGTACTAGTGAACGAAGGTGCTTTGATGCCGAATCCTTTCGGCGCCCCCGAGCGAACGACCGCGGCAGCATTTCCGCGTTATTCCAGTGGCGAGGTATTGGCGGACAGCGCCTCCCTCCAATGGCCAGGGCTTTTTGTGCGATGCTGTCGGTTTCCACGCGCAGTAGATGGAGTCCTCGTGCCTGCCACCCCGGAGCCGTTGATGTCCTGCGTCCTCGCGGGCTCGGCCGAGTTTCAAGAACGTGACATCGGCGGCGCATGGCTGCTTCGACAAGTCCGGCGCGGAGACATCTTTGTGACGGGCTCAAAGACCCCTTACGAGCTGCGCTGGCGCTCTCCTTTGGGAGCGGAAATAGACGTGATTCACATCCATCTTGGCGTGGACCAGTGTCTCGCTGCATTTGAAATGGTCTACCAAGAAAAGGCTGGCGCTGTTGAGGTGACTGACTTCTACGGCCGGGATGAAACGCTCGCGTATCTGAGTTTCGCCTGCGCCGAGATGCTATCTGCCCGAACTGCGGGCAGCGCGAAACGTGTCGCTGCCTTCGCGCACCTTCTCGCGATTCACATCGCCGAGAAATACACGAACATCGCGTCGCAGAGGCCCGATTATCGCGGCGGCTTACCGATCGCACGGCTCCGCAAGATCGAAGACTATGTGCGTGCGCACCTCGCGGAAAGCATTTCCGTCGAGGCGTTGGCTGAGCTGGTGGAACTCAGTCCCTTCCACTTTTCCCGTGTGTTCAAGCGGGCAACTGGGATGTCTCCGCTCCAGTTCGTCACGCGAGAGCGTATCGTCCGCGCACAGCAGCTCGTCCGCGAAACCTCTCGGAGCCTGATCGAGATCGCGCTCGAAGTCGGCTACACTAGTCCGAGCCATTTTGCTCAAGTCTTCCGGCGTGTGGTTGGCGTGGCGCCCACAGAATTCCGCAGCGGCTTGTAAGGGAGGCCCACTCTTTTTCCGCAAGAACGCGACAGGCTGCGCACGATCGCGAGAGAAGCACCGCGTGTGTTGCCCGACACTCCTGCCACGCCTGAATGGTTCAGGCGCACGACAACGACATTAAGAAAATGCAGAAGCGCAAACTTGGAAACAACAATCTGGAAGTCTCGTCCATCGGGCTAGGCTGCATGGGAATGAGCGACTACTACGGCGAAGCGAACGAGCCGGAGTCGATCGCCACGGTCCACCGCGCAATTGAACTCGGTATCAACTTCTTCGACACTGCGGAGGGCTATGGCCCCTATACCAACGAGGAACTCCTCGGTCGGGCGCTCAAGGGGCGCCGGGACAAGGCCATTGTGGCGACGAAATTCGGCATCGTCTCGCACTCCGGTCGCGGCCCCGGCATCCTCGACAGCAGCCCCGCGAGCATCCGCGTCGCAGTCGAGGGGTCGCTGAAGCGGCTCGGCATCGATCACATCGATCTGTTCTACCAGCATCGGGTCGACCGGGCCGTGCCGATGGAGGATGTAGCCGGCGCCGTTGGTGATCTTGTGCGTGAAGGCAAGGTGCGCTTCTTCGGTCTTTCCGAAGCGGGCGTTGAAAACATTCGTCGAGCCCATGCCGTCCATCCCGTGAGTGCGCTACAGAGCGAATATTCGCTCTGGGAGCGCAATCTCGAAAGCGAGATCATTCCCATGCTGCGAGAACTCGGAATTGGCCTTGTTCCCTTCTGCCCGCTTGGCCGGGGGTTCCTGACAGGTAGTGTCACGCGTGCGGAGGAATATACAGCCCAGGACTCCCGCCAGTTCGATCCGCGCTTCCATGGTGAGAATTTCGACGCCAACATGAATGCGGTTGAGATCGTGCGGAACATCGCCGCGACCATCCGTGCAAAGCCAAGCCAGGTGGCCCTCGCTTGGCTGTTGGGCAAAGGCGATTTTATTGTGCCGATTCCGGGCACGAAACGTCGTGTCTACCTTGAGGAGAATTCCGGCGCCGTGGATGTCAAACTCAGCGACGACGACATGGCTCGCTTGGAGGCCGCACTACGCCCTGAAGCCGTGTCCGGACCGCGCTACAACGAAAAGCTCATGGCGTGGGTTGATCGCTGACCTGAACGAATAAAACAACTCAATCTGCGGCTCATAACCAATGCCGTATCGGCGAGTATGTGGTGATCAAATTCCCTGGCGGCCTTGTCTTCTTCAGAGCCGTGAATGTGGGCGTATAACATCACGCACCATTGGAAGACCATCGCCGCCAATGGGAAGGTGCCGTCATCATGACAGAGCATACTGCTGAACAAGTGCGTGAGAAAGTGGATGCCGTTTATCGCTCGGAGTCGCGGCGGATCTTTGCGACCCTGATCCGCCTGCTCGGCGACTTCGAACTGGCCGAGGACGCGCTACATGACGCCTTCATTGCTGCGCTCGAGCGATGGCCGGAGGAGGGCGTGCCCGCGAATCCGCGCGCGTGGCTAATTTCGGCGGGCCGATTCAAGGCCATCGACGCGATAAGACGGCGCGCCCGGTTCGACGCATCGCAGGCGGCTATCGCTGAGCAATTCGGGGCCGAGGCTCACGACGCCACGACCGTTGACGACGAGAGCATCGAGGACGACCGGCTTCGGCTGATCTTTACCTGCTGTCATCCTGCGCTGGCGCCGGAAGCTCGCGTGGCCCTGACGCTGCGGGAGGTCTGCGGCCTGAAGACCGAGGAAATTGCGCGCGCGTTCCTCACCCTTCCGTCCGCGCTGGCTCAGCGCATCGTGCGTGCGAAAGCGAAGATCCGCGATGCGGGAATTCCGTATCAGGTGCCGTCGGCTGCCGAGCTACCGGATCGCTTGAGCGCGGTGCTCCAGGTGATTTACCTGGTGTTTAACGAGGGATACTCCGCCTCGTCGGGCGAGTCAGTCACACGGTCTGATCTCTCGGGCGAGGCGATCCGTCTGGGGCGGCTGCTGGCCGAGTTGTTACCGGAGCCGGAGGTGTTAGGACTCCTTGCGTTGATGCTGCTGCAGGAATCGCGTCGCGTCGCGCGGACATCGCTCACGGGCGACCTGATCTTACTCGAAGACCAGGATCGCACGCTCTGGAATCGCGATCAGATCGCGGAAGGGAAGGGGTTGGTGGAAAGGGCGCTGTCGTCTCGTCGGGTTGGGCCCTACACTCTTCAGGCAGCAATCGCGAGCGTGCATGCCGAAGCGACCAACGCCGCGGCTACGGACTGGGTGCAGATTGTCGCGCTGTACGATGCGCTGCTGCTTGTGGAACCGTCGCCCGTGGTGGAGTTGAATCGCGGCGTGGCGGTGGCGATGCGAGATGGCCCCGATGAGGGTCTAGCGGTGATCGACGCCATCCTGGCGCGGGGCAATCTTGCCGATTACCACTTGGCGCACGCGGCGAGGGCGGATTTGTGCCGGCGACTGGGGAGAACGGAGGAAGCTCGAGCTTCTTACCAAACGGCGCTCACCCTGGCTCGTCAGGAGCCCGAACGGCGGTTTCTCGACCGGCGATTGGCAGATTTAGGTTGAGATGCAGTTTCGTTGTCGATTTCTGGCATCTCCGAACGACTAGCTGGTGGAATAACAATTCAACCGAACCAATAGAAGGAGAAAAAATGCGATTCATGGTAATAGTCAAAGCCACCAAGTCCTCAGAGGCGGGCGCCCTCCCGAGCGAGAAGCTCCTCGCCGAGATGGGAAAGTTCAACGAGGACCTGATTAAAGCCGGCGTGCTACTCGCGGGCGAAGGGCTGCAGGCAAGTTCGAAGGGGGCGCGGGTCAAGTTCGCGGGCGAGAAGCGGACCGTGATCGACGGGCCGTTCACTGAGACAAAGGAGCTGGTTGCCGGCTTCTGGCTGTGGAAATGCGCGTCGTTGCCAGAGGCGATCGAATGGGTCAAGCGCTGTCCCAATCCCATGCCCGGCGAGGAGGCCGAGATCGAGATTCGTCAAGTGTTCGAGCCGGAGGACTTCAACCCCGCATCCAACCCGGAACTCCGCAAGGAAGTTGCTGAGAAGCCTGCTTAAGAGATGCGCGCACTGGTCGAAAAGCAATAAGTCCCGTGATCCCGCAAATCAGGAGAAAATAATGAAATACATTTGCCTTGGATACATCGAAGAGAAGAAGTGGGAGACGATGTCCGAAAGCGAGCGTAACGCCATGATGGACGAGTGCTTCGCGTACGACGACGTGCTGCGGAAGCACGGCCACTTTGCTGGCGGAGAAGCGCTCCAAAGCCCTCAGAACGCCATCACGTTGCGGTGGCAGAACGGCAAAGTGTCCATCACCGATGGCCCGTATGCCGAGACGAAAGAGCAGCTGGGCGGAATCCTCGTGCTCGAGGCCACAGACCTCAACCACGCAATCCAGTTGATGTCGAAGCATCCCGGGGTGAAGGCGGGCCCCTTCGAGATTCGCCCGAGTGCGGACTTGACCGAGATGATCCGCGAAAGTGAACGACGGCGGGGGGAGCAGTTAGAACAAGATGAGAAACTGCTCTGCTGAATCCGGGCATTGCTGGGTGGATCATCGACGCACTGCTAGTCTTCAATGCGATCATGAGACCGGCGACGCCGGCATCGGGCGTGGGCCGCTTCGATGCCCGGGGAGTCGACGAGGACCTCCGAGCCGCTGTCGGCCGCGGAGCCTCACTTGGGTCGGCGGACGGTTCTGACCTTCCCGCTGTTTTCTCCTCCGCAGAAGAACCGATCGCCGCCATCGGACTCGAGCCCCGATACGTGCACTCCCGGCGGCATCTCGAGGCTCTCCAGGACTTCTCCCGTTCGTGGATCGACTCGCCTCAAATCGCTTTCGTCACCTTCCCACGTGCCGTGCCAGAGCTCTCCGTCGACCCAGGAGACTCCGGTGACGAAACGGTTGGACTCAATCGTGCGAAGAATCGCCCCTGTTTGGGGATCGATTTGATGGATCTTCCGGTCCCGATACTGCCCTACCCAGAGCGTCCCTTCGGCCCAGGCGAGCCCCGAGTTCCCGCCGCCGGCGGGCGCCGGGATCGTGGCGAGCACACGGCCGGTCTTCGGATCGATCTTCTGGATGCGCCCCTCGGCAAGCTGAAACAGGTAATGGCCGTCGAAAGCCGTTCCTGCACGCGCGGGAACATCGATCGAGCGCAGCATCTCTCCGCTCGCAGGATCGAAGGCGTTCAGCTTGTCTCCGGACGCGAACCAGACGTTCTGACCGTCATAGGTGACCCCATGCACGCTGTCGACACCCGGGAAGGGTCCATACTCACGGACGATTTTGGCTGATGATCGATTCATGTTTTCACCCTAGTCACTCGGCAGTGGAGCGGGAAGTAACAACGTCGTCGTGAATCCCAGCACAGGCGGGGTCATCCAACGAAGCGCTCGCCCGCGACCAAACGACTGCACCTTGCGCGCTTCCGCAAGCGAGTCAAGTGCCCGCTGCACGGTGCGTTGGCTGGCTCCAAGCGCCAGCGCCAAGGCCGAGCTCGACCACGACTCGCCGTCGGCGAGAAAGGCGAGCACCGCCGAATGCTGCTCTTCAACGGGCCGCGCCAGCACGACAACCTCGCGCGCGCGGCGCGGCGCCAGCGCAAACCCTCGCTTCGTCGCGCTCACGCCGGCCACCGTCCGCAGCACCGAGCGAAGCCGCCCGATCTCGACCCGCAACCTTGCGCGATGCGATTCATCGGCGCGCTTCGCTCCGAATGCCCGCGCAACGAGCGTGTCCCTCGGCACGTCTCCGGGCCACGCCTCGCCCAGCGCGCGCGCGAGGGCGAACAAAACCGGACGCCTTGCGAGCGAAACCATCCTGCACGGGTCACGCACGATAAGACGGCACGCGTCCACAACGAGCGCTTTCGACGCCTGCAATGCCTCGACCTCCTCGAGCAAGAGGAGGCGCTCCTCGCCACTCGCAATTAGGCGCGCCGCGGGCCTTTTCAACACAAGGGATGCGTTTTCGATCTCCGCTGTCAGCGCTGGGATACACGCGTGGCGCGCGGCGCGCTTGGCCCGAGCGAGCGCAGCGAGCGCCGTCTTAGTCCGGAGGCGTCGTATCGCGATCCCCGCAACGACTAGCTCGTGGGCGGCCCTCGACGCGGCCGGGAAGGGCCCGGGGTCGAGCTCGGCGAGCGTACGCTCCGCCTCGTCGAGGCGTCCGACCAAGAGAAGGCGACGGACCTCGAGATATCGCGCATGCGCGGCGTTCACCCGGTCGCCGTGCTCTTCGAGCGTCGCCCGCGCCGCGTCGAGCGCCTTGACAGACCAGCCCAGGTCGCGCGAGACGAGCGAGATCTCGGCCTCGGCGACCACGCACCTCGCGCGGGCCACGGCCTCTTTCGGACCGAAGGCGCGCGCTGCCCTTCGCACGAGAGCCTTCGCTCGAACGAGATCCCCGAGCTGGGCCATTGCGATGCCTCGAAGCGCGAGCGCCGGCGCGTCGTCGCGCAAAGCAATCCGGTTCAGTGCGCCGAGGGGATCACCTGCCGCGAGGGCGCGCGCCGCTGCCGTAATTGTCGAGTCCATCTGGAATCCCGCCACACTTGTCACTCCCACTGTTCGATGCCGGGCGCTAATCTATTCTACAACCACCAACCAAAAAGTCGTACCGAGAACGGAACGAATGACGACTTTTGGGATGGGAAGTTGCAAAATCCTAAACACTAGAAAGGATGCATATGACCAAAGTCGGTCTGGACAACCATAAGATAGTCTCACAAAACGAATGGCTAGAGGCCCGAAAACGGCTTCTGACCCGGGAGAAGGAGTTCACCCGGTATCGAGATGAACTAAGCCAACAACGACGGGAATTGCCTTGGGTCAACGTGGAAAAGAATTACGTCTTTGAAGGGCCGGGTGGCAAGGAGACCCTCGCCGACCTCTTTGAAGGAAGGAGTCAACTTGTGGTCTATCATTTTATGTTTGCGCCGGACTGGGAGGAAGGGTGTCCGTCCTGTTCGTTTTGGGCCGACAATTTTAATGGAATCGGAATACACCTTAATCATCGAGATGTAACGATGGTGGCAATCTCGCGTGCTCCGTTGAAAAAGCTTGAGACGTTCAAACGACGAATGGGGTGGAGTTTTAAGTGGCTGTCGTCCGTGAACAATGATTTCAACTACGACTACCACGTCTCGTTTCCTGCTGAAGCGCCAGAGAAAGAGTTGGAATACAACTACGGGAAACGCGAAATCGACACGCCGGAACTGCCGGGCGTGAGCGTTTTCTACAAGGACGAAGAAGGGCGGGTCTTCCACACCTATTCGTCTTATGCGCGGGGAATCGACATCCTGAATACCGCGTATAACTATCTCGATTTAGTTCCCAAGGGACGTGATGAATCCGAATTGGAATTCACCCAGGCCTGGGTGCGCTATCACGACCGGTACGACGACTGATTAGGATTTTTGGGTCGCCTTGTCAGTTGCCGTCCGCGCTTAGGAGCTAGCACAAGCTGAGTTCAGACCGGTTTGACCATGCCAGGCCAACTCCCCTTTCGGCGCATCGCTTTTCTAAGTGTGCTGCTAAATGCCGTCTCGGTAAACAGAGCTTCCCAGCGAGCCTTCTTCGGTGTCTCGGCGCTACTTTTCGCCGCAAGCGCGGCGGTAACGATCGTTTGGTGTGCCTCCATGTCGGCGATGGGTGAGATGCCGATGCCCGGCGGTTGGACGATGTCGATGGCCTGGATGCGGATGCCCGGACAGACGTGGCCCGGCGCCGCGGCGTCGTTCCTCGCCATGTGGGTCGTGATGATGGCAGCGATGATGCTGCCATCCTTGGTGCCAATGCTGTGGCGCTACCGCCTGGCCGTCGGCAGGACCGGCGAGACGCGCCTCGGTCGGCTGACCACGCTGGTGGGCGTAGGGTACTTCTGCGTATGGACCCTGTTCGGAATGGCTGCCTTTCCACTAGGCGTCGCGCTGGCGGCGGTCGAGATGCAGGTGCCGGCGCTGGCACGCGCCGTTCCGATCGCGGTCGGTGCGGTCGTCTTGATCGCGGGCGCGCTCCAGTTCACTGCGTGGAAGGCACACCACCTTGCCTGTTGCCGGGAGACACCGGGGTCCGGTGGTAGGTTACCGGCGGACGCCGGCACGGCCTGGCGACACGGCCTGCGCCTCGGCTTTCACTGCAGCTTCTGCTGTGCCGGCCTAACGGTGATCCTCCTCGTCATCGGGGTCATGGACCTGCGCATAATGGCTGTCGTCACGGCAGCGATCACTGTTGAACGTCTCGCACCGGGCGGTGAGCGGGTCGCGCGGGCCATCGGATCCGTCGTCGTCGGGGCAGGGTTGTTCTTGATCGCGCGGGCAGTCGGGGTCGGATGACGCGTCCAGGCGTCGTTCCTGGGCCCATTCTAGCCTAACCTCTAAGAGTACCAGTCCAGGAACACCATCTGGCCATCATTGACCACCGCGCGGTTTGTGGAACGCGCCACGGCGGAGTCTCCCTTGGAAGCCCACGGTTGGAGGGGAGACGAAAAAGTACTTCTCTTCCTTGCTATTTTTTGGGGAGAAAGGGTATCACATGCTGGATGTACTTATCTGCGAGGGGTTGGTGTTCCGGTTTTCAAAGTTGCGGATAACCCGGAACTCAAAACGATGAGATTTCTAGTATTGTCACTGGCGTTCCTGCTATGGAATACGGGATGGGGTTTTGCCCAGGAGACTGGACCTACGCCGGACGCAGTGCCGCAGACCAGTCCAACACCGCAAGAGCAGAGCGGGGAGACACCAACCGCCTCCCCGACGTCGGTTGCTTCACCGACCCCGGAGCCGCAGGAAACGCCTCAGCTTCTTCCGGAATCGAAGACGCTCCCGCCTCAACCGCCCGAAACGGTGCTGCCGCGCGATCTCATCCCAGAAGGAACCAAGCCCCGGATTCCCGGTCCTATCCCGAATCCGACTTCTGCCGAACAGTTGGAGAAAGACAGGATCCGCTTTCGGCAGCTTCGGACAATCGCGGTACGTAACCCTTACGCGGTCTATTTTTGGCGGCGCGCCAGGTTGGAAAGTACCGACGAGATGAAACGCGAATATTTGCGGGTGTATTATATCACGATGTGCGACGAGATGCGGAAACTCGAACCGCGACTCAAGCCGATGATCGATGCCTTCGAAATCATAAACCTCGGACGCGTGTCACCACTCGCAAACCGCCCCACTGTTCCGGAACGAGATATCCCCCGCTTTGAGGCGTCACAAAGACACCAATAGGGACACGGTTCAATCAGGGCCGTAAAGCAGGTGCGAACACCGTTCTCTCTGGTGTTGTGTCCTCGAAATAGCAGCTATTGCGGGGACAGAGACTTATATTTCCAGGCCATCTTTGTGATGGCGAAACTGGATCTTCGATGAATTTCTATGGGGCTGTGTAGTATGGCGCAATTCATGCCGATTGTTGATGCCCGATTCCTGAAGGCCCGGGAGCCAAGGGAATCTGGTAATCCTTTGAAAGAAGGAGCCGAGATTTATGCATCCAAATGGTACATTGCAACGTAGTACGCAATGAAACCAAAGAATTTTTCCTCGATGAATCGCACTTTCTCGCTTCTTTTTATTCTTTCAGCGCTCGTTACCGGATGTGGCACTTTCGATTCGACCCAAACAGACAAACGCGATTTTGCCGTCGATACGTTCTACCTGACGTCGAACGAAATGCAATTGGCCGAACGACATGCACGGCAATATTGGCAAGAGAATCTCGGCCGGCTCGGGGCTGAACCTCGGTACTTGGCGGTCACTGCGTCCTCGATTCTGGCCGCGGAGCTGAACGCGGAATCCTCGATCAAACTCGATCGCTCCGAGACGAGCGGATCGTATTTCACCCAGGGAATTTCCAGCAGCTCCAAACAAGGTCTTCACGGGATCATGCTTTTCGACACCCAAACGCACCGCAGTGTCGGGTCGCAAGGCTATATCGTCGTCGACACTCCGCACCGCGGACAAATCATTCGGATCGCTGAGTACACTGCCCGATACATCGGCGGTGGCTAACAGACTAAGAATGAAGTCTGTCGGGACATACCCGACGAACTGCAAATCCACAGACTAAATGTGAACCTTCAGAATGTCCCTCTGCGGACATAGAGAGCGAGGTAATTGTCAAACCTCGCAATGGTCTCCGTGTGCGGAGTCTCCACCACGTACTGCTTGTCGCAAAATTGCAAATCTTGATTTCAGAACCAGGCACCAGTCTGCGCGAAGTCAATCTTGCCGCGCGATCAGATACAGACGGATCCAGGATCGGATAACAGACGTACCACTCGATTAGCATGATGTTTTAATCGAAAATGAACTGCCTTAAGAGCCCGCTCAAATTTCACGATGATAACGAAAATCATGGCGCTCAAATGAGAATCCGAAGTCTGCCATGTATTGCACTGGACAAGAATCGGAGCGGCCCTCTGATCCCACACCGGACAAAAGCTTTCAGTATTCTTTTTTTATGCGTCTTGCTGTCACTATCCGGATGCACCCTGTCCGATAAGGTCGACGATCGAAACTATGCCGTGGATGCCTACTCCCCGACTCCGAACGAGATTCTATTAGCTCAACAACGAGCTCAGCACTATTGGCAAAAAAACTCGGAGCGCTTTAAAAGCCCGACAAAATATCTCGCCGTGCCTGCCACAAGTGTTTTCCAAGGGGACGTGGTTCAAAATTTATATCCCAAATTGATCCATTCCGAGACGACAGCTAGCTATTTCAGCCAGTCGGATGATACAGAACTGAACGCAACCTGCATCATGATTTACGATACAGCCGCTCACCGATTCGTAAGCAACAGCGGTTACCTATCGGTAGAATTGCCTCCGCGTAGCTCAGTGGCTCGCTGGGAAAGTTACATGGCAAGATATATTGGATGGTGACCGCAAGAAGCCCTGTTATTTCGAAGCACAGGACGCCAGCCGGAACCAGAAGTGCAAGGAACCATGGCCCGGACTTCTTCCACCAAATGAAAGTGCTTCGTTTCCAGACTTAAACTGCTCCTGAGTACGAATCCCGTTGACGAAACCGACGATTCGCTAATGATTATCGCGGTTGGATTTCTCCGAACTGGCGCGTTCGTCTAGACGGTTAGGACACGGCCCTCTCAAGGCTGAAATACGGGTTCGATCCCCGTACGCGCTGCCAAAGCCACTAGCTCATGCGAGCAGGAGAACATTTTCCCTAGGAATCCGCTCCCAGAGCGGCTGGCCTGGGTTCGAAATTTTCGGAGAATGATGCCAAATGAATCGGATAACTCGCCAAATTCGAAGGCCAAAAAGAGGCGAAAAGGCCAAGAAAACCTTGAAAAACAGCAACAAACAGCAACAGACTCGGGAGCATGGAAGCAAAGTGGTACGAAGCTCGAAAGTGCTACCGCGTTTGGGTCCCAGCAAGATTGTCAGAAACGGGAAAAATTGTCGGCGCTTTTTTGAAACGAAAGAGCAAGCGCAAAAATTCATATTTGAGACGAAGCGAAGCGGTTCTGTTGAACTTGCGGAACTTGCGGTTGAGGAAAAGCACGTTCTGGGCGTGATCAGGCAATCTGAGAAGTATGAACCCAAACTGCTTCTGGAAGCGTGGCGACGCTTTGAAAGCGAGGGAAAAGGCAATGGTTCAAATTTCACTGTGCTGCAGCTCTGCGAGAAATTTTTCGCTCGACAGCTAGCGGAGCGCCGCTCTCCCCAGACTCTTGGAGATGATCGCTGGCGCCTGAATGCGTTTTCAAGAGACATGGGCCAAGCGAGAGCCGCTGCCGTGAAACGCTCGGACATCTTGAAGCAATTCCACCAGGCACGAATCGCCGATCACATTATAAGACCTTAAGAAAGTTGTGGCGCTGGGCTTTCGACCTAGGGCACGTCGAAAATGATCCTATGGCTCGACTGAAACCGCTCGACGCCTGGGGCGTCAATAATGAGGTGTTGAGCGTGGAGCTCTTCCAGCGCTTTTTGCGAATTGCGCAAGGTCTAGAAGCCCCGAGAGATGGTCTGGAGTCGAGCGCCAAATACAAACCCATCCTGCCGTATTTTGTCCTAGGGGGGTTCCAAGGGTTACGGACCTGTGAAATGGTAAAAGAACGCGCCGACTATCCGGTCATTGAGTGGCGCGATTTTCTGTGGAACAAAGAACTGTTGGTAGTACGTGATGAAGTGGCTAAGCAAACGCGAGCGCGCGACAAGCTAAGGTATGTGCCGCTAGAAGCCGCCACGGTTAAGCTCTTGCGACCCCTTGCTGGCGAGGGGCGAGTGATCCCGCTTGCGAGGAGTATTTTCCAGAGCCTCCGTCGTGAGCTCTGTAAGGAGATGAGAGTTCGGTGGCCTGAAAACTGTTTGAGGAACAGCTACGCCACTTATGCGCAAACCTTTCGAAGTTCTGGTGACGTGGCAAGGTCGATGGGTGACGCGGAAGGGACCGTTAAGCGATATCATGTGCAGACATTAGAGCCTGGGATGGGAAAGAAGTGGTTTAACCTTCCGAGGAAGGTTTCGAATAGTTAGCCTCCATCAATTGCCCTCCGCAGGCGTCCGGGTAGAGAACCACGAAAACATTTGCCGGATTGGACCTTTGATTGAGCCCGAAAAACAGAAAAAGCCAGAATGGTAGCGGACTTCATCTGAACTCCCGGCTTTCGATTGCGTCAATTTCCGCGCGGCTTCGCATATCTGGACCCGCGCCCACGCAACGACCTGGATTGCAGTGTGAGGCGGTTGTTTGCAAACGCAGCGGCCGGAATTCCATCGACGCTACAAGAGCGTTATTCGGTTGTAGCTCACAGGGACCGAAAGGCGCTTGGGAGAATTTGCGGCATGGTGGCGAAACTTCGTGAAATTCCCTCCCAAATGAAGGCTCGGTTGAACGATATCCGTCCTTAGATCCTGGAGGTCGTAGATCCTCTGGGGGTCGAGAGCGCTGGGAAAATCAGATGGCGGCCAGTTCGATCAGTTATAGCGATCCTGCCTCCGTAGTTCCTGTCGGCATGTTTTTAAGCAACAACAATCTGACGTACCGCAACACCTTTTACTGGAATAAGAGGGCGATGAGCCAGGATCCAAACCACGCCATTCCGAACGCGCATCTCTACCACTGGCTTCATTCTGCTGACTTGAATACGGAAATGGGCGTGCTGGAAAGCGAGAAAGCTCCACTGGAAAACCGTATCTGGTATGACTATCCGAATCAGATGGCGAATCCCTATGGAGCCATCACGCTTGGCCAGACCGATGAACCGCTCTTCGTTGGCAGAGTTTTAGACGACGGGACTTCTCAGCTTTGGCAATATCAATACAACAGTTTGGGTAAGGTGACCAAGATCACTGAGCCCGGAACGGGGCGAATGACGGTAATTCATTACGATACCAACGGGTTTGACCTTTGGCAGTCTATCGGGAGAACGCTTCTGGGACCGCCACGGACGATTTTGGTGCGAAGGCCGATCTGATTGCGTCCTACGCTTACGGCTCAGGTGGCACCCATTTAATGAGCAGCGCTACGGACGAAAGCGGCCGGACGACAGCGTTTACCTACAATCCGGCTGGTCAGATATCGAGTATTACGGCCCCGGCACGCGCAGCAAACGGCGGCGTAGCTGAGACCACAAGTTATTCCTATGATGGGTCAGGCCACCTGAAGACGATCAGTCTACCAGTGAGCGGCGCGACGATCGGGTTCGTGTACGACGGGTTTGGGCGAGTCCAATCAACGACGGCCACTGGCGGAGAAGTGACCAGTTACACCTATGATGCTGCGGATCGGCTGACCACGATCGGGTACTAGATCGAACCGTCCGGCGCTGGAAGCCATTTCGACTCTTTGCCGGTCCGCGGCGAGACTTTCTGGATATAAAGGTAATCGATCCATCGGGATTTTCTTTCATGCCAGACAGCATGGGAGAGTTGATGAGATGGCGGTCGACCCATGCCGCGGACGCGGCCGCGTAATTCATCCCAAGGCTGAAGTGTAGTGCGGTCGGTCGGGATGGGCACGCCGCGTTCTCGTTCGAGCAAGTCAAGCGTGTCCAGCGGGAGCAGGCCCTGGTCCCATTTGGAACCGGCGAAGGTAGGGTAGGCGCCGCGTTCACGGGCCGGATCGCACGAGGCGTTGTAGGCGGCGAAGGCCACGACTTCGAGCACCTGGTCATTGAAGGCGACGCTTCCGGCGTATCAAACGGGACGCGTTTCGCGTAAAGCGCGTCCTGCATCCCCATTACACTCCGGGGTGATCGGGGCCAAGGGTTTCCGTTTTAAGGCGGAGCGCTTCCGTGTGCAGTGGCTCCGCCAGCCGGAATTGACCTGTTTGCTGTAGCACTGTCCCGAGATTATCCAGCACGGTTGCGACGACCCGCGCGTCCGGAGGGGATCGCAGCTCAATCATCAAGGCGGCGGCCTGTTCCAGGGCGAGTGGCAAATAGCCAAGGGCGTGAGCCACAGCTAGAGCGGAAGTGTCGTCTCCGGCGTGATGTCCTGCCTGGGTCATGCGGTTTTGGAGAAACCCAGCGGCTGCCTCTGGAAGAAGGCATTTAAGGTCCAGGTGTCTTGCTGTTACGGACCAGCGGTTATCCCGCGACGTGATCATTAGATCGCCGGGCAGAGACGGTGTAAATTGCTCCTGCACGGCCGCGACTGCAGCATCCGTGTCCACGTTATCGGCGATTAGCAGCCACCCTTGATTATCACGGAGCCAGCGCATGACGGCTTTGACCTGAAGCGCTTTTTCTTTTTCTCTTCCGCCGGGCAAATCCAGAACCGACAGAAGCTCTGACAAACTGTCGCCTAACGTTTCCGGATTGTCGGCTTGCACCCAAAGCACCGCTTTATACTGGGCCCGGTTTTTCCATGCGTACTCGACGGCGAGCTGGGTCTTTCCCACGCCTCCCAGTCCATGAACGACCACGGTTAAAATCCCAGAGTGTTGTTCGCCTTTCTGAAATTTCACCTGGAGGTTTCTGAGTTCCTCCTCGCGTCCTGTAAACGCGGGATTCGACGCGAAGGGAAGATTATTGATCAAAAACCGAAGCGGCTCCGCAGCCGGCAGGGCCAGGAGCTTCAGCGGTCCCAGTCCTCCCGGGGGAACCCCGGCCCGGTCTGTTAGAAAACGATACAGACCTTGATAGTTTTCCTCCGAATTCAGCAAATAGTGCGTACTACCGCGCAGCGGTTCCGGGATGAATTGTTCATCGGTGCGATCGAAGAGGATCGGCACAAATTTCGTCGCTCTGTTTTTACTATCGTAAAGCTCTTGGATAATGTGGTGTCCTTCCCAGTCCGCTCCCTTGCCACCTACCGCCTCTTCCCGGCCGCGGAAACGACGATAATAGGTTTGCGTGCAAGCGACCAAAACGAAATCCGCCCAATCCAGCTGGTTCAACATCCAACGAGGCCAGCCTTCTTCCGGTGTGCCGGGGACGTATTGATCGAGGGCGGCGTCGATTCCGTCCTTGCGCAGCCTCTCAGATAAAGAAATTACGAGGCTCTTGTGCTCGGAAGAGTCGTGGCTGCAGGAAATGAAGACCTTCGGAGTTGGCACCAGTACGATAAGGTCCGCCGATTTTAACTAAGTTCGGGAGGTGAAAGCAAAGTTTTGTTTCAAAACAACGCGGCGCGCAATCAAGGACCTGATGGTCCTCATTCGGCAGTCCAGGTGTCTTGAGGCCGGATCCTCGGGAATCTTGGTTTTTTTTGAAAGTGCTATCCGCGTAATGTCGTAATAATTCTGGCGTTGGCGCCGCTCGCAATTTGTCCAAGCCCGCCTTTTGCCCTTCGGCAGTCGCTTTTCCGCCCAGAGATTTCTCTACAAAGTGACCTTCATTCCGTGTAATGACAAAAAAGCGTCTATCCTAGCATGAACGGTATTCTTATCCGCAGCCGTGAAACGAGTATTCCTTAGGTCTATCAGATGTTGAAACGGCGTAGCCGCGGTCGAGGGATTTTTGATTGTATAGGTTAAGTATTCACCGAAGTGTGCGGCAGAACATTCGGCTTCAATATCTAATACGAGGACCTTCGTTAGCGCACTATTGACTGCAAGTGCCTGCTCGATAACTAACATCTCGGTGTTGGCCGCATAACTACCAGAAACAAAATTTTTTGCACTCGATGGACCGCCCAAATTGTCGCCCCACAAATGCAGCCATTCATCGTCTCTATGAGTGCCTTGATCTACGGGGGCAACAAGCTTCCTTATTTCGCGTGCAGCACACCCCATCACTGACCTGCCGTCAAGTCTTCCTCCTTTGACCTCGCTCACATACCCGGTGATATTTTTTGTATAATTGGGATGGCAGGGATATACATGCACCACGCTTCCAACGTTTGAGGTTCCAGGTACGACTGGATCCAACCGCATGCCAATGTTAAACCTCTGTGCAATTTCCAGGGCGCTGTAAAGTTGAGTGGGGGTAGCGTATCTGTCTTTCTTGCGATCGTATGTCTTGTCTTTGAATTCTTTAGTACCGTAGAAGTGTTTTCGCAGCACATTCTGCGGTATCCGCTTTTTGCACAGCTTGTAGCTGCAAGCCTTGGGGCTTCCGGCTTGAATTTTGAGTAATAGCTCCGTCAGAGTTTGTTCTTCAAAATCCGTCTCTTTGCTGCAGAAAGGGCAAGTATAGGTGATGATCATGGCTCTTAGTTGGCAAAAAGGATGATATCCGGCTCAGCTTCAGGAAGGAAGACCGGATGTATTTGCCATGGGTTCTTGACTGAGGTTTTACCGGTCAACGCGTGAGGCGTCCGCAGTGCGCGGCGTTTCGCTGCTCGCGGCGTCCAGGTGTTTGCCTCGGCCAAAGCCCGCCTAGCTGGCTGGCCAAGGCAAAGCCGGGCGGGCATCGTGCCCCAGGCTCTTGAGCCAACCCGTGGCCTGTGCACCATTGGCGGGCAGAGCATATTCGGGTCCGAGACGACGCAACCCAACCCGAAACTTTTGATTATGACCGTAAACTCATCGACATTCGAGGCGTTGATGGCGGGCGAATTCTTTGACCTGCCGGGCATAAAAGGCTGCACACAGCTGGGAGATCGTAAAAGAGCTCCGGGTTTGCTCCGGTGCGTGAAAATCCCGTCAAGCGTCTAAAAGCGAATCTGGCGTGTAATCTCCTGATTGCGGGATCACCAAGAATTGGTCCAACTGATCGGAACGGAATCCGAAGGAATCAAGGTCACTTTTAAAGCCGGTTTCGGGCTGCATTGTTTGCAGGCTCGGATTTGCGTTCGACAAGGACAAGAAGAAATTCCAGCATATTTTCTTCGGCGTAGCCATCTTCATGGTGGCGCTGTTGAATGAATCAACCTAAACGCTGCACAGCTACGTCAGCATGGATGATGTCGTGTTCTTCGCGACGTTTGATTTTCCGAAAGAACTTTTTGATTCCTTTATTAAACATATTGAGCCGAACGCAGTCGCTTTAGAGATAAGGAGTGTCTTAGAAGCTCAGCCGTTCAAATGGAAATATTTAGACTCAAAACAGCTCGAACCGTTTATTGGAATGCATGCAGAGATAGGGGATGCCGTGATTACAAACGAAAATGAAAGCTACGCGCCCTTTATGGTTAAAACATTTATATAGGAAGGCAAAAGTTCGGCTTAATGGGAGACAAAGGGGGACAGGGCAGATGAGGAAGAAAGTGAAGGAAGAGTAGAACGGAATTGGGATCGCGGATGCAAGAAGTCTGAGTTCGGAGCCAGGCGGGTCTTTTTCGGCCGCGGCACGGCCTGGTCATTCTCGAATGGCTCCAGCATTTTCCGCTGTCGTCTTGGCTATCCGTCGCTCTTCTTCCCAATCCAAGGCTGAACCGCGGGGGTCGCGTCTATACAAATACAAAAGACACGAGGAGTTAGTAGTGCGCCGAACGAAGGCCTTTTGAGGGTGTGCGATCGTTCTGGAGGGCAGTAAAGAGGGAGCAGGTCCTTGCCTTGCTGAAGGAGACTAAGGCGCACGCTATGGCAAATCAGTGAATGCGCATTTTATTGGATGAAAACCTGGACTGGCGTTTAGTCAGAGGCCTGCTTGGGCAGGAGGTAGAATCAGTCCAAGCGGCTTGGATGTCAGGAATCCAGAATGGAGTATTGCTAAAGAAAGCCGAAGAAGCTGGCTTTGAGGTGCTCATCACGATGGCAGCAATATGACCTTTCAGCTTAATCTCGAGGGCCGCCGACTCAAGATTGTCGTAATGCAAGCCCGCAGCAACCCTCTTGCAGATACGATCCCGCGGATGCCAAAAATCTTGCAGATTCTGCCCAACCTCGAAAACGGAACTGTGACTGTAATTGAATGGTAAGCGTGACGTATGGCACCGGAGGCTTTCTGCTTGACCTGATCTAGTTGTAGAAGTCGCAGGCGGACGACTACGACATTTACGACAACTACGCCACTTTGGGGAGGGCAGTTATTTTGGCTTTAGCCCATGCTTGAGGAGTGACCCCTTTAATCTGCCAATTGGTCAGCGTGGGTAGACGAGTCAGCAGATCACGCAGGTAGGCGTAGGGATCCAGGCCGCGACGGCGGCAGCATTCGACGATAGTGTAGAGTACGGCGCTGCGGCGTCCGGCGTCGGCATCACCGAAAAACAGCCAGTTCTTTTTTCCAAGAGCTGTCGGGCGGATCGCGTTCTCGACCAGGTTGTTGTCGATTTCAATCGTTCCGTCTTTAAGATAGACTTCCAGGGAATGCCATTGACCAAGCGCATAGCTGATGGCCTTGCCCAAGCTACTCTGAGGCAAAATGCGCCCGCTTCTTTGCCACCGCTCTAAGACCCGATGGATCCGCGCATAAATCATCCGGCTCTGGCTGGCTCGATCGGCCTGGCGCAGTTGCGCTCCGGCGTTCTGGCGTCGCAGTTTTCTCTCGATGCGGTAGAGATGGCCGATCTGCAGCAGTATCCAGCCCGCCTGTTTAGGAGCTTGATCCAGAGCTTCCAGGAAGCCGCGCCTGACATGGGCAAAACATCCAGCCAGAGTCAATGGTTTACCTTCCTGGGCACGCAGGCTGGCAAAACGATCGTAGGCGGTATAACCGTCACATTGAAGCGTGCCGTTAAAATCAAGCGGAACGAGCTTCTGGAGGCAAGTGGCCGCTCGAGTGGTATGCCAATCAAAAATCACGTCTCCTCCGGGCTGACCCGCGACCCACAGATAGCCTTGAGCACACTTTCCGTTTCCCGGATCAAGGTACCTGATCGGCGTTTCATCCACCTGGATGTAGCTGCCATTCATGATGGAGGATTTGATCTGTTGATACACCGGATAAAGCCATTGGGCGCATAGTCCCATCCAACGAGCCTGGCTGGACCGAGGCAGCCACACGCGGTGCCGATTCCAGTAAATCTGTTCTTGTCTGTAAAGAGGCAGATGATCGCAAAATTTGCTGACAACCAACTGTGCTAACAAACCGGGTGCTGCCACACAGCGTTCCTGTAAACTCTCAGGCAATGCCGCGATAATGGGTGCCTGATCGATTTGGATGCGATGGACGTATTTGCGCCGCACTATTCTGCGGCGTAAAAATCTGGCCGGCTCGTAGTCAAGAGTTTCGCTGACTTCCTGGCCAATGAACCGGAAGAGGGCAGGATTAGCTTTGACTTCCTCTGGCTCGAGGATTTCCTCCACGACCGGCAGATCTTTTGGCCAGCGTTCCCGGTGTTCAGTTTTGCGTTGATCTTTGAGCGCCGCTTTAAATTTTTCGACGATGGGTTCGGCCTCCGTCGGAGCGGAGGCCTCGGCTTTTCCCAGTCCGGTTCCTTCTTCAGCCTGACTCAGCAGGAGTTCCAGTTGTCCGGGATCAAGCTTCTCGCTTTTGACTCCGAAGAGCCGCCGGATAAGCAGATCGATTTTCTCCTTGAGCAGCTCGTTTTCGCGTTTCAGCAGCTCATTTTGCGCCTTGAGCTGTTGCTTTTCGGTGTCGTTTGTAACCTCGTCGGGCACTGTTATGACTATGCCGGCCTTCCCTGAAAGAATCGAGCTTTTTTATCCCGAAAAGCCCGATTTTTCTTACTCTTCACGCTCGTACCAGGGACGCAATCGGGCGCCACGTAAATCGACTCCATCGGTCAGCATCGCCAAGGCTTCAGGGCTCAGCTTGAGTTTCCCTGAGTGGCCCTCCACACTGCGCGGCCAACTAAAGGTGCCCTTTTCCAAGCGCTTGGTCAGGACCCAAAGACCCGTTCCATCAAAATAAAGGATTTTTAGCCGAGTGTGGCGCCGATTAATAAAAACAAAGAGCGCTCCAGTGCGTGGGTCTTCTCCGAGTCGATCGCCCACCAGACCGTAGAGCCCGTTAAAGCCTTTGCGCATGTCGCAGGGCTCCAGGGCCACGAAGATCTTCAGGCTCCCGCTAAAGCTCAGCATCCTCTGGTCCCGAGCCGTCCGAGCTTTTCTATCAACACCGCGGCAAGGCCGGCTTGTGATCCATTCGTTATTTCAAGATGGGCGCCTCCCGGCAGATGCACCCGCAACCTCGCTCCGGTTGGCGACTCCTGTCCTTCCCCATCGACCATCGTTTCCAACCATCGGACCGGGACCGTCCTCCTGGTTCTTATCGCGCGGCTCTGATTGGCAGTTCCAACCCCTGGCCTTTGGCGCCGCTGCCGCTTTTGAATCCAATTGGCGAAGGTCGAATATTTGACCCCCACATATTCGGCAAACTGCGCTCCGCTCGTCCCGCCACGTTCAAATTCGTTCAGCAACGCTTCTCGTCGTGCTCGCGTGACACGCACACGACCCATCTTGTCCCTCTTGAATATCTCCCCATCCATTGCTCCGCTCACCTCCAACGTAGATGTCATAGCAAGGAGCCTACGACTTTTACGCCGGCCGAAACAGAGGTCCTACGCGCAACGCTTACATTGAATGAGCAATGAGGAATGTCCAACCCTAGTTAGGGAAGGTCGTCTAGAGCAGGCGCCGCCGGGCGTGCTCGACTGCGCGATAGCTTGTCGTGCTTCCAAGAACACCCTCCACAAGCCAGGAGGCTGATATGGTTGCCGTGCTTGCGGCGATTCAGCCGGTTCACGCAACGGGGCTAGGGGAGTTCTATGCGTCCTATACAGCCCATTCTTGCAAAAATCCAAAGCCGGTTCGCGGCAACCGGAGCACCTGACACTCCGTTGAAATCCCTTTGGATCCGGAAATGATTTTGACGCGAATGGTTCTGATAGAACCGACCAAAGCCTTATCAGAGCTTTCAGCGTTGAGCAACAAAAGAGCAACAGGGAATATCGTAATTCATAAATCGTTGACAATAAGCATCTTAACCAAGTAGATCAGCGCCCTCTCAAGGCTGAAATACGGGTTCGATCCCCGTACGCGCTGCCCGCCGTTTTCCTCGCTCTAGTTGGAGATTCAATTCGGTTCCCGAACTGTCTCGGAAATCTCCGTTAAAGACGTTCGCGATTGGCTGACCGGTCTTCCGTTAGCTGCGGAGACGGGGAATAAGGTGAGGGGATACGCCCGCCAGATATTCGGTTTGGCGGCCGAATACGGCCACGCCACCGTTAATCCGGTCAGGGACATGCGGAGTTTGGACTTGAAGAGTCTCGCGGCTGGGCGAAAACGACCTGCCGGGCAAAGGGGGAGACGATATAAGCCTGATGGACCCTCGACGAAAGCGTTCAAGGCTACGGCGGCCTGGTCAGGGGGACCGTTGCCCGATGCGGACGGGATCGGGAGAACATTTTATCTTTTCAAAGTCAGAAGTTGTTCTATTACTTCGTCTTTGGGCTCTGGAATGAATGCGGTGTTCAGGAAGTAATTCAATCGCTGCTCGAAGCTGGCCGCTACGACTTTGACGTTGAGCGGTCTTTTTTTCCACCGTGTTGCATCGGCTTTTTGCCAGCGGCAGCGATCGAGCCGGTGAACGTTGGCGGGAGGACGATCTCATTCCGAGAAGCGAAGCGCTCAAGCTCCATCACCTCTACCGAGCTATGGCGTTCTTGGGCCAGGAAATCGAATCAAGAGGCCAAAAGACTTTGGGTACACCGCGTTGCCTGAAGGATTCAAAGGAGCAACTGCGTAGCCGGGATAGAAGCTTGGTCGGCAACAAAGGCTACCGCCGCTATCTCAAACTGGAAGGAAGCGGCCACTTCGTCATTGATGAAAAACAAGTCAAAGCCGAGAAGCGCTTCAGATAGGGGAGCGGTAAGTGTAGCGAACTGATAAGCCTATCTGAAACGGTGAAACGACCGCTGAACTGGACTCTCTCAGGTAAAGAAATAACGGGTGAGATGGAAAAAAATTGGCGCGGCAAAGCAGAGGGAATCGATCCGGTCCATGATGCCGCCATGGCCGGGAATGGTGGCACCGTAGTCTTTGACTCCGCGGTCGCGCTTGATCGCGGACATGACCAATCCGCCGCAAAACCCCATGAGCGCGATGATCAGCGCCATCAAGGCAGACTGCCAGGGGCGGAACGGAGTGATCCACCAGAGTAAAGTCCCAATCAACACTGCGCAGGCCACACCGCCGGCGAAGCCTTCGACCGTTTTATTAGGGCTGATTCTCGGAGCGATAGGACGGCGGCCAAAACACTTCCCAAAGACGTATTGCAAGACGTCGCTTAGCTGAACGACGCCGACGAGGAAAAAGAGCAGATTGGCATTTTGTCGTTCATAGCCAGGAATTTTCAGACTGAGCAGAGCAGGCGCATAACTGACGAAATAAACGCATACCATGAGCCCCCACTGAATCTTGGCGCTGCGGGCCAGAAAATCCTTGAAGTCTCCCGCGATCACGCTGCGAATAGGAACGAGCAGGTAGGCGTAAACAGGGATGAAAATACTGAACAAGCCGTACCAGCGAATGCCGATCAAAATGTATTGCAACGGCGTGATAACGAAAAAGGCCCAAAAGAGGACACGGTGGTCCGCTCGCTGGGTAGGCGTGAGTGTGATGTATTCCCGCAACGCCAGAAATGAAGTCAAGCCGAACAAAACCAACGATCCAATGCCACCTGACGCGATGGCGATAAGGAAGATGATCGCCATGATCCACCACGCCCTGATACGAGCGTTCAGATTCTCCACCACTTCGCGGGATCTTTCGCTCCTGCTTTTCAAGCGCAAGATATAGCCAACGATCGAAGCGAACACGAGCAACCCAAGGACGCCGGCAGCCAATGCGCTTAATTTAAAATCCAAAACCGGTGCGGTCATACGCGTGAGCACGCCTCCACTGCCGCGCGGGCGCGAGCTAAAAAGCCATGTTTGGACTCCGCCGGCAAGAGACGCATCGGTGCACCGAAATTAACGGAGCAAAGCAGGGGAATGGGCAGGAATTCGCCTTTGGGTAAGACGCGACTGGCGTTGTCTATGTAGACAGGTACAAGGTCGACCGAAGGTGCGGCCCTACCGAGGTAGTAAAGACCGCTTTTGAAAGGTCTCATTTCCGGCTCCGTTGTTCGTCCGCCTTCAGGAAAAATAATGAGTGACTCACCGGCCAGCAATATTGGGATGAGCTGATCCATCGGATTGTTGGAGCGTGTTACTTTTTTGCGCTCGATCAGAATCCCGCGAAAAACCGAATTGGCGAGAAAGAATCGAAGACGGCCGCCTCGCCAGTAATCACTGGCTGCGACCGGGCGCGTCTTTCGTCGCGCTTCATCGGGTAAAACCGACCACAGGACAAGGAAATCGAGGTTGCTTGTATGGTTGGCGAAATAGATTCGCTGAGTAGCGTCCGGCGAGCATCCCAGCCACCGCGCTTGCACACCGCTGAAAATACGGACGCTGACGGCGAGGAATTCCGCGATCATGTAGCTTCCAACAGCTTAGCCAGCCTTACAGTCCTGCGGACGCAGGTGAGAAGCGTGCCGAGATTGATCAGAATGAGCATAACGAACAGTGAGTAGGCAGGCAAATCGAGCAACTTTTCCGCGGCTCCCAAAACACAGGCCACGGTGAGTAACAACATCCGCTGTTGCTTGGCCTGCGGCCCGCAATAGTCCTCTGGATGGCGGCGTCGGGCCCCGACGGCACGGATATAAGCCGTGGTCACGGCGAGGACCGCAGCTCCCCATCCAAGCGCCACGCCTAAGTCGCCCCGGTGAGCGGCATAGCCGGCTCCGGCCAACAGCGCCACATCGGAGATCCGATCCGGGAATTCATTGAACAATTCACCGGTCTTCGTTTGACGACCACCTTCGACTGCGATCAAACCGTCCAACATATTGGCGAGGAGCCGCAACTGGATACACGCTGCCGTGGCTAGAAGGATCCAGGCGTTTACGGCGCCGCATGCTTCCCAGGCAAGGAAACTTGCGCCGATCAATGCGAAGACAACGCTCAGGACAGAGACTTGATTCGGACTCACGCCCCGCCGCGCAAGAGTTAGAGCAAGGGCCCGAGCCCAGCGACTCGAGCGAGTCTTGATCGGGCGTCGGTTCTGAAGATCTACGGGGTAGTTTGAATCAGCGTCTGGAATAGGGTCTGTAGAATTCTGCACGCGCGTAGCTTAGCTTTATTATCGAGCTGCCTTGCGGTCAAGACTTTGGTCCTCCTGCTCCCGGGTTATGCTGGCCGCGAGAAATGCACCTTTCTCGCCTCCGAGATTAACGGGCCCCTATCCCGATGGTGGATCAGTTTGACCGCCACAATAATGTCGCGGCAGATGGTTAATCCCCGGCTATGGTACCTAGGAGTTACCGCTTGGTGGGCCGGATGAGGGATGAGGGAGCGAAAAGCCGAGAAAGGCGAAACCGTGAGCCTGCTATGCGGCAGGACAGACCCGAAGTAACTAGCTTGGACGGTACCAAGCCGGGATTCGACGTTCAGGCGAGACGGCAAACCGAAATCCAACCGATCTTATAGACAGCAACGCCTGAGATCTGAAATTCCAGGGTCGCAAACCTAAAGCGGACGTCTGATGTTCGGTACGACCAACGAGAATGAAAGCTGTCAATTTGTAATCAGCAGGTCATCGGCCGGTTCTACACGACAGTGGGTCCTTTGTGACGCGCTCTGTAATCCTTTCGACGACGTCCGTGGCGATGCCGGATGTTGGCACCAGGATGTTTTAAAAGAAACAGAGAGTATACTCACGTTTCGGACCAATATGCGCCCTTCTCCAGCCAAGTGCTCAACGCCACGGCGTGGGATGTGACCTATGTGCTCCGAATAGTTGTACTAAGCCAGGACGAAGTGAAGTGCCGCCACCTCCGGAAGCGTGCTCCCATTGCGACGCTGCACAGGCGCTTCGGCGCCCAAGTCGAGCGTGTAGGCGAAATGCAACCGCAAGCTTTCACCAGGAACCGTTGGCCGGTTGGTGGGCAGCAGCAGGAGCTTTGTCCCATCCTCGTTCCAAACCAGCAGGATGTCTTTCAGGTCAGTGTAAACACCAGAAGATTTAAGCACTTGCAGCTTACAGGCGAGTCGGGTCCAGTTCATCGGTTCTGGACTTTCTAGCAGCAGGGCCAAGCGCTGGCCCTTGCCGGTTATCGCGCTGATTTCTACCTGAGGCAGTGTCGGGCGGTAGCTGCCCTGGAAGATCAACGAATACACGGCGTCGAACTGTGCGGCGGCTTCGGTCTGCTGGCTGGCCGCGGCCTGTTGGGCTGCCAGGCGTCTGGCGGGCAGTTCATCCGCCCCGGCCCCGGCTAGAGCCAACCGCGCCTGAGCCAGCGCACCGGCAGCCCGAGCCATGCCGGCTGCGGCGGCCTCGATCACAGCCGCCAAGCGGGCCTTGTCGACCGGAGTTGCGTCGATCTGCAAGGCCTCCCCATTGAAGCTATCCAACTGTTCGACCATCCCTTCGAACTGCGAGGTGATGAAGGTCCACTCCAACACCGGGTCTCGAGGAGCCGACCGGACCACGAAAGTCCGAGAAATACGGCGAATCATCGCCCTGGGAAAAGAGACCCGCCTGCCCGGCGAGCAGGGGAGTGGAATCCTCGATCTGGGCCAGTTTCTGGCCCTCCACCTCCACCGCGAGGACTATCTCGGCTGAAATCGATTCCGCAGGCATTTCCGCTACAGCTCCACAGTATGGATTTATCCTCGTCGTCCAGTTCATAGCTGCTCCCGTTATATGTCCCCGTCAGGCGGGTCAGATGGATCACGGCTTTATCCTGGTTGACCAGCAGGCGGTAACAATTAAAGGTCTGCGCCTGTTGGTCTTGTACGAAGCGGGCGATTAGGCCCGCCTGCCAGCTGGTGCCGGCAACATTGATCTCGGATGACCGGCTGAAGCATCAACTGTTGCGCACCGCCCAAGAAAAGGCCGGTCTTTGGCCCTGGGCGCCCCGACATCAGAATACGTTGAGAAAGAGTTTTTGCAGTTATCATTATGAGATGCATGGCAGTGCGGATAGGACCAGCGAACATGCGGGCCATGACATTCGGACGTTGATTAAGGTGTACACACACGCGGCGGCTCACAACGAGGCCGGGAAGTATTGGAATATTTTCCCTTCAGACCACGGGTAAACTTCGGTAAGAAAAGTGTAGCTTTCGCGCCAGGCTATCGGATCGCTGCGAGCGAATGGTCGCTTCATTGCACCCGGTCGCCCCCGTCCCAGATTCCGAAGGCTATATCGATTTGACCTCGCTGACGAAGTCGGACTGGGTACGATTGGGTGCTCGAGTGTACGGCGATGAACTTATCAAGTTGGGGATCGATGAGCTCGACGAAATGCTAACGTGGTTAAGACCCGGCGAGTATGCCTTGTCGAAACAAAAATCCCGTCAAAGTCCTACTTTCAGCACATATAACGCAGTGATGGAGGTGTCAGCCTGCGCGCCAACCAACTAGACGATTTGGCTTGCGGATTTGCACCCAGCGCCACGAACGCACTGAACATTTTGACGATCAAGGTTTCATCCGGGTTGGAAATAGACAGCTTTTTGAGAGCACGGACGATCTTGTCGTTTTGCACTTTGGTCGGAGTTACCTGGCGCGTTAACATCCAAGTTTAGCACTTCAACGGCACGAAAATTAGTTGTTTTCATTGAAACATAATTTGGTGATTTCGACTAATTTCAGTCGGAATAGGGGTTCGTTGCGTTCGGAGACGCACAGCCCGAACCAGTGGAGTCTACTCTTTGCTCCCCAGAAATCAGTTAAGCCTCGGCTTTACCTCTTTGAGCTGTGCTAAACTGGGACAGATCCCTAGAAAACTACCGGTGCTCTCAGGTCCTCAGAACTACCTTTCCCGTGTTCTTACGCTCTTCTATATAGGTTTGTGCCTCGCCGACCTGTGCGAGCGGGAAGCTCTTGTCCACGTGGGGGCGGACCCAGCCATCCGCGACGCCCTTCAGCAGTATTTCCATCCAGCCCGCGATCATGTCGGTCTCGTGCCACATGTGCCCGAGGTTTACGCCGAAAGCTGATTTGTTTGTGTTCATCAGCGCGAGCGGATGGAATAACGGCATGCCAAGCGCAACCGGCAGCAGACGTAACGGCCCAAACAGCTTCGACGTTGTTGCCACCGAAACGCCAAACATACCGAGCCGTCCCGTCGAACGCAGCGCTTTGTAGCTCTTCTTCCAGTGATTGCCGCCCAGTGGATCGGTGATGAGCGCCACGCCTTTCCCATTGGTGAGCCGCTCCAGTTCGACCGCCCAGTCCTTCGCGCGGTAGTCGATGGCTTCGTGCAGGCCGCGCTGTAGCAGGAAGGCGTGCTTGCCACTGCTTGCCGTTCCGTAGATCGTGGCGCCGATGTGGCCTGCAATGTCGATCGCGGCAAGCCCGACGCCGCCGCCGACATTGTGAACCAGCACGGTCTCCTCGCGCTTCAGCGAGCCCATGACCACGAGCAGTTGCCACGCCGTGATGTAGTTTACCGGGATTGCCGCGGCCAGTTCATGGGAGAGCGAGGCCGGTTTCGCGAATACCTGTTTCTGCGGCACGACTACCACCTCCGAATAGCCGCCGAAGCGCGTCAGCGCAAAGACGTCCTTGCCGACCCAGGCGTGGTCCACGCCAGGACCTACCGTGTCTACTGTACCGGAAACTTCGTAGCCGACGACGCAAGGAGCCTTGGGCGAGTCGGGATATAGGCCCTGGCGCGCTAGGATGTCGGCAAAGTTGACGCCGCTGGCTTTTACGCGAATCCGGATCTCGCCCCTGGCTGGGCTTGGTTCTGGGGATTCGCGCAGCTGCAGTTTCTCCGGGCCACCATGACCGACGACGAACATCTGTTTCATTTAGAATCTCCTCGTTAACCAAATACGTCCGGCTTTAGACAGAAAAAAAGGCTTATTTCGCCGGTAGAACACACCTCAAGCAGTCCGGCTTTCGTACGCCTGGTATCGGAGATTTAAGTCACCCGATATCAGGTCGAAAAGGCCGCAAAGCAGTAACCTCCTCAACTCTTTCGGTCAAAGATTCAGGGCGGAGATAAACGCCCTTGTGACGCCTTTGGAAAAGCCCTCTCCTCGTGGCGACACGGGCAACGAACCCGTTTTTTCGCCTGCGGTTCCTAAAAGAGGCTAAACCCGTTTTCTTCCGCCAGAAAAAGCACAACCGTGGGGCGCTATTAACGCGGGCCTCCGCAGGACACCAGCGCCAGGAATTTTGTTCCGAATCCTGATTTGACCAGCTAGTATAAAGGAGGAACACACAATTGTTTGTGGAACGGAAAAACAGTCTGCCAGGGGCCGTGCCGGCCACCACTCGGTGGAGCATGGGGTTCCCTTCGGCTCAGATTGCCGCTGAAGGGCGGTTTGGCTCATGAGCATGGAGCCCCAACGCACCTGCCCGAGTTGCGGTAACGAGTATTCGGGGGCAATGGAATTTTGCCCGGTATGCATGCTTCGCATGGGTCTAGCTGGCGGGGTTGAGTCGGGCGAGTCTTCTGTTTCCAAGGAAACAGTCGAGTGCATACCGGAACGGGCGAGCCAACGCTTTGAGCATTATGAGTTGCTCAAGGGCGCAGATGGCAAACCGGTCGAGTTGGGTCGCGGAGC